>Ga0180435_10003750_pt1 | contig 15131 bp, 18 predicted proteins | sample SS_ome_3_FD_132467 | JGI IMG/M metagenome (GOLD analysis project Ga0180435, IMG submission 132467) | Hypersaline lake sediment archaeal communities from the Salton Sea, California, USA - SS_3_S_1 metaG | ecosystem: Environmental > Aquatic > Non-marine Saline and Alkaline > Hypersaline >... | reverse complement strand
GAATGGTTCGCTATGAACATGGTCGATATCATCCGTAAGAAGCGTGACGGCGGAACCCTGGACCGCGCGGAGATTAAGTACTGGATCTCTGGGACCGTCGACGGCTCCATCCCCGACTATCAGACGTCCGCGCTTCTGATGGCGATCCGCATGACCGACATGACCGACGAAGAGGCGGCCGTTCTGACGGACGCGATGGCCAAGTCGGGCGAGCAGTTCGATCAGGATCTCCTTCCCGGCTTCACCGTCGACAAGCACTCGACCGGTGGTGTGGGGGACACAACCACGCTCGTCCTCATTCCGCTGCTCGCTGCCGCTGGCCTCACAATTGCTAAGCTCTCGGGGCGGGCCCTCGGCCATACGGGAGGTACGATCGACAAGCTGGAGTCAATCCCCGGCTTCCGGACCGACCTCACACGGGATGCCTTCATCGATCTCGTTCAGAAGCACCGATTCGCTCTGTCCGACCACACCGACGATATGGTTCCCGCCGACCGGATCCTCTACGAGCTCCGTGACGTCACCGCGACGGTTGACTCCCTACCGCTCATTGTCGCCTCAATCATGTCGAAGAAGATCGCCGGTGGCGCCCAAGGGATCGTCATCGATGTCAAGACGGGGGCCGGGGCGTTTCTCCCTGAGCTTGAGGACTCACGCAATCTCGCCAAAGCCCTCGTCGCCATCGGCGTGAGGCTCGGCCGGAAGATGTCGGCTGTGATCACGAACATGGCCCAGCCGCTTGGCGTCATGGTCGGGAACGCACTCGAAGTCCGAGAAGCCATTGACACCCTCAAGGGCAGCGGTCCGAAAGACCTGGAGGACGTCTGCTGCGAACTCGGAGCCGAGCTTCTCGTCTTCGCCGGTGGAGCGGTGTCTCGGGAGGATGCCGTCTCCAGGCTGCGCGGACACCTCAACGATGGTTCCGCACTGTCGAAGTTCGGTGAGATGATCGCCAACCAGGGTGGTGACGCAGGCGTCGCCGGGAATCCCGATCTCCTGCCGACGGCGGCGCGTGTTGTCGAGGTTCCTGCGCCGCAGACAGGGACGATTGAGGGATTGAATGCGCTGGAGATCGGCCGGGCTGCGAACCTGCTAGGCGCGGGCCGCTTCACCAAGGAGGACCCCATCGATCCGGCCGTCGGCGTGGAGATCGTCGCCAAGATCGGCGACGCCGTCGAGCAGGGAAGGCCGCTGGCCCTGCTCCATGTCAACGACAAGAAGCACCTGGATCAGGCGCTGAGGATGGTCTCCGAGGCCTACGCGATCGATCCGTCGGGCGCCCCGCACGCACCACCGCCGCTGATTATCGAGCGAATCGATGGAGCGGAGTCGCCTGCCTCCGCTGGCGTCTAGGCGACGGAGTCCCTAGATCGTCTCGAACGCCTCGGGGAGGAGTTCGCGAATCGTCGTTCGCCTGAACTCGCCCTGTAGATTGCCCATCAGGATCTCGAGGTCGGGCGCGTGCTCGATCATCACTTGGCGACAGACCCCACAGGGCTGGCAATACTCGTGATCGCATGTGACCGCAATCTTGACGAAATCGCGGTACCCTTCCGAAATGGCCTTGAAGAAGGCCGTCCGCTCGGCGCAGACGGACGGCCCATACGCCGCATTCTCAATGTTCACGCCGGTGAAGACAGTTCCATCCGCACACAGAAGGGCCGCCCCCACCTTGAACCCTGAGTAGGGAACGTATGCACCCTCTCGCGCTTCGTTGGCCATCCGCATCAGTTCTCGATCGTCCATCAGAATCGGATCACAACTCCTACGCTGCCGCCGACATTCGAGCAGCCGATCTCCCACCAGCCGGACGTCTGCCGAACCGGCAGCACAAACTGCACCTCGGCCGCCAACCGGAGGAAGGGCGGCCCGATCTCCATGCCAATCGTCGCCAGCATACCGAACGCGCTCCAGGCGAGGCCGTCGAGGTGAAGGGCCGCCAGCGCGTCGGAGACGCCCGAAGAGAACTCTGGCGGCATCTCCACGTCAACCTGGGCTTGGATCGCTCCGCCGATCAACTCGACGCCGGCTCCCAGACTGAGCGCGGCGACAAGGAGATCGAATCGCTTCCGAAGCTCCGTCCGAACCACCCAGCTTGAGAAGGCCAGATCGGCGGTGACGGCGCCGGAGATGCCGTCCTCATCGAAGCCCACATGGATCAGCGGGCGGGGAACGGTGAACCCAGCGAGATTCGCCAGGGTTCGCAGGACACCATCAGAAATATACCCGCCGCTGAAACGGACGCCGTCAATCAGAAGGAGCGGGAGCTCAATCTCAAGAGCCCCGCCGAGATGAGGAACCGGAATGATTGACGGAAAGAGATCGAGCGCCTCGCCCACATCCTGAAGAACGCCCTCGAAGTACGCCCGGAACTCATCTCGATCCTGCTGTGGAAGACCGTAGTCGGCAAGGGCTCGATCGATCGCGTCGTGGGCGTCCTCAGCCGCAACCGGAACGTGGGTGAAGGTCGATGACAGATCGATCGTGTAGATCGGCAGGGCGAGAGAGAAGCCACCGGCACAGACGGGGAGCGCCGCCAAGAGTGCGGCCAGCACCACGAGACCCGTACCGATGGCTCGTCGGATCATCGTCGATCCCAGCCCTCCCACTCCTTGGACTTCAGCTCGGCCCGCTTGATCTTTCCGCTCGTCGTCTTCGGAAGCTCCGTCACGTAGTCGATCGCCCGCGGATACTTGTAGGGTGCCGTAACCGCCTTGACGTGATCCTGAAGCTCCTTGGTGAGTTCCTCAGACTCGGAATACCCATCGGCAAGGATGATGAACGCCTTGACGATCTCTCCGCGCTCACGGTGTGGCGAGGCAACCGCCGCCGCCTCAACGACCGCCGGATGGCTGACAAGGGCATCCTCGACCTCAAAGGGGCCGATTCGATAGCCGGACGTGAGAATGACGTCGTCGGCGCGCCCTTCGAAGAAGAGGTAGCCGTCCTCGTCCATGCGTACCAGATCCTTGGTGCGGTACCAGCCACTGCCGAAGGCCTCCTCGTCCAGCTCCGGCGCATTCCAGTAGCCGTCGAAGATGGCTGGGCTGTCCGGCTTGAGCGCGATCTCTCCGACCTCGCCTCGTTCCACCGGGTTCCCGGCCTCGTCGATCAGCACCACGCCCGGACCGGGCGTCGGCATGCCCATCGCGCCCGGCTTGACCGGCATCCCGGGCAGATTGCAGACGAGACAGACGCTCTCAGTCTGACCGTAGCCATCTCGAATGGTGACGCCGAAGGCTCGCTTGAAGGCCTCGATCGGCTCGACGTTGAGCGGCTCGCCGGCCGAAAGCGCGTCGTTCAGAACGATGCCCTCGCCGGAGAGGTTCGGGATCTGCGCAAAGAGACGGTACTCGGTCGGCGTACAGCAGAGCTTTGTCACCTTGTACTTGGCGAGAAGTTCCAGGTACTTGGGGCCGTCGAAGCGGCCGTTGTACATCAGCTGCGTCGCCCCGGTCGTCAGAGAGACGCCGATCGGCGACCAGTACCACTTCGCCCAACCGGGGGCCGTCGTTGCCCAGACGATGTCGTCCTCAGCGGCGCCGTACCAATAGCGCGCCGTGATCCGATTGTGGCAGTACATCCAACGGTGCTTGTGGACGACCGGCTTCGGGTTCCCCGTCGTGCCCGACGTGAAGTTGATCGTCATCGGGTCGTCGGCGCCGATAGAGACCTTCTCGACATTCGGATCGCCCTGTGCCAGAAGGTCCTCGAAACGCAGCCATCCTTCGCGAGGCTGGTTGCTGCCAAACAGAATAAACGTCTCCAACGGGCACTCGCCGCGAGCCCTCTCGACCGTGTCGGCAATGGAGATGTCAGCGACGATCACCTTGGCGCCGCTCGTCTGAGCCCGAAAGATGATCTCCTTCACCTTCAGCATCTCCGAGCAAGGAACAGCCACGCCACCGGCGACAAACGTCCCCAACTGGGCCATGTGCGCCTCCGGCAGGCGCGGGAGGAAGTGAAGAACCGGGTCCCTCTTCTTCAGTCCTAGACTGATCAGGGCACTCCCGAAACGCATCGCGCCGTCGGCAAGTTCGCGGTAGGTGACTTGTCGCTCATTCCCATCAGCATCTTCCCAAAGGACCGCGATCTTGTCCGGATTGCGCTCGGCATGCCCCTCGACGACGGAGACGATGTTGTAGTCCGCTGGGATCTCCCAGCGGAAGTCTCGCACTTCGCTCTCGTAGGACGACTTGTCGTACTGCATCGGTTGATGATCTCCTTGGGAATAGGTTTTGCCTCACTGGCGGGCATCTTATAGCATATCCGCCATCCCTCGCCAGCTCGAAAGGAACTGCATGAAAGCCTATTCCGTGATCAAGCCGTCCGCTGCCAAACGACTGATCGCCAAGGGTGTCGCCGCTCACCCGATCGTCCGTCGCGCCCTCGAAGAAGGGACGATTGTGGTGACGCTCGGAACGACCAATGCCTATGTCGCTGCAGAGCTTCTCGGCGAACCCATCGACCACGGCGCCTTTGCCGCCGGCGTAATCGATGACCGGTGGAACGTCAATGCGCGGATTTCCGAGGCGCAAGAGATCGTGTTGGTCAGAGGGAGACGGGCCGAGATGGATCCAGAGGAGCTGTTGAGCTCCCTCGGTGCCGGCGATGTCGTCATCAAGGGGGGCAACGCACTCGACCCCTTCGGTACCGTCGGCGTCCTGATGGCCGCAGCCACCGGAGGAACGATCGGCAGACACATCCCAGCCGCCCTCGCGCGGGGCGTCGACATCCTTGTCCCGATCAGTGTGGCCAAGTCGATCCACGCGTCCATCTGCGATCTGGCGCTGCAAATGGGAGGCCAGCGGATGGGCCTTGGCGATGGCCTCGCATGCGGCCTCTATCCTCTGATCGGAAACGTTGTCACCGAGATCGAAGCGCTCGATCTGCTCTTCTCGATTGAGGCGGCCCATGTCGCCTCGGGAGGCGTCGGGCCTGGAATCGGAAGCGTCTCCCTTGTTCTTGAGGGAGACGACGACGATGTCTCCAAGGCGTACGCCCTCCTTTCCGGACTTGCAGACAAGGAAGAGCCGCTGGTTCAAGGACGTCCGTGAGGGACTCGTTTCGCACGATCAAAGGGCCGGCATCGGCTCGGATCACGCGAAGGAAGTCTCGGTTTCTGGCGTTTGCGGAGCCTGTCGGATCAGCCGAGAACGTCATCGCTGCTCTCGGAGACCTTCGGAAATCCTACCACGACGCGACGCACGTCTGCAGCGCGCACCGCCTGTTCGCGGATGAAGCTCCCCTGTCTGGATCAGATGACGATGGTGAGCCGTCAGGATCGGCCGGTCTCCCGATCCTGAGGCAGATCGAGAAGGCGAACCTGGAGAACGTCCTGGTCGCCGTGGTCCGGTACTTCGGCGGCACGAAGTTGGGCGTCGGCGGGTTGGTTCGTGCCTACTCCGATGCAGCAGCGGAGGCGCTCGACAGGGCCGGCCTCGTCCTCGAGGAGCTTGAGTCAACCTTGACCATCGAGTTTCCCCCGGAGGTGACATCGGGCGTGATGGGCACGATTCACAGGCATCAAGCTGCGGTCAGGCACATCGAGTACGATGCGGTGGGGCTTGCGGAGGTGGGAATCCCGCCGAGCCGGGCCGAGACGTTTGCGTCAGCCATCCAAGATGCGACGGCCGCCCGTGCGCGTGTTGTCATCAAAGGGCCCGGGGAGCGCGAGACAGAGCATCGAGAGGAGGCGGACTCGTGATCGATTCCATTCATGGTGAGGTGGTTCGAATCGGTGCCGACCACGTCTCGCTCGACACGGGAGGGATCGCGTATCTCGCCTTCTGTCCAACCGACACGCTGAGCCGCTGCAAGGAAGGACAGTCCATCCTCATTCACATCCATCTCATCGTGCGTGACGACTCGATTCAGCTTTTCGGCTTCTCGGATACAACGCAGCGAGAGGTCTTCCGCCACTTGCTCTCCGTCGGTCAGGTGGGGCCCAAGCTGGCACTCCAGATTCTCTCAGCGCTCCCAGCCAGCGCATTGGTGGAGGTCATCGCCTCCAATGACATCCCGAGACTGACCGCCATCAAAGGAATCGGACGGAAGACGGCAGAGCGGATCCTGGTCGATCTCCGCGATCGGATCGGCGATGTCTCCGGCGGTGGATCAAGTGTCTTCCTCGGCCCGGAGGAGGAGAGAGCACTGCAGGCATTGACGTCCCGCTCTCTCGGCTTCTCCGCCCGCGAGGCCCGTCAGATGGTCGAGCGGCTGCGAGGCGAGGATCTCAAAGCGGAGGAGATCGTCCGCCGCGCCCTCGAGTCGATCGGAACCCGATGACGCGAGCTCTCGGCATCGACTACGGCCGGGCGCGCTTCGGTCTGGCGCTGAGCGATGAGGAGCAAGTTCTCGCCAGCCCGCTTCCTCCCTACAGCTGCCGGAGAACAAGGAAGGCAGATCTGAAGTTCCTCGTCTCGCTCATCAAGAGAAGGGATGTCGGGCGGATTGTCGTCGGGCTTCCGCTCCATCGAGACGGCTCTGCCGGCGAGATGGCTCAGGAGGCAGAGGCATTTGCACACGAGTTGGCCGGGGCGACGAACCTTCCCGTCGATCTGATCGACGAGCGGGGGACGACGCTGGAGGCGAATCGAATCCTGCGCGAGGGGAACGTTTCCGCCAAGAAGCGCAAAGGGCTAAGGGATGGCATTGCTGCTGTGCAGATTCTTCAAACCTATCTTGATGGGAAGGGCAACACGCACAAGCCGAACTCACCGGCACAAGAGCGTTTCGGGTGAATCGTGGATGGGATGGAGCTTAGGAGGCTCGCTTCTCCTCCCGGGCGAGATACTTCAAGATGGCCTCGACAACGAGGTAGTTGACCGAGCGGTCCTTCTCCTCGGCAAGAGCGATCAGACGCTCAACAGGCCTGTGTTCGAGTTTCCCTTTCGGAACGTAGATTGAGATCTTGTCGAGAAGTTGTTTCGGCACGATACCTCCTGCCAACAGGTGCTAAATGTATTGTAGCAGGTTTTGTTAGAGAGAGCAACCCTCGGTTTGGGGACTCCTATTCTCATTCGCTCTCCGCAGCTTTCCACGATAGAAAGGCTTCAATGAAGCCGATCAGATCTCCGTCCAGGATCGCGTCGACATTGCCCGATTCCTCACCTGTCCGATGATCCTTCACCAGCCGGTAAGGATGCAGGACGTACGAGCGGATCTGACTTCCCCACTCGTTCTCTTTGAGCTCCCCTTGGAGTTCCTCGAGCTTCTCGGCTTCCTCATGACGAAGGATCTCACCGAGGCGCGCTCGAAGAACGCGCATGGCGGCGTCCTTGTTCTGATGCTGGCTGCGCTCGTTCTGACAAGATACGGCAATCCCAGTGGGCAGATGCGTGATACGGACGGCCGAATCGGTCACGTTGACATGTTGTCCCCCAGCGCCGGAGGCGCGGTACGTATCGATTCGCAGATCCTTGGGATCGATCTGAAGTTCGGCCTCTTCGGTCACGGGTACGACGGAAACAGCGGCAAAGGACGTATGGCGCCTGTGCGCCGAGTCGAAGGGTGAAAGGCGGACCAATCGATGAACACCCTTCTCACTCTTCAGATTGCCGTACGCGTTCTGCCCGGAGAACTCCAGGGTGGCGCTGCGGATGCCGGCTGTATCGCCCGGACTTGCCTCAAGAAGAGACGTCTTGAAGCGCATCCGCTCCCCAAACCGCCCGAACATCCGCAGGAGCATCTCCGCCCAATCCTGGGAATCAGTACCGCCTGCCCCGGCGTTGATCGAGAGATAGCAGTCAGCCGCATCATAGTCGCCCGAGAAGGTCAGCTCGACGCGGAATCGGCGGAGCTCCGGCTCGAGCACCGTGAGGCGCCCTTCGAGTGCCGCGAGTTCGTCATCGTCCCCGGCCTCCGCTGCCAGCTCGCGCAGGAGCTCGATCTCCTCCAGCTCCTCGTGAAGTGTCTTGTGGCGTGTGAGCAACCCTCGCGTCCGCTCCAAGGTTCTCGATGCAGTCTCGGCTCGGGCCCGGTCATCCCAGAACCCTGGGGCGGTCATCTCAGCCTCTAGGCCAGCGATCGTCTCCTCGAGTTCGGTCGGGTCAAAGGTGATCACCGATCCGTGCCAGCAGTTCCTTCGCTCGGCTGAGTTGCTCTTCGAGCATACGCACCCCTTGGTCCGACTCCGTGAGTCCTTTATAGGCCGCCCATGCGAGCGTCGCAACCTGGAGTTGTCGCGAGACGCCCTGCGTTGGTCAAGCCCACGCGTCCTTGACAGAACCGAACAGGGCCGATAAGACGACTAACAGACCAAACGAGTGAGAAAGGAGACTCTCATGGGTGGATACTTCTCGATTCTGGCAGCTGTTCCGGGGTTCTTCCTCAGTTCGCTGTTCGTCATGCTCTTCTCGCGGGCACTGGGGCCGGTTCTCAACTTCGAGCCCTTTGGCTATCCGACCGCTATGCTGGTCACGATCGCGCTCTGGATCGCTGTGGCGCCTCTTGCGGCAGCCCGCGGCCGGAAGATCTGCAAGTAGCAGCCTACCGAAAGGCGAAGGAGATCTATGAGCGATGAGAATCGGCGAACGGAGGAGGTGACCGTCACCGGCGAAGAACTCGTCGCGACGGTCAAGGCCCTTGTTCATCAAGGGAACATCCGGCGCATCACCATACGAAACAGGGAGGGCGAGAACCTCATCGCGATCCCGCTGACCCTGGGCGTGGTCGGGATTCTGCTTCTGCCGACGCTGGCCGCGCTCGGCGCGATCGCAGCGCTCGTCACCGAGTGCACGATCGTCATTGAGCGGGAAAACGACTAGGACGATGCCCCAGTATCTCATTCAGCTCAGGCCGGTCAGGACGGAGATGCTTCACACCTCGACGCCTGAGGAGGATCGCGCCGTCAGGGCGCACTTCGCGCACCTCCAGCGGCTGACGTCCGAAGGGACGGTCTTGCTCGCCGGGCGAACGCTGAATGCCGACGCCACAAGCTTCGGCATCGTTCTCTTGGAGGCGGCGTCCGATGACGCCGCCGAACGATTGATGCAGAAGGACCCGGCCGTTCAAGCGGGCGTCTTCGAGGCGAAGGTGTTTCCGTACTGTATCGCCCTTATCTCGCCGCGAATTCTCCCGTCAGACTGACGGCGTCTGCGGCCGGTTCTCTCGCTGATACGCTTTCCACAGGGCGCTTCGCTCGTCCTGTGGGATGTCATGCCAACGGACGCCGCGAGAAGCCCCTTCCAGCGCGTAGAGCCTGTTGGAACAGACATGGTCGCCGTGCTCGACCAGTCGGAGGGCGGCGCCCATGGCGCCTTGCACGCGAAGGTCCTCGGCGGAACGAATCCCGACGTGAGCCAGCTCACGAACGAGTGCCGGACCGAGATTGGGCAGCCGTCCTAGGGACGCATCAGAACGCGCCGGAGTCCTAGGGCGTCACAGGCGGACCATCGTAGTCCGAGTTCTCGATGGTGACGCGCACCTGGTCGTAACTGCGTCCGCCAAACTCGTCGTAGAGGGTCAGGCTGATGGCCACCGTCTCACCGGTCGGCCGGTCCGTCAAGGGTGCGTGATAGGTCGGCGTGAGGGTCTCTGCACCAACGAGCTCTCCCTTGCTCACAGACCAGACGAAACAGGCGTCCATGCAACCGGGATTGCTGACGGTGCCACGAAGCGCGAAGCTCGATCCCTCGGAAATCCGCTTCGGGAAGTGACGGACGATGAGCGGCTTTGGCCGGTCGGCCGGTACGGGCGTCGCTGCCGGCTCAAACGGCCACGTCGGCATCCACGTCGTTGTGCAGTCTCCCTCGACGCAAGGACAGGGCGTGATGGCCGCATCGCACATGCCTGACGACGGAACCGTTTCGATGCACGGCGTCTCGCAGGCGACATCCGCCTTGGGAGGACACGGATCCTTCGGATCGACCGCACACTCATCTTCTTCTGGGATGCAGACCGGTTGTGGCTCGACGCAAACCGGCTCACACGGATCGAGCGAGCACTCGGCAAGCATCGGGACCGACACGTAGAGGGTGTCGATCGCCGCGGTGCCCTTCCCGTCGACGGCGGTCAACGTGATCACGACATGCTGCTTGCAGTCGCACGAAGAGGGTGCCGTGTAGTACGTCTGCCGTTCGTTGGGGTGGCTGAAGAAGCCAAGATCGTCCTCCGCTGTCCACCTGTACTGGATGGCGCCGGCCCCCGCGCCTCGAACGGTCGCCGAAAGGAGCACCGTCTCACGTTCGCCCAACTCCACGCTCTCGCCAATGTCGACCGTGAGCGCCGGTACGGGCAATGTCGTGATTGTGGAGACGTCGCTGGTCGTTTCCTGGCCGACATCGGCCGGCTCTTCCGCCGGTCGCGCTCCGTCACCGGAAAGGAACAGAAGACCCAAGACGACGGCAAGTCCAACCCCAACGAGGATCAGCGTCGACGAGTTCGAGCTCATGGCTAAAGCACCTCCATCTTCGGCGTCGCAAGATGCCACGTGCGCCTCGCGAGAGGCCTTCCCGATGAGCCTAGCCGCGCAGCAGGAGCCTCCCCAAGGCGCACGTCTCCTCGGCATGCGTCATGTGCACGCGTGGGAGGAGACTCCTGGCTCATGCATTGCCGTGCTGGCATGCTCTGCAGATCCAAGATCGCGTTGCCGCTCACAGCCACATCAGCTAGAGTGACCGCACGCGAAGGAGTCCCCATGCAAGGCATCCTCTACCTGGTTTCTCTACCCATCGGCCACCTGGGCGACATCACGAAACGCGCGCTGGAGACCCTGGAGAACGTCGATGCGATCGTCGCCGAGGACACGCGGACTACGCGCCGACTGCTGAGCCACTTCGGGATCCAGACCCCCTTCTTCTCCAGCCTCTACCAGGGGGTCGAGACGCAACGGACCGAGAGGATTCTCGCGGAGCTATCCGACGGGAAGACGCTCGCCCTGGTCAGCGATGCCGGGACGCCGCTCATCAGCGATCCGGGGTACCCGCTCGTTCGAGCCGCAGTTCATGCAGGCGTCTGCATCGTTCCGATTCCAGGCCCCACAGCGGCGATCAGTGCGCTGGTGGCGTCGGGTCTGCCGGCCGACCGGTTCCTCTTCGAAGGGAGCGTTCCCCGGAAGCGGGAGGGCCGTGCGGCGCTGTTTGATCGCCTGGATCAGGAGGTTCGAACGGTCATCCTTTATGAGTCATCACATCGCATCGAACGCACCCTCGAAGAGATGGCGGAGCATGTTCCCAATCGCCCGATGGTCGTCGCCAGGGAGTTGACGAAGATCCACGAGGAGTTCGTCCGGGGGACCGCCGGGGAAATCCTTGCGTCCCTTCGGGCTCGCGAGGCCTTTCGGGGAGAGTTCGTTCTCGTCGTCGCCGGTTCCGAGCGAGACTCGGCGGCAACAGACGAGGCTCCCATCCAAGAGATGATCGAGCGCTTGCTGGATGAGGAGGTCTCCGGTCGGGGAATTGTCGAGATCTTGCGACTCGCGTTCGAGATGCCGCGAAACGACGCATACGCACGCGTCCAGGACGCCAAGAAGGCGAGGGGATCGAAGACCTAGGTGTGCTTGTCGGCCACAGACGATGCCGCAAACGCGTGTGGCTTGATTCGAACGGCGAGGCCGCTAGCGACGATCATCCCGACGACTTCGTCGATCATCTCCTTGGTCTTCCCGTTCTCGCCGATGTCGACGTGGATCTCCAGGTTGAACTGGAGCATCGAGGTGGCTGCAAGGCGGCTGACCAGCTGCTGGGCCAGCTCGAAGGAGAGCCAGGCTTCGCGCCAGATCTGCTGTCGGAGCGTGTGAGGACGCTTCTCTCGCCGGCGCGTCCAGAAGTAGCGTCCGCCCCGGCCGACGCGATGCAGAACGATTGCACTGACGATATCCAAGCGATCGGTCGTCTTGGAGGAGTCCGTCCCGATGAGGAGCTCGAACTCGTCTTTCCGATTCGCCTTCATCTCGGAAACGAGGCTCTCGACCACCTCATCGAACGTCATCTGGCCCAAATGCGGATTGTAGAACGGTTGCGACAGCATGGGCCATCCTAGCCCCAGATGCGCCGCGGAATCAAGAAAGGGGCAGTCGAATGGTGAATCGTGCGCCGCCGTCTGACGCGTTGCCTGCTTCGATGGTTCCCCCGTGCGCCTCGATCCACTGCTTGACAATGGCCAAGCCCAGACCGGTCCCGCCACCCCGCCTTCGAGCTCGGTCTCCCCGATAGAACCGCTCGAACAGGTGGGGTAGATCGTCCTCGGGAATACCGGTCCCGGAGTCGGTGACCACAAGCACCACGGACTCACGCGCACTCCGGATCATGATCTCGATGGAGCCGTCTGCCGGTGTGTGCCGGAGCGCATTCGAGAGGAGGTTGGCGATCACTTGCCGCATCCGCTTCGGGTCAACCAAGACGCTGGGTACGCCCGGAAGCACATCAACATCGATCGTCAGATCCCCTTCCTTGGGGACCATCGCCGCCTCGACGACGTGCCTGGCCAGTTCCCCGAGATCGGTCGGCTGGAGATCGAGACGCAGCTCGCCCGCCTCGGCGAGGACCAGATCGCGCAGATCGTCGATCAGCCGCCCCAAGTGGAGCGTCTCCTCGTAGATGGGCGCAATCGTCTCGGCGGAAGGCTCATAGACGCCGTCGAGGAGGGCTTCCAGCGTTCCCTGGATGATCGTCACAGGTGTCCGCAGCTCATGGGCGATGTCGGCCGTCATCATCTGACGCAGATGCTCCGACCGCCTCAGGCTCTCGACCATCTGATCGAACGAGTGGCCCAGCTGACCGAGTTCATCATGCGAGCGCAGCTGGATGGGCTTCGGAAGCTCTCCACTCGCGACCTGTTCGGTCGCCTGCGCCAGCTTCCTCAGAGGAGACAGGATCTGCAGGATAAGCAGTACTGATAGCGTGAGCGCAAGAACGATGCCGATCCCGCCTCCGAGCAAGGTCGACGTGGCAATCGACTCGAGGAACTCCACCTCTCGATCCATTGTGACAGGAATCAAGCCGAGGGCGCCGACCTGGATCTCATCTCCCTCCTCGTTCTCTGCAGTGATCGGGATGATCACATCGAGGTTCAGATCAGCGATGGGCGTGCCGATGAGGTCGTTCGACTCAGTTGTGACGAGGATGTTTCCATCCTCTTTCGAGATCGCGAATCGACCGCCGATTGTTTGGATGCTCCCGATGTACACCTGCTGATTGATGGTGATATAGACGGGTCGGAAGATGTCGATGCCTCGCCATCCCCCGTTTTCGATGTAGCGGTTGCCGAGATCAATGGCGAGCTGCGAACCGACAATCTCACGGGTCTCTCGACCGTATTCGTAGAACTGGTCGGAGATCGCTCTTGACGTTAGATAGTAGTTCAACCCAATCGAGAGAAGCGTGGCCACAGCAAACGCGAGACCCAGCTTGAGAGAGAGAGGGATCGTGCGCTTCATCGACTAGGGCTCGCGCGCGAAGCGATAGCCGACGCCATGAACGGTCAGAATGTAGCGCGGCGACTTCGGATCCTCCTCGATCTTCCGCCGCAGGTTCTTGACGTGCGTATCGATCGTCCGCGCAAACGAGTCGTAGGTGTAGCCCTGCACCTCGCGCAGGAGCTGCAACCGGGTGAAGACCTGGCCCGGATGCCGGGCGAGGTAGGCGAGCAAGTCGAACTCGGTCGGCGTCAACTCGACATCAGTCCCGGAGACCTTCAGTTCGCGCGTCTTCAGATCGATCTCGATCTCGCCGGAAACGATCCGCTCGACCTCAGCGCCCTCCCCCTCGTACCGGCGGAGAACGGCTCGTACGCGAGCGACGAGTTCACGGGGGCTGAACGGCTTGACCACGTAGTCGTCGGCGCCGAGCTCCAAACCGACCACGCGATCCGCCTCAGCTGCCTTGGCGGTCAGCATAATGATCGGCACCGAAGACTTCGTTCGGATGGCCCGGGTGACTTCGATTCCGCTCTTCTTGGGGAGCATCAGATCGAGAACGATCAGGTCCGGTCCCTTCTCATCGAACGCCTGCAGGGCAGCATCGCCGTCGTACGCTGTGTACGTCTTGAAGCCCTCTCGATCGAGATAGGCTTTGACGGTCCGAACGATCATCTCCTCGTCATCGACGATCAGAATCCTCTTCATGGCAAGCCCATTATAGCTGAGCGGATCACGCGTCAAGAAGGGACTTGCCGATCGACCCACCACACGCCCGTCATCAATCATTGAGACCTCCGCCATTCATCGTCGCACCGGAATGTGTGAGAACACCGGAGCAAGGGTGAGGGAAGTGTGCGCCTCGTGTGAAGGCGTTGTGTCCCCGCTCGGGACCGACTACCATGGAAATCCAGAAGGCAACGTGCCTTGCAGAGGAGCGGACCCTGGGGAGCAGAGGCGATGAAACGGATCCAAATCGTGTCGACCGAGAAGCAGTCCGGCAAGAGCCTCCTCTCACTCGCCATCGGTCAGGAGCTGATTTCGCGCGGACAGACGTTCGCCTACATGAAGCCGATCAGCTTCGAGGTCTCCTACGCCACGGGAGAGCCGATCGATCGGGATGCAGACACGGTGCGCCGGTATCTCAGCCTCCAGGACGATCTTCATGATGTCGCCCCCGTCCCGCTCGAGGGTCCCTTCTTGCGAGAGGCCATCGAATCGGGTGACGGAGGATTCCGCGCCCGGATTACTGCCGCCTTCGATCGCACCGCATCGCAGCGTGATGTCGCTCTCATCGAGGGGCGTAACTACCTTGGGCTGGGCATCAGCGCCGGACTGAGCGATCTCGACCTGGCAGACATGCTGCAGACGGATGTCCTGCTTCTCTCCCGGTTCGATGGAGAAGAGACCATCGATCGCATCCTCCAAGCCCTCCGCTTGTTCGAGAATGGCCCCCGCGTGCTCGGGATCGTGCTGAAGGACATCCCTGTGGACCGGTCACAGCTGCTGATCGAGGAGGTCTATGTTCCCTTCTTGGCCGACCGGAGTGCTGAGGTTCTCGGCATGGTGCCGTTCAACCCAAGCATCCGCTCCGTCCCCGCCGATGAGATCGCGAAACGGCTCGGCGGCCGGGTTCTCTCCGAGGTGGGGTCGGACAATGAGGTCCAACACTTCATTGTCGGGGCGCTCGTGGCCGAGGAATCTCGCCGAAGCTTCCGTCGGACGCCGGGGCTCGGCGTGATCACAGGGAGCGGGCGGCGAGAGATCATCGAAG
>Ga0180435_10003749_pt1 | contig 15131 bp, 10 predicted proteins | sample SS_ome_3_FD_132467 | JGI IMG/M metagenome (GOLD analysis project Ga0180435, IMG submission 132467) | Hypersaline lake sediment archaeal communities from the Salton Sea, California, USA - SS_3_S_1 metaG | ecosystem: Environmental > Aquatic > Non-marine Saline and Alkaline > Hypersaline >... | reverse complement strand
TTTCCGATGCGGCCAGGCCCGGCTCTGGCTGCCAGCCATCGGGAATCACGGCGTCCTTGGGCACCACGGCCACGCCGTCACGAACCATGAAGGTGGGGCTCTCAGGGGTCGACTCCCAGCCGTGTTCGTTGACGATCCTCGCCCGTCTGCCGATGCGGATGTTTTTGTCGACGATCGCATTTTCGATGATCGTGCCATCGCCGATCGCCATCGGGGGCAGATCCCGGCCGTCGCCGCCATCCTCCGGCGGTTCGTAGTAGTCGTTGCCGAGAATCACCGAGTTGCGAATGACCACGTCGTTGCCGATCCGGCACCGCAGCCCGATCACGCTGTTTTCCACGACCGCCCCACGCCCGATCATGCAGCCGTCGGAGATGAGGCTGCCTCGCACGCTGGCCCCCTCGATCCGCGAGGGAGGGAGGAATCGGGCTCGCGAATAGATCGGCGCGTTCGCATGAGCCAGTTCGAAGGGGGGCTCGGGGCTCGCCAGCTCGATGTTGCATTCGTAATACGAGCGGATCGTGCCGATATCCTCCCAGAAGCCGTCGAAGAGGTGCAGGGCCACGTTCTTGGCCCGGATCGCCGCGGGGAAGACCTCGCGGCCGAAATCCTGATAGTCGGTCTTCATCAACAGGTCGAGCAGGCAGTCGCGGTCGAAGAGGTAGATGCCCATGCTCGCCACCAGGTCGCGGCCGGCCGAGGGCAGGCCCTGTTGGTCGATCCAGGCCGGGTCGGTCCGAACCAGATCGGCTTCGGCGTCGGTCTGCGGTTTTTCCAGGAAGCCCTCCACGCGGCCGTTGCTGTCGAGTCGCATGATGCCCAAGGCCGAGGCTGCCTCCCGCGCCACCGGGATGCCGGCGATCGTGACGTCGGCCGAGCGAGCCTCGTGGGTGGCCAGCATGTCGGCGTAGTTCATGCGGTAGAGCTGGTCTCCCGAGAGGATCAGCACGTGCTTCACATTCGGCTGCTGCAGCAGCCGCAAATGCTGTCGCACCGCGTCGGCGGTGCCCTGGTACCAGGTGGAGGTGTCGAGCGTTTGCTGGGCCGCGAGGATCTCGACGAACCCCCCGCTGAAGTGATCGAAACTGTAGGTCCGACGGATGTGGCTGTGGAGGCTGACCGAGTTGAACTGCGTGAGCACGTAGATTCGCTGCACGCCGCTGTTGATGCAGTTGGACAGCGGCACGTCGATGATCCGGTATTTTCCGGCCAGCGGCACCGCGGGCTTCGAACGCTCACGGGTCAGCGGAAAAAGTCGGGTGCCGCGTCCGCCACCGAGCACCAGCGCCAACACCTCTTTGACCGCCATCGCCTTCACACCTCGTTGGAGCTCGCCAGAAACAAACCGCCGGAATCCCCCGCGGAGCGATCCATGCTACGCCAGTTGGGAAGGGCCGCCAACCGCCAGGGCCTTCGGCGGCGGCGGCTTTCACAAGCGGCTCACGTTCCGACATACCGTGCAAGGACCGCCCGGGCCCGGGACTCCTCGCGGGTTCCGGCCACGATCGCCCGTCCGTCGGCGAACACCGACACGGTGACCCCCGGCTCGACCTCCGCCCGCACCATCCAGGGATTGACCACGACGCCAGCGGCCGCGGCCAGCCCCGCGGCGACAGCCTCGAGATCGACCTGCATCGGACGACGCGGTGCGATCTGCACCGCGTCGCGGCCGCACAGCGGGCGTGCGGCCGTTGTCTCGCCGCCGTTGAGCCAGGGCCGTTCGCCGCCACGGCAGGTCGGGCAGCCTCGTCGGGCGAGCGGTGAGAGATCGAGGGAGTGCCAGCGGCCCTCCCAGAGATCGACCACGAGCAATCGGCCCTCGGCCCGGTTGAGCCGCTCGGCCGAACCCGCCGCCGAGAGCAGCTTGATCGCCTCCGCAGCCTGCACCGCGGCCACCACCATCGCCGCGGGTCCGAGAATCCCGGCGGTTTCACAGGTGGGAAGTTCGCCGGCTCGAGGGGGCTCTGGAATCAGGCATCGCAGGCAGGCGGTGTGGCCCGGCAGAATTGTGAGCACCCGTCCCTCGCCACCGATCGCCCCGCCATAAATCCAGGGAATCCCGACATCGCAGGCGAGGTCGTTAATCAAAAAGCGGGTCTCGAAGTTGTCGGTGCCGTCGACCACGAGATCGACATCGGCGAGCAGTTCGCGGCAGCAGTCCGCCGTCAGGTCGCGGACCACCGGCTCCACGCGGAGGGCCCCGTTGATCCTCTGCAGGTGGCCGGCGGCCGCGACGGCCTTCGGCAGACCGGCGGCCAGGTCGGCCTCGTCGAGGAGCACCTGCCGGGGGAGATTGGAAAGCTCGGGGAGATCGCGGTCGATCAGCCGCAAAAAGCCGACCCCGGCCCTCGCCAGGGCCATCGCCGAAACACCCCCGAGAGCCCCGCAGCCCACGATCGCGACCCGCGACGCGGCCAGGCGGGCCTGACCGGCCTCGCCGAGGGCCGGGAAGCGAATCTGCCGTGCGTACCGGGTGGCGTCGACTGCCTCGGCGGGCTCGGGCCGCGGCGTCGGCTCTGGGGCAGCGGCCATGATTGCTTGCCGGAGGTGGTGGGTTGTCGGGGATGCGGAGTTGGGCGGACGCAACGCCACCGTCGAGCCTACCACGCCGCCGCTGCCGTGCCGGTGGCATAGCCGGCCGGATCCCAGGCAGGCTGGCGTCGGGAGAGCCAGCCGGCGAGGTCGGCCTGCAGGTGGTCGCAGTGCTGGCGGTCTGGCTCGCGTTTGCCGGGATGTGCGGGATCGCGACGTCGCACCACGATCGGTCGCGGTTGGCCTGACTGCCAGGAATCGTGCGGCACGCCGCCGGCCGGCAGGTCGAGCACCACAAAGTCGGCGGCGGCCGGCACGCCCCGCAGGGCCTCGGCAGCCTCGCTCGCACCGTCGACCGCCGAGCCGAGGAGCATCGTGCCGAGTGACCGCCTCGCGGCGGATGCCACAGCCAGCAGTTCGGGGGCTGCGACCGCGAAGCCGACCGAGGGATGGCCGGCCCACTCCAGCAGTGCCTCGAGAGGATCGTCGCAGGAGTCCACGAGTTCGGCGACGACCATCACTCCCTCGGCATCGGCCTCGTCAAGCAGCGATGCCGCGGGCATCGGCAGCCACGGGCAGGCTCCCGCCTTGCGATACGCCGCCAGCGGTGTCGTGGCGTTGTTCGCGACGATTGCCCGCGGCACCCAGCGGCGGTTCTCCAGCCAGAAGGATTGCCCGCGAATCCCGAGCCTGCGAAAGCCGACCATCCGCGACCAGCGGCAGATCTCACGCCCGCCATCGACGAGCCGTGCCTCGAGTTCGTAGCGGTGCGGCAACTGCGGGCTCCAAAACCCCGGCTCGACCAAGACCGCCGCAGCCGCCGGAGGCACCGCCCCGGCCGCCGGGAGCGGCTCGAGACGGGCGGAGGCCGGCAGCGTGGCGGCATGGCGGCACCTCGGACCGCGAAACGTGCCCTCCACGCGGGGATCGGCGAGGCCCTCGGGTACCGCCAGCAGCCGCAGGTAGGCCGTGGCCTGAAATTCATCGCCTCGCCCGAGCAGCACGGCATGCCGCGGTGGGGCCGGCTCGCCGTCGACTGGGGCCCTCACGCCACCGCCTCCCCGCCAAACCGCTGCCGGGCCGTGGAGGCGAGCCGCTTGAGGTCGAGCTTGCCCGTGCCGAGCACCGGAATCTCCTCGATTTCGGCGAACGCCTCGGGTGACGGGATCCAAAGGTTCGGCAGGCCCGCCTCGGCCATCCGCCGGCAGACCTCGGCCGGCTCGATACGAATCGGAAGATGCAGCACGACGAGCCGCTCGCCCTTCTTGGCATCCGGCACGGCGGCGACGACCGCGAGCAGATCACCGTCCTCCGCCCCGAGCAGCTCGTTGAGCTTCTCCTCGATCGTCACGTGAGGCACCATTTCACCGCCGATCTTCGAAAAACGACTCTCCCGTCCGGTGATCGTGATGAATCCCTCCTCGTCGAGTCGGGCGATGTCGCCGGTGCAATACCAGCCGTCGCGGAGCACGTCCGCGGAAAGGTCGGGACGGTCAAGGTAGCCTTGCATCACGTTGGGTCCGCGGATCCACAGCAGGCCCTCCTGGCCCAGTGGCAGTTCGCTCGCGGCGTCGGGTGAGTGGTCCTCCCGGCGGGTGACCCTTGCCTCGCAGCCGAGCACCGGCCGTCCGACGGTGCCCTCCTTCGCGTCGGCCGGCCGGCCGGGCACGTGCCGGGTGTGCGGCACGTTGGCCGCGACCAGTGGAGCCAGTTCCGTGGCCCCGTAGGCCTCCTGCGGACGCACGCCAAACTTCCGCTCGAAGGCGTCGGACACGTCGCGTGGCAGTTTTTCGGCGGCCGCGAACACGACCTCCAGCGATTCGAAGTCTTCCGCCGGCGTGCGACGGATGTAGGTTCGCAGGAACGTGGGGGTCGACATCAGGATCGTCGCGTGATGCTCCCTCGCAAGCCGTCCGATCGCCTGGGCATCGAGCGGATTGGTGTGGTAGACGCAGGCCGGGTCGAGCACCAGCGGGGTCCAGAGCGTGGTCGTGTAGCCGTAAGAGTGGAAAAAGGGCAGCGACCCAACCGCCACGTCGCCGGCCGAGACATGCAGCAGGCTGTCGATTGCCTCGACATTCGAGCCGACGTTTTCCACCGAGAGCACCACCCCCTTCGGATCGCCCGTCGAGCCGGAGGTGAAGATCACCGTCAATGTGTCGTTGGGCCTGATCCGATCGAGCCCGAGCCACGAGTCGAGCAACCCCAGCGGCACGAGCGTGGCCCCGGCCGCCGCTGCCAGCTTGTCGCTGAGCGTCAGCTGCCCACGAAGGGCCGCCGCGTCGAGGAAGGTCTCGCCGACCTCGAGGCCGACCCGGTCGAGAAAGGTCCGGCTGGTGATCACATGCTCGAGCCCCGCGAGGCGGATGCAGGTGTCGAGGATCGGCTGACTGACGGTGTAGTTGAGGTTCACCGCCACGCGGCCGGCGAGCGCGAGAGCCGCGTTGACCACCACCCCCGCCACCGTCGGCGGCAGGAAAACACCCACCATCCGCTCATCGGGAGCGAGGTTTCGCTCGAGCACCCGTCGGGCGGCGAGGATTCGCGTCAGCAGCTGACGGCCGGTGAGCCGGGTGCCGAGGGAGTCGGCAACCTTCAGCCGGCCCGCAGCCGAACGGCAGGCACGAAGCAGACGCCGCTGCAGGCACATCCCGCCGGTGAAGTCGCCCGCAACAGGGTGCTCGCTCATTGGGGACGTGCTCCTGGGTGTGCTCGCGTGCCGTGGATGACTCAGGCCTCGTTGCCGTGGCCACCCGGTGCATTAGAATCAGCGTCCGCCCGACTGAACAGTTCGCCGACCACTGCCTCATGCCACGATACACCCCCGCGCGGATCGAGCCGAAGTGGCAGAAATGGTGGGAGGCCCATCACACCTTCTCTACGCCCCGCCTGCCAACGGGCAGCAAGCGGTACGTGCTCGACATGTTTCCCTATCCCAGCGGCGACGGGCTGCATGTCGGGCATCCGGAGGGCTATACCGCCACCGACATCGTGGCCCGCTTCGAACGGATGCGGGGCGTGAGCGTGATGCACCCGATGGGCTTCGATGCCTTCGGCCTGCCGGCGGAGGAGCACGCGATCCGCACCGGCACCCCCCCGGCCGAGAGTACCCGGCGAAACATCGACACCTTTCGGCGGCAGCTGAAGATGCTCGGCTTCAGCTACGACTGGTCCCGGGAACTGGCCACCACCGACCCCGGCTATGTCCGCTGGACGCAGTGGATCTTTCTGGTGCTCTTCGACACCTGGTTCGATCCGGAGTCTGGCCGTGGTCGGCCGATCGCCGAGCTGCCGATTCCCGGCGAGGTCGCGGCCGCAGGCGAGCGGGCCGTGGCCCGCTACCGCGACGAGCACCGGCTGGCTTACCAGTCGGAGGCCCCGGTCAACTGGTGTCCGGCCCTGGGCACGGTGCTGGCCAACGAGGAGGTGATCGGCGGGGTCAGCGAGCGGGGAGGGCATCCGGTGGTGCGGCTGCCGCTGCGGCAGTGGATGCTGCGGATCACCGCCTATGCCGACAGGCTGGATCGCGAACTCGACGGCCTCCACTGGCCGGAGAGCATCAAGAAGCTGCAACGCGATTGGATCGGACGCAGCACCGGGGCGGAGGTCGACTTCTTCATCGGGGATGCCTCGGCCGGGCGGCCCGATGCGGCGGCCTTCGAGCACTGGAAACGGTCTCGGGCATCGGCCGGATTCCCGCAGCGGCCCGCCGAGGACGTGCTGCGGATCTACACCACCCGCCCCGACACCCTCTTCGGCGTGACGGCGATGGTCATCGCCCCGGAGCATCCGGCGGTCGAGCGGCTGACCCGTCCGGAGGCCCGCGAGGCGGTGGAGGCCTACCGCGAGGCGGCCGCCCGCAAGAGCGACCTCGACCGCACCGATCTGGCACGCGAGAAGTCGGGCGTGTTCACCGGCTCCTTCTGCATCCATCCCCTCAGTGGGGCCGCGGTGCCTGTCTGGGTGGCCGACTACGTGCTTGCCAGCTACGGCACCGGAGCGATCATGTCGGTGCCCGCCCACGACCGGCGGGATCACGAATTTGCCCTCGCTTTCGGCCTCGAACTGCTGCCGGTGGTCGAGCCGCAGGGAGAGGGTGTCGCCGAGCCGCAGCTTCCCTTCGTCGGCGAGGGGCGGGCGATCAACTCCGGCCCCTACGACGGCCTTGCGACGGCGGAGTTCATCGCCAAACTCGGCGACGACCTTGCCGCAGCCGGCCTTGGCCGGACCGCGGTCAACTACAAGCTCCGCGACTGGCTCTTCAGCCGTCAGCGTTTCTGGGGGGAGCCGTTTCCGATCCTCCACGAACTCGATGCCGAGGGCAGGGAGACGGGCCTCGTGCGGCCGGTCGATCCGGACGAATTGCCGGTGCCGCTGCCGACACTCAGCGACTACGCCCCCGGCCAGACGCCCGACCCTCCGCTCTCGAGGGCCGATGACGACTGGCTCTATGTCGAACGCGATGGCCGCCGCTACCGCCGCGAGACGAACACCATGCCACAGTGGGCCGGCTCCTGCTGGTACTACCTGCGGTTTCTCGATCCGGAGAACAACGAGCGGTTCATCGACCCCGAGGTGGAGCTGGCCTGGATGCCGGTTGATCTCTACGTCGGCGGGGCCGAGCATGCGGTCCTGCATCTGCTCTATGCCCGCTTCTGGCACAAGGTGCTTCACGACCGCGGGCATGTCGCCACGCCCGAGCCCTTCAGTCGGCTGGTGAACCAGGGCATGATCCTCGGCGAGATGGAGTTCACCGGCTATCGCCATCCGCAGGGCGGCTGGATGTCGGCCGAACGCGTGCAGCCTCATCCCACCGAAGCCGGCGTGATGGTCGACCGCGAGAGCGGTGAGCCGGTGGCGGCCACGCGTGTCGCCGCCGACCAGGTGGAAAAGCAGGGCGAGCACTTCGTGCTCCGCGACGCACCGGCGATCCGGGTCGACAGCCGGGCGTACAAGATGTCGAAGAGCCGGGGCAACGTCGTGAATCCCGACAGAATCGTGCAGGAGTTCGGTGCCGATTCCCTGCGGCTCTACGAGATGTTCATGGGGCCGCTGGAGGCGACGAAACCCTGGAGCACCTCGGGCGTGGGCGGGGTGCGGGGCTTTCTCGACCGCTGCTGGCGACTAATCGTCGACGAGCGGGCCGACGAGCCGACGTTGTCCGAAGCCGTCTGCGACGACGAGCCCGATGACGACCAGCTCCGCGAGGTGCACCGCATGCTCGCCAAGGTCAGCGACGATATCCAGAGCCTCTCCTTCAACACGGCGATCGCCCGGATGATGGAATTCGTCAACTTCTGCACGCGGCTCGAGCGGCGGCCACGGGCGATTCTCGAGCCTTTCGTCAAGGTGCTTTCTCCTTTCGCGCCGCACCTGGCCGAGGAGCTTTGGGAGGTTCTCGGTAATCCGCCGCCGGTTTCACTGGCCGGCTGGCCGGAGGTCCTCCAGCGGTATCTCCTCGACGAGACGGTGGAGATTCCGGTGCAGATCCAGGGCAAGCTGCGGGGGCGGGTCACGGTGGCCGCCGACGCCGACGCCGACGCGATGGTGGCCGCGGCCCTGGGCGACGACCGAATCGCCGAGCTGCTCGAGGGCCGGCAGGTCGTGAAGACGATCGCGGTGCCAGGGCGGATGGTGAACTTCGTGGTTCGCTGAACCTTTGCCCGGCCGGGCTCAGCCGGCTGTGGCAGCCTCGAGAATCCGTTGCTCGTCGGCCTCGTCACGGGACAGGCTGGCGGTCAGGCGGCCCTCGGCGAGCACGATGATCCTGTCGGCGAGGGTCAGCAGTTCCGGAAGCTCGCTGGATGTGAGGATCACCCCGAGGCCCTCGCGGCAGAGCCGGTCGATGAGCCCATAGAGTTCCGCCTTGGCCCCCACGTCGATGCCGCGGGTGGGGTCGTCGAGCAGGAGTACCGCCGGATCGGTGAGCAGCCAGCGACCGATCACGCACTTCTGCTGGTTGCCGCCGGAGAGCCCGGTGATTGCGGCATGCACTCCGGGGGTTTTGACGCCCGTCGCCCGCAGCGGGCCGGCCGCGAGGGCATCCTCGGCCTGCCGGCTGATCAGCCCGCCCCGGAGGGCCCGGGCGAGGGCGGAGAGGGTCACGTTGGCCCCCACGTCGAGATCGGGAAACAGGCCGAGCCGCTTGCGGTCTTCGGGCACCATCGCAATTCCCGCCCGGACCGCCTCGGCGGGGTGGGAGAACCGCACCTCCCGACCCCGCAACCGGATGCTGCCGGTCCAATTCGGTCCACCAGCGGCGAAGATCGTCTCCAGCAGTTCGGTGCGACCAGCGCCCATCAGGCCCGCCACGCCGAGCACCTCGCCGCGTCGCAGGCTGAAGGAGATGTCGGCGAGCCTGTAGCCGCGGGCATGCCCCGGCCAGGGGAGCGTGAGCCCCTCGACGGCGAGGATCTCGTCGGTCGGCCGTCGGGGAGTTATTTTCGCGGCCTCCTCGATCTCGCGGCCGACCATCAGCGAGGTCACCTCGCGGGGGCTGGTTTCTTTCCGCTCGAGGGTCCGGATCGAGCGACCGTCCCGCAGGACGGTGATCCGGTCGGCCATTCGGAACACCTCCTCCATCTTGTGGGAGATGAAGAGGATCGTCGTGCCGCGGGCCTTGAGGGCGGCGATCACCCGCTCGAGCCTGGCCGACTCGCTCTCGGTCAGGGCGCTGGTCGGCTCGTCCATCACCAGGATCCGGGCATCGAGTGAAAGGGCCTTGGCGATCTCGACGAGCTGCTGGTCGCCGACACGGAGGCTGCCTGTCGGGGCGTGAGGCGAAACACCGCATTCGAGCGTCTCCAGGAGGCCCGCGGTCTCACGGGCCATTGAGCGGTCGTCGAGCAGGCCCAGGGGCCCCCGCCGTTCACGGCCGAGGAAGACGTTGGCCATCACGGGCAAGGTGTCGACCAGGGCGAGTTCCTGGTGGATGATCGCGATTCCCGCCCGTTCAGCGTCGCGGGTGCCGCTGAAGGCCATCGCCCGGCCGTCGACAAGCAGGCTTCCTCCATCGGGCCGCTCGACGCCGGAGAGCACCTTCATGAGGGTGCTCTTGCCCGCCCCGTTTTCACCGCAGATCGCGTGGAACTCACCAGGCAGCACCTCGAGATGGACGTCGTCAAGAGCCAGCACGCCGGGGAATCGTTTCGTGATCCCACGCATCGCGACGAAGGGCTCGGGACTCACGCTCCCACCCCCCGGCGGCTCTGCCACAGCCGGATGCCGGCAAGGGCGGCCGCGGTCACAAGCCCCATGGCGAGGCCCGCGAGGCCGCCGGTGGTCATCGCCACGGTGCCCCCGATGAAGACCGCGAGAATTGGCACCATGCACAGCCCCAGGCCGCCCGGCAGCAGCCCGCGGCCGGCGGCGGCCTCCCTGCCGGCCTGGCTGAAGGTCACCGCGATCACCACCACGACACCCACGATCAGGCCCTCGTAGACGTCGGCCCCGGTCTTGATGATTTTCGAGACCGCGTCGATCACAACCCGCAGAAAGATGGTTCCCAGCACGGTGCCGGGCACCGTGCCCACGCCGCCGGTGAGCGAGCAGCCTCCCACGACCGCCGCGGCAATCGCGTTGAGTTCATGACCCCGTCCCTGGTTGACGGGGGCCGCCACCGACTCGTTGGCCACGTAGAAGATGCCGGCCACCGCCGCGGTTGTCGCCGAGAAGCAGTAGGCGAACCACTTCACGTTCTCGGTGCGGATGCCGGCCAGTCGGGCGGCCTCCTCGTTGCCGCCGAGGGCCTGCAGATGACGGCCGAGCACGGTGCGTGTCAGCATGATCCAGGTGATCACCGCAAGCACCGCGAACACCGCGACCGGAATCCAGACGTTGTCACGGATCATCTTGAAGAACGGATCGGCCACGTTGACGATCGCGCTTTTGGTCGGTGTCATCGCCCCGGTCGTCGACTCGCAGAGGGCCCGGGCCAGGCTCCGCAGACCGACGAGCGTCGCCAGGGTGGCGATGAATGGCGGGAGTCGCACCGCTGTCACCAGCCAGGCATGCAGGCTCCCCACCGCCAGCCCGCTGAGCAGGCTTGCGGCAATCGCCGCAGCCACCACCAGACCGCCCACCGGCTTGAAAGCCATCACCTCCGCCGGGGCCAGAGCCAGCATCGTCGTCGCCGAGATCGTACCGGAAAGCGCGATCATCGATCCGAGAGAAAGATCGATTCCTCCGGCGATGATCACGACTGCCGCGCCGAGGGCGAAGATTCCCAGCAGGGCCGTGTTGCGGGCGATGTCCCGCAGGCTCTCCAGCGGGCGATCGACGTAGCTGTGGTTGCCGTCAACCACCGCGGTGATCGCCACCACCAGCAGGATCGCGACAAGCAGCGTCCACTCACCCGTCCAGTGAATCGGCCAGCGGCCCGACCGCTCTCTCGCCATGCATGCCCATCCTGTCGGTCACGGGACCGGTCAGCCTTCAGGAACTTGAAAGCCCACGGCTTTCCAGCCAGCTGCGGAACTCCCCGAGCGACATCCGCTCGGCCGGCGTTGCATCGAAGTCATCGCCCGCAAGCGGCGAATCCCCGTCGGGAAGGATGACCCTCAGGCCGGTGGTGTGGATATCGCCGTCAGGCTCACCGCTGCGGGGGAAGAGTTCGTCGATCACCGCCTGATCATCCTCGAGCATCGCCACGAGCAGCCGCACCGCCTTCTGCCCCATCTCGAAGGGGTTTTGCACCACCATCGCGTCGATCCGGCCGGCTGCCATGTGCTCGAGTGCCGCGGCCTGCGCGTCGAAAGTCACGATCGTGGTTGTGTCGCGGACGTCCCGTTCCTCGACCACCTCCGCGATCGCCGGAGCGTTGTACGCCCAGATGCCCACGAGGGCCACGAGGTCGGGATGGTTGACCAGCGCCGCTCGCGCGTTGTCCCTGGCCTTGGCGAGATCCATCCGGTCGCTCATCCGGTCGACCTCTTCGAACGCCCCCCCGAGAGCCTCCTGAAAGCCGTTCATTCGCGAACGGGCGTTGTCGTTGTCGGTGAACCCGGCAAACTGCACATAGCCACCTTGCTCGACCCCCCGGGCCTCGAGCAGCCTGCCGGCCGCCCGGCCGAGAACCTTGCCGGCCACCAGGTTGTCAGTGCCGATATACCAAGGACGGGCATCGCGGAATGCCTCGCGATTGACATCACCATCGACGGTGATCACGGCCACGCCCGATGCGGCGAGCTTTCGCATCTCCTCGGCGATCGCGGCGTTGTCGGCCTGGATCACCGAAATCGCCACGCCGGCGATGTCGCTCTGGCTGCGAAACTGACGGAGTTTTTCGATCTGGCCCTGGGCGGTGCCGTTGTTTTTCTCCATCACCACCGCCAGGCCCTTCTCGGTGAGGCCGGCGGAGCCGGCGGCTTCCTGCAACCCGGCGTTGCAGGCATCCCAGAACGGATCATCGCCGTTGGTGAGAAACACCAGCCGACGGGGGCCATCGGCCCGCCCGCCACCGCCGCTGCCATCACCGCAGCCGACGAGGCATGAAAGGAGCGTGCAGGCGATCGCCACATGCAGGAATAGCCGTGGCTGGTGGTTCCGAGAGGTCATCACTGGTTCCTCGGGGAGTCTCAGTACCGCAAACCACTACGTCGGAGATGGACCGCCGGGCTCAGGGCGTCGTGGCCCACCGCGGAGGTGATCGTGGCCACGAAGACTTCGTGGTCGCCCGCGGCGGCCGAAGCGTTGGGCCGGCAGCCGATCCAGGCCGCCGCTCCGGGCAGCACCGCCGCACCGCAGGTGGCCCGGCTGAGTTCCAGCCCTGCGAAGGGGTCGCCCTCGGCGGCCGGCTTGGCAAATCTCGCCAGCAGTGATCGCTGGTCTTCGGCGAGCACGTTGATCACCACCTCGCCGCCGGCATGGAGATGCGGGAGCAGATCGCGGCCGCTGGCCACGGCCAGGCTGACCGCCGGCGGATCGAAGCCTGCCTGCATCACCCAGCTGGCGAGCATGCCACGGTCGCGGCCTTCGTGCTGCCAGGTGACGATGAACAGGCCGCTGGGTATGCGGCCCAGCGCCGCGGCGATGCCGTCGATATCGGGTGTGGCGGTGTCGTGCATGGGTGCTGCGTTGCTCCGCTGGCGGTAAATCCGGGCTGGTCAGGGCGGCTGGGGAAAACCCGCCCTTGCGTGCCTTGCCAGGACTACCCTGTTGGGCTGGCAGGCGACCAACAACCCTGATCAACCCGGTCCACCGCGGCCGATTGGTCTGTGGATGGACCGTGATTGACTTCTAGAGTCTGCCAGCGGTCCATCTTGTTGGCAATGTCCGCAAGCGAGGCGGCACCGCGGCACACCCGATGCGAATTCCTCCGCTGCGATACCCGAGCGACACGAGCCCGACCGGCCGCGGTTCCTACCGCGGAGCCGCCGAGTGTCCCCTGCGCCTTCCGGCAGGATCGCTCCGGCGACGGTTGCGGCTCTGGTGTGGGGCGTTGGTGGTCGCGGGATGGATGGCCGCCTCGTTGCTGCTGCCTCGCGCGGCCCGTGGGGAGTCGGCCGAGCCCGCGGAACTTCCCGAGCCCAGAGACCCGCCCCGGAGTGTTCGTGAGGTTCCGGGCATCGAGCGGGGCTATGAGCCGTTTGAGGGCGTCGAGCCGCTGCCTCCCTGCCCGTCGGGACCGGTGGTGCTCGGCATGCCTTACGACGGCACCGCACGCTGCGCTGACGACTGCTTCGCACCTGACAGCTGCTTTCCGGCAGATCTCTGGGCACCACGGCCGTGGCACTGGCAGATCATGCCCAACAACCTGATCTACACCAGCTATCTCGCCGGCCCCAAGGAGCCCCGCCTGGCGACCGTCTGGTACGACGACACCGCGCCGTCGGTCGTCGATCCCTCGGTCAGCGAGGGCTGGCTCTGGGATTCGACCCTCGGCGGCAGGGCCTCGATTTTGCGGTACGGGTCTGACCCGGTACTCCACCCACAGGGCTTCGAGGTGCAGGTGGAGGGGGCGGCCTTCGTGCGGCTCGACCCCGGTGACGACCGCGACCTTCGCAGTTCCGACTTCCGCTTCGGTGTGCCCCTCGTCTACGGCGTAGGACGCTGGCAGACGAAACTCGCCTACTACCACAACAGCGCCCACCTCGGCGACGAGTTCCAGCTCAAGTATCCGGACTTCCCCCGGGTCAACTACGTCCGCGACGTGATCGTGCTGGGCGGATCCTGGTATCCCTGGGACTGGATGCGGCTCTACGGCGAGATCGGCTATTCCTTCTTCAACGCCGGCGGCTCCGAGCCCTGGGAGCTGCAGTTCGGCACCGAGCTGCTCCAAGCCCGTCCCACAGGAGGCGGCGGCAAGCCCTTCCTGGCGGTCAACGGCATGCTCCGCGAGGAACTCGATTACGGTGGCAACGTGGTCGTTCAGGCGGGCTGGTTCTGGCGGGGCCGCCGCAGCGAAAAACTGTATCGCATCGGCGTCGAGTATCTTTACGGGTCCGATCCGCAGTACGAATTCACCTTCTATAACCAGAACCGCTTCGGGGTCGGGATGTGGTACGACTTCTGAGCCGGAGCATGCGGTGCCGCTGCTGGCGATCGAGACGACCTGTGACGAGACCGCCGCGGCGGTGATCAGCCGGGAGCGGAAGGTGCTCTCGAGCGTGGTCGCCAGCCAGGAGACGCTCCACGCACGCTGGCGGGGGGTGGTGCCCGAACTGGCCAGCCGGGCCCACGTGGAGCGGATCGTGCCGGTCATCGAGGAGGCGGTTCGCCGGTCGGGGGCCGGCCGGGAGGGGATCGAGGCGGTGGCTGTCGCGATCAGACCGGGCCTCGTCGGGTCGCTGCTGGTGGGACTCTCCGCGGCCAAGGCGATCGCCGTCGCGAGAGGCCTGCCGCTGGTCGGCTACGACCATGTCGCGGCCCACCTCTACGCCTGCCGGCTCGCCGCCGCGGAACGGATGCGGTATCCCTGCGTGGGCCTCGTGGCCAGCGGCGGCCACACCTCGCTCTTTTTCGTCCGCGGGCCCCTGGAGCTCGAGCGACTCGGCGGCACGATCGACGACGCGGTCGGCGAGGCGTTCGACAAGGCGGCCAGTCTGCTGGGACTCGGCTATCCCGGCGGCCCGGCGATCGAGGCGGCGGCGAAGGGCGGCGACCCGGCCGCCCACCGGCTGCCGCGACCGCTCGCCCGGGATCAGACCACCCTCGACATGAGCTTCAGCGGCCTCAAGACCGCCATCCGCTACCGCGTGCAGCCGCCGGCCGCGGCGAGCCCCCGCGTGCGGAGTCAGCGGGAGACCGCCGATCTGGCCGCCTCGTTTCAGGAGGCAGCCGTCGAGACGGTGCTCGCCAAGGTGGACCTGGCGATTGAGCGGACCGGAGCCGGCCTCGTCGCCGCGGGCGGGGGCGTGACAGCCAACACCAGGCTCCGCGAGGGCCTCGCCAGGCTCGCCGAGCGACGCGGCGTGGACCTGATCCTGCCGCCACGAGAGTTGTGCACCGACAATGCCGCGATGGGGGCGATCGCCTGGGAGCGGCTGGAGCGGGGCGAGTCAGACTCGCTCGAACTGGAAGTAGAAGACGGCACCGATCGCAGGAGAGCCGCTGACCGCCCCACCCCCACGGCTCAGTAGCCGGAAACCCACGGATCAGTA
>Ga0180435_10003748_pt1 | contig 15131 bp, 15 predicted proteins | sample SS_ome_3_FD_132467 | JGI IMG/M metagenome (GOLD analysis project Ga0180435, IMG submission 132467) | Hypersaline lake sediment archaeal communities from the Salton Sea, California, USA - SS_3_S_1 metaG | ecosystem: Environmental > Aquatic > Non-marine Saline and Alkaline > Hypersaline >... | reverse complement strand
GGCCACGTGCACTCCGGTGCGCTCGGCTGGGTGGCGATGATTTCCTTCGGCTCCCTGTATCACCTGATTCCACGTCTGTGGGAAACCAAGCTGTACAGCCAGAGACTGGTTTACGTGCACTTCTGGTTGGCGACCATCGGTGTCGTTTTGTACATCGCCTCGATGTGGGTATCCGGTATCGGCCAGGGCCTGATGCTGCGTGCCTTCGACGACTACGGCAACCTGGCGTACACCTTCATCGAGTCGGTCACTTTCATGCACTGGCCGCTGGTAGTTCGTATGTTGGGCGGCATGTTCTTCGTCACCGGCATCCTGACCATGGTGTTCAACATCACCATGACCATCCGTGCCGCGAAAGCGGAACAGGCAGCGATCGAAGCCAAGATAGCTGCCAAGATGGCGCAGGCCGGCGCGTAAGAGGTAACGAACGATGAAACTCAATCACGAAAGTATTGAAATCAATGCCGGCCTCATGATCGTGTTGATCATGCTGGCGATCAGCATCGGTGGCCTGGTCGAGATCGTGCCGCTGTACTACATCAACGACACCATTGAGAAGGTGGAAGGCGTGCGCCCGTATACGCCGCTGGAGCAGCGTGGTCGTGACATCTACATCCGTGAAGGTTGCTACACCTGTCACTCGCAGATGATCCGTCCGTTCCGCGACGAGGACATGCGTTACGGTCACTACTCGCTGGCTGCCGAGTCCAAGTACGATCACCCCTTCCAGTGGGGCTCCAAGCGTACCGGTCCGGACCTGGCGCGCGTGGGTGGCAAGTACTCCAATGCCTGGCACACGCAGCACCTGAACAACCCGCGCGATGTTGTGCCCGAGTCCATCATGCCTAACTACCCATGGCTCCTGAACAACGATCTGGACTACTCCGATGTGGCGGATCGTATGCGTGCGCTGAAGATGGTGGGTGTGCCGTACTCCGAGACCGACGAAGAGTATGAAGCCAATGTGCAGGAGTTCGGTGCCGAGGTGGCTGAGACCCTCGACATCAACAAGGCGGAAGCCAACCTGATTGCGCAGGCCCAGTCGCAGGACTGGGACGGTGATCGTACCCGCCTGACCGAGATGGACGCTATCGTGGCCTACCTGCAGGTTCTGGGCACCATGGTCGACTTCAGCAAGTACGACGAAGGCTACTTCGCCGAGTTCCGTTGATACGCACCGCGTAACGAGTTATCTGGCCTGAATGATGTTTGAGTGGTTGTCACACATGGAGAACACCAAGCCGCTGGCACTGGTGATTTTCTTCGTGACCTTCGTCGCCATCCTGGTGTACGTGTTTACCGGCAAGAAGCGTGCAAAACGCCTCGAGTCGTACAAGAACATTCCGTTCCTGGATGACGAGCAGCCCAAGCCGGGCAATGCCAAGCAGGCCAATGAAGTAAAAGATAAGGATCAAGAGAATGTCTGAAACATCTCAAGATAAGGCTCAAAACAAAGCCGTCCAGACTACCGGTCACGCATGGGACGGCGACCTGCAGGAATTCAACAACCCGTTGCCGAGCTGGTGGTTGTGGTCTTTCTACGCCACTGTCGTTTTCGCGCTGGTTTACTGGATTCTGTACCCCGCTTGGCCGGTTGGCGACAGCTACACCAAGGGTGTGGCGACCACCACCTTCCAGGACAAGAGTGGTAACGAAGTCACCATGGGCTGGAACACGCGTGCCGAGTTCATCAAGGACATGCAGATCGGTGACGAAGCGCTGAAGCAGCAGGAATACCTGAAAAAGGTCGATGCCGCTTCCTACGAAGAGATCGCCAACGATCCGGAAATGACCGCCTTCACCCAGTCCCTGGCGAAAGTAATCTTCGCTGACAACTGTGCGGCCTGCCACGGTACCGGAGGCACCCCGGCACTGGTTGGCCTATACCCGAACCTGCGTGACGACGCCTGGCTGTGGGGCGGTAAGGTCGAACAGATCCAGCATACCCTCGAGCATGGACGTCTGGGTTACATGCCGCCGTTCAAAGAAGCGCTCTCTGGCGAGCAGATTGACCAACTGGCCAACTACGTGCTGAGCCTGTCCGGCCATGAAGCAGACGCGGCCCAGGCGGACGCCGGCAAGGCGCTTTTCACCAGCGAAGAGGCCGGCTGTTACTACTGCCACACGGAGAGCGCCACCGGCATGTACGCGCAGGGCGCGGCCAACCTGACTGACGCGATCTGGACGGTTGCCGACGTGAACGGCGCTGCCGATGCTGCGGACAAGCTGGCAGCGGTTCGCAAAGTGATCACCGACGGTATCCAGCGTGAGATGCCTGCCTGGAGTGGTCGTCTCAGCGAGACTGAGATCAAACTGTTGACCGTGTATGTACACGGCCTCGGTGGCGGTCAGTAAGCTGACCGCGTAACCGCCCGGTTCTTTTTGCGGGCGGCTTCAAGCTGACAAGGTAGGGCCGCTTGCGGCCTTTTCTTGTCTGTGCGCCTTGGGGGTCTTGAGACTTCTCAATGACGCCAGAAAGCCGGACCTATAGGGTTGCGGCTTTTTTGCAGTAACAGGATCAGTAATGTCCCACGGAGCCAACGAGCAACAGCTTTACGCACCCCGCCAGTCGATCTATCCGCGATCGGTACAGGGGCGTTTCCGCAACCTCAAGTGGGGTGTGCTGTGGCTTGCGTATGGCGTCTATTTCCTGTTGCCCTGGCTGCGCTGGGAGCGCGAATCCGGCCCCTCGCAGGCCGTATTGTTCGACCTGGTCGGGCGCAAGTTCTATCTTTTTGACCTGGTGGTGCACCCGCAGGACATCTTCTGGCTGGCCGGCCTGTTGATGATCGCCGCCTACCTGTTGTTCTTCGTTACTGGCCTGGCCGGTCGTGTGTTCTGTGGTTACTTCTGCTTTCAGACGCTGTGGACTGACGTCTACGTATGGATTGAAAAGATCATTCAGGGAGAGCGCCCGGCGCGTATTCGCCTGGACAAGCAGGACTGGAACGTTGAAAAGACCGTCAAGATTGGCTCAACCCACCTGCTGTGGTTACTGGTTGCCTTCGCCACCGGCCTGACCTTTGTCATCTACTGGGGTGATGCGCCGACCCTGGTGCAGGAATTCTTCAGCGGCGAGGCCCCTTTTGCGGCATACGCGACCACGGTGTTTCTGACCACCACTACCTACGTGATGGCTGGCATAGCACGTGAACAGGTATGCACTTACATGTGCCCGTATTCGCGTTTCCAGAGCGTGATGTTCGACCGCGACACCTTGATAGTCTCCTATCATGCGGAGCGCGGTGAGGGTAGCGCCGGACGCCGCAAGCTTACGGGCGATACCAAGACCCCGGAACAACGGCACGAGGCGGGAATTGGCGATTGCATCGATTGCGGCTACTGTGTGCAGGTTTGTCCGACCGGAATCGATATCCGCAACGGCCTGCAGATTCAATGCATCTCCTGTGCACTGTGTATCGATGCCTGCGACACCATTATGGACAAGCTCGGTTGGGAACGTGGTCTGGTAGGCTATTCCTCGCAGCGTGTTGAAGAGGGCGGCGAGAGGGCCAGGCTGTTGCGCCCGAAGGTGCTTGGTTATTTCGCGGTTTTGCTGGTGGCCTTCGGTCTGCTGGTGTGGAGCGTGAGCAACCAGGCGCCGTTTGACCTGGGTGTCAGCCAGGTACGTCAGCCGATCTATGTTCAGCTGTCCGATGGGCGTATCCAGAACAGCTATGAGCTCAAGGTCAATAACAAGACCGGTCACTCCATGACGCTGAGTTTCTCGCTCAAGGGGTTGGAGAATGCCGAGCTTGATATGGGGCGTTTTCACACGATCACGTTGCGTCCGGAGCAGCGTCTGCGCCTGACCGCACGTATCAATGCGCAGCGTGGCGTTCTAGCCAGTGGAACGCATCCCATCGATATTATCGCTACACCGGTTGAGGACAGTGAGTTGTTGCCGGTGAGCCATGAAAGCGTGTTTTATGTTCCCTAGGTGAGAGACGGGTATGGGTGCAGGTGATCTATTAACAGGCTTGGGTATCGGTGTGGCGGGCATATTGCTGGCCTACCTGTTGTTCACCCGTGTGTTCAAGCTGCAGGGTAAGGCCGCCGCCATGGCAGTCGCGCTGCTGGCGATCCTGTTCTACGTGCCCTGGGCGATCATCAACTGGCCCGGTGCGGATATCTTCGCGATCAACCTGGCGATTTTCCTGACCCTCGCCTACGGCCTGGGCATGATCGGTTCAAGGGTCGGTAAGGGCTGGCACTGGGCGCCGGCGCTGATCGTCAGCTTTTTCGTCGGCGTGATCGTGATTAACGTGGTATTCGTCACCGTGGCGGAGCAGGGCATCACCGGTCTGTTCGCTGAACTGTTACCCAAGCCCAAGGGTAGTGAAGTGGCCGACTCGCGCTTCCCGGGTGTGGTCTCGCATGACTTCCAGGAGAAGGAAGCCCTGTACAATGCCTACCTGGAGGAGGTGCAGGCGCAGAAGCAGCGCGGCTGGCAGGTACGTTACGGTTGGCTGGGCAAACCGCGCCAGCAGCAACCGGCTGAGCTGGTACTGCTGGTGACCGACCGCGAAGGCAGGCCACTGAGCGGTGCGCGCGTGGAAGGCTCCTTCCTGCGTACCTCCAGCAGTCGAGATGATTTCACCTTTGAGATGAACGAAGTGGCCCAAGGCAAGTACCAGACCCAGATCAGCATGCCGTTGCCCGGTTTATGGCGCATGGTGTTGCGGGTGCATCGTGGCGAGGATCAGCACGAGATCCGTGCCACCACTTCGGTGCTGGCTGGCGAGGGATCTTGAGCGAGTCGCACGCCCATCACGAACAGGACTGTTTCCACTGCGGTCTGCCGGTACCGGATAACGCCGAGTATCCGGTTACCATTGATGGCGTGGAGCACAATATGTGCTGCCACGGCTGCCAGGCCGTGGCGCAGGCGATCGTCGATGGCGGCTTGACGTCTTTCTACAAACATCGCGAAACGCCGTCCGGCCGTCCCGAGGAACTGATTCCCGAAGAACTGGCACGCATGGAGCTGTACGATCAGCCTGCGCTGCAAGGCGGTTTCGTTACCACCAAGGGTGAGAACCTCAAGAGTGCCTCGCTGATCCTTGAAGGCATTACCTGTGCTGCCTGCGTGTGGCTCAACGAGCGCCATGTGCGTGCATTACCGGGCGTGACTGATTTCCAGGTCAACTACAGCACCCACCGTGCACACGTTACCTGGGACGACACCCAGCTGCACCTGTCAGACATTCTCAAGGCGATCAGCTCGATCGGCTACATTGCCCATCCATTCGACCCGGGGCGCCAGGAGCAGGTGCAGAAGAAAGAGAAATCCCAGGCCCTGCGCAAGCTGTTCGTGGCGGGCCTCGGCACCATGCAGGTTATGATGTTGGCGATCGCCATGTATGCGGGCGATTACTCCGGCATGGACGTGAACATCGAGCAGTTCATGCGCTGGGTCAGCCTGTTCCTGACCATCCCGGTCATTCTGTACTCGGCCAAGGGCTTCTTTGTCACTGCGTATCGCGATCTCAAGCGCCTGCAGCTGAGCATGGAAGTACCGGTTTCGTTGGCCATCGGCGGCGCCTTCAGTGCCAGCATCTGGCACACCTTCCAGGGTAGCGGCGAAATCTACTACGACTCGGTCTGCATGTTCAGTTTTTTCCTGCTGACCAGCCGCTACCTGGAGATGGGCGCGCGCCACAAGGCGGGGCAGGCAGCAGAGGAACTGGTCAAGCTGTTGCCGGCGACCGCAACGCGCATCGGCGAGGACGGCGAGCACGAGGTCATCGCGGTGTCGCAATTGGCACCGGGCGACATCGTGCTGATCAAACCGGGAGAGACGGTGCCGGCCGATGGCGAAGTGAGCGAAGGTGAGAGCTCGGTCGATGAATCCTTGCTGACCGGCGAAAGTCTGCCGCGCTCGCGCGGTATCGGCGATACCCTGGTTGGTGGCAGTCTCAACGTGGAAAGCCCGTTGCAGATGCGTATCACCTCGGTCGGCGAGGACACCCTTGTCTCCGGCATCGTGCGCCTGCTCGACCGGGCACAGAGCGAAAAGCCCAAGCTGGCACGCCTGGCCGATTACATCGCCGGTTACTTCGTCGGCGCCTTGTTGATCATTGCGACCGGCGTGGCGGTCTTCTGGTGGATGCATGCTCCCGAGCTGGTGTTCGAGATCACCCTGGCGGTGCTGGTGGTGACCTGTCCATGTGCCCTGTCGCTGGCGACGCCGACTGCCGTGACGGCAGCCACCGGGGCCCTGACCCGGCTCGGCCTGCTCAGCACCCGCGGGCATGTGCTCGAATCGCTGGCGCATGCCGATCACATCGTGTTCGACAAGACCGGTACCCTGACCCGCGGCACCCTGAGCCTGGCCGGCACCCAGTCCCTGGGCGGTCTGGACGAGCAACAGGCACAGGATATCGCGGCCGCGCTCAGCCGCGGCTCCGAGCACCCGGTGGCCAAGGTGTTGTCGTTGCATGGGAGCAAACGCCTGGCTGTCGATGAACTGATCTCCAAGCCGGGCCATGGTATGCAGGGTGACATTGACGGTATGACTTATCGTCTTGGCCACGCCGCGTTTGTTGCCGAGCTGGCCGGTGTCGAGGCGCCGCAACCGGACAGCGATCATGTCGGCACCCAGGTTTACCTTGGAAACAGCGACGGCCTGCTGGCGCGCTTCGATCTGAGCGACAGCCTGCGTGGTGATGCCGCCGACGCGGTCGAACAGTTGCGTGCGCTGGGCTTTACCACGCACATTTTCAGCGGCGACAGTCCCGAGGCAGTGGCGCACGTGGCCAAGGCTTTGGGCATCGATAATTACCACGGCAGTATGCGACCGGACGATAAGCTGGCGCGGGTGCGTGAACTTCAGGCAGCCGGCCACACGGTGGTGATGGTGGGCGATGGGGTGAATGATGCGCCAGTACTGGCCGGGGCGGATGTCTCGGTGGCCATGGGGCAGGGTGCCCAACTGGCGCATGCCAGTGCTGACATGGTCGCTTTGTCCGAGCGTCTGCACATGCTTGGCGATGGCGTACGCAAGGCGCGCGATACCCGCACCGTCATCAAGCAGAACCTGGGTTGGGCGCTGTTCTACAACCTGTGCGCGGTGCCGTTGGCCGCCAGCGGCCTGGTTGCCCCCTGGATGGCGGCGATCGGTATGTCGCTCAGCTCACTTGTTGTGGTGATCAATGCCCTGCGTTTGAAGTAGCCGGCGCAGTTCAAATGAAGTATATTAGCAGTTTGCGAAATACATGGCGGAAGCGATGGAGATTCTCTTCGTATTGATTCCCTTGGCGATCGTTTTGATGGTCGTGGCTGTCGTGTTTTTCCTGTGGACCGTGAAAAGCGGTCAGTACGATGATCTGGAAGGTCCTGCCCATCGCATCCTGATGGATGACGATGATCCGTTGATCCCGCGGTACGGGCAGGATGAAAACAAAACCGAGGATCAAACCACTAAAGAGGGCTAAAGCCCTCGTAAGCGTCGGACCAGACCGATGCGCCGGAGTGAAGGGCGGATTCAACAAACCACAGGGTCGGCCGTCAGAACGGGTTGATCGGCAGCTGACCTGTCAGGAGATGTAACGATGTTGAGTTTTCAGAACTTCGCTATGGTCATCGTAATCGGCTTGATTGCGGTGTCCTGGTTGAGCTTTCTTTCCGTGATTCTCGCGGGCTGAGGTTAAACCCCAAGTCAATAAAAAACCGGCTCAAGGCCGGTTTTTTTATTGCGTGTCGGAAAGGCTGTTCAGGCAACCAGCGTGCCCTTGAGCTTCTTCATCGCCGCCTTTTCAATCTGGCGGATGCGCTCGGCTGACACGCCGTAGACTTCCGCCAGTTCGTGCAAGGTCTCTTTTTGCTCGTTGAGCCAGCGCCGTTGCAGGATGTCGCGGCTACGCTCGTCCAGGGCTGCCAGGGCGCTTACCAGTTGCTCGTGCTGGTGTGCTTCGCTGTCGGCAGACTCCAACTGGCTGGCCGGCTCGTTGCGCATATCAGCAACGTAGGCAGCCGGTGCAAAGGCGCTCCCGCCGTCGTCTTCATCGGAGTCCTGCAGGTCGAAAGCCACGTCGTGGCTGCTCATGCGGGCTTCCATTTCCACCACGGTCTCTGGTTTCACACCGAGATCCTCGGCTACACCCTCGATCTCCTCTCGGGAAAACCAGCCGAGGCGTTTTTTCGAGCTGCGCAGGTTGAAAAACAGCTTGCGCTGGGCCTTGGTGGTGGCGACCTTGACGATGCGCCAGTTGCGCAGGATGTACTCGTGAATTTCAGCCTTGATCCAGTGCACGGCGAACGAAACCAGGCGTACGCCCACGTCGGGATCGAAGCGGCGCACGGCCTTCATCAGGCCGACGGTGCCTTCTTGGATCAGGTCATGCTGGGGCAGGCCGTAACCGCTGTATCCACGGGCGATACGGACCACGAACCGCAGGTGCGCCATGACCAACTGGCGTGCAGCATCCAGATCCTGACGATCGCGCAGACGCACTGCCAGGTCATGTTCCTGCTTTTCGGTCAGCATCGGCAGCTGGAAGGCTGCGCTGACATAGGCATCCATGCTGCCGGTCGGCAGGGTGTTGGGAATGGCCAGAGAATGGGTCATTTCGTTACAAATCCTCTTTTCATGCCAGTAGGTTAGCACTCAGGTAAGGTGAGTGCCAAGTGTTCTGGCACTCGGGCAATTAGAGTGCCAATCAGCGGGAGAGTTCCGGGCTTTCGTCAGCACTTATGGAAAGCTGCCGGGTACCGGCCAGCAGGGCTTTGATTCCCAATAGGCTAAAGGTGCTGGTCGATGCCGTGTGCCTTGAGGCCCCAGGCGAACAAAGATCCCAGGCGTTTATCTGCCTGGCGCAGGCGGTTACTGAGAACCGAGAACAGTTCTTTCAGTACAGGATAGCCTTGCTCGGGATGTTCGTCGAAGTAGGCGACCAGCCGCTCGGCATCGAACATCAGCAACTCGCACGAGTCGAGCGCGATTACCGAGGCGCTGCGCGGTGCGATCTCGAACAGACTGAGTTCGCCAAACACGTCCCCGGCCTGCAGGTCGCACAAACCGGGTTGAATATGCCGCTGATCTTCCAACCGGACGCGCTCGGTGACGCGTGCGGCACCCTTGACGAGCAGGTAGAGCCCCCGCCCATCCGACCCTTCCAGGACGATGGGGTGGCCCGCGTCGAAAGTCTGTTGCTCAGCGATCCCCAGTTCGAGGAGCGTGGGATCCTTGAGAATCCGTTCGATGTTTGACATGGAAACCTCGGGACATGTCTTGTGGAGCAAATGGCCGCGTTGCTGACGCGATCCTGCCTTTTGCAATTTTTAGCGTCACCTGGCGGTTATTCTGGAACGATTTTTTTCAGGTGGCGGCCCACGGCCAGCCAGGCGCCGGCGAGTCCCAGTAATGGGCTGCCGAACAGAATGCCCGCAAATGTGCCCGAGGTCAGCAGTGTGAGGTCGAAGCGCGACTCGTATAGGCCGGCAAGGCGTTCCACCGGACCCTGCATAAGATACAGCGCTGTCAGCACCAGCACTATCGCGATGCCGGCACCGATCAGGCCGTACCAGAACCCTTCGTACAGGAAGGGGCGACGGATGAACGCGTCTGTGCCCCCAACCAGCTTGACGATCTCGATTTCGGCGTGGCGATTCTGGATCTCGAGGCGGATAGTGTTGCCAATGATCAGCAGTACGGCCGCTGCCAGGAGTGCGGCCAGGACCCCGACGCCGCGCTCCAGGGTGCGTGTGATAGCGTCGAGGCGGCGTACCCACTGAAGATCGACCTGGGCTATCTCGATCTCGCGGTAACTTTCCAGTTGCCTGGCCAGGAGGCCGGTGGCCTCAGCGGAACTGTATGCCGCACCGGGGACTACCAGCACCACCGCGGGCAAGGGGTTGCGGTCAAGCAGGTCAAGGGCTTCGCCAAAACCTGACAGGCGACGGAATTCCTCCATGGCCCCTTGCTTGGTGATCAGGGTTGCCTCGGCCACGTCTTTGCGCAGGCTGATGGTGTGACGGATCTGCTCTGCCTGCTGGTCGCTGAGTTTCTGGTCGAGGAACAACGAGATGCTGGAGGCGCCTTCCCAACTGCCACTCAGGGTACGTACATTGTCGATCAGCAGGTGCAGACCACTCGGCAGGGCAATGGCAATACCGATCACGGCTGCCGTCATCGAGGTCGAAAGGGGATTGCGAGTGAGGCGTCCCAGCGCGGCCACGGCGTTCTGCGCGTGACGCATCAGCCAGGTCAGCGGATTTCGGTTGCGCTGGAACTTGGGTGTTTTGGCTTCGCGCCTAGCCATCAGTTGATGGCCCCCGTGTCCGATTCGACCAGCCCCTCGCGCAGATTGATCACCCGTTTGCCCAGGCTACGGACCAGATCCACGTCGTGGGTGGCGATGAGCGTGGTCACACCGACCTGGTTGAACTGCAGGAACAGCTCCATGATCTCGCGTGACAGTTCCGGGTCGAGATTGCCGGTCGGTTCGTCTGCCAGCAGCACCGGTGGTTTGCTGACCAGAGCGCGGGCGATGCCGACACGCTGCTGTTCGCCCCCGGAAAGACTGACTGGCAGGCTCTTTTCCTTGTTCAGCAGGCTGACCTTGTCGAGTGCGGCGCGTACCCTGCGTGTGATTTCAGCATGGCCCATGCCGGCCACTACCAGGGGCATGGCGACATTGTCGAAAACCGTGCGATCGTGCAGCAGGCGATGGTCCTGGAAGATCATGCCCACTTCCCGGCGATGGTAGGGCACATCCCGCTGGCGCAGTTTGTTGAGGTTGCGCTCATTTACCCAGACCTGGCCGCGCGTGGCGCGCTCAAGCAGCCCGATCAGTTTCAGGAGTGTCGATTTGCCTGCCCCCGAATGCCCGGTGAGAAAGGCCATTTCCCCGGCTTCGAGGTGCAGATTGACGCCGGAAAGGCCTTCGCGGCCGGTCGGATAGCGTTTGGCAACATTGTCGAAGCGGATCATTCCGAGGTTCTGGGCTGTCGTTATTTTTCGAAAAGGGCTCTGACAAAATCACGTGCGTCGAAGGCGCGCAGGTCTTCGATGCCTTCACCCACGCCGATAAAACGGATCGGCACGCCGAGCTTGTCGGCGATGGCGAAGATGATACCGCCTTTCGCGGTGCCATCGAGCTTGGTGAGCGTGATGCCGGTCAAACCAACGGCCTCGTGGAACTGCAAGGCCTGGTTGAGGGCGTTCTGTCCGGTACCGGCATCCACGACCAGCATGACCTCGTGTGGCGCTTCCGGGTCGAGTTTTTTCATCACCCGAGCAATCTTGCTCAACTCGTCCATCAGGTTGGTCTTGGTGTGCAGGCGTCCAGCGGTATCTGCGATCAATACATCCATGCCACGGGCCTGTGCGGCCTGCAGTCCGTCGAACAGCACAGAGGCGGAATCGGCTCCGGTGGCCTGCGCGATCACCGGGATGTCGTTGCGCTCGCCCCAGGTCTGCAACTGTTCCACCGCGGCGGCGCGGAAAGTATCACCGGCTGCGAGCATGACTTTCTGGCCTTCTTCCCGCAGGCGCTTGGCCAGCTTGCCGATGGTGGTGGTCTTGCCGGCACCGTTGATGCCGACCATCAGGATCACCTGGGGCTTGCCCTCGGTAGCCTGGGCCACCGGTTTGTCGATGCCCTCCAGGATGCTGGCGAGCTGGTCCTGCAGGATGCCGGACAGGGCCTGGGGATCGGACAGCTCCTTGCGTTTTACCCGGTCGGTCAGGTCATCGATGATGCGCGAGGAAGTCTCGACGCCGACATCCGCCGTCAGAAGCAGGGTCTCGAGTTCTTCCAGCAGGTCGTCGTCGATCTGCTTTTTGCCCAGCACCAGGTCGGCCAGGCCGTCGCTGAAATTGGCACGGGTGCGTGCCAGCCCCGATTTGAGGCGATCGAAAAAGCCCGGTTTGGCGGCTTCTTGCTCTGGGGTGTCGGTCTTTTTCTTTCCGAATCCAAACATTTCATCGTAATCCGTGCAGGAACCCGGGCGGCCCGGGTAAGTCAGAACCTTGCAGAGAGTCCGCACAGTTGGAAGAATGCGGCCCCTTGTCTCGGCTAAACCGGGACGCATCCTAACATTTTGCATCCGGCATTTCGGAGTTGGACATTTGAATACTGTTGCACGCTTAATCAGCCTGGCCGTTTTCTGCGTATTTTCCGCCCTGGCACAGGCCAACCCGCTGGTGCACGAATTCATGCTCGACAACGGCATGAAGGTGATCGTCAAGGAAGATCACCGTGCCCCGGTCGCAGTATCGCAGGTCTGGTACAAGATCGGCAGCAGCTACGAGGAGGCCGGCTCGACCGGTCTCTCGCATGTTCTTGAGCACATGATGTTCAAGGGTACCAAGTCGCTTGGGCCGGGCGAGTTTTCGCGTATTGTCGCGGAGTTGGGTGGAAGCGAAAACGCGTTTACCTCGCGTGACTACACCGCCTATTTCGAAACCCTGTCAGTCGAGCACCTGGAAAAGGCCTTCGAACTGGAAGCCGACCGCATGCGCAACCTGCGTCTCGATCCGCAGGAGTTCGCCAAGGAGATCGAGGTGGTCAAGGAAGAGCGCCGCCTGCGCACCGAGGACAAGCCCAGCGGCCTGACCTACGAACAACTGATGGCCGTGGCCTGGCGTGCGTCGCCCTACCAGAACCCGATCATCGGCTGGATGAACGACCTGGACAACATGGCGTTGCCGGACCTGCAGCGCTGGTATGAACGTTGGTACGCGCCCAACAATGCGACTCTGGTGGTGGTCGGTGATGTCGACCCGCATGACGTGCTGGAAAAGGCGAAGAGGCATTTCGGCCCGATCACCCCCTCCGAACTGGGCCAGCTCAAGCCGATGCTTGAGCCGAAGCAGCGTGGTCTGACGCGCGTAACCGTGAAGGCGCCGGCCAAGCAGCCTTACATGATGATGGGGTACAAGACGCCGGTGGTCGGGCATGCCGAACGCGACTGGGAACCCTATGCCCTGTATGTCCTGGCCAGCGTGCTGGATGGCGGGGCCAGTGCGCGCTTGAGCAGCGAGCTGGTGCGCAAACAAAAGCTGGCTGCCTCGGCTGGAGCGCAATATGACGCCTATGCGCGCCTGCCCAGCCTGTTCCTGTTTAGCGGCACCCCGACCGACGCGCATACCACGGCGGATGTCGAGCAGGCGCTACGGGTCCAAATCGAACGACTGCAGGAGGAACTGATCAGTGAGCAGGAGCTGGGCCGCGTGGTCACCCAGGCGGTCGCCGAGAAGGTCTACCAGGCGGATTCGATGTTTTACCAGGCGATGGAGATCGGCATGCTCGAGACCATTGGTCTGGATCACCGGATGCTGGAGGAGGAGCTCGATAAGTTGCGCGCGGTCACCCCGGAGCAGGTGCGCTACGTGGCGCGAAAATACCTGGTTGATGACAATCTGACCGTGGCCACCATGGTGCCGCAGAAGCAGAAAGAGGCTGAAGCTGAGGGACCGGCTGCTGCCCAGACCGGACCTGAAGGGAGCTGATAATGATGTTGCGTGTGGTTTTGACCTTGGTGCTACTGACCTGGTTGCCGCAGGTGCTGGCAGTGCCGCAGATCCAGTCCTGGATCACCAGCAAAGGCGCCAAGGTGGTTTTTGTACAGGCCGATGCACTGCCGATGCTGGATGTGCGTGTGGTGTTCGATGCCGGCAGCGCCCGTGACGACAAACACCCCGGGCTGGCAGCTTTCACCAATGCCATGCTGACCGAAGGGGCCGGCGAATGGAATGCAGACGCCCTGGCTGCTCGGGTGGAGGACCGTGGCATCCGCCTGGGTTCGGGGGCGTTGCGTGACATGGCCTGGGCATCGGTGCGGACCCTGAGCGACCCGGAAACCCGGGATGTTGCGATTGATACCCTTTCCAAGGTCCTGGCGGCGCCAAGGCTGGATGCCGATGCGATAGCACGGGTCAGGCAACAGATGTTGATTGGCTTGCGCAAAGTGGAACAATCTCCTTCGAGCATGGCCTCGCGTCGTTTTTACCGTACCCTCTACGCCGATCACCCCTACGCACATCCATCCGAGGGAACTGCGGATTCGCTCAAGGCGATCAACGAATCGCTGCTACGCAGTTTTCACCATCGTTACTATGTGGCCGCGAACGCAGTGATTGCCATGGTAGGGGCGGTAGACCGGCAAACGGCAGAACAGATTGCCGAACAGGTCACCGAAGGCCTGCAGCGTGGACAGCATGCGCCGAAACTGCCGGATGTCCCCGAGGTGAAAGGGGGGGAGCTGCGCCAGAGCTTCCCGTCCAGCCAGACCCATATCTACCTCGGGCAGTCAGGCGTAGCCCGTCATGACCCGGATTATTTCCCTCTGTACGTGGGTAACCATGTGCTCGGTGGCAGTTCGCTGGTATCCATTCTGGGTGAGGAAGTACGCAACAAGCGTGGCCTTTCGTACAGCGTTTACAGTTACTTCAGTCCGATGCGTGCCAGGGGCCCGTTCCTGATGGTTGCACAGACCAAGAACGCGCAGGCCGGAGAGGCGCTGGAAGTGATGCGCAACACCCTGCAGGAATTCATCGACAACGGGCCGACGGAGGATCAGCTCGAGGCCTCGAAACGCAACATCATCGGGGGGTTCCCACTCAAGATTGCCAACAACGGCAAGATCGTCGAGTACATCAGCATGATCGGTTTCTACGGCTTGCCGTTGAACTGGCTGGAAACCCTGACAGATAAGGTGGCGGCCGTCACTGTGTCGCAGGTTCGCGATGCCTTCGGTCGTCGCATCGACCCGGCGAAGAGCATTGCCGTGGTGGTCGGTGGCAAGGACTCCTGAACCCCGGTCCGCTTGCGTGCCTCGACAGAAAAACCAGCTACGGATCATCGGCGGTGAGCATGGCGGCCGGCGCCTGCATTTCCCCGACGGGCGTGGCCTGAGGCCTACAGCTGATCGCGTGCGCGAAACCCTGTTCAACTGGCTGCGGGGGGCGATGCACGATTGCCGGGTACTCGACCTGTTCGCCGGCAGTGGTGCCCTTGGTGTCGAAGCTTTATCCCGTGGTGCGGGATCGGTCGTGTTTGTAGAGCGCGCACGCGCGGCGGCCCAGCAACTGCGCGAGAACCTTGAGCTGTTGCGCGAGCAGGAACGAACTGAAGTGGTTCAGGACGATGCCCAGCGGTGGTTGGCGCGCGATACCCGTCGCTTCG
>Ga0180435_10003747_pt1 | contig 15133 bp, 13 predicted proteins | sample SS_ome_3_FD_132467 | JGI IMG/M metagenome (GOLD analysis project Ga0180435, IMG submission 132467) | Hypersaline lake sediment archaeal communities from the Salton Sea, California, USA - SS_3_S_1 metaG | ecosystem: Environmental > Aquatic > Non-marine Saline and Alkaline > Hypersaline >... | reverse complement strand
TATGAAAGATAAAATAGATTGCTTCGCCCTTCGGGCTCGCAATGACATGGATTTTGAATTATCAGACAGCCTCTAAAGTCTGCGGCTACAAAAATCATCTCAAAAAATTAGTTGCCTTCCTCCTCGGCCAGTTCCGCCTTGGGGTCTGTTTCGGTAGCTCCAAACAGCTCAAAATCTACCTTGTTCAGGTCCCCCTTGAAATGGAACTCATCGGTGTAGAGGTTGGAGACCTGGGTGCCGGTGTCCCGGCCCACGTCGAAGGCTTCGGAGAGGGAGAAGGTCGCCATGTGAGTATGCGGCATCTCGACCTCGTCCACTTTTTCGCCGTTGACGAAGAGTTCGCCGGCACCGGCCAAAAACCCCTAATCGCAACCAATGGGTGCCCATTTTATGGGACAATTCCAGATCGGTCAATCCCCCCCGGAGGGGGATTTTTGGGGAATGGGGAATAGGGAATGGCAACTATTTTCCATTCCCCAATCCCCATTTTCTATTTCAGCGTTACAAAATTTTATCTCTTAATTATCCAGCACCTCAACCAGAGGTATACCAATTGAACCCGAAGGAGGTTTGACTTCAAGACGGGTCGCGATAGTTGCCGCGATATCGTAGGGTGTGACCGGGCGCGCGATTCGCAGGGCAGGCACTCCATTCCCCGCGAAGAAGAGCGGCACATATGTGTCATACGTCCAGGGAGAGCAATGGATGGCGGCGATCTCCGTAGTCGTATCCATCTCGTAATAGAAATACCAGAACTGGTCCGCTATGACATGGATATTGCCCGATCGCTTGGGATGAAAATTGTTGAGGATCATCGTGTTCACCAGTGTTGGGGAAAAATTCCCTTTCAATATATCAGTTCGGGTTAAGGCTTCTCTTATCCCGGTGATCTTGATGATCTCTTCCGCCACGGCCGTTTCAATCTCGGCAACGCTGTATTTGGTCTTCCCGATCTCCTCTTCATTAAGATAGATATAGGGGTATTCGAAAAGCCGGATCACATCTGCGGGCACTCCCAACTTCTCCTTGAGGGCGTCTGTTATGGTTCCCTTGACGATCGTCTCCGAGGTCAGACGTCCCACCTCAAATCCCAGGCTCTGCATATATTCAGGAGCCTCACTCATTCCATGATCAGCGGAGACTATTATCAGTGTCTGATCGAGGCCGATCTGGTCATCAATAAACTTAAAGAGATCAGCCAGGAGACGGTCAACCCGCAGAATGTTGTCTTCAGCCTCAAGGCTCGAGGGTCCGAAAATGTGGCCAATATAGTCAGTAACTGAAAAACTTATCGCCAGAAAGTCGGTCTCTTTTCCCTGACCTAACTTTTCTTCTTTAATCAGTGTTTTGGCAAAGTCCGCCGTTAGTTCATCTCCGAATGGTGTAGCAATCAGGGACGCGTAGAAATATTTAGAGTCCCCTTTGACGGGATGCGGGAACGTGGTGCCCAGACCAAACATATCAACTTCGAATGGACGATCATCATCTTCGCCGAAGAGATACGTTGAAATGTCGCCCAATAATTCCCACGAAGTATTCTTGTATTTATCGGCCGTCTTTTTAGCGTTCCACTGCTTGACCCAGCCCGGATATTCTTTGTAGTAATAGTCGCTGGTGACGAAGGAGCCGTCGCTCTTGGAATACCAGAAGGCCTTACCGGTATGGCCGCCGGGAAGGATGGCGCCGCGGTCCTTTATCGAGACGCTGAATACCCTGGACTGACCGTTATTGGATATCACCATCTCGTCGCCGATGGTGGAAGAAAGCATATTGGTGGGCGCGCGGCCTTTCCCCTCCTCCGGTTCCTTCCCGATCATCGGATAACGGTCATCCTCACAGTTATAAATGACCCGTCCTTTATCAGGATCATACCAGTTGCCGGCAACAATGCCGTTGTAGGCGGGGTAGGTGCCGGTGAAGAGTGCCGCGTGACCGATGGGCGTCTCGGTATCGGCATGCTGGTAGTGAGCGTTTATATAATGGGTCCCTTCCTCCATAAGATACCGGAATCCGCATTCTCCCAGACGATCTTGATAACGCATGGGATAATCGCCGCGCATCTGGTCAATCGTGATCTGTAATATGAGCCTGGGTTTTTTATTAACTGCTCCCCCGACCGGTCCCGAGAAAACAACCAGGACCAGGATCAGGCTTGCCACAGCGGAAAATAATCTCTCTTTCATAGGTATCCCTCCCATCTTTTTGGTTTCACCCTTAGCAGAACGAACTCTGAGCAATTTTTAAGATTTATTGGGTTTTTATTACTACTTCATGAATAAACTGTTATCGGCTTCAGAGTCCGATACTGAGGAAGAAGGGTTTCGAGTGCTGGTGCTCGGCGGCCCTTTCCAGCACTCAAAACCCCTCTTCTCTACCGGGTTCACTTCGTGGCCCCGGCCTGTATCAGGCTGTGTCACAAACCCGAAAATGTCATCGAGAGGAGCGCAGCGAGCCTCCTCCGCCATAGTAGCCGAAGGCTACGGCGGCTGGACGAAGCGATCCAATTTATGAGCAGACTGTGTTATCCTCCAATGGGTTGAGATTGCTTCGTCCCCCTCACTTCGTTCGGAGTCCTCGCAATGACAGAAAAACGTCGAAAATCTCAATTGTGACACAGTCTGTATGAGGCCGGCAGTAGGATTCAGAGTCAATTTATTTTCCGTCTCTTTCTCCTTATTCCCACCTGATACAAGTGTTGACGATTCGTTGGTTGACGCTCCCCTTCCCGCGAAGATGGCCGTCCGCCCGTCTCCGCGCAAAATCACCGGACATTTCATGAGTTAATGTTCCGGTCGACAACGAAACTCAGGCCGGGCTATTAAATATTCCCGGCGTCCTGCAGGGTTTGCATCACCTCATCCAGGTTGAACTTGGCCGGCTTCTGCCGTGGAGGGAATTCCTGGAAGGTCTTCATGAGCTCGGCGATGTAGGACTGAGCCGGAACCAGGAGGAACGCACGTCGGATCCACCAGGTCCGGTAGTTATTGGAGTCAGTGTCGGCCCGTTCAAAGGGGTCACTGCGCAGGTTAAATATCTTGGGCAGCCGTAGCCAGACAAAGGGTTCGGACCAGACATCGAAGTAATGCTTGCGCTGTTCGGCGAAAACCAGCTTCCACGGCTGGTAGCGGAGAGCCACAAGTTGACCGTCATCATTAAAATAGAAGAAATCTTTGCGCGGCCCTTTATCCTCCTTGCCGGTGAGATAGGGCAGAAAATTGTGGCCGTCGAGGTGAACTTTAAATGTTTTATCCCCGGCCTGATAGCCTTCGAGAAGCTTCTCCTTGATGTCCGGCACTCCGGCGGCCGCCATCATTGTCGGAAGCCAGTCCAGACTGGCCATGATCTCGTTGGACACTTTCCCTGCCGGTAACTTTCCCGGCCAGCGGACAAGGCCCGGGACCCGGTATCCGCCTTCCCAGTTAGTGTTCTTTTCTCCCCTGAACGGCGAGATCCCGCCGTCAGGCCACTCGTTGTAGTGGGGGCCGTTGTCGCAGGTGTAGATCACAATGGTGTTGTCGGCAATCCCCAGTTCATCAAGTCGGTCCAGCAGTTCGCCAACATGACCATCGTGTTCAACCATACCGTCGGCATAGATTCCGAGACCGGTAACTCCCTGGCTCTCCTCCTTCAGGTGCGTATAGAAATGCATACGGCTCGGACAGAACCAGACGAAGAACGGCTCTTTCGCCTCGTGGGCGCGGTCGATGAAGTCCAGCGTTGTGGCCAGAAACTCCTCATCCACGGTCTCCATCCGTTTCCTTGTGAGCGGACCCGTGTCCTCGATCTTGCCGTCGGCGGTCGCCTTGATCACACCTCGCGGTCCGAACTTCTTGCGGAATTCCGGATCCTTGGGGTAATCCGGGTTCTCTGGCTCCTCTTCGGCGTTGAGGTGGTAAAGGTTGCCGAAGAACTCGTCAAATCCGTGAGCCGTTGGCAGAAATTCGTCGCGATCACCGAGATGATTTTTTCCGAATTGTCCGGTCCTGTACCCCAGGGGCTTCAGCAGTTCCGCCAGGGTGGGGTCTTCCGCCTGTAGTCCCAGGTCGGATCCGGGCAGCCCTACTTTCGACAGTCCGGTCCGGACGGGAAGCTGGCCGGTAATGAGAGCAGATCGACCGGCGGTACAGCTCTGTTCGGCATAGTAATCGGTGAACAATACGCCCTCATCGGCTATCCGGTCGATCTGTGGAGTTCTGTAGCCCACCAGTCCCTGGCCGTAGGCGCTGATATTAGTTAATCCAACATCATCGCTCATGATGATCAGGATATTGGGCCTCTCCGTCTCAGGCGCCTCCTGCGCCTGAGCGAATTGGGCCGCCGCGATCGTACCGGCCGCTACCACCGACCCCACCGCCGCCCAGGTCCCGGCCTGGCGGAGAGCCGCCGGCATTTCATTTCTGTCTTTCTTCTTCATATCACTTCCTCCTGCGTTAAGAGTGCTTGTTAATAACCATCCTCTCTGCCTCTGCCATTAATCACCTCCTGAAAGAGGCGGAGTTAACCGGTTTTCCCATATCTCCCCATAGCCAAGAAAACGGCCTTAAGAAAATCCTCCTCTTGAAAAGGTTTTTCCAGGTAAGCCACGGCGTCTTCCTCCTCCGCTCGGGCCCTGGCCAGTTCTTCATCGTGGGCTGAGATAAAGATGACGGGGAGAGACTCGGCTGTTTTGTCCAATCGGGTTTTGAGATCCCGGCCGCTCATTCCATCCATCCTGATATCAAGGACCAGGCAGGCCGGTCTATCCCTGCGTTCATACTCAAGGAACTCCCCGGCGGAAGGAAAAGTCTCCACGTCCAGGCTTACTCCTTTGATTACTCTGCCCAGCGCCCGCCGGATTGACGGGTCGTCATCGACGATATATACTATCGGTTTATCCCCGGACATTCCGGACCCATCTCCTTGCTTTATTGGATAATATTATTTGAGCTGACGGGGATAATATACGGGATGGGTAAAATGGCGTCTATGGGACCTTGGTCTTATATGATTTGGGGAATAGAGAACGTTGAAAAGAAGGGACGTTGAAAATGAAAGACGTTAAAGAGAAAGGACGTTGAAGGGCGAGGGAGAACTGAATATCCAATATCCAACAAGGAATATCCAATTAAAGAAGGGACGAGGGGGGAGAAGCAGGGAGTAGGAGGGATGAGAGGGGAGAAGCAGGGAGAAGGAGGGATGAGGGGGGAGAAGCAGGGAGTAGGAGGGACGAGGAACCGTCCGACTGGTCCGCCCAGTCGGGCCGGTCCAACTTATTCAATGCGTCCGATAAAAAAGGGGCCGGGGTAAGGCATCTCACCTAAAGGTTCGATGTCTCCGCTGCGCTACGAGGGAAACAATTCGTGAAGATTCGTGCGATTCGTGGTTTCAAAAAGGGGCCGAGGTAGGGGGAGTCTTTACAATTATTACACTTTTTTGCGGCAATAAATTGATGAGCGACGAATCAACAGTACGGGCGGAGATGGTGGAGATCGGGCGGGGTTATCCCGGCTCTCTGGGCCAGGCGGACCATCTCGGCGACCGAGACCACACCGAGCTTGCGCGTAACCCGCCCGCGATGGACCTTGACCGTCTTTTCGGCGATACCGAGCTCGGCGGCGATCTGCTTGTTCAATAGACCGGTGATCACATAGGTGAATATCTCATACTCCCGCGGGGTCAGCCGGGTAATCCGTTCCTTGATCCCGGACAGCTCAGCTCTCTCCCGATACTTCAGAGTATCTTTCTCCAGCGCTCGCCGGACCGTATCGAGCAGGACGTCGTCATCAAAGGGCTTGGGAAGAAAGTCCGCCGCGCCCGCCTTTATCGCCTGAACACTCATCGGTATATCTCCGTGCCCGGTGAGAAATATAATGGGAAGAGCAAGGCCCCTCGCGTTTAACTCTTTCTGGAGGTCCAGGCCGTCCATCCCGGGCATCTGTACGTCCAATATCAGACAGGCGGGACCGTCAAATCGTTCCAGCTCCAGAAATTCCCGGGCGGAAGAAAAGGCCTTTACATCAAATCCGGCGGACCGGAGCAGCCGGGCCACCCCCCGCCGGACCGAGGAGTCATCATCGACTATGAAGACCTTTGGTTTTAGTTGATTTTCAGTCATCTATCGCAATAGGATTAAGGAGAAGAACTTAGCCCGTCGCTTCGCTCCGGGCAACGTTCTGAAGTGCCTAAAGTGACTAAAGTTAAAAGTGCCTAAAGTTATATAATGTTGCCTCTTCGAGGCGTATTATAACTTTATTTCAATTGCACAATCTATAACGGTAAGTCCTTAGTATTATGGAGCAACCACAAAATATGTAGTTCTAGTTATTGTTCGACTGTTTCGGGGTTACAATAATCGGATTTATCCGATTATTGTCCCGATTCGATAACATTTAATTTATTGTTATCGGGATCCCATTGGATATCGGGAAAATTCCGAAACAGCAAGTTAGCTGTCATCCATATCTCCACCGACACGAGGTCGGTGGTGGATGTGATAATCATATATCTATATCTGCATCTATAATGCAAATCAACATACCTTATTATTTATCGCCGCCCGGCAACAAGAAATAGATAGTTGCGCCCCGATCGGGATTATTTTCGGCCTGAATGCTTCCCCCATGGGCGTTGATGATCGTTCTACAGATGGCCAGTCCCATCCCCATCCCATCTTCTTTGGTGGTCAGATAGGGATCAAATATACGGCTGAGAATGTCTTCGGTAATACCCTTTCCATCATCCCGCGCAGCGAACCGGATCATACCGGGCTCAACCTCGGTGGTGCTGATCACTATTTCCCGCCCACCCGCGTCCAGACAGTTCAGGACCAGGTTGAGGATGACCTGCTGGATCTGAATCCGGTCTGCCATGATGGATGGAAGATTCTCCCCGAGATCCAGATGGATCGCCGCCCCCTTTATAGCGATCATGCCCCGGAGCAGGGTTACTATTTCTTCAACAATGATATTGAGGTCAAGAGGAAGCAGCTTCATGCCGCTCTTTCTCATCAGACTTTTGAGTCTCAGGATGATCTGATCCGCCCGGGAGCTGTCTTCGGAGATATCGGAGAGCGCCTCTCTTACTTCGTCCAGATCCTGATGGTCGGGGGCGAGAAATCGCTGGGCCGCCCGGGCGTTACTCAAAATCGCGGTCAGCGGCTGCTTGATCTCGTGGGCAATGGCGGCGGCCAGTTCACCCATGGAAGAATTTCTCTCTACATGCAATAGCTCCTGCCGCAGTTCCAGGGATCGTCTCTCCGCCTGTTTCTGTCCGGTGATATCCTTGACGCTCACCAGCAACTCCTGGTCTCCGGACCGTTCGATGAAGACCGTGGATACCAGTAAAAACAATTCATCTTCTTCAGCCCCGTCTTCAGAAATAAGATTTGCTTCAATCTGGTACCGGGACTCTCCGGTTTCATAGGTCTCTTCCACGATCCTCCTCATCAAGCAGGAGGTCCGGCAGAAATCACCGCATCCGCTGCTTTCCGGATTATCCCCTCGGTGGATACACCGGACCGCCTCCCCGAAGTATGGTTTATCTGAGAAAGATTCCGTTATGGAGAAGATCTCTCCGGCCTTGCGATTTATCTTATGAATGCGCCGATCCCTGTCCATAAGCAGCATCGCGACAGGGGCGTTTTCAAAGATGGCGGCGAAGGATTCCTCGCTCGCTCTTAACTGCTCGTCAGTCTGTTTGCGGATGAGAGCGTTACACAAGATTTCTCCCAGTAGACGGAGGCGGGGGATGAATTCTTCGGGCCACACCCTTTCGGACCTGACAGTTCCAATTGCCAGTGCGTACTTCATAGATTCGCCCACGAAGATGGGAACTATGATATTTGATTTCTGCTTGAGCTTGATAAATGTTTGCTTATCCGTCTCCGCTTCCGCGGGCAGCTCGTCAAGACTGGAGTAGAAGACGATTTCACCCCTGGTCATTTTCTCTGTCGTCCAGGGAAGAAGAAGGTCTATCCGCCCCGGGGAGAGCTTTTCAATCCCGGGTACGGCATAGGAACATATGACATGTAATTCCGATCCGTGCGAAAACTTTTCCCCGAGCGTGCTCCGATCGGCTCCCATAAACTCCACCAGCTCGCGGAGGGCGTCTTCGATTTTCTCTACCACCCGGTTGGAGGGAAGATTAATGAACTCGGCTGAAATCTCAGCCAGAAAAGTCTCAAACCCCGGGTGGATCTTAAAGCTCTTCATTAGGAAATCAGGTAGTTATTCCAGGCAGATATAACATTGGTTTATGGGGCCTGATTTAACAGACAACACCGGAGGGTTTCTTCGTAGTTGAAATTGATCGCCTCCCGGAGTCTTCTGTCCTGTCCCCGGATCAGTTCGGTCTGAAAATCCTGGTCGGTCAGGATGCGGTTGAGGAGAGCGGCGATCTCGAGAGGAATTTTTCGGGAGATAAGGACCCCGGCGCCGGCCAGGGTTTCGGGGACTGCCCCGGCGGCATAGGCTACCACCGGAAGATGGTAGTAGAGGCTTTCCAGTAACGGTACGCAGAATCCCTCGTGTTCGCTGAGGCAGAGGAAGATGTTGGCGGACCGGTAGTAACCCCGGAGTTCTTCCGGAGAGACTTTGCCGGTAATGGTGACATCTTTCAGACCGAGTTCTTTGATCCGAGCCCGGAGGAAATCGGAGTATTCCGGTATATTCTCCGGGCCGACCAGGATGAGACGTGCTTGGGGCTGAAATATACTCTGGAAATAATGGAAGGCGGATAGGATATCTTCCTGTTTCTTATTAGGGGCGAGTCGTCCCACGAAAAGTATGGTGGGGTGATCATCTTCGCTGTATTTCCTGATGATGGCGTGATCGGCCTCTCCATCCAGGCGGCTTCGGTCAAAGGGGAAGGGGAGGAGTTCAACCCTGGCGAACCCGAGAGATTTAAGTTCATCCGCGTTGAATGTTGAATCGGCCAGGGCCAGGTCACAGGTAGGGATGAATTTCCCCAGTTCCCGTCGCCCTTTAAGGCATTCCAGGTAGGTGAAGATATCAAAGCCGAGAAAGTATTCGGCGGGAGTGATATTGTGATAGATCAGGACCTGCTTACAATTGGATCGGCGGAATATCTCACCCACATCGGAATTGATCGAGGCATGATAGATAAGGATATCATCCGGGTTGTTATCTTCCGGGAGTTCCTCCGCCATCCGGGCCTTAATATCTATTCCGGGGGAGTTGATGCCGGCGAATATCTCCGAGTCGTATCCCCAGCGGGAGAAGATACCGCGGAGAAGCAATGCCATATGTCCCTGGGCATCAGAAGGATCGAAGACAGTGAGTAGTTGATGGATGGCCTTGGTCATCTTCTGGTATGAAGAGGCCCCCGCCTCGGCCCCTTTTAAGTCCACGGATTTCACAGATTATAAGGATTATTCTCCCCCGCCTCGCCCCCTTTTTTAGCCGCAAAAAGGCGCAAAATCCACAAAAATATACTTGGCTTTGGGCTCTTTTCTTTCGACGTTCGATGTTCGCTTTTTATTTTGCCACTGCCTACTCCTCATTATCCGGTCTTCAACGTCTTTTCCTTTTTTTAACGTTCTTATGCTTCAACATCCTTTCTTTTCAACGTCTATTATTCCTTGTTCTTCCCGTTAATCTTTTTCTCTAACTCTTGAATCCGTTCTTCCTGCTTCCGGATGATCTCCAGAGCCAGAGAGTTGAAGATATATTGGGGCTTGAGGAATTTTTTTAATATCTTTTCCAGGAGCGGCAGGAATGGTTTGAGAATCGGCCGCCGTTGAGCCAGAGTCGCGGCATCCCATCCGGCGGCATAAGCTTCGGCGATCTCGATCAGGGCGGGTGATTCTTCCGGTGTTTTGAGAGATGAGGCAAGCTTGAGACCCTCTTCGACAGATGAGAACTTCGGGTCACTTTGGACGCGTGCGACCTCCGCTTCAATTTCGCTCTGAAGTTTGCCGGTATCAATATCCGGATTGTCTATTCTTAGCCAGTTCATAATACAAAATTTAAAGAAACCGCGGATTAAGCGGATTGGGCGGATTGTTTTTTCTCTTAATCAGTTAAAAAGGTAGCCGCAGGCTTTAGCCTGCGCCACATTGCGCACCCTGAAGGGTGCGGCTACCAAAAATTAGCGCGAAGCGCTGAGTTCCTGTATCGGAATTTCCCGTCTGAAGCCGGATCTTCGACAATAAATGTTGGTAAAGAGGTAGCCGCAGGCTTTAGCCTGCGCCCCATTGCGCACCCTGAAGGGTGCGGCTACAAAGAAGTTAGCGCAAAGTTCTTAGAAAAATAATATTAATCTTCTTCAATATTGAATGGTGAATACGTACTACTGGATTCCCGCTCCTGCCGGAGGTTGCTCAGTGCGGAGTCGGTTAGCCAGGCGTCGATGATTGATTTTTTGAACCGTAATGTGGCACCAATCCGGCTGGCCGGTATGGTTTTATTTCTCACATGCCTGTAGACAACCTGTTTGTGCAGCTGGAGGTACTCCGCCACCTGGTCGATCGTCATTACCTCCGGAGGGGTTTGTGCTGTGTCTATTGTATCATTCATAATTAGCCCCGGTTCAAAATCATTTAGTCTTGGTACAATAATCGTAGTTGTAGTAGCCCGGTATCTTGCGGAGGCTTCTACGGACTTTAACGATATTTAACGTTTTTTCTTTTTAACGTCTTTATTTTTTAACGTCAGCTCCGCCGCCGGCGGGGCTGAATCTATCCCTGAATTATTTTCAGCACTTCACTGGTTATGGTTCTGGTCAATTGATCTTCATCGATCTCGGCTTGTGCCAAAGAAGCGGAAGGTGTGGCGCAGACGCAGTGGATGATATTGCCCTGTAAACCAGCGTCCGCGCGTACCCGCATCAATCTGTCCACCTGATTCTTGTCTAACACCTGGACATTTCCCAGCATTCTGGCGGTCAGGACTACCTTCGCGGTATGTTCAATTTTTTCCAGCTTATAGTAAGCCCCGGTCAGACTATCTCCCACGGTAAGAGTCCCATGCCGGTCAAGGATCATGGCATCGCACCGGCCGATATATTCCCGGATTACCCGCGGTGGTTCATCGGTGGTCGGGGTACTGTAGGGGATGGTGGGAATGGCGCCCAGTGTGAAGACGACTTCTGGCAGTACGCAGAGGTCCAGCTGTTCTCCGGCCACGGTGAAGGCCGTGCAGATCGGCGGATGGCCGTGGACAATGGCCGTGACATCCTTTCTCTGCCGGTAAACTTCAAGATGGAGACGGTACTCTGAGGTCGGCCTTATAGTATTAGATTGGCTTTTCCCTTCCAGGTCAATAACTGCCAGTTCATCCGGTTTTAAGAATCCCAGGCAGCTTCCGGTTGGAGTTATCAGGATGGTATCCGGGCTGAGCCGGACGCTCAGGTTGCCGTCGGTGGCCGCGACCAGGGCTTTCTGATACATCCGCCGCCCGATCTCCACCATCTCCGCCCGTACTGTTGATTCGTCGCTCATCAATTTATTGCCGCAAAAAAGTGTAATAATTGTAAAGACTCCCCCTACCTCGCCCCATTTTTATAGCCGCAAAAAAGCGCAAAAATCACAAGAACTCCCCTACCTCGCCCCCTTATATGAACCGCTAATCTTCACTAATCCTCACGAATCTTACTAACTTACCCCTTATCCCTTAAACCTTACCCCTGTTTTTTAGCCGCAAAAAAACGCAAAATTCACAAGAACCCCCCTACCTCCTCCCCCTCTTTATCAGTCCACGGATTTCACAGATTACTGTGATTGTTTTCGCCTTGGCTCGGCGGCTATGCAGTCCACTAATTACACTAATTGTCACTAATTGTTTCCCTCGGAGCGCAGCGGAGACATCGAACCTTTAGGTGAGATGCCTTGCCTCGGCTCCTTTTTTATCGGGCGCATTAAAGAAGTCAGACCGGCCGGACCAGTCGGACGGTTCCTCATCCCTCCTACTCCCTGCTTCTCCCCCCTCATCCTTTCTACTCCCTGCTCATCCCTTCATCAAAGTATAAATTTCGCCAGATCCGGATGGGGTCTGGGGATGATGACGGTCCGAACCAGGGCGCCGATCTCTTTTACTTTCTTTTCTCCGATCTCCATCGAAGCTTCTATATCCGGGATATCTCCGGTCATGGTGACAAAGCTCTTACCGCCCAGGCCGTTGGCCAGCCTGATCTCCAGGAGATGGATATCCGCCTCCTTGGCCGCCACATCCGCGGCCAGGATGCAGGATGGGATGGAGAAAGACTCGATAACCCCTATTGCCTGTAGCTCACCAACCGGCCCGGCCGCCAGGATGGCGGGTATGACCTGGGGGTGGACGTTAGGCAGGAAGAGATGATCGGTGACCGCGTCAGCTCCGGCTTCAATCCCGGCCTGGAGCGATTCATCCACCGGCCCGGTCATCCCGGTGATCAGGATGATATATTTTCCCGGGCAGACGGACCGGGAATCGATTACTTCCACCTCGGATTTCTTGGCCATCGCGTCGGTGGCGAAGATCCCGGCGGCTACACTGTTAAATTCAATAAATCCTACTGCCTCGTCCATTTTAATTGTTCCTTATGAAAAATTAGTAAGAGCGTCCCAAATTGTCATTGCGAGGAATCCCGGTTGAATCAACCGGGAAAGCAATCTCAACTTATTGAGTATAAATAGATTGCTTCGCTTCGCTCGCAATGACACTGGTCTGTGATAGTTGCTTCTTCCTTAATACCTCAAGAAAATGGGACGTTCTCAAATTAGTTATTTAAGATGCGTGAATGGTTATAGAGTCTTTGCTTATTATTTTAATTACACCGTTAATCGAAGCATGTACGCGGGCGCCCATTGTACCCTGTTCCAGATCACCGATTAGCTCGCCGGAAGAGACTCGCTGGCCTTTCTTTACCACCGGACGAGCTGTTTGGCCGATATGCTGTTTCAGGGGGATGGTCACTACCTCGGGCTGAAAATCGCTATCGAGTATCGGCGCGGACCGGTCATACTCTTTCAGTCTCAGCCGTGAGGTCAGGCGGCCGACCGGTATCAGGCTATATTTTCTCATAGGAGGAGGAGAGTATTCCGGGAGCCCGGGGGGATTATCCCATCCCAGATCTTTCATCTCTCCGGCGACCTGTTTATTAAGCCGGCCGATCGGAAGGTTCATCGGGCAGGAATATACTCCGCATAGATCGCAATTACAGCAAAGTTTAGCGGCTGTTATACCGGGGGAATCAGGGAAGGGGAGACCCAGCGAGATCTGGCGCATTACAAGATGGGGCTTGAAATTGTGGCCCAGCAGCGACCGGGGGCAGACCAGGGTGCAATAGTCACATTGACAGCAGATTGACTGGATCTTACGCAGATCGAACTCCAGGCTCTGTGTCTTCCGGGTTACGACCGGGTGATCTGCCGGCAATACGATTATAGCGGAAGTGGTCTTGGTGATGGGCAGATTGAGATTGTCCGTTACTTCCCCCATCATCGGCCCTCCGGTCACAATAACCCAATCATCGATTACCGGACCTCCGGCCAGATCCACCGCGGCCCGGATCGGTGTTCCGATCGGCAATTCCAGCGTGATCGGTCTTCGAACCGCTCCGGTGACCGTGAGATGCCGGGAGATTACCGGTTCACCCCGTTCGGCCCGGGAGATATTACGGAAGGTCTCGACATTACTGACCAGGATGCCGACTTTCAGGGGGATCTCTCCCGGCGGGATGACCTTCCCGGTGACTTCATAGACAATAACGAACTCATCCCCGGCCGGATAGATACTGTCCATCAGGTGGAGGCTTAACTTTCCGTCTCCTTTAATCTCTTTCCGAAGGGAAGCGATGGCGGCCGTGTACTTCTTTTTAAGGGCGATAATCCCCCTTTTCGCCCCGGTGGAGTTCATGACCAGTTTGAGTCCCCGGACAATCTCTCCGGCCTGGACGGCCATTAACTGCTGGTCATTGCGCAGGAGGGGTTCGCACTCGGCTCCATTGATGATTACCGTCTCAACCCGGGCGTCGATCTTCTTCCAGGTCGGGAACCCCGCTCCCCCGGCGCCCACTACACCCGCTTTCCATACCGCTTCGACTAAATTATCGGTTTTATCTTTCAATGGTTGATCGCAATAGGCTTTTATCTCAGACTGTTAAAAGAGGTTAATAGAAAGTTAATGGAGGTTAATAAAGGTTACGGCTCTGGGCCTCTGGCCTCCGAGGGGTGAGGCAACCTGCTATTAACCCCTTGTTAACTTTTTTAACCACGAATCTCACGAATCTTCGCGAATGTAGGTTTGATGGTAGAACTTAGCGCTTTGCGCTAAGTTTTGGTAGCCGCACCCTTTAGGGTGCGCAATAAACGCAGGCTAAAGCCTGCGGCTACTTTTCAAAAAAATATAGAGATTTTGAAAACAGTAAGTTAGCCGTTGAACTTATCCTCCGGTGAGACAATCTCACCGGGTCTGTTCTGCATTTCAAAACAAATTCGCCGCAGGCAAATTTAAACAATGCGGAAGTAGTCGATCAGGACGCAGCGGCGTTCGCGGGTGAAGTCGGAGGCTTTGGTCAGGCCTTCTCCGGTGGGACTGGCAATACTGAAGGAGGTGTATCCCTGTCCGCCGAATCCCAGTCCGGAAAAGCAGGGGCCGTTCTTGACGAAGATGGAGGAGTTGCATTCCCGGGCCATCTTACTTAACTTCGCCACATCCCGGGAGTACATATACATCGAATGCCGGTACCCGTGTTCCACTTCAATAGCCAGCGCGATCGCCGTATCGACATCCGGCACCCGGACAAAGGGGATAACCGGCATCAGCTGTTCGACCATGACCAGGGGATGACGGGCGTCGACTTCGGCCAGGACAATCTTGACGTCGTCACCCACGGCAACACCGATTTGCTCGAGGATGGTTTTCGGCGACCGTCCGACGAATTTTTTATTGGCGGCCCCTTCCGGTTCTTCGGGCGTGGGCATTTTCGCAACCACCACTTTGGTGAGCGCTTCGATCTGGCTTTTATCGATCTCGTAGGCCCCGTTTTTGATCAGTTCCCGTTTCAGATCGTCAGCGATCTCTTTGACCGCGAAGATTTCTTTTTCGCAGACGCAGACGATATTGTTGTCGAAGGAAGCTCCCTCGACGATCAGTTTTCCGGCCCGGGGAATATCGGCGGTCTCGTCGACGACCACCGGCGGATTGCCGGGCCCGGC
>Ga0180435_10003746_pt1 | contig 15134 bp, 9 predicted proteins | sample SS_ome_3_FD_132467 | JGI IMG/M metagenome (GOLD analysis project Ga0180435, IMG submission 132467) | Hypersaline lake sediment archaeal communities from the Salton Sea, California, USA - SS_3_S_1 metaG | ecosystem: Environmental > Aquatic > Non-marine Saline and Alkaline > Hypersaline > Sediment... | reverse complement strand
TTGTTTACATGTGTTTATGATTTAAAATCCTAAATATCAGGCAAAACCACTGCGAAACAGTAGTACAAATGAAAGATCTATATTTGTCGGGAATTGGAGGTCGCAACCTAAGTTTACCTCTCGATATATTTGTGGATTAACCTAAACACACTTTTAACGTTGCTTCGCAACGAAAAAAGAGTGTATCCTCGAACTATTCATCAAAACCTTAAAACCTCTCCCCTTCCAGGTTTAAAAAATAGTGCCACTAAACTTGCAACGGATTGAAAAGTATTGCATTAGGACCAAAGCAATTTTAACATAACGCGAGTACATTATAGGACAATGCAAGCAATTCCTGGTCAGCAGCGCTGATTTACATAAAATCAGATATAGGAGCTATTTCAGGGTCCTATATCGGTACCGATTTTATGGTGAAGCAATTTGCGGCCTCCACCAGGTTTAATAGCTTTGGTTGGATCCATCGTCACCTGCAATCCTTGTCCTATAATTCCATATTATGTCTGCGCTGGCAAAGCTGCTCATTTACGGGTTTTCTCATTTGAGTTGACACCTTGGTATTCTACTCAGCTCAAATTAAGATTTCGCCGCTAGCCTTCGCCTGGTCGCTCAGGTAAATAGACGTACAAGCCTGCGCGTAAAATGTTAATTATTTGAGGTTTAGGTAGATTTTCCTATAATTGACTTCGTCGAGCTCCGCTTTGCTACGGTTAAGCACTATTTAAATAGCCGCTCCGGCCCACCTGACATTGCTGTTCAGCGGATTTTGTTCCTGGAAAAATGCAAAATCCGCTTCAGGTGCAATGACCTGCCCCCCGTCTCCCCTTTTGATCATCGATTCCGGCCCGCAAGGTTTTTCTGATTCTCGATTGTAAAAGCGTATTGGGCAAATTGCTCACATATTGTATATATCAGTGGTTTTCGTGAATGCTTCGCATTTCACTCGCTTTGCTTCGCTCAGTTTGCAAAACACTTTTGAGTTCAGTAGCTAGAATATTCCTTAAATAGTTTCATATCAGATAGTTGCACACTTTGCTACATGATTTAAGATATCTTCAAATAAAACTACTTCGATAATAGTTTTTCATTGAATAAAATAGACTGATGAAATCCTTCCATCATCTGAAAATCTCTGTGAGTCTTTGCTTTTATTCGAAACTAGAATTCCATCTTAAAGCTCACTGATGGGATCAATGGAAAGAAACTGAACTGGTACAACTTCAATGCATGGTAGCTTCCATCCTCCGGGAGCAAGAACTCATTCATGGGCTGTTCCCCATAATAATAGAAATACGGATTCCTGCGACTGTAAAGGTTATAGACTGAGAAAGTCCAGGTAGCTTTCCTTCCTTTTTTCGTTTCGGTGATATAGTTTACTCCCACATCTAATCGGTGATAAGAACGCATTCGTTCGCTGTTTCTTTCCCCGAAAAGCAAAGCTTCATAGTTGTATTGTGCTGGGTGTTCACCGGTAACCGGGACATAATAATGAGCAATTGCCGGAGTGTAAGGTAGACCTGTCTGGTATACCCAAACTGCATTCACGTTCCACTGCTCATTGATCTTTCGGTTAATATCCAGCGAAAAACAATGTGGGCGATCATAGTCAAACACAAACTTCCTCCCCTGGTTTATATTATCAAATTGCCTGGTTGTATGCGAGTAGGCATAGCTGGTAAATCCAGTCCAAAGCCCCCTGTTTTTGCGGACAAACAACTCAAATCCTTCTGACTTTCCGCTTCCTCCTATTTCCAATTTTGATTTCCAGTTGGTGTCACCCCGGAGATTGGCAAAGCCATCTCTATATGCCACCAGATTCGACATTTCCTTTTTGTATACATCAAGCTCAACTGAAATCATCCCTGTAGCAAAGTCACCCTTCCAGCCAAGACTGTACTGGACAACTTCCGCAGGCTTCATTCCCGCATCGGTCGGTACCCAAACTTCATTATTGAAAAAACTTCCAGAAGAAAACACCATATGGGCAAATTGGCTTCCTTTCATATAGCTGGCATTTAACACCTGGCTTTCAATCACTGATATTGACAGATCCAGACGTGGTTCCAGGTTGGATTCAAGGATATCCTCAGCCAAATAGTGTGTACCACGCAAACCCAGGTTCAAATCAATATGTTTGCCCAGTGATATATGGTTTTCCAGATACATAGCTGATTCCAATGCATGGATAGCCGGTACAATAGGAACATCCTGCTCTGAGGTTTTCCAGTATTTATTCGGATTAAACAATAGATAAGACATTTGAATTCCCAAATCGAGGGACCAACCACGAAGTATCCTATATCGAAAATCAGATTTAAGAGTGACGTCCTGCACCGATGATAAATAGTTACTTCGAAACATATTATCCCCATTATTTGTATCGGGCAGGCGATATGACCTGAGGTCTTTAACTCTATATCTGGTGGTTGATAGCGTATGGTTCATATAAGCCTTTGGAGACAAGATCCTTTTCCATGCTGTGGAAAGTAGTACATTCCCCCATTTGTTCTTGTATCGCATTTTCTGATCCCGGTCCAAAGTCCGAAAAACTAACTGATCATCTCCTGCGTACAATGCAAATTGCACCTTGTTCCTGGAATCGGGCCTCCATGTAATCTTCCCATTCAAGTCATAAAACCCATAAGTCAGAATGTAATTGTCATCGGCAATTGCTGTTACGGTACCCAAGAGGAGTTCCGTAAAGGTTTTTCTGGCCGATATCAAATATGTGGTCTTTTCATTAATGGGACCCTCGACCGTCCCGTTTATTCCCATTACTCCAATGCCAGCCGTCCCTGTCAATTTGCTTGGATTTCCTTCCCGCATGCTGATATCAATGACCGAGGACAACTTTCCACCATATTTTGCAGGGAAACCTCCTTTTAGCACGCGTACATTATTTATCATATCCGGATTGAATACGGAGACAAATCCGCCCAGATGATTCACATAATAGAGCGGGACATTGTCAAACAGGAACAGGTTTTCTCCCGGACCTCCACCCCTGATTGTCAGGTTGCTTGACCCTTCATTAGTGGCCTGTATCCCAGGAAGGAGTTGTAGGGTCTTCAGAACATCAGGTTCCGATCCAATGGAGGGAATATTATTAAGTTCTATATTAGTTAAGCTCGATTCGTTAAATTGATTTCGCTTAAAAGCCACCACCTCAACTTCTTCAATATCCTCTCCAGGTTGAAGATACACATTCAGTATAGAGTCTTTCCCTGAAATTAATAGGACTGACACCGGGGCGTAGCCCACATAGGTAATTAGAAGTGAGTCTGAACCTCTGTCCATTACCAGGCTGAAAAAGCCGTTGTTATCTGTGGCTGTACCGGCTTTTTTAATTGGGTCAATTACATTTGCCCCGATCAGCAACTCCCCGGATAATCCATCTCGTACAATCCCTGCTACACGATTCTGCCCATAGCCCCATTGTGTGGAAATCAGTATAATCCCTATAAGAATGAAAGATATTTTCAGGCAATTGCTCATTTTGCCGGGATTATGGCATCGGGAACCCATATCGAGTCTACAGATGCCGTAAAGCCGGCAAAAATACCCAAGCCGTTTTCGATATTTGAATAGAGTGAGAATGCAGTTGAAGTACCTTCAGTAAATTGTGTGTAGAGATTCTTTTCGTAGAAATAGAAATCCTTTTTAAACATGTAATACTCCCGGCTGACATGCCGGAGCTCTACAATTAAGGCATGTTCAAATACTTTAAAAACGCATGAATCATTGTAATAACACTTCCGGTTATTCGTCCCCTCGAAGTCCAGCGTCATGGAGATATTTGACTCTTCCATCAACTCATCGCTAAAAACAAGAGATTCGGTAAAATATGGTTCCAGGCCCTCATTAAGAAGAACTTCACTGGTTTCGTCGAAAGCATATACACTGTACCTGCTATACTCAGTTCTCTTGTCGATAATCACTTCATAATAATCCTCCGTAGTTGGATCATCCTGAAATTCGATGGTTACACCTGCATTATAACCACCTTCTTCGTTTACCTTTGCCGTATTGGTATAATCGGTGATCCGGACCCTGGTGTTTGAAGGGATGCTGTCCTTGCAGTATAAATCGGGAAAACCATCAATCCTTATTGAGCAACTGTATATCTCACCTGCACGTATGGGTTCATGTGAATAGTATAAGCCTGATCTGAACAGTGGCATTTCCGCCACTGAGTCCCCATTCCTGTAAAGTGTAATCAAAGCTTCATTAATGTGAAGGGGAGGAGTGTCGTCGATGGCTTCCACCTGGGAGACATGTACGTTCACGTTTCTGCCGGGCACCAGGATAGCATTGATCGCCGGAACTGGTTCAAACGGAGGAAATTCGTCGCAAATCAGCTTTGAACAAGAGGATGAACCAAGCATGAGAATAATGTAAAAATACCTAGCCTGTTTGATAAGAAAACTGGGGAATATGAGTTGAAAAACCTTCATTATAAAACTCTGCTAAGGACACTAAAAAGTAAAGCTCAATCCCAGCTCCATGAGGCATAGCTCTCCATAACCTATCTCAAAGTATGGGGTTAAATAATTCGAAAACGAATATCCCAGACCAAAATATGCCCCATAATCAAGTCTGTTTTTTTGTATTACGCCTGGCATGGTTTCTGGATAAAATGCATAATAGCCCCCAAGCTTGCCTGAAATATATAAATCCCATGAATGTGCTCTCGTTTTCTGAATTTGGGAAAAAAAATGGTAATTCAACTCCATGCCATAGGTCACCAGAGGAGTATCCCAGGTGAGGTAATATGAAGATTTATAAGTACTATATGCCCCATAAACTCCCACTTCTACGTTTTTAGTTGCAACGTAATTGATAGATAGCCTCCCAGCTACATGAGCAAGGGTCTCTACCCAAAGAGAAGATTTATGAAGGGAAACTCCTGTTTTGACTTTAAATCGTTCCGGGCTCTCCTGGGCCTGACAAATTGCAACTAGAAATATAAATATTAAAAAGGATATATGTCTTTTCATCTTCTTATGAATAAAGTGTTTTTATGTACCACCGGAAGAACCGTAAATGCGCTTCCGGTGGTTTCATTCAAAGGATGAGCACTTTTCAACTAAAGTATATAGTAATTTTCTCTTACAATAGCATAATTCCCAATATGGCTGGTAGTTGCTCTACAATCAAATCCCCCAAAATGATAATCGAGATTCTCTTCATAGACAGATTGATAGATAATATCATTTTCGAAAATTCTATCGGAATTGTTTTCAGAAAGGGATTCAGTGACTTGTTCATTATCCCAAACCACAGGACTACCTGCAGGTGAAAGCTCATAATCCACCCTGACATCCATATCAGCACTAACATTGGGGACTGTGTACCTCCACCAAATCCAAGCAATTCTTTGTTGTGGCGTGATTATTCTTTGATAATCAATTCTTGTAATCCCCATTGCTTTGGTTCTAATCACATCAATTTCAAGTTTGACTCTTCTGTACCTTCCATCGTATTTTCGTTTATCACTTGTGTCATCGTCACTACGCCCTGCGTTATAAGCAGCATCCTTTTTGACGGAAATATTAGTCGAAATTATTACATCGAATGCTGGATTAGAGCTTATAGACGATATTTCCTCTTCACTTAGATCGCGCAAGCTTTGAAGATTGGATTCGTTGGTCCCAACTATTGCCTGTTCAAATACTTTATAAACCTTATTTTTTGTGTGAAAGAACCTGTTTTCATCAATAATGTATTTATAAATGGAGTTGTATAGTACGTTTTCAACTTCAAATTCACCATCGTCTTCCAAGATTTGAAGGTATTCACTGCAATCAGAGACCTTTGCAAAAACCTCTTCCTTTGTCTCTAATTTACTATCTCTCACCATTGCATATACTTCTTCACATTTCGTATGGAATGATTTAAATCCGTTGGTCATTTCCCATTCAATACGTTCATCGTTGTTCATATTCATAAGCATTTGAATAGAAGAATACGCCTCATCTAGTGAACTGAATTGAGGCACTGGTTGGTCTTGGCTGTTGTTTAATAATAGATCCTGACTGTTTTTCTCACAGCTTATGAGAACAACACAACATAATAAGAACGAAATTTTTTTCATCTTTGTAATGTTTTAATAAAACTTAGGTTTTCCTCACCCCTGTTAGTTTTGTAGGCTTCAGGGGTGAGTTTTGTTTTTTGCGTTGGAAAGAAACACGAACTCCCCGATAGTCACATTTGCCTAGCAGTGCACTACTATCCCAATTAAATACGTATTTTTTTGTATAAAACGAGCGGTTTGGTTTGAATTCTGGCTATAATAAATATACAAAAAAATAAAAAGGAGAAGGCCAAATTATCTTTGGAATAATGGAATTAGTTATCAACCCTGAGCATTGTAAATTATTGTTGTTAGTAAACTGTTTCGCGCAAACACCCATTTCACGTTGCTGCGCAACGCAAAAAGAGTGTATCCAAGAACTCTTCATCAAAACCTGTCACCTCACCCCTTCCAGGATCAAACGACAAGCTCATTGAAAATACAACGGATTGATAAGTATTGCTTTAGGATCAAAGCAATATGAACATAATGCGAGAACATTATAGGGCAACTGCGACTTCCTGTTTTAGTTTTGCGGATCCTGCTCTGTCACTATAATCTGGGATTATATTAAACCGGAGCGTAGCGGAGCTCGGCGTAGCCAATAGCCGCTCAGCCATTACCCCCAGGTCTTCCCGCTGCCTTACTTTATTTCTAACAAAGCCAGTGCGCAGGTTTTTACGGCTTGAATCCAATCCTGGGACGTTTCTTTTGTTCTAGTTCAGCTTCCTTTGCTTTTTCAATTTGCTTAAGATATATTTAAGACGATGTCTAAGGTTTAAGATCACATTTTGTGATCTTAAAATATCATATTCATTCTGAGCAAGTTGGAACATGTATCTATCCGGGAATCTACCAATATTCCTTTTTACTTGCTGGTTTAACACCCTAGTCTCCACTGGGTATAATTCGGCAAGATCAAAGGATAACATCACTAATTTGCGACCTCCAAAACAAGAGTCAAATTGTATCAGGATCCACTGAAACACCCATTTCACGTTACTGTGCAACGCAAAAAGAGTGGATCCACGGAGGTTTTATCAAAACCAAACCTCTCCCCTTCCAGGTTAACAAAGAGATCCAATGAAACTGCAACGGTTTGATAAGTATTGCCTTAGGATTAATGTTTGAATGGATTTTCGTAGGTATACCAGGTAATCCTATTCGATAACAATTTTTGAAGAAATAAGATCTTGCAGGGTTTGTATGCGAAGCAGATATACTCCAGGTTTTAAACCAGAGACATTTATTGTAGCATCCTTCGCTGAGCCAAATTCTTTCCTCAGAATAGTCTGACCTAGCAGGTTGATAAATACCACCTCCTTAATTGATTCATTTTCAGTGGATAAAGTAACTCTATCTGTCGCCGGATTCGGAAACACATGAACAGAAGGAAATTCCTGATTTTCAAATAGGGAATTGCCTGTTCCGGTACCATACCCAAAAGAAACAATCGTACCGTTTTCGCCAACTGCCCAGATATGAGCATCGTCTACGGCATCTATATCCAACAGCTTGTCGTCAAAATCGAAGGAATTATCCTGGGCAGTCAGTCCAAGAAACTGGTTATAACCTATGGTAAGAATGGTACCCCCATCCCCGACGACATAAAAACTCACAGGTGGGAGTCCATCCACTGCTCTCAGTGTATCCCCGTCTGGAAAGTCATAGTCTATATAGTTGTTCCAGTCGTCTTTGGTGAACCAGAGTTTCCCATCGGCTCCCACCATGCAGCCATACTCACTCCCTACATTGACCAGGTCGAACATCTCCTTCTCGAAATTAAAAATGGACTGTGCCATCCCTGGTGGTTTTATTCCTCCGGTCCTGGTAAATTGCAGGGTTGGTCCTGATCCACACATCACTCCATGGGTTGTATCCCGGAAATGAACGCTGTAGAATTCAGATATTATCTTGGGTCCCCAGAGGTCAAGCCAGTATTGACCGGACGTAACAGTCTTCATTCTCAGGCAGAGAGTATCTCCCTCAAAGCCAACTGCATACCCTACACTGTCATTTACAAAGAAAATATCATTCAGCTTTGAGGCAATCCGTTTGTAATTTGGCGTCCAGCTTAGCCCACCGTCATTTGTTTTCATCACATAGGATGTATCCAGGTAGGTGGTATAAGTTCCCACCATCCAGCCAATGTCACGGTTTCGGAAAAAAATCTTTGCTGGATAAAATCCATCTATGCTGCTTATCAGTTCCCATTTTTGTCCGCCATTGGTCGTATGAATGATTTTTCCGTTCGAAGTGGCTGCCCAGCCAAAGGAGCTATCGGCAAATGAGACGGATAAAAGATCTTCCTCAATAGGTGATTCCTGGACATACCATGCCGGTTGACCCGATAATTGCTGAAGCAGAAAACCGAAAGCCAGGAACAGCAGACAGATGATTTTTAGATTCATCGTATATGGATTTTTAGCTTATTTTTTTTCAAACTCCACCCTGAGATTGTTGGGCCTCCCTACTGTATAGAGGTAATCGTCCATGGGCATGCTCTCCCTCTGACTTTTTGAGGCGCGGCGTTCACCGCTGAGGCCTTAGGTGCAGTTTATAACAATCGAAGCATTGTTCAAATACCATTAGCATGGGATATTTGTCCTAAAAGCGCTCATTCTAACTTTGATATAATTGATAATTAGCGAGATATAGCCTGATTCTCGCTTATTGGATCTCAAGCCATTCCCAGAAACGCTCAATCCATTTTTCGGAAGGTAATCCTGTTTTCTGCATTCCAAAACCATGGCCACCCCTGGAATACAGATGCAATTCGGCCTGCGCTCCCGCTGCTTTCCAGGCCTTATACATTTCCAGGCTTCCTGTGGATGCAATCGCATCGTCGCCGGCCACCGCTAAAAAGATGGGTGGAGCATCTGCCGGAACTTCCGTGGCAGACCATGGAGTATATATTAGCCCGGCAAAGTCAGGTCTGCTTTGAAGGTCTGCATCCAACAAGGTTCCCAGAGCAAGCATACCTCCGGCCGAAAATCCAAGGATTCCGATTTGCTGGGGATCGATGCCCCATTCCTCACAGCGGCTCCGCACCACACGAATGGCTTGTTTTCCGTCTTCCTGCCCAATACCCGTGGCAAGAGTCATTAAAGGATCCTGGCTGATATCTCCCTCAGGTGTCCCTGCATTTTTTGGATTGCTTATCCGGCTAATGGTCTTGAAAAGAGCAGCCATGGCGGCTCTGAATTCTTCCGGGCTTGCTCCCGTATCCAGCAGGCGGTATTTCAGTACAAAAGTTGTTATACCTTTGGAAGACAGCCATTTGGCTACTTCAGTGCCTTCGTTTTGCCAGGATAGAAAACGGAATCCTCCACCCGGGGCTACGATAACAGCAGTTCCTGTGGATATTGCTGAGTCTGGTTTGTAAATAGTTAGTGAAGGCAAGACCACATTTCGCACCATGGTCTGCTTCTGTGCATTCAGGTATTGAAGCTCTTCCTGTGTCCAGCTTTCAGAACCCGGTGCCACTCCGGGCCAGAGTGGAATAATCTCTTCCTGACCTCTTACATTCAATGTACAAATAGCCAGAAAAAGGAAAGTAACAAAGGTGTACCGTTTCATTATTTTAGACACTAAAACTCAAACTCAGGTTTCAGCTGGAGAATCCATTTTTCCAATCTTTCGGCGGTGAGCTCTGCTTCGTTGTCCTCATCCAAAGCTAATCCACGGAAAAAACCCTCATCATCAAGCGCTTCTGAATCTTCAAAATCATAATCACTGGAATCGACCCTGCCCAGTACATATGCATTTAGCCCGGTAATTCTATCATAGAGATCTGCCATTCCATCTGCAAAATGTGATGGATATAGAACACAGTTTCCAAGTCCGACTATGGCCACCTTTTTAGTCTCGAAATTAATATCCGCAATTTTGGTAAAAAACGTTATCCATTCATCCACAATCACTTCGTTATCCCAATGATCCGCGCCCACAGTAGAGCCAATAAGAATGATCTTTTGGTATTTGTCAACATCTTCCTTTTCAACATCTTTTACGGGTATAATATCCGCTTTATCGCTCCCCATCAAAGCTCCAAGCTTATTTGCTACTCCATGTACGTTTCCCCCCTCAGGGCTGAAAAATAAGGCTGTCTTACTCATAATCTTTGAATTAAATGGTGTTTCTAAATGCAACTTCAAGATAAAGCATATTTTTTCATCCCCTCCCCTTTTTGGTCAACAATTAGCATGCTTCAGTCTTCCTTGCTACGGACGAAGAAGAATAATTGCTAATTTGTGATTATAAAAGCTTTCCTATGAAAACATTTCGTTTTGCCCCCATCTTTTTAGTACTTATTTGTATTTCTGCACTTGTTTTTTCTCAAAGCTTTTCTCCCAACGATTATACGGTTATCTGGAACAGCCCATCCCAGGATGAGACCGGACAGATGCCCCTGGGTAACGGCGACATTGCAGCAGGAGTTTATGCAATTGAGAACGGCAGCCTGTATCTCTTACTTGCTAAAAATGATGCATTTACCTACCAGGGGGATATTTTTAAAACGGGCCGGGTAAAGATCAGTATTTCGCCAAATCCCTTTGTGAAAGGCAAGCCTTTTTATCAGCAGATGGATATGGAGAATGGCTGTGTTCTACTTGAAGCCGATGATATTAAGATCAGAGTTTGGGCAGATGCCAACCGACCTGTTTACCACGTGGAGATTGATGCCCCTGGCGAAATTAAGGTGAGTGCTGAACCGGAATTCTGGGAACGTTTTGACGCATGCAGCTTCAATAATTTTGATGTAAGCGGAGATAATATACAAAACTCGGCTTCTGAACCTACCCAGGATGTGCGCCTGGATCGCGATGGACAAATTATCTGGTATTATGCAGTGGGAGATCGCAGTGTTTTTGAATCGGATATGCATTACTACGATGTGCCTGAGCTAATCGGAAAGCACCCGGATCCTTATATCCATAACACCTTTGGCAACCTTCTGGAAAGCCCTGATCTTGAATTAATTGAAGGAAAATTGTCAGGCAATGGAAAGATCTTCGATATCAGGATCCATGCCCTAACTCAAAAAGCTCCCGATCCTGAAGACTGGGTCGAAAGCATAGAAAAGTTGGCTGCTAAACCAGTCGATACCCGGGCGGACTGGGACAGGCATAGCCAGTGGTGGTCGGAGTTCTGGGAGCGCAGCTGGATAAGTATTTCGGATCCTTCCATCGATCCGGCAGCTTTGGGAAAATTGAACGGTGAAGGCTACATTCAGGAAAGGGCGGAGAAAGATGAAGCTGCACTTATCACCCAGAATTACAATGTGTTTCGCTACCTGATGGCCTGTCAGAGCCGCGGAAAGAACCAGACAAAGTTTAACGGTGGATTATTTACCCAACCTCTGCGTTGTACCAAAAATGATATTTGGAGAAAGACAGTGAGTAAAGAGCTGAACGGCTATCTCATCAGCCACGAAGACGACAGAGACTGGGGCAGGCGATATACCTTCCAGAACCAGAGATTGTTATACTGGCCCTTATTGATGAGTGGTGATTTCGAAATGATACAACCCTTCTTCTCTTATTATACAGACCTGCTGTCGGTCCGAGAAGCCATTACCGGGGCATGGTTTGGTCACGAAGGTGCCTATTACAGGGAAAACATAGAGCCCACAGGGGCTGAAAGAGATTGTGGCAGAGAAGGAAAACCCCTGAAAGTGGCGCCTGGTGAAAACAAGGGACAGGGGTATTACCATAGCTTCTATTTCACGAGCGGACTCGAGATTGTGGCCATGATGATTGAATACGTGAATTTTTCGGGCGATACGCAATACAGGGATGAAGTGCTTACTCCCTTTGCCCGGGAAGTGCTTCTGTTCTTTGATAAGCATTATGAGAGGGATTCGGATGGACAAATAAAGCTGGATCCGGCCATGGTGCTTGAGACCTACTGGATTGCGGTTAATCCGGCTCCTGATATCGCCGGGCTCCAATTTTCTCTGGATCACTTACTTAGCATGGATGCAGGCACAGCATCTGATAAGGTGGAATGGGAACGCTTCCGAAATGAGATACCTCCCGTGCACCTGCATAAAATAAAAAGGAGACTGGCCATTGCCCCGGGAGAAGAATTTAAGATGAAGAAGAACTCTGAGAACGGCGAGCTCTATCCTGTATTCCCCTTTCGCCTGTTTGGATTGGCACAGGGAAGCCAAGACATCGTAGAATGGACCATGAAGCACCGGTCAAATAAGGATAGTTTCGATCACAAATGCTGGACCCAGGACCAGATCCATTGGGCCTATGCGGGAAATGCCAAAGAAGCCAAAGAGGGACTGGTTCATCGCTTTCGACATGCCTCCACCCAATGCCGATTCCCGGTATATGGCAGCCAGAGTCCGGATTCCTGCCCCGATTTTGACCATTTTGGAGCAGGAACCACAGCCCTTCAACGGATGTTGATCCAATACGACCAGGAGAAGATTCTGCTCTTCCCCGCATGGCCCAAAGAATGGGATGTGGAATTCAAATTGCATGCTCCGCAGAATACGGTCATTGAAGCTGCCATGAAAGAAGGTAAAGTTGAGATTATCAGCGTAAGTCCTGAATCAAGGAAGGCCGACATTATTTTATAGAATCGCAACGATAACAAGCTAAATCCCGCAATATGAAATATATCTGCCCCCTGCTGGTAGTCAGCAATCTGGAACGCTCCAGAACTTTTTATGAAACTTTACTCCGGCAAAAGGTGAAAGTTGACTTTGGCGAAAACCTTACTTTCGAAGGTGATTTTGCCATACACCTGAAGGAGCACTACTCTTCCCTGATAGAGAACAAGGATATCTCATTTGGGAGCAACAACGCCGAATTGTATTTCGAATATGACGATGTGGACGGCATTGCAGCAGAATTACATGACCAAAAAGTGGAATTTATACATCCTGTGCGAGAGCAGCCCTGGAGGCAGAAGGTTGTGCGCATTTACGATCCGGATTACCATATAATAGAAATCGGAGAATCCATGGAGAATCTTTGCCGCAGGTTGCTGGGAGAAGGAAAAACCCTTGAAGAAGTCTCTCAAATAAGCTACATGCCGGTTGAATTCGTTAAAAACCTGTTGAACTCCCCTGAACAGAATTAAACTGTTGGCCTGAATTACAGAGCCGAGTTTCCCTTATACTTCGCACATTATCTCCTATGGCATAAGCCTAAATGCCTGTTTAGGTGGATTTTCGTTTATATTTATTATTTTTATTTAGAACAATTAAACTTTACCAGTTGTTAAGAGTCTAAGGAAATTGACAGGCAGTTCCTGGAACTGTAATAAGTTGAATCCAAGAGATGAAAGTGATGAAAAAGCTAGGTGTCGGAATGTTAATAGGATTAATGATTGCGGTGAATGCATTTGCTGATGGTTTACCGGACGGAGGACAGGTAAAGGGAATGGTATACGATCACAAGTCAAAACTACCCATAGAATTTGCCACTATTGCCTTATTTAATGCGGTCGACAGTTCTCTGGTCACAGGCACCATTACGGATCCCAAAGGCAGTTTCCAGGCAACAAAAATAGCCGAAGGTAAATATTATATGCAGGTGAGTTTTCTGGGTTATGAGGAAGAGCACTACAGCGACCTGGTAATCGATGGAAAGAACCGTAAACTGGATATAGGGGAAATATTTCTGGAGGCAAGTTCCCAGATCCTCGATGAAGTGGTGGTAACCAACGATCGGAATCCAGTGGAGTTTCAAATCGACAAGAAAGTGGTCCATGTAGGTGAGCAAATGACTGCCTCCTCGCTGAGTGCAGTAGAAGTGCTTGAAAACGTTCCTTCCATTCGAGTCGATGTGGAAGGCAATGTAGCACTGCGGGGCAGTACAGGATTCACGGTCCTTATTGATGGTAAACCCACCGTTCTGGATCCCAGCGATGTCTTAAGACAAACTCCGGCTTCTACCATTGAGAATATTGAAATTATCACCAATCCTTCATCCAGGTACCAGCCCGACGGTACGGGTGGAATCATTAATATCATCACCAAGAAGAACAGGAATATGGGCCTCCAGGGTCTCTTCAATCTGAAAACAAGCAATTTTGGGGAGTATGGGGGTGATTTTCTGCTGAATTACAGAAAGGGCAACGCCAACCTGTATTTTGGCGGCGACTACAGGAACAGTCCCCGTCCGGGAGAAACAGCCAGTGAACGGAGAACCACCCAAGGCGATACTACCACCATTATTGAAGCTGCCGGGGACTCGGAAAGACTTCGTGGTGGCGGTGGACTTCGAATGGGACTGGATTGGGATATTACGCCGAGGAATAACTTATCCCTGGGTATCAGAGCCGGTGAATATAAAAGTCTTAGCAATTCGCAACTGAATTATCTGACCTATCGGGATCCATTTGATTTTGCCAGTGAAGAACTCAGTCTGAACGAATCTGGCAGAGGCGCGCTATATTATAACCTCACAGGGAGCTTTCAGCATAAATTCGGACAAAAAGATCATGAGCTTATGCTGCAATTTAACCACCGTCTCCGCAAAGGGGATGAGTTTTCCGAAAACCTGTTAAAGGATGGAAACGGTATGGTAAACCAGGGAACACGGACAACAGAAATAGGACCCTCGTCCCAGCTGGAAATAAAACTGGATTATACCAAGCCCCTGGGTGAAAAACACGGACTGGAAGCCGGTTTTCAACTCAGAAGTGGCAGCAGCGATGATGCTACTGACCTGTACATCTACGATTTAGATGAGCTGGATTTCGTACTACAACCGGAAAAGAGCAACAACACCGAATACTACAGGAACATTTATGCCCTCTATGGTATTTTTAAAGGAGAAAGCGGAAAGCTGGGATACCAGGCAGGCCTGAGAGCCGAATATACCTACAGGACCATTAGTTCGGCAGAGAGCCTGGAAGATTATACCCTGGACCGGTATGACTTCTTCCCTACCCTGCATACCTCCTATCAGCTCCCCGGGAAGAATCAGGTTATGGCTTCGTATTCGCGAAGAATAGACAGGCCCAGAGGCTACTACCTGGAGCCCTTTGTAACCTGGACCGACATGTACAACGTCAGGCGCGGAAATCCGGCCCT
>Ga0180435_10003745_pt1 | contig 15134 bp, 11 predicted proteins | sample SS_ome_3_FD_132467 | JGI IMG/M metagenome (GOLD analysis project Ga0180435, IMG submission 132467) | Hypersaline lake sediment archaeal communities from the Salton Sea, California, USA - SS_3_S_1 metaG | ecosystem: Environmental > Aquatic > Non-marine Saline and Alkaline > Hypersaline >... | reverse complement strand
TTTAACGATTTTTAATAGATATACCTACATAACGAGTAGCAGAGACATGACAGACTTAAGCAAATATCGAAATATCGGCATTTTTGCCCACGTGGATGCTGGTAAGACGACGACTACAGAACGCATCCTGAAACTGACCGGTAAGATTCATAAGACCGGTGAGGTGCATGACGGTGAAGCAACAACCGACTTCATGGAGCAGGAACAGGAGCGTGGTATTACCATTCAGTCAGCAGCGACAAGCTGTGAGTGGAACGGCCACCGCTTAAACATCATCGACACACCGGGACACGTTGACTTCACTATCGAAGTATACCGTTCACTGAAAGTACTCGATGGCGGTATCGGTGTATTCTGTGGCTCCGGCGGTGTTGAGCCACAGTCAGAGACTAACTGGCGTTATGCGAATGAATCTGAAGTATCACGTGTGATCTTCATCAACAAGCTGGACCGTATCGGTGCTGACTTCTACCGTGTAGTTAAACAGGTCGAAGACGTACTGGGTGCAAACCCGCTGGTCATGGTTCTGCCTATCGGTATCGAAGAAGGCTTCAAAGGTTGTGTTGATCTGCTGACTCGTAAAGCGTGGATATGGGACAACGATAAAGACACAACTTCCTACCGCATCGAGGAGCCGCCTGCAGAGATGGTTGACGATATGGAAGAGTGGCGTGAGAAATTGATCGAGACTGCTGTCGAGCAGGATGATGACATCATGGAAGCCTACCTCGAAGGCGAAGAGCCATCTATCGAAGACATCAAGCGTTGTATCCGTAAAGGTACGCTGACCATGGACTTCTTCCCGACTTACTGTGGTTCGGCGTTCAAGGACAAAGGTGTACAGCTGGTACTGGATGCGGCTGTCGACTTCCTGCCTGATCCGACTGAAGTTAAACCTCAGCCGGAAGTTGATCTTGAAGGTAACGAGACTGGCGAATTCGCCACGGTTGATCCTGACAAGCCACTGCGTGCGCTGGCGTTCAAGATTATGGATGACCGTTTCGGTGCCCTGACCTTTATCCGTATTTACTCCGGCAAGCTGAACAAGGGTGATACAGTATTGAATACCTTCACCGGTAAGACAGAGCGTATCGGCCGTATGGTAGAGATGCATGCCGATGAGCGTATCGAGCTTGATAGCGCACAGGCGGGTGACATCATCGCGGTCGTCGGTATGAAGAACGTACAGACAGGTCACACCTTATGTGATCCGAACAGTCCTGCTACTCTGGAGCCGATGGTATTCCCTGATCCAGTGATCTCTATCTCTATCGCACCTAACGATAAAGGTGCTTCCGAGAAGCTGGGTATCGCTCTGGGTAAGATGATCAAAGAGGATCCATCATTCCGTGTTGAGACTGATGAAGATTCTGGCGAGACTATCCTCAAAGGTATGGGTGAGCTTCACCTGGATATTAAAGTGGATATCCTCAAGCGTACCCATGGTATCGAAGCGACTATCGGTAAACCACAGGTTGCCTACCGCGAGACCATCACTCAGCGTGTTGAAGATTCATATACACATAAGAAACAGTCTGGTGGTTCAGGTCAGTTCGGTAAGATCGATTACATCATCGAGCCGGGTGAGCCAGGCAGTGGTTATGAGTTCGAATCAGTCGTTACCGGTGGTAACGTGCCTCGTGAATTCTGGCCAGCCATCGAGAAAGGTTTCGAAGGCATGTCAGAACATGGCGTATTAGCTGGGTTCCCTTGCCTGGACTGGAAAGTAACTCTGGTTGATGGTCAGTTCCACGCGGTAGATTCATCTGCCGTTGCATTCGAACTGGCAGCGAAAGCCGCTTACCGTCAGTCTATGCCTAAGGCAGGTCCACAGCTGATGGAGCCGATCATGAAGGTTGACGTATTCACCCCTGAAGATCACGTCGGTGACGTCATCGGTGACCTTAACCGTCGCCGTGGCATGATCAAGTCACAGGAGCCGGGTGCTACTGGTGTTCGCATCAAGGCTGAGTGTCCACTGAGCGAGATGTTCGGTTACATCGGCTCACTGCGTACCATGACTTCTGGTCGTGGCCAGTTCTCGATGGAGTTCCTGCACTACATGCCTTGTCCGAAGAACGTTGCGGACGATGTCATCAAGGAAGTACAGGAGCGTGAAGCAGCCAAGTGATAAACTACCTGCTGTAATACCGCAAAAAAGCCGGCTCATTATGAGCCGGTTTTTTTTTGCTTTCTATTTATTCGCTTTGCGTGAGCGATCATGATTATTGTCATACGTACATATGCATGATTGCTATATAGTAATGAGCCACTAGTATGGTTGGATCTGTTATCTCATGTTATTCGAAAATAACTGGCTAATTGGCTTACATATCCCGGCAGGGCTGTTGCCGTTCTCCGTGCTGTGGACGGCGAATGCACTGTTTGTTCTGGTGCTCATCGCTGCGGCGACACAGTCACCGGTGAAGAAGCTGCTGGCGAACACGCCCAGTCAGCATGTCTATTTTGGCGCCATGGTCGCGCTGTTGCTGTTGTGGGGTGTGAAAGCAGGCATCTCACCCGGACTGGGTTTCCACCACCTGGGCGCGACCATATTTACCCTGATGTTCGGCTGGCCGCTGGCTGTTTTCGGCCTGTCGAGCATCCTGCTGTTGTCACTGTTGCTGGAGCATGCAGAAGTAGGCATGCAACTGATGGCTTTCGGTATCAATGGCCTGCTGAGTATCGTTGTGCCGGTATTCATCAGTTGCGTGATACTGAAACTGTCTCATCGTTATCTGCCTGACAACTTCTTCATCTATATCTTCGTCGTCGCTTTCTTCGGCGCCGGTCTGGCGGTAGCTGCCAGTCGCCTGGTCTCGGTCGCTGTACTGGGTTTGGCTGGTGTCTATTCCGATGCCAAACTGGTGCAGGAGTCCCTGTTGATGATGCCGTTATTCATGTTTCCCGAAGCGTTCATTACCGGCATGTTGATCAGTATCTTCGTTGTCTATCGGCCGAACTGGGTTACCACCTTTGAAGATGAGCGTTATATCATCGGGAAGTAAAGTCTTGTGCATCACCGGCCTGTTGCTTTGATCAGGAAAATCTTACACTTTAAAATATAAATGAATTCTTATATTTAGTTATCTTATTGTAATTTCGATTGTTTTTAATTGTGGCCTGGATATTGCTGAAGTCGTAAGTAAAATAACAATTCTAAAGTCGGATACTTAAAACAGCAGTATTTTCTGCTGTTTTTTTTCGCCTGAGAAAATGTATGGCTGCAACCGAAATAACGGCAGGTCAATATAATTATGTAAGGTTATTTATAGCGATTAGCAGCTGGTCGATATGTGAGCGAGTATGACCGGCTGATAGTGTGATTCGCAAGCGTGAGGTTCCTTCAGGAACAGTGGGAGGCCGTATGGCTGAGACCATGATGCCTTTATCGAATAACTGCTGGCTGACACGCAGTGCTTTTTCGTCGCTGCCGATCATTAATGGTTGAATCGCAGTCGGGCTGTCTGATAAACACAAGTCGAGTTGTTTGCTGCAGCGTTTAAAGTATTCGATATTCTTGTTCAACCTTTCGACATGCTCAGGCTCTTGCTGTAGCAGCTGCAGGCTGCGACGGGTTGCTTCTGCGACGGCCGCTGGCATGGCTGTTGTATAGACATAGGTACGTGCTTTCTGGATGATGGTTTCGATGAGCGATTCGCTGCCGGCGATGAAGGCGCCGGCAGTGCCCATGGCTTTACCCAGCGTAGCCATATAGATCGGAACATCTCCGGCGCTCAAGTCGAAGTGTTGTAAGCTGCCTCTGCCAGCACCCATAGTACCAAAGCCATGAGCATCATCGATCATCAGCCAGCTTTCCGTCTGCCTGCACAACGATGCCAGCTTCGGTATATCGGCGACATCACCGTCCATGCTGAACACGGCATCGGTTAACACCAGCCGTTCAGCGTCAGCATCATTACGGCGTGCTTTATCAAGTTTGGATCCAAGGCTGTCCGCATCGTTATGCAGGTAACGCTGGAATCGCGCGTTGCTGATAATGCCGCCGTCGATCAGCGAGGCATGGTTGAGCCGGTCTTCGAATACGTAGTCATTCTTATCGAGCAGCGCCTGGCAGATGCCTATATTTGCCATGTAGCCGGTGGAGAAGAGTATCGCGCACGGATAACCGGTAAACGCGGCCAGCTCTTCTTCCAGCAGGTGATGCGCTTCGCTGTGGCCGTTGATCAGATGGGCTGAACCGCTGCCGGCGCCATATTTATTGACGCCATCGATCATCGCCTGTTTTATCGAGGGGTGATTGGCAAAACCGAGATAGTCGTTGCTGCAGAAGTTGATGACATCTCTGTCATCGATGCTGAGCTCTACCTGTTGCGGGCCCTGTGTTATCCGACGGGCACGGTAACGATGTTGCTGTTTGAGTTGCGCGAGCTGCTTATCGAGGTCTTTCACTGGCTGTGTTTAGACTTGCACTGGAAGTATAGGGTAAGGGCTATGCGCAAGCGACCGGACCGGGCTCGGTGATGTTTTCATTCTGCACCGTGTTTATCCCCAGCTTGTCGAACAGGGCCTTGTCATGATTTTCGTCGGGGTTGTCCGTGGTCAGCAGTTTGTCGCCGTAGAAGATTGAGTTGGCGCCGGCGAGAAAACACAGGGCCTGTGTTTCATCTGACATCTCGGTTCGACCGGCAGACAGACGGACGTACGATTCCGGCATCATGATGCGGGCGACAGCGATGGTGCGGATAAATTCCAGTGGCTCCAGCGCGTCGACGCCGTGCAGCGGTGTACCCTCGACCTGTACCAGCATGTTGATCGGTACACTCTCGGGGTGCTGGGGCAGGTTGGCCAGTTGCTGTAATAACGAGACACGGTCACTGCGCTGTTCGCCCATGCCGATGATGCCGCCGCTGCAGACATTGATGCCGGCATCACGAACATGTTGCAGCGTATCCAGACGGTCATCATAGGTGCGCGTGGTGATGACATCGCCATAATATTCGGGTGATGTGTCGAGGTTGTGATTGTAGTAATCCAGCCCGGCTTCCTTCAGACGTTTGCTCTGTTCGTCTGTCAGCATGCCGAGGGTGAGGCAGGTCTCCATGCCGAGGTCTTTGACCGCGCTGACCATCTCGATAACTTTCTCCAGGTTCTTGTCCGTCGGGTTGCGCCATGCGGCGCCCATGCAGAAACGGCTGGCGCCATTGTCCCTGGCGAGCTGCGCTTTCTCGATGACTTCCTCGAGAGGCAGCAGGCGTTCGCGTTCGATCTCGGCGTCATTTTTTGCGCTCTGCGAGCAGTAGCCGCAGTCTTCCGGACAGGCGCCGGTCTTGATGCTAAGCAGGGTGCTGACCTGGACCTGGTTGGGGTCAAAGTGTTGGCGATGCAGGCTCTGGGCATGAAAAAGTAAATCGTTGAATGGCAGGTCAAACAGCGTGGAAATCTCCGCTTTTGACCAATTGTGGCGTAGTTCTGACATGGTTGGATGTTCCCGATACAATAGCAGCTATCTTACACTACACGGATGGGTAGCCAAAATGGAACTTACTGGCAAAAACACGCGATACCTGGTCGCATCATACGTTACATCATTGCTCAGTGAGCTGTTTCCAGCGCGCTGTATCGTCTGCCACGAAACGGTCGGGCATGGAGCCGGTCGTCGCTCGAGTGATATCTGTTCTGGCTGCCTACAGGAGATGCCGCGAAATGAACATTGCTGTCCACGCTGTGCGGTACCACTCACGGAAGATCACCCGAACGGAGTGATATGCGGTCGCTGTATCAGGCAGCCGCCGGCATTCGATTATTCGTATAGCCTGTTTCGCTATGAAGGCACCATCGTTTCATTGATCCATCAGCTCAAATTTTCTCAGAAGATTGGCCATGCCCGTAGTCTCGGTGCCTTGCTGGCAGAGGGTAGTGCTGAATATATAAGGAAGAACGGGATTCCTGATGGCCTGTTGCCGGTACCGCTGCACCGTCGCCGTCTTCGGCAACGCGGGTTTAACCAGTCGAGTGAAGTGGCGCGCTCGCTGGCTTCAAGATGGTCCCGCCCGGTTTTGTTCGACGAGGTAAAGCGAGGGCGTAAGACGGAGTCACAGACAGGCTTGAATGCAAAGCAGCGTAAGAAGAATATCCGCGGTGCATTTACCCTGGCCAGAGAAGTGTCTTTCGATCATGTGCTGATCATCGACGATGTCGTTACCACCGGATCGACGGTGAACGAACTGGCCAGACTTTTGAAGAAAACAGGTGTGAAGCGGGTAGGGGTGCTAAGCGTTGCGCGTGCGCCGATGAAACAGTAAAGGTGGCTTTTATCGGCTTGCGATCAAATCTTGTCTGCCAACTGGTAGTCGAGAGCGACGCCGAGAAACAGCACCAGGCCGAACCAGTTGTTATTGAGGAATGCCTGGAAGCAGTGTTCACGGACACGGTCTTTTATGAGGTATTGCTGGTAGATGGCTAAAACTGCGGCGGCAGTGACGCCGAGATAGTAGAAACCGCTGAGTCCTGCACGGTGGCCGATGAGTACCAGGTCGAAGATCAGCAGCAGCTGGATGATACCGATGATCAGTTTATCCTGGTTGCCGAACAGGATGGCGGTGGATTTAACACCGATCTTGATATCATCATCGTAGTCGACCATGGCGTACATGGTGTCATAGGCCGTTGCCCACAGGATGGTGGCGAGGAAGATCAGCCAGGTCACCGCGGTGAGCTCGTTCGCCTGAGCTGCGTAAGCCATCGGCGCCGACCAGCCAAAAGCCGCGCCCAGATGCACCTGTGGCAGGTAATGATAGCGTTTCATGAAAGGATAACTGGCGGCAAGTAGTACGCCGATAAATGCCATCCAGATCGTCAGTGAATTCATCAGCAGTACCAGCAGGAAGGCGGAGATGCTGAGCGAGGCAAACACGATCAGCGCTTCTTTCTCGGTGATCTTGCCGGTGGCGAGCGGGCGCTGCATGGTGCGTTTCACCTTGCCGTCTACATGCCGGTCCGCATAGTCGTTGATGGCGCAACCGGCGGAGCGCATCAGCAATACACCGGAAACGAAGACGAACAGCACCAGCGGGTCGGGGAAACCTTCGGCGGCAATCCATAACGCGATCAAGGTTGGCCATAGCAGCAACAGGATGCCTATCGGCTTATCCAGACGGGTGAGCTGTGCATAGAGTGCGGCTTTATCATAGTAAGGGTGCTGGCGTACTTTATTGGTCGATGAGTGAATCGCAGTCACTGCAGATCTGTACAAAGATTCCAGCTTGTCCAGCAGTGGGTGTGTAGCCAGGTAGTCTAGAGCACGGTCGGTATTCTCGATTAATGCATTCGTGGCTTGCCTGGTAATACGCAGCGTATTCTTCATTAATAATGAGAAATTATTTGATAAGCTAGATAAATCCATCACGGCTAATTTTACCTGATTCTGTCTGAGCGTAGAAAAATTCAGGCATTAAATAGAAGCGGTGAGATGGTAGGGTTTATTTGATTAGCAGTCCACAATGCACAATGTGTGCATCCAGCGTTTGAAGAGATTTGTCATGAGCAACATACGTCCATTTGAAGAATATACTCCGGAAATCGATGATACGGCCTTTGTCGATGAGAGCTCGGTGGTCACCGGTAATGTTTTCATCGGTGCGGACAGTTCAGTCTGGCCGTGCTGCTCTATCCGTGGCGATATCCATTCCATTCGTATCGGTGAGCGAACTAACATACAGGATGGCAGTGTGCTGCACGTGACGCATGACAGCGAATATGCACCGGGCGGCAACAAGCTGAGCGTTGGAAACGATATCACCGTCGGCCATAACGTCGTGCTGCATGCCTGTACCATCGAGGACAAATGTCTTATCGGTATGGGATCGGTGGTGCTGGATGGCGCTGTCGTGCAATCGGGTGCCATGGTGGGCGCCGGCAGCCTGGTCCCTCCTAATAAGGTACTTGAAGGTGGCTATATGTGGCTGGGCAGTCCGGTGAAGAGGGTGCGCGAACTGTCCGAGAAGGAAAAGTCGTTTCTCGACTATTCAGCGAAGCACTACGTGGAGCTGAAGAACCGTCATTCCACCTGATACGGTGGTATCGGTTGAGACCCCTGCTCCTCCTGTTTTCTCCGTCCGCTGTCATTCCCCATTTCAGCAAATACTTCTAACTGTCGACAATCTGTCATTTTGTAATGAAATACCGACTTTAGTCGAGTTCATAGTCTATACTTTCGGCAATTGTATTTCACACTAAGCCATTGATTAATATTGGAACTAATCCAGTTTGTTATGGAAAAGTACACCACATCCAACGTTCTCGATCTCAGCCAGAGCCTGCGTGACAAGGAAGGCGAGATCGAATTGCTGCAACGCACGTTTACCGAGATAGGTAGCGAGCTGGACCTGGACAAGGTATTCCAGATCGTTTCTGAGCGTGCCTTGGGGCTGATCGATGCTGAGACCATCCTCATCCCGTTGCTTGATGATAATAACGAAACTTATACCTATCGTGGTGGTGCCGGTGTTAATGCCAAGGAAATTATCGGTGAGGCGCTGCCGCTGGAATATGGTGTCTGCGGCTGGGTGTGGAAGCATAGAACACCGTGGTGGCAGGGAATGCTGGATGAGCTCAGTGAAGAAGAGAAGAACCGCTGGGAGAAAGAAGCGGGCAATATGATACTGGTGCCGCTGCAAGGCAAGCGGCAGTTCCTCGGTGGTATCGCCGGCCTGAACAAGGTCGGCGGCAGCAGCTTCAATAAAAAAGATCTGAATATGCTGCAGCTGTTCGCCAGCATCGTCTCCGTGGCAATCGAGAATGCAATCGCTGTAAAGAGTATGGAAGCCTCGCGTGAGCTGAATGAAGACTATCGATTGCGAATGGAAGTATTGAACAAACAGCTGATCGAGAGCAGCAAGGAACTGGAGTACCTGTCGCTGTACGATTCGGTTACCGCGCTGCCCAACCGTTCGCTGTTCCATGACCGCCTGATGCGGGATATCACCGAAGCCCGCCAGAATAATAGCAGCATTGCCGTGCTGCTGATCGACATCGACCGCTTCAAGGATATCAATGACAGCCTGGGCCATGATAGCGGCGACGCTTTACTGAACCAGATCGCTCGCCGATTCGAAACCGAAGTTACGGTGCATGAGACACTCGCCAGGTTGGGCGGAGATGAATTTATCATCGTACTGCCGGAACATGATCAGGCGCAGGCCGAGCAGCGTGCTGCACGCTTTCTCAAGGGGCTGAAGTCGGCTTTCGAGATCGAACAGAACCATATCGTGGTCAATGCCAGTATCGGTATCGCGGTGTATCCACAGCACGGCAACTCCATCAGCAGCCTGCTGAGTCATGCAGACTATGCGATGTATGAAGCCAAGAGCACCAAGATTGATATATGCGTGTATGATCCGGATGAAGATCACCTCGCGCAGGGGCATCTCGCACTGGTCGCCGATGCCAGAAAAGCACTGGAAGAGAAGCGCTTCGAGCTGCACTATCAGCCCAAAGTCAGTGGTGAGAGCGGTCAGATCATCGCTGCCGAAGCGCTTGGTCGATGGACCAGTGATACCCATGGAGTGGTGCCGCCGAATATCTTCATCCGCGTGCTGGAACAGAACGGCCTGATCGACGAGTATACCTACTGGGCGATCGGGGCTGCACTGGAGCAGGCGAAGTTGTGGCGCAGCGGTGTCAGTACCATGCGCATCGCAGTTAACCTGTCCCCCCAGACGCTGATGAACCCGGATTTCAAAACCCATTTCGATCAGCTGGTTAAAGATGAACGTGACGGTGAGCTGCTGACCTTCGAGATCACCGAGAATCTGTTCCTGTCTGAATTCGATCGCCTCGCTGAAGTGCTCGAACATATCTGTTCACTGGGCGTTGAACTTTCCATCGATGATTACGGTACCGGGTACTCCTCATTGAGCCGTATCCGCCGTCTGCCGGTCAGCGAGTTAAAGATTGACCAGTCTTTCATCAAGGACATGGTGACCAACAAGGATGATGAAGCGGTGGTGCACTCGACTATCCAGCTTGCACATAACCTCGGTTTGAGTGTCGTTGCCGAGGGGGTAGAAACCGAGAGTGCGTTGAAACTACTGGGCGCTCTGGGTTGTGACATGATCCAGGGGTACCTGATCAGTAAGCCGCTTCCGAGCGATGAATTTGAAAAGCTGATAAAAAACTAGTTTCCAGCCTTGGATCTGGTTTGCTATTTAGTCGTATATCTAGCCGAGTGTCTATCCAAGTGAACCGCGGATGGCTGTGATGACCTCGGCGGTTTCAGGTTTTATACCACGCCAGATAGAGAAAGATTCCGCCGCCTGTTCCACCAGCATACCTAAGCCATCGAATACCTGTTCTGCTCCATTTTTTGTCGACCATGTCATGAACGGTGTCGGCTGTGCCGCATACATCATGTCGTAGCTGCAGGCACCTGATTTGAATATGGTGCCCGGTAATGGCGGCAGGTCGCCCTGCAAGCTGGCCGATGTGCCATTGATCACGAGATCAAAGTTACGTTCACCAATCTCATCCAGGCCGCAACCGCTGATATTGCCGAGGTCTGCAAAATCGTCAGCCAGCTGTACGGCCTTGTGTTTTGTTCGATTAGCAATGACGATAGAGGCCGGCTGCTGTAACAGGATCTCCTCGAGAACACCACGGACGGCTCCGCCGGCACCGATGATAAGCATGTCACTACCAGCGATAGTGATGGCGTGGTTTTTCGTCAGGTCGTTGACCAGCCCGGTGCCGTCGGTGGTATCGCCGTACAGGCTGCCATCTGGTTTCAGCATCAGCGTGTTGACCGCGCCGGCACGCTGAGCGCGCTCGCTAAGGCTATCGGCCAGCTGCCAGGCGTCTTCTTTGAAGGGTACGGTGACGTTCATGCCTTTACCGCCGCTTTCGATAAACTGCCTGACAGCCTGTTCGAACTGGCCGATCTCGGCCAGTTCCGCAGTGTAACTGAGTGACTGTCCGCACTGCCTGGCAAACTGCTGGTGAATCTGCGGAGACTTGCTGTGTGCGATAGGGTTACCGAAAACAGCGTAGCGATCCAACGTTTCGTTGTGAAGCGTCATATTTCTTCAGCTCTTTAAGGCTTACTTCAAGCTCTGTTTCGGCTTGTTATCTTCGTGTATCCACTGTGCAGCTGTCTTGGCAAAGTAAGTCAGGATGCCATCAGCGCCGGCACGTTTGAAACCGAGCAGGCTTTCCATTACTGTCGCCCTCTCGTTCAGCCAGCCATTCTGCGCTGCCGCTTTCAGCATGGCGTATTCACCGCTCACCTGGTAGACATAGGTCGGTACCTCGAAGCTGTCTTTGACGCGTCGGACGATATCGAGATAAGGCATGCCGGGTTTGACCATGAACATATCAGCGCCTTCGGCGATGTCGAGTTCGACTTCGTGAAGGGCTTCATCCGAGTTTGCCGGATCCATCTGGTAGCTGTACTTGTTGCCTGCGCCGAGGTTGCCAGCTGAACCGACGGCATCACGGAACGGGCCATAAAAACTGGAAGCATATTTGGCGGCATAGGAAAGGATGCGTGTGTGGATGTAACCGTTTTCTTCCAGCGCCTGCCGGATGGCGCCGATGCGTCCGTCCATCATGTCGGAAGGAGCGACGATGTCCGCCCCGGCCTCGGCATGAGACAGTGCCTGTTTTACCAGCACTTCGACGGTCTCATCATTCAATACGTATCCAGAGTCATCGATCAGGCCGTCCTGTCCGTGGCTGGTGAATGGGTCGAGAGCCACATCGGTGATGACGCCGAGCTCAGGAAACGCTTTCTTTAGCTCCCTGACGGCTGCCTGTGCAAGTCCCTGCGGGTTGTACGCTTCGGCTGCATCATCGGATTTTTTGTCTGCAGAGACGACCGGGAACAGGGCGATGGCTGGAATACCGAGGTCGACACACTGCTGAGCCTCGAGCAATAGCTGGTCGATGGTTACCCTTTCTACGCCTGGCATGGAGACAACTGCTTCACGTGCATTGGTGCCCTCGATAACGAACAGTGGATAGATGAGGTCGTCGGTCGATAAGCGGTTCTCTCGCATCAGTCGGCGCGAGAAATCACTGCGCCGCATACGACGCATACGTGTTGTTGAATATTTACCCGTTTTTGCCACAATCTGCTCCACAAATATCAATAGGATTATCCCGATATTGTAACAGGCTGGAAATTTGATGGCATAATCAATCGATTGCAATCATGCAAAATTTCAGGAGCTTTCATGAAAGATATGATGACCTCTATCAAGCGCGATCATCTTACGCGCATATATCAGCTGCGAATATTACTCCTGCTGATGTTGTCAGCACTGATGATGCAATCCGGTACGGCAAGCGCGGATTCAGCTGCGGTATACAGCAAGACGGTCGATAAAAGTGTTGAGGCAATCTATCCGGTGTTGTACAAGAGTCTCGAAGAGGCACGATTCTTCGTCGTCTTCGAGCCGAATATCGGACAGAATATCGCTGCTTTTGCTGAGAGGTGGGGGGAGGACTATAACCGGAACCGGCTGGATGAGATCCGCAGCATGGTGTTCTGTAACGGCTGGTATGCCAACCAGGTAAGTAACCTTGATCCTCAGATGCTGGGCTTCTGTCCGCTGCACCTGACGCTAACCGAACGTGCCGGCAAAACTACCGTGCTGTTCAACCGGCCGACAGTGACGGCAAAGGACAGCCCGGCATTTGAGCTGTTTACCGAACTGGAAAGTGAGGTTATCAAAGCGATCGAAGCCGGCTTGCAGTAGATAAACCTTATCAAAATTACTGAATATTATGAAAAAAGTCGGCCAGGCCGGCTTTTTTTGTGTTTATCGGCTGGAACTTGCGCCAAAGCTGGCAATATCAGGTGTAATTGCTATAAATAAGCTATAAAAATGCGATCAAATCTGGGCTAAAACAGTTATTTTTTCTGTGCTGTTTGAAACCGTCAGTTGTACTGGGCTTACACGACGTGAATTTTCAGCGTGGTGTAACTATCTATCTTGAATTTGGGGTTATTTGCATGCCAGACAGCACGACAAAACAACGCATTTTTATCGTTGAGGAATCAGCGACCCTGCGCTATATGCTGGGCCGGACCTTGCAGAAGCAGGGCTATGAGATTATCAGTGTCGGCAGTTTTGAAGCGGCCACGGACTCACTGCAGACAGCTGGGCAGCAGTTACACGCTGTGCTCGTCGGCTGGCCTAATTACGAACATTTTGAACAATCCAAGAATCTGCTGTTGCTGCTCGACCGTGAGCCCTACAGCGAGGTTCCAGTCATCCTGCTTTCCAACGATGCGGATCCGAAGCTGCTCAACTGGATGAGTACACGAAAGTCCACGGCGCTTATTCCCTGGGAAAATTATCAAGAGATCGTCTCTTCGCTCGAATCAATGCTCAATCCTGAAACACGCGAGCCGGTCATCGAGCAGCGCAGATCGTTGAGAGGCGCGAGCTCGACGCGAGTTCTCTTCGTCGATGACTCAAAGAGTATCCGGGTCTATTATCAGCGCCTGCTTGAGCGCAACGGCTATGATGTGGTAACCGCGAACTCGGTAGAAGAGGCTTATCGGCTTGCCCGTGAGAGGCATATCGATATCGCCATCGTCGACTATTTCATGCCTGAGCAGAATGGCTATGTGCTGTGTCAGAAACTGCGTGACGATCCTCAGACGGCGGATATACGTACCGCGGTTATCACCGGCACCTATCTTGATTCTGTTATCCGGGACTGTCTGAAAGCAGGCGCCATCGAATGCATGTTCAAGAATGAGGCTGAAGAACTCTTCCTCGCTCGCATCTCTGCAATGCGTCGCTTCATCGAGGTACAGCGATCGATCGAACAGCAGCGAGAGAACCTGGCGGCCATCCTCGAATCCGTCGGAGAGGGCGTCTATGGGGTGGACAATGAAAGCCGTATCACCTTCATGAATCCGGCAGCACTGACACTTCTTGGTCTGCATGACGATAAGCCGTTATTAGGTAAGGTCGCTAATGAGATGTTCCATGTCGAAAGCCCGGACATGGGGCGTGACCTGTTGAAAGAAGCCTATTTTTCTGGCGAACAGCTCAAGGGCTGGGAGACATTGTTCCGACATCAGAACGGCAAGGAGATCCCGGTCGACTGTACGCTTTATCCGTTGACGGTGAGCGGCAAGCAGCAAGGTTCGGTGATCGCCTTCAGGGATATTTCCGAGCGCAAGATGATGGAAGAGAAGCTTCGCTGGCAGGCCACGCATGATCATCTGACCGGCCTGTATAACCGTCGGTATTTCGAGAGCTTCCTCGAGAAGGAGATCAGCAGCGTCAAGCGATCAGGCATCATGAGTGCGGTCGTCTACCTTGACCTTGATCGCTTCAAGTATGTGAATGATACCGCCGGTCATGAAGTTGGTGACCAGTTACTTATCGACCTCAGCCAGGAAGTTAATAAACATCTTCGCCGTCATGATATCGCTGCGCGTATCGGCGGTGATGAGTTTGCCCTGATCCTGAAGAATGTCGATCAGGGTATGGCCGTCAATATCGCTGATGAGATCAGGATCTCTCTTTCCAGTCTTCGTGTACGCCACGAAGATAAGTCCTACCATGTCAATGCCAGCTTCGGTGTTGCCATGATGGAAGGTGCTGAACTGACAGCAGGTGACCTGATGGCCAATGCCGATATCGCCTGTCATATCTCCAAACGGCTCGGTCGTAACCAGACCCACCTGTATGAGAAGGCCAGTGATGAGCGCAATGCTATGGGTAGCGAACTCGGCTGGTCTACACGTATTAAAGAGGCGCTGGAGAAAGACAAGTTTGAGCTTCACTATCAGCCGATCATGCGTATGCAGGATATCGATCTGATCAATCTTCCGGCACAGGACGGTGTGCTATGGAATAGACATCTAAACGATGTTGACAAGGTATATAGTTACGAAGTGTTGGTCAGGATGGTCGACGAAAATGGCGATATCCACTATCCGGACAGCTTCATCCCGACAGCTGAGCGGTTCAACCTGATGACAGAGATCGATCTGTGGGTGCTGGAGAATGCCCTGCAGGCAGTTGTGGCAACAGGCTCCGGCAGTAAGAAGATACGACTGTCGATCAATATATCCGGCAATACGGTAGACAGTGATGATTCTCTCGAGAAGATCAAGGCAATGATCGAGCAGTACGATATCAATCCGCGCT
>Ga0180435_10003744_pt1 | contig 15138 bp, 10 predicted proteins | sample SS_ome_3_FD_132467 | JGI IMG/M metagenome (GOLD analysis project Ga0180435, IMG submission 132467) | Hypersaline lake sediment archaeal communities from the Salton Sea, California, USA - SS_3_S_1 metaG | ecosystem: Environmental > Aquatic > Non-marine Saline and Alkaline > Hypersaline >... | reverse complement strand
TGATAACGTCACGATGACTGTTGAGTTGATCACCCCGATCGCGATGGAGAAAGAGCTTCGATTCGCGATTCGTGAGGGTGGCCGCACGGTCGGCGCCGGTGTCGTCTCGGAAATTTTCGAGTAGATAAGAAATAAGGCCTGACTGGATCGGCGTAATGCCATGACCAGAGAGCGAGTAATTCTGGCCTGTGAGGAATGTAAGCGGCGTAACTACACGACCATGAAGAACAAGCAGCTCCATCCGGAGCGAGTCGAGTTCAAAAAGTTCTGTAGTCATTGCAAGAAGCACACGCCGCATCGAGAAACGCGATGAGATAATACAGGCCAGTAGCTCCAATTGGTAGAGCGCCGGTCTCCAAAACCGGATGCTGGGGGTTCGAGTCCCTCCTGGCCTGCTTTAAACGTTGAGAGTGGGGTAACTTGGAAAAGGTCACTAAGTTCCTAAAAGAGGTTTTGGCCGAGTTGAGAAAGGTCACCTGGCCGACGAAAGACGAGTTGATCGGATCGACAATCGTCACCATCGTCGTCTCGTTGATCGTATCGATTTTCATCTTTGCCGTTGACCAAGGATTGACTTTTGGAATCACCCAATTATTCGGCGTCGCCGGAGGCTGAGAACAGGATGTCTCTTCGCTGGTACGCTGTCCACACTTATTCGGGGCACGAGCATAAAGCCAAACGTTATCTCGAGTCGGCGATAGTAAACGCCCAACTCGAGGAAAAGTTCGGCCAGATCCTGGTGCCGACCGAAGAGGTCACGGAGATGAAGCAGGGCAAGCGGTCGACTACGACCAAGAAGTTCCTGCCGAGCTATATCCTCGTGGAAATGGAACTGGACAAAGTCACACAGGAAGTGGTCGTATCCACGCCCGGAATCACCAACTTCGTCGGTGGTGCGGGCAAGCCGATCCCGCTCAAAGTGTCCGAGGTCGAGCGTATTGTCGGTCAGATCGACAAGAGCCGCACCGAGGAACCTTCAGATATACCGTTCCAGGCCGGCGACTCGGTCAAGGTCTGTGACGGTCCGTTCGCCGATTTCACCGGTACCGTTAGTGAAGTCAATATGGAACGGCGCAAAGTGAAAGTTATGGTATCCATCTTTGGTCGCCCGACGCCCGTTGAGCTGGACTTCCTTCAGGTGGAACTCGCAAAGAAATAGTTTAAGGCCAGTTTGGAGATTGAAGCAACGTGGCTAAGAAAATAGACGGCTATATTAAATTGCAGATCGCTGCCGGCCAGGCAAATCCGGCGCCTCCCGTGGGACCTGCTTTGGGTCAGCGCGGAGTCAACATCATGGAGTTCTGCAAAGCCTTCAATGAGCGCACCAAAGACGGTAAGGGTCTGCTTACGCCGGTGATAATTACGGTTTTCACCGACAAGTCTTTCTCGTTCATCACCAAGACCCCGCCGGCATCGACCTTGATCAAGCAGGCTGCGAAGCTCAAAAAGGGCTCCGGCGTGCCAAACAAAGACAAGGTGGGCTCGGTGACTAAAGACCAGGTGAGGCAGATTGCCGAAGCCAAAATGGTCGATTTGAACGCTGCCGATGTTGAAGCGGCCATGCGCATTATCGAGGGTACCGCTCGATCGATGGGTGTCGAGGTACATTAGTCAAGCTCGCTCCAAAAGGGGCGTGTTTGTATTCTATAAACATTCGCAAGAACCTGGGTCAGTCATGGCTGTCACCGGGGAGAATAGGAGACCATGAAGAGATCAAAGAAGTACAAAGAGTATCGAGAGAAGGTCGACCGCACTAAGAAGTATCCGCTTGACGAAGCCGTAAAGATTCTCAAAGAGAACAAGTTCGTCAAGTTCGATGAATCCATCGAAGTTGCTCTCCGACTCGGCGTCAACCCCAAACACGCAGATCAAATGGTTCGCGGCACGGTGGCCCTGCCTCACGGCACCGGTACCTCCGTTCGTGTTCTGGCGTTTGCGCAAGGGGATAAGGCCTCCGAGGCTACCGATGCCGGAGCCGACTTTGTCGGCGCAGAAGAGCTGGCGGAGAAGATTCAGGGCGGTTGGACCGACTTTGACGTTGCTGTTGCTACTCCTGACATGATGAAGGTTTGCGGTCGTTTGGGTAAAGTTCTCGGTCCTCGAGGTCTGATGCCTAACCCCAAGACCGGTACCGTCACGATGGATATCGGCAACGCCGTCAAGGAGCTGAAAGCAGGACGAATCGAGTTTCGCGTCGACAAGCAGTCCAATATAGCGTCGGCCGTTGGCAAGCTTTCGTTCGAAGAAGACAAGATCATGGAAAATGTCATGGCCTTCGTCAACGCCATTCTGAAAGCCAAGCCGGCAACAGCCAAGGGCGCTTATTTGCTGGGTGTGTCAATTTGCTCCTCGATGAGTCCCGGTATCAAACTGGACCACGGTGAAATCGTGGCGACTCTGAAGCGGTAGTAGAGAGGAAGATAACAGATATGCCAAGACAGGAAAAAATCGATGCCGTATCTGAGTACGGTAAGCTGTTCAAGGAGTCTGAGTCCTTCTTCATTACCGATTATCAGGGTCTCAACGTAGAGGATATGACCGCGCTTCGTAAGAGCTTGCGGGAAAACAATATTCGCTACTTGATCGGTAAGAACACCCTCTTCAGACTAGCCGCCAAAGAGGCGGAGATTGAAGGACTAGACGAACATCTCAGCGGCCCGACGGCCGTGGCTTTTACATCCGATGATCCAGCGGTTGCTGCCAAGATCCTTAACGACTCGTTTAAGGACAAGGACCTGCCGGTCATGCGCGTGTTCGCACTGGACGAGAAGTTGTTTGACGGCAAAGAGATAGGCCGACTGGCTGATCTTCCGCCGAAGGACGTTCTGTATGCCCAGCTGGCCGCCGCGGTTGGTGCTCCGCTGACCAATCTGTGTGGTGCCCTTCAGGGCATTTTCCGCAAGCTGATCGGAACCCTCCAGGCTGTGGAAGACCAGAAGAAGGAGCAAGGCTAAGCGAGATGTTAGGATTGTCTCCGGTGGTAGATATGCCGGGACGTATTTGTTGATTTAGGAAAAAAAAGAACACTATATTTCACGAGGTTTAAAGTGGCTAACGCAGCGATAGAAGAAATTATCGACAAGATTGCGGAATTGAGCGCAATGGATGTGGCCGAGCTGATCAAAGGCATCGAAGACAAGTTTGGTGTCACGGCAGCCGCGCCGGTGGCGGCGGTTGCTGCCATGCCGGGTGCTGGTGGTGGTGAAGCCGCTGCTGAGCAGACCGAGTTCGACGTTGTCCTGACCGCGGTCGGCGACAAGAAAATCCAGGTTATTAAGGTTGTCCGCGAGATCACTTCGCTGGGTCTCAAGGAAGCCAAGGATCTGGTCGAGAGCGCTCCTACCAAGGTTAAAGAAGGCCTTGAGAAGGAAGAAGCTGAGAAGATCAAAGAGAAGCTCGAAGAAGTCGGCGCTCAGATCGATATCAAATAGCCTTTGTTTCGCATTGCAGGCCGGGAACAAAGCCGTTCCCGGCCTCGTTTCTTGGGAGTACAAAGAGATCAAGAAATCCCTATACCCGTTTTTCTCGGTTGGTTGATTGACTGCTTCGCAGGCTCCCCGTAAGGTGGGGAGAAAAAGTAATTTATGACAGAATCATCCAAGCCTGTTTACATAACCCAGCCTCGGATGCAACCCCACAGGGTGGAGTATACCCTATGGGGAAAATCTTCGTTTTAGGAGGGTAGTACTTTGGCCCGTTCAGGTGTGATGACACGTAAGAGTTTTGGCCGGTTGGCGGAAGCCACGGAAATGCCGAACCTGCTCGACGTTCAGACAAGGTCCTACAATGAGTTCCTTCAGCCCGCTTTAGACCCGGCTAAGCGTAAGCAACAGGGTCTCGAATCGATCTTCCAGGAGATATTCCCGGTCACAGATGTGCACGAGAATTTCTCGCTGGAGTATGTCAGCTATCATCTTGGTCCGGCGCGCTATTCGATCGAGGAATGCCGTGAGCGCAATATGTCGTACGCTGCGCCACTAAAAGTTACCATGCGCCTAATTATCAGACAGGGTGAGAAGGAAGAGAAAGAAGTCAAGGATATCATCGAGCAGGATGTATACCTCGGCGAACTGCCACTGATTACCGAATGGGGCACTTTCATCGTCAACGGCTCGGAGCGCGTTGTTGTCAGTCAGCTCCACCGTAGTCCCGGCGTATTTTTTGATCAGTCAACGCACCCCAACGGCAAGATTCTACACAGCGCACGTATTATTCCCTATCGCGGAAGCTGGGTTGAGTTCGCGACCGACATCAACGACATCATGTACGCTTATATCGATTCCAAGCGTAAGCTGCCGGTCACGATGCTTCTCCGCGCCATAGGCTACTCCACCGACGAAGAGATTGCAGACGAGTTCTACAAGATCACCAAGTTTACTCTGAAGGGTAAGACGGAGAAGGACTACGAAGGCTCTTTCCTGGGCGAGACCATAATCGACAACGAAACGGGCGAAGTCGTATACAATGTCGGTGAGCCTTTCACCGACACCGTGGTTGACAAGCTGCAGGAACTGGGACACAAGAAGGTTCGCATGATCGCTGCCTCCGAGCGTCGCGAAGTCTTCGTCATTCTCAATACATTCAAGAAAGATCCGACCAAGTCACGCGAAGAAGCCCTGGTGAAGGTATACTCCCTTCTTCGTCCGGGTGAGCCGCCGACTCTGGAAATGGCCGAGTCGCTGCTCGAGAAGTTCTTCTTCTCGAACAAGCGTTACGATCTCGGCGAAGTCGGTCGCTATATGATCAACCAGCGGATGCGTTTGGATATCCCGCTGGACACGACTACTCTCGACAATCGCGATTTCCTGGAAATCATTAAGTATCTGATCGGCCTTTGTAACGATCAGGGCTTCACCGATGATATCGATCACCTCGGCAACCGCCGCGCTCGTACCGTCGGCGAACTCCTGTCCAACTTGTTCTCGGTGGGTCTGTCGCGTGTAGCGCGTACCATCCGCGAACGTCTTTCGCTGAAGGATCAGGAGAACGTGACGCCGCAGCTGTTGGTCAACGCGCGTACGGTGTCCTCTGTGATCGAGACGTTTTTCGGCTCCTCGCAGCTGTCGCAGTTCATGGATCAAACCAACCCGCTCTCCGAGCTGACGCACAAACGGCGTTTGTCGGCTCTCGGACCGGGCGGTCTGACGCGTGAACGTGCCGGATTCGAGGTTCGCGATGTTCATCACACCCATTACGGTCGTCTCTGTCCGATCGAGACTCCGGAGGGACCGAACATTGGTCTGATTACTTCGCTGGCGACTTTTGCCCGCATCAACCGATATGGCTTCATTGAGACCCCCTATCGCAAGATCGAAAACGGCAAGCTAACTACTAAGATCGAATACCTATCGGCTGACGAAGAAGACCGCCATTACATCGCACAGTGCGATGAGCCGACCAAGGGCGACGCCTTTGCCAACAAGCAGATTGCTGTGCGTCGGCGGTCGGAATATCCGGCGGTGGATCCCAAAGAAGTGCAGTACATGGATGTTTCCCCGAGGCAGATCGTCTCGGTGGCGGCCTCGCTGATTCCTTTCCTGGAGCATGATGACGCCAACCGTGCACTCATGGGCTCCAACATGCAACGCCAGGCAGTGCCGCTTCTCAAGACCGATGCTCCCGTAGTTGGAACCGGTATGGAGCGAAAGGTGGCTGTCGACGCCGGTGCCGTGATTTGCACCAAGGTTGCGGGTACGGTCTCGTTTGTAGACGCCAAGCGCGTTGTGATCACTCCCGACACCAAGGCCAAGGCGGGAAGCCTCGGTTATGTCGAAGATGTGGAGTATCGATTCACGAAGTATCGCCGCTCCAACCAGGATACTTGTATAAACTACCGGCCGGTGGTGAAACTTGGCGAGAGCGTCAAGGTCGGCGATGTGATTGCCGACGGTCCGGCGGTCGATCGCGGCGAACTGGCTCTGGGACACAACTCCCTGGTGGCCTTCATGCCGTGGCGTGGCTACAACTTTGAGGATGCTATCATTCTTTCTGAGCGTTTGGTTCAGGATGATATCTTTACCTCGATTCACATCGAGGAATACGAGCTTCAGGTCCGCGACACCAAGCGCGGGGCGGAAGAAGTCACCCGAGAGATCCCCAACGTGTCCGAGGAGGCCTTGCTCAATCTGGACGAGCGGGGAATCATCCGTGTCGGCGCCGAGGTTGAAGCGGGTGATATTCTCGTAGGTAAAGTTACACCGAAAGGTGAAACTGAGCTTTCTCCCGAGGAACGACTCCTTCGGGCGATCTTCGGCGAAAAGGCCGGTGATGTCCGCGACGCCAGTCTCAAGGCTCCGCCGGGAATGAAGGGTGTCGTGATCAAGAACCAGGTGTTTAGCCGCAAAGAGCGCACCGAAGAAGCCAAGAAGCTGGAAAAGACGCAAGTTGCGGAGATTAGACGTGATTTCGGCGCTAAGACTAATGCCATTATCAAGCTGCGCGCCCAGCGCGTGGGAGAGCTGCTCGACGGTCAGACTTCCCAGACCGTGAGGTCTTCGGTCGACAACTCAGTTCTGGTTCGCGCCGGACACAAGTACTCTGCAGAGTTTTTCGCGACTTTCGATTTTGACATCGCTGTCGCTCCTGAAGGCTACTGCAAGGACGCCACAATCAACAAGCACGTTGACCAGGTTCTGGCCGAAGCGGCTGATCTGGTTTCGAGGAAACACGAGCAGATGGACGTCGAGATCGACAAGGTCGTTCGCGGCGCCGAACTGCCTCCGGGCGTCAAGCAGTTGGTCAAGGTGACCATTGCTATTCGCCGTAAGATCTCGGTCGGCGATAAGATGGCCGGTCGCCACGGCAACAAAGGTGTCGTGTCGCGCATCGTCCCGATCGAGGATATGCCTTATCAGGAAGACGGAACGCCGGTGGATGTGATTCTAAATCCGCTGGGCGTGCCTTCGCGAATGAATGTCGGCCAGATTCTGGAGACCCACCTCGGCTGGGCAGCCAAGGCGATGGGCCAGACAATGGCGACTCCGGTGTTCGAAGGTGCCTCCTACCAGGAAATTCGCGACATGCTCACGGAAGCGGGCTTGCCCGAGTCAGGAAAAATCCCACTCTACGACGGCCTTACCGGCGATGCCTTCGGCGAACCGGTCACGGTCGGTTACATATATGTACTCAAGCTTTCGCACCTGGTGGATGACAAGATTCACGCCAGGTCGATCGGACCCTACTCGCTTGTTACCCAACAGCCGCTCGGTGGTAAGGCGCAGTTCGGTGGACAGCGTTTTGGTGAAATGGAAGTATGGGCACTCGAAGCCTACGGCGCGGCTTATGCTCTCCAGGAAATGCTCACCGTCAAATCCGACGATGTCACCGGCCGAAGCCGGATTTACGAAGCCATCGTCAAGGGTGAGAATCCGCCGGAACCGGGCTATCCCGAAGCCTTCAACGTTCTCGTCAAGGAACTGCAGGCCCTGGGACTCGATGTCAAGCTGTTGGAAGAGTAGTCGAAATGAGTAAGCTAGCTGGCGCCGTCGCCGTGCAAGGCGATCGTCAGAGGAGAATAGAGGAGCCACAGCCATGGTAGATATGTTGGATCAAAAACCGGTGCAGAGGAAACCTTCGGAGTTCGCTGCAATCCAGGTCCAGATGGCCTCCCCTGATGTCATCCTGTCCTGGTCATTCGGAGAAGTGACCAAGCCGGAGACTATCAATTACCGTTCGTTCAAACCTGAACGTGACGGCTTGTTCTGTGAACGCATCTTTGGCCCGGTCAAAGACTGGGAGTGCAACTGTGGTAAGTACAAACGTATTCGCTTCCGCGGCATCGTCTGCGATCGCTGCGGAGTGGAAGTAACCCAATCCAAGGTGCGTCGCGAGCGCATGGGCCATATCCAGTTGGCCGTGCCGGTGTCCCACATTTGGTATTTCAAGTCGCTGCCGTCGCGTATCGGACATCTTCTCGATTTGTCGATACGTGAACTGGAGCGAATCCTCTATTACGAATCCTATCTGATGATCGATCCGGGCAACTCCTCCTACGAGAGCGGAGATGTCCTGTCTGAAGAAGAATTCATGGACCTCGAAGAAGCCGGAAAGACTTTCGACGCCCGCATGGGTGCCGAAGCCGTTCGCGAACTTCTGTCCAAGATCGATATTGACGAAATGGCCGTGACTCTTCGGGCTCAGGCCAAAGTCGAAACCTCGGTTCAGCGCAAGAAGGACGTTCTTAAGCGTCTTCGTATCATCGAATCGTTCCGTCAGTCGAACAATCGACCGGAATGGATGATTCTCAGCGTGATTCCGGTCTTGCCGCCGGATCTTCGTCCGCTGGTACCGCTGGATGGTGGCCGTTTCGCTACCTCCGATCTCAACGACCTCTATCGTCGTGTGATCAACCGCAATAACCGCCTCAAAAAGCTTATCGAAATCCAGGCTCCCGACGTAATTCTCCGCAACGAGAAGCGGATGCTCCAGGAAGCCGTCGACGCCCTGTTCGACAACGGCCGCCGTACTTACTCTGTACGTGGCGACTCCAAGCGCCCGTTGCGCTCGTTGTCCGATCTGCTCAAGGGCAAGCAGGGTCGTTTCCGTCAGAACTTGCTCGGTAAGCGCGTCGATTACTCTGGTCGTTCGGTTATCGTGGTTGGTCCGGAACTCAAGCTGCATCAGTGCGGACTGCCCAAGAACATGGCTCTCGAGCTGTTCAAGCCGTTTATCATCATGAAGCTCGAAGAGAAGGGCTACGTGCAGACCGTGAAATCGGCCAAGCGTTTGGTCGAGAAAGAGCGTCCGGAGGTTTGGGACATCCTGGAGGAGATCATCGAAGATCACCCGGTGATGCTCAACCGCGCGCCCACACTGCACCGCCTGGGAATTCAGGCGTTCTATCCGGTGTTGGTGGAAGGTAAGGCGATTCGTCTACATCCGCTGGTATGTGCCGCGTTCAACGCCGACTTCGACGGCGACCAGATGGCTGTACATGTACCGCTTTCGTTCGAAGCTCAGCTGGAAGCCCGCATTCTCATGCTGGCCACCAACAACGTCTTGCTGCCGTCATCGGGTCGTCCGGTCGCGGTTCCCTCGCAGGATATCGTCCTCGGTTGCTATTACCTGACCAAGGTTCGCCCCGGTGGTAAGGGAGAGGACATGTCGTTCCATTCACCCGATGAAGCCCTCGCGGCCCATTCGGCGGGACAGGTCGACCTGCACTCCCTGGTGAAAATCCGCATGGCCGGTAAGATTGTCGAAACCACTGTCGGTAGATTGATATTCAACAACGTGTTGCCCGAAGGCTCGACCTTCTTCAACGATGTTGCCTCCAAGAAACAGCTGGGCGGCATTGTGGCCGAGTGCTACTGGCAGATGGGGCAGGATGCCACGGTCAATTTCCTCGATCGTCTCAAGTACACCGGATTTGAGTATGCTACCCGAGCCGGTGTAACGGTATCGATTGACGACCTCGTGGTTCCTAAAGCCAAGGATAAGATTATTACCGATGCCCGCTCAGAAGTCGCCAAGATTCAGAAGCGTTATGAGCGCGGTCTCATCACTAACGGTGAACGCTACAATCAGGTGATCGATACCTGGACCGGCGTGACCAACGACGTCGGCGCCGTCATGTTCGACAATCTGGCCCAACAGAAGGACGGCTTCAATCCGGTGTACATGATGGCCGATTCCGGCGCTCGTGGTTCCAAGGAGCAGATTCGTCAGTTGGCCGGTATGCGTGGTCTGATGGCCAAACCGCAGAAGAAGATCACCGGTGGCGTTGGCGAGATCATCGAGAATCCGATCGTGGCTAACTTCCGCGAAGGACTGAGCGTTAAAGAGTACTTTATCTCCACGCACGGTGCTCGCAAAGGTCTGGCGGATACGGCGCTTAAGACGGCTGATGCCGGTTACCTGACGCGTCGTCTGGTCGACGTAGCCCAGGATGTGATTATCCGCGAGAGGGATTGCGGAACGATCCTGGGACTCGAAGTCCAGGCCCTGAAAGAGGGTGAAGAGGTTATCGAGTCGCTGTCCGACCGTATTCTCGGCCGTGTGGCGTCCGACGACATTTACGATCCGATTACCGACGATCTGATCCTCGAAGCCGGCGAAGAGATTCGTGAGGAGCACTGCGACGCCATCGAAGACGCTGGCATCGACGAGGTCCGCATTCGCTCGGTGCTCACTTGCGAAGCCAAGCACGGTGTATGTGCCGCCTGCTATGGTCGAAACCTGGCCAACATGAAGATGGTTGAGGTCGGCGAGGCCGTGGGTGTGGTCGCCGCGCAGTCGATCGGTGAGCCGGGCACACAGCTTACCTTGCGTACTTTCCACATCGGTGGTACCGCTGCCCGCATCGCTGAGCAGTCTCAGGTGACGGCTAAGTATGCCGGTCAGATAGTCTTCGAGAACGTCAAGACCGTACAGCGCAGTGACAAATCGATGATGGTCATCAGTCGCGACGGAGTGGGTGAAGCCCATATCGTGGATGAGGAAGGGCGCGTCCGCTCGCGTCTCAAAATCCCTTATGGTGCGCACCTCATGGTCAACGACAAAGACAAGGTCGAAAAAGAACAAGTCATTTTCGAATGGGATCCTTATACCGGTACGATTCTCTCCGAACGTGCGGGTACGATCAAGTTCAAAGATATTATCACCGACGTATCGGTTCGTGAAGCGGTTGACGGCCAGACCGGTCTGATTCAGTTGATCATCACCGATACCAAGGAGAAGAGTCTCTTCCCGACGATCCTTATCGAGGGCGCCGACGGCCGCACTCTTGCCAGCTACCGCATTCCGACGGATGCGCAGCTCAAGGTGCAGGACGGTCAGCAAGTCGAGAAGGGTGACGGACTGGTGAAGATGCCGCGTGTGATCGCCAAGTCACGCGATATCACCGGTGGTCTGCCGCGTGTGGCCGAGCTGTTTGAAGCTCGTCGCCCCGGCGACCCGGCAGTCATTTCCGAGATCGAAGGCGTGGTAGAGTTCGGCAAGATTGTTCGCGGACAGCAGCAGCTGCTCGTGAAGGGTGAGCAGGACGAAAACCGCGAATACCTCATCCCGCACGGTAAGCACTTGATGGTCCACGCCGGTGACGGTGTGCAGGCCGGTGAGCGACTGTGCGAAGGCGCCATTGATCCGCATGACATTCTTGACATTCTCGGTGTGTTTGAAGCTCAAGCATACCTCGTGAACGAGATCCAGGAGGTCTATCGTTTGCAGGGTGTGAAGATTAATGATAAACATATCGAAGTCATTGTCCGACAAATGATGCAAAAGGTGCAGATCGAGCACGTGGGCGACACCAATTTCCTTGAAGGCGAAAAAGTGGACAAGAGCAAGTTCTCCGAAGAGAATGCTCGCGTCATCGCCGAGGGTGGTGAGCCGGCCACATCGCGACCGTTGCTGCTCGGTATCACTCGCGCGTCTCTGTCGACCGACAGCTTCATCTCGGCGGCATCGTTCCAGGAGACGACCAAGGTTCTGACCGAGGCGGCTGTCTCGGGCAAGATCGATTATCTGATGGGTCTCAAGGAGAACGTCATTATCGGCCACTTGATCCCGGCAGGAACCGGTATTGAAAAATACAAAGACCTGCAGGTCGAGCATGAGGAAGAGGAGATCGTGGAGCCGGCCGGCGATGAAGCCCCGACCCAGTCGGAAGAGGCGGCCACGATAGCCGAATATTTGGATAAAAACGCTTGACAGAAATAGGTTACCCCTTTACTATGGGGGTCTGTTTCGGAAATGCGTCCGAAAATAACCGATTTAGGAGATATAGTTGCCGACAATCAACCAACTGATCCGTAAGGGCCGCAGGAAGTTAGAAGAGTCCACCAAGACGCCGGCCCTGAAGGCCTGCCCGCAAAAGCGGGGTGTCTGTACTCGTGTTTACACTTCGACGCCCAAGAAGCCGAACTCGGCTTTGCGGAAGGTTGCCCGTGTAAGGTTGACCAACCAGATGGAAGTCACTGCCTACATCCCAGGTGAAGGCCACAATCTCCAGGAACACTCGATTGTTATGATCCGCGGCGGTCGTATTAAAGACCTCCCGGGCGTTCGTTACCATATTGTTCGAGGCACCATGGATACCTCGGGCGTTGCCGAAAGAAGGCGCGGCCGTTCCAAGTATGGAGCCAAGCGACCCAAAGAAAGCAAGTAGAGAAACTAGGATATGTCTCGTAGAACTAAAGCAGGACGTCGTGCAAAGATCGCCGATTTCAAGTTCAATGATCGGCTGGTCTCCGAGTTTGTAGTGTGTCTGATGGAGCGCGGAAAGCGTTCCACCGCTGAGAAAATCCTCTACGACGCGATTGACCGTGTCGAAAAGCAGACCGGACAAAACGGGCTTGAGATGTTCCAGAAGGCTGTCAACAATGTCAAGCCTGTGCTTGAAGTGCGCTCTCGCCGTGTTGGTGGTGCCACTTACCAGGTGCCGGTTGAAGTTCGACAAGACCGACGTACCGCTTTAGCGATTCGCTGGCTGATCCTGTATTCAGGAGCCAGAGCGGGAAAATCCATGGCAGATAAGCTGGCAGCTGAGTTTGTGGCCGCGGCCAACAGCGAAGGCGCCTCTATTAAGAAGAAGGAGGACACTCATAAAATGGCGGAGGCCAACAAGGCCTTTGCGCATTTCAAGTGGTAAACTTGACAGCCCTTGGAATGTCACAAAAAACTTGTTAGATGCCACTGGCGCAATAGCTTAGAAGTAGCAGACGCACATCACCGTTAGTCTGCATGCTGTGGTTGCAAGTTGAACCAGGTTGTTCACCCTGCTGAACTGAATAACCGGGGGTTCGCTTCCCTCAAGCGATTCTTGCACTCCGGATATTCCTGTACGGTCAGGGCATTTTTTCGCCATATAGTTTCCTCCAAAACATGATTATGACTCTTGAGCGCACCCGAAATATAGGTATCATGGCCCATATTGATGCCGGAAAGACCACCACCACGGAGCGGATCCTGTTCTATACAGGTAAGACGCACCGAATGGGTGAGGTGCATGACGGTGCCGCTACGATGGACTGGATGCAGCAGGAGAAGGAACGCGGAATAACGATTACGTCCGCGGCTACGACTTGCTTCTGGCGCGACCATACCGTCAATATCATCGATACTCCCGGTCATGTCGATTTCACTGTGGAAGTAGAGCGCTCTTTGCGCGTACTCGACGGTGCTGTCGCCTTGTTCTGCGCCGTTGGTGGTGTGGAGCCTCAGTCTGAGACCGTTTGGCGTCAGGCTGACAAGTACGGTGTCCCGCGTATTGCCTTCGTCAATAAAATGGATCGCACCGGTGCCGATTTTGCCGGGACTCTCAAGACTATGAATGACCGTTTCGCCACCAATTGTGTGGCGATTTCTATTCCGGCCGGCGAGGGCGATATGTTCAGCGGGATTATTGATCTCATGGACATGAAATTCCGCGTCTTCAACGAGGATTCCCACGGAATTCACTTTGAGGATCTCGAAGTGCCGAACGATATGATTCCGATCGCCAACGAGTATCGCGAGAAGTTGCTGGAGGCGGTGGCCGAATATGACGACCACCTCCTTGAGCAATTCCTTCACGACGAGCCGCTGGATCCCGAGCGAGTGCACCTGGCTGTCCGCAAAGCCTGTATCAACAACGACATGGTACCGGTTCTGTGCGGCTCTGCATTCAAGAACAAGGGAATCCAGAAGCTTCTCGACGCAGTCGTTGATTTCCTCCCGGCCCCGACCGACCTTCCTCCGGTTACCGGTGAGATTCCGGGCAAGCCCGAGAAGGTTGAGGAACGTGAAGCCACACCAGAGGCCGCGACTTCGGCCCTCGCCTTCAAAATCGCGACCGACCCCTATGTCGGACGCCTTACCTATGTTCGAGTCTATTCCGGTGAACTGAAAGCCGGCTCCTATATCTTTAATCCCAACAGCGGTATCAAAGAGCGCATCGCGCGTCTGCTTCGGATGCATTCCAACAAGCGGGAAGACATTCAGACTGCCGGCGCAGGTGACATTGTCGCTGCTATTGGGTTCCGCAAGACTACCACCGGGGATACTCTCTGTGATCCGAAGAACCCAATCGTTCTCGAGCGCATGAGCTTCCCGGAACCGGTGGTGTCGGCCGCAATCGAGCCCAAGACTCAGGCCGACCAGGACAAACTGACCGAGGCGCTGGCGCGCTTGGCCGAAGAGGACCCGACCTTTGTGGTTCGAGTCAATGAAGAAACCGGCCAGACCATCATTTCCGCGATGGGCGAACTGCACCTCGAGATTCTGATCGATCGTCTCACCCGTGAGTTCAATGTGGGCGCATCCGTGGGCAAGCCCTCGGTGGCGTTCAAGGAAACCATTCGCTCGGGTGTCACATGTGAAGGCCGCTTTGTTCGTCAGACCGGTGGCAAAGGGCAGTATGGTCACGTGGTTCTGGAGCTCGAGCCGTCTGCCGATGGTGAACATCTTGTGTTTGAAAACAAGCTGGTCGGCAACGATGTGCCGCGCCAGTATGTGTCGTCTATCCGCAAGGGCGTGGCTGATGCCATGTCGAGTGGAGCGGTGGCAGGATATCCGGTAACAGGCGTACACGTGAAGCTAATCGATGGCAGTCATCACGAGGTTGACTCCAACGAACGCGCTTTCGAAGTTGCCGGCTATATGGCTCTCCAGGACGGTGTTCGCAAGGCGAGCCCGGTCATTCTGGAGCCAATCATGGATGTGGAAGTAGTCGTCCCCGAGGCCTATATGGGTGCTGTTGTGGGCGATTTGAATGCACGACGCGGTAAGATCAACGGTATGGTTCCGCGTACCGATGCCACGGTGGTGTCGGTGGTCATCCCGTTGTCGGAAATGTTCGGCTATGCCAATACACTTCGCAATCTCACCCAGGGTCGTGCCGTGTTCACTATGGAGTTCTCGAAGTATCTTCCGCTACCGGAAGATGTATCCAAGAAAATGTTTGAAGGTGTCAAAATATAACGGAGGAATCTGAAGGGTATGGCAAAGGAGAAGTTTGAACGGACAAAGCCGCACGTGAACGTCGGCACTATTGGCCACGTAGATCACGGTAAGACGACTTTGACAGCGGCCATGACAATGGTTCTGGCCCGTAAGAACGCTACTTCGGTCCGTTCGTTTGACTCGATCGACAACGCACCCGAAGAGCGGGAGCGTGGAATCACGATCGCAACGGCTCATGTAGAGTATGAGTCGGAGAAC
>Ga0180435_10003742_pt1 | contig 15139 bp, 14 predicted proteins | sample SS_ome_3_FD_132467 | JGI IMG/M metagenome (GOLD analysis project Ga0180435, IMG submission 132467) | Hypersaline lake sediment archaeal communities from the Salton Sea, California, USA - SS_3_S_1 metaG | ecosystem: Environmental > Aquatic > Non-marine Saline and Alkaline > Hypersaline >... | reverse complement strand
TGTCCGGGGAGATTCTCGATCTTACTACTCATACAAGCTGTCCTCGTATCTTGGATACAAAACTGCGGCAAGACATCAATTATACCGGATCTTCCCCGGCAAGCAAAGCTAATCTGCCCTGTCCGACTTGTTGCCGCCATCACAAGTTATGGAACTTGTGACCTACAATATGGTCTAACAGACTGAAACGACAGCGGTTCAGACAACCTGCCGGCGCCAACAAAGGCCTTGACTAAAAGGCTTGATTTGTTACTTTAGGTGGCTTAGTCTGATGCTGGTTAACGAGTTCTAGTTTGGAGGTAAATAGATGTACGCCGTTTTTCAACTTAGCGGTTTCCAGTTCAGCGCCCAGGAGGGTGACACCGTTTTGGTGCCTCTCCAGAAGGCCGCTGGCGGCGAGAAAATCGACATTAGCGAAGTCCTGCTCATAAAGGACGGAGACAACACCCATATCGGTCAGCCTTTCTTGTCCGAGGCCTCAGTGGAAGCCGAAGTGGTCAAGCACGGCCGTCACGACAAGATCGAAGTAGGCAAGTACAAGCGGCGCACGAAGTATCGCCGTAAGACCGGACATCGTCAGGATTACAGCGAACTGAAGATCAACAAGATCGTCGCTCCCCAGAGCTAGGACGCCAGGAGGGTCGTGACACACAGGGCAAGGACAGCACTGATGGCGCTTGCGGTGGCGCTTATTCTCACCGCTTCTGTTCACGGCCAGGTTCGTTACCGTGTGATCGACATTGAGGTCGAGGGTAACCGCAACGCCAGTCGTTCGCTGGTACTCGGTGTTTCTTCGATCAAAATCGGCAACGACCTCACACCAGCCGCCGTTTCCGAGACAATTCGACGACTCTTCGGACTGGGCTTCTTCAGCGACGTCAAAGTCGAAGCGGAAGAAGTCACCGGCGGTGTCAAGGTATTCATAGTCCTCGACGAACTCCCCAAGCTTTCCGGACTGGAATTCACCGGCAACAAGAAGATCGACGAGAAGAAGTTCAAGCAGGAACTCAGCATCGGTGTCGGCGGCTATATCTCCCCCTATATCATCCACAGCATGAAGACCAAAATCCGCGAGATGTATGCGGAAAAGGGTTACTTTCAAGCATCCATCGACCACGAGTTGCTCTACAGTGAAGATTCCGCCCAGGCCTCTCTCAAACTCGACATCAACGAGCGGTCCAAAGTAAAGGTCGAAAATGTGGTTCTTACCGGAGGCGAGCGGGTACCGGCGGAAAAGATTATCAAGAAGATGCGTAACCGGCCGCGCGGTTTCCTGCTGACTTCAAACTTCGCCAAAGAAAAGTACCAGGAAGACCTGGAGAAGATCATAGCCGAATACCACAAACGTGGCTTCATTGACGCCTACTTGATTTCTGACTCCACCTCTATTGACACCACTCGTAATCGCATGACCGTGTTCCTCGAGGTCTACGAGGGTCCGCAGTACTACTTCGGCAAGGCCGAGATCAGCGGCAACGAGAAGCTTCCGGCGGATTACATCCAGAAATTGCTAAAGTACGAAGAAGGGGATGTATTTGACTCCGAGAAGTATGACAAGTCGCTGAACGAAATCCACTCGAGCTACTGGGACATCGGCCATCTCAATGCTCGAATCAACGATACGCGCAAGACTCGCAACGACTCGATCATCGATGTCTCATACGAACTGTCGGAGGGGCTTCCCTCGCACGTCAACATGGTTCGTATCGTGGGCAATTACAAGACTAAGGACAAGGTGATTCGCCGGGAGATTTCGATGTTGCCCGGGCAGATTTTTAACCAGAACCTCCTGATTCGCTCGGTTCGCGATGTCATGGCGTTGAACTACTTTGAAAACGTGGTTCCTTCCCCCCTACCCCAGCCGGACGGTGATGTTGATATCGAGTTCGAAGTATCGGAACGTCGCACCGGCGAGATCATGGCCGGAGCCGGCTACAACAGCCAGGACAAACTGGTCGGCAACGTTGGCGTGGGCATCCCCAACTTCCGCGGCCTGGGACAGAGCGTAAGCTTCAATGTCGACTTTGGACGCCGCCGCAACTCTTTCCAGTTGTCGTTTACCGAACCCTGGTTGTTCGGGCGTCCCACCCTTCTTGGTGTCAGTCTCTTCACGGTTAATCGTCGCTGGTTCGAAGATTACACCGAAGGCCGCCAGGGCGGTTCGATTCGCATCGGTCGTCGATTGCGCTGGCCGGACAACTATTTCCGAATCTTCACCTCCTATTCACTCGAGCGAAATCGCTTCTTCGATCTCGACGACACTTTCCGCAATCAGAGCTCCTACAAGGCCACCTACTTCTGGGACAATCCGCGAGATGAGTCGACCAACGCCAACGAGATACTCGATCAGTCTTTCCACGGAGCCTACCCCGGGTCGATTGCCTCTTACGAAGAGCAATGGCAAACGGCCTCGCGATTCATGGTCAATATCAAGCGCGACTCGCGAAATCTTCCGATGTTCGCCTCGTCGGGCTCAATCTTCTCTTACACCTTCGAGAATACCGGTGGCATCCTGGGTGGCTTCTGGGAATACCAGCGTCATAACTTTGAACTGGCCAAGTTCATTCCGCTCTTCTGGAAAGTTTCGATCGGCGCCCGTCTGAACTTTGCCTTCGTGCACTCCGACCGGGCTGACGACCGGATCTCGATCAGTGACAGGTTCACTCCCGGCGGTACCAACTTCGACGGAACTGTCCGAGGATATGAGGGCGGTTCTCTTACGCCGGACTCTCTGGTCACGGCCTCGGATACTTCCTACTTCTATGCCGATCGCAACTCAATTGCGGGAGTCGACGCCCCCGAAGACACCGTGTTTACATCGTTTAGAACCCGCGTACGCGGTAAATATATGCTGGTCAGCAATATCGAACTTCAAGTCCCGGTAGTGGATCAACAAATCTACGGTTTGCTGTTCTTCGATGCCGGTAACAGCTGGCTGCATCGCGAAGACATAAAGCCGCTCACCGATCTCTATAGGGGTGCGGGTATAGGATTCAGAGTCGTTGTCCCTGGAATTGGCACGATAGGATTTGACTTTGGCTATGCGCTTGATGATCATCAAGGCAGGGGCAAAGGATGGAAGCCGCATTTCCAGATCGGCTCAACCTTTAGATAGAACATAACATTCATTCTGCGTAGGAGTAATTCGATGCGTAGATCATTGCTAAAAATCTCTCTCTTGATGCTGGTGGCTGCCGGATTTGTTCTCTCGATGGTGCCTTCGGCTGAAGCTCAAGGAACCAAGATCGGCTTCGTCCGCGACGAGCAGATTAAGTTGGAGTACAAGGCCTGGCAGAAGGCCCAGGAAGACTGGGAACTGGAAGCGAAGGCCTGGGAAGAGGAAGCCATTACCAAGCAGGAGGAACTGGACGACTTGCTCGAAGAGTACGAACGCCAGAAGTTAATCCTCTCGGAAGAAAAGAAGCGCGAGAAGGAGGCCTCGATCAACGCCAAGCGAGAAGCCCTGGACGCCTTCACACGCCAGGTGTATGGTCCGGCGGGAACGGCCGAGCGGAAACAGGCCACGCTGATCCAGCCGCTGTTGGAGCAGATCTCGAAAGCGATCGAAGATGTCGCGGTGGAGAACGACTACGACGTAATCTTCACTCTCCAGAGCGGACTTGGCTACATCAAACCAACTTATGATGTGACCGAACTGGTCCTCAAGAAGCTTGAAGAGATTGAATAAGTCTGTTTCGCTGGGCGAACTCGCCCAGGAAATCGGCGCCCGCCTCGACGGCGACGCCGAAATCGTGATTACCGGAGCCGCCCCAATTGAGGCGGCTTCTTCCGGTGATATCTCCTTTGTAGCCAACAAGAGCTACGCCAGGCACATTGAGACCACTCAAGCCTCGGCGTTGATCCTCGACGAGGCTACCGAACGACCCGACGGCGCCAGCCTTCATCACGAAAACCCATACTACGCCTTCGCTCTGGCGCTTGATATCCTCTATCCAGCCGAACCGCTGGTGGAACCGGGTGTCGATGAAACCGCCGTGGTCGACGAGGATGTCGATATCGATCACTCGGCCGGCGTGGGGCCCTTGTGTCATGTGGGTCCGGGCAGTACAATCGGTGCCGGGTCGCAGTTGGTGTCTTCGGTGTCGCTGGGCAAAGGTGTAACGATTGGCAAAGACTGTATCATCTATCCCGGGGTGCGAATCCTCGACGGCTGTAGGATCGGCGACCGGGTTATAATCCATGCCTCGACCGTGGTCGGATCGGACGGCTTTGGATTCGCCGAGCACAAGCTGGGTATCAAGAAGGTCAAGCAGATTGGTTGGGTCGAGATTGAGGACGATGTCGAGATCGGCTCCAACTGCTCAATTGACCGCGGCGCTCTGGGTCCGACCCGCATCGGCATGGGCACCAAGATCGACAACCTGGTGCAGATCGCTCACAATGTGAAAATAGGACGGTTCTCGATTATCGTCTCACAGGTGGGGATCGCCGGTTCTACGACTATCGGCAACGGTGTCGTGCTGGCCGGTCAAGTTGGTTTGGTGGGACATATCAACATCGGTGATGGTGTCAAGGTGGCCGCCCAGTCAGGCGTCACGAAAGATACCGAGCCGGGTAAGATACTCCTGGGCTCGCCGGCCCGGGACATCATTCTGGAGCGCAAGATCGAAGCCTCGCTGTCGCGCTTGCCCAAGCTCTTCCAACGTGTCCGGGCCCTGGAGAAACTCAACGAGTCCGATTAGGTCATGAACTGCTCTTCCAGTTCGGCCATCTTCTCCCAATTAGCCTGAATCTGTTCGATGTTTTCGATCAACTGCGCCGAAGCAGTCTTGACCGACTCGTGTCGGATTACCTCGAGAATTTCCCACTGCTGGCGATTGATAATCTTCATGGCAGCGATTCGCTTCGACAGCTCGGCGGTGGCCAGATTGACCTCATGAACCAGTTCCTGTATCTGCGGGTTGGAGCTGTCGCACTTGATCAGGCTGTTGAGGTCACCGTAAGCGATTTCCCGCATACGCCATTTGATCTGCTCCAGATCCTTTCCAAAGCGCATCAGAGGGATTATTCTCACGATGGCCACCGACGTCACCGCCGCAACCGCGGCAGAAATCATGTAAGGCATCAAGGTAACAGCCGCCAGAACAAACTTGTTGGTCACCGGCCCGACGAACAGATTGACCGGATCCAGCTGGTCCACGTAGAGAATGATCGCCGCCGAGATAATGATTGCCGAGGAACCCATAAGAAACAGAGTGGAACGTCCGTGGGGCATACTTTCGCTGTACTGCTGCATACTCGATTGACTCCTATATCATCAGAAGTTTATGTCGAACCACCTTTTGCGGGCGATCTCATATATGCAGATGGCTTGCCGTAATGCTCCGGATCACGGCAAAAACCAATAAACGACTAATCGGCAACTGTTTGGGGTCTCAGGTAGCCAATCGTAGCCAAAAGAAAACTGCCCCGCTGCGAGACAGCTGCGGGACAGTTGAACAGTGACTTGTTCAGCGATGGATCAGAAGGGCAGATCGTCGTCCTCATTGGCAGTGCCAGGAGGCGGTGGCGGCGGTGGCGGAAGATCTGATCCACCCCCAGACGGCGGACCGCCGGCTGAATCACCACGATTGCCGACAAACTGGAAGTTCTGCACGACAACCTCGGAGATGTATCGCTTGTTGCCGTCCTTGTCGTCGTAGGAGCGATTCGAAATACGACCCTCGATATAGACCTGTCGGCCCTTGGCGAGGTATTCCTTCATGACTTCGGCTTGCCGGCCCCAGGCAACAATATTGTGCCAGGTGGTCTGCTCCTGTTGCTGGCCGTCCTGGCCTTTCCATCGTTCGCTCGTGGCCAACGAGAAGCTGCAGACCGCGCGTCCCGATTGAGTGTACCGTAACTCCGGGTCTTTGCCCAGGTTACCTATCAGTATGGCCTTGTTTACGCTCATTACTCCTCACATTACGGCATCCCCGACATTGACGTCGTTGTCAGTGCCGGTCGTTTCATTGTTCTCGGCATCGACCAGGTCCGCGATTCGACGCAGTTCGGGAGCGCTGTATCGTCCCGAAATGTCCGCGTAAGCATAGTCGGAAATGTCGACTCTTCCGATTTCCTTGTCGTTCTTCAGCAATGGTCTGTAGCTCATGATTCCTCCCGTACCGGGCTGGTTGCACATTGTACAGCTCCTCCTTGGGGGGAAGGGCTGTGTTTTTCGGCCTCTGGCAAACCTGGCGGAGTCGGACCGGAGAACCTTCGTAAATCAATGTATCGTACCCGGAGCCGGATGGCTGGCCGGCGCTCTTACTAGCAGAGAGCCTGTCCAGGAGTTCCGGCATCCACGCATTGCCAATGCGAAGCTACAGACCGAGCGATCCGACTAAAGGCGCAGCAACTGCCAGTTCCTAAACGCCCTGTAAGATTCGATCGCCCCGATCAAAGTTTTGAGTCCTTGTGCACAAAGTTGGCTACTTGCCTGGCAATATACTTGTTTGCGACGGGGACTGTCAAGGAGGCCGCAATCACATTCGAACATGGACTGACAGCCGCTGTCAGTCGGAACATTTTGCTTGTCGCAGTGCTTTTAAACGGATATAGTGAGTGGCTAAACCAAAGGAAATCAGAGTGATGGACGAGATTAGGACAACTATCAGACGCTTCCTGACCGGCAAGCTCCTGGCCAGTGGCCTCGGCGGGTACGTGGTGGGATTGTCCGGTGGTATAGACTCGTCGCTTTCGGCAGCATTAGCGGCTGATGCGGTGGGCGCAGAGAAAGTCCTGGGAGTTATCATGCCCTATCGAACCTCGTCTCCGCAATCAGCAGAGCATGCTCGTGAACTGGCCAATCACCTCGGTATCGAAACTCGAGAGGTCGATATCTCGCCCATGGTCGACGCCTATTTTCCGGAGATTACCGAGGGCACGCGTCTTCGCGCCGGCAACAAAATGGCTCGTGAACGAATGTCGATATTGTTCGACATTGCCCAGGAGACACAGCGCCTGGTCCTGGGGACCGGCAATCGGACGGAAATCGCCCTGGGATACACAACCTGGTACGGCGACTCGGCCTGTTCGCTGAATCCAATAGGTGAGCTTTACAAGACCGAGGTCCGTCAGCTGTCCGGGATACTAGGACTGCCTGAGTCGATCATCACCAAACCCCCGTCGGCCGATCTTTGGGCTGACCAAACCGACGAGGGTGAGATCGGCGTAACCTATGAGACTATCGATGGTATCCTTCGGCAGATCCTCGATCAAGGCGTGGTTTCGCTCCAAGAGATCGAGGCTGCCGGCTTTGAGACCACCGATGTCAGCAGGGTTGTCTCGTTGATGAACCGCAATGCGTTTAAGCGTCACTTGCCGGACATAGCCCCTTTGGGCAAGAAGCCGATTCCCCACGAAATCGAGGTTGAGGAATAGCCCCAATCATGTCCCCCACTCCGGGAAAACTCTACCTGGTCCCAACACCGGTCGGAAATCTCAGCGACATAACCGAGCGGGTTCGGGAGACTCTGGAACTGGTGGACGTGGTCGCTTGTGAGGATACTCGCGTGAGCGGACGTTTGCTCAGCCATCTGGGACTCAAGAAGGACCTTATCTCGTATCACGACTTCAACGAGGCCAGTCGAGCCGAGAAACTGGGGGCAATGCTGCGCGAAGGGCGTTCGATAGCGGTGGTGTCCGATGCCGGTTCCCCGGGAATCTCGGATCCGGCTTACCGTGTGGTGCGGACCGCTATCGACATGGAGGCCGAGATAGTACCACTCCCGGGCCCCTCGGCGCTCATTCCCGCCTTGACCGCATCCGGCCTGCCCACCGATCGGTTTTTCTTCGAAGGCTTTCTCCCTCATAAATCGGGAGCGAGACAAAACCGGCTGAAAGCCCTGGTCGATCTCGAACACACTCTGGTGTTCTACGAGTCGCCCCATCGTGTCGTGAAGTCGGTCGGCGACATGAGAGACATTCTCGGCACTCGTTCGGCCTGCCTGGCACGAGAAATCAGCAAGAAGTTCGAACAGTTTATCCGCGCCCGACTGGACGATTTGTATGAAGAGATAGCTGCCCGGCCTCCCAAGGGAGAGATCGTAGTTATCGTAGCCGGAGCGGCATATCATAAGAAAGAGTCGAAGCCACAGGAGTAGGCGTTGTATCCAGAAGTATTCCACATCGGTTCGTTTCCGGTTCGAAGCTACGGTCTAATGTTGGCGATCTCATTCCTGGCGGGGGTCTGGTACATCAGTATCCTTGCCAAGCGGGATAATAAACCGTTCGAGAAGTACCTCGCTGTGGCTTATATCAGCATAGCAGGAGGGGTGGTTGGAGCTCGTCTGGCCTATGTGCTGTTCCATCTGGAAGAATTTGCCGGCGACTGGACGGCATCGTTCAATCCGTTTGCCGAAGGCCAATATGGAATCGCCGGGCTTAACCTTTACGGTGGCGTTATCCTCGCCGTTCTTGCCTCCTACCTCTACTGCCGGCTCGCCAAGTTAGACGTCCTGGACACATTCGACTATTTCTCCCCTACTATCGGAATCGGCCTTGCGATAACGCGTATCGGTTGCTTCCTCAACGGCTGCTGCTTCGGCACGCCGACGGGGATGCCCTGGGGCGTGAATTTTCCCGAAGGATCGATTCCGTGGTACGTCTATGGCAATCAGCATCTCCACCCCTCCCAGTTGTATAGCTCGCTCTACGGTATCGGACTCTTCTTATTGCTGGCCTGGATTCTCAAGAAACGGAAGTTCGTGGGGCAAGCCATCGGGATCATGTTCATGGTGGAATCGGTGTTCCGGTTTGCTATCGAACAAGTTCGCTATTACGAGAACGCCATGCACATCGATTTCCTGGGCGCGCAGCCAACCTACAACCACATCATGTCGGTAGCGTTGTTCCTGCTGGGATTGGGAATCTACATGTACGGAAGGAAGTACCTGCGTGTAGAGAGCCAGACCGCCTCGGGTAACTAAGGGGTTACAACGCTGAAGCCATGCGTACCGCAAAACGGTCGGTCATGCCTGCGACGTAGTCGGCGACAACGAGCTCGGGCTCTTCTCCACTCAGTCTGGCGCTAAACCGCTCCGGCAGTTTGCCGGGATCTTCTAGCAACTTCTCGAAAATCTGAGCCAGCATCTCCTGAGCAACTCGAGTCTGAGCCTCCAGCCGCGGATGGCGGTAGAGGTTCTCCATGAGAAACCGCTTGAGGGCTTTGACCGATTCACTCATGCTCTCGGAATAGGCTACCAGCTTGTGATCGCAGGCGCGGACATCGTCGAGACTTTCCACTCCGGCCTCGGTCAAACGGCGGCAGGTTTCCTCCAGCACGTCGGTGGCCATGGAGTCGATCATCGCCCGAATCGTGGCGTGTCGACGCAGTTCACCGGGAATGCGCTGAATGTCCTCCGATGAAATAGCACAGACCTGATCGAAGAAATCGCAGTTGACCAGATCGGCGAGCTCGAGCAGCTCGGACGATACGCCATCGTCGACATCGTGAGCGTTGTAGGCGATCTCGTCGGCAACATCGACCAGAGAGGCCTCCAGAGTCGGCAGTGGTCCGTCCTCAAAATCAGGGTGCTTAATCTTCACTTTGGTCTCGTGCTTGACGATTCCCTCGCGAACCTCGTATGTGAGATTCAGTCCCGGGTGATGGGGATAGCGCTCTTCGAGTAGGTCGACAATTCGAAGGGACTGGCGGTTATGGTTGAATCCTCCGAACTCCTTAAGGAGTTCGTCGAGGACATCCTCTCCGGCGTGCCCAAAGGGAGTGTGACCGAGGTCGTGGGCCAGCGCGACGGCGGCCGCCAGATCCTCGTTCAACCTGAGACTGCGCGCGAAAGTGCGGCTGATTTGCGCTACTTCGATGGTGTGCGTCAGGCGCGTGCGGAAATGGTCCTTGTCGTATGACCCGAAGACCTGGGTCTTGTACTCCATCCGCCGGAAGGCCGCCGAGTGGATGATCCTGTCACGGTCCCGTTGGAAGGCGGGTCGCAAGGTGTGTTCTTTTTGGGGCCACTTACGACCGCGCGAGAGAGACGAGAGGGCTGCGAAGGGTGCCAGACTGTTGCGTTCGCGCTGTTCCAGGTCGGCTCTAGACTGTATCAAGATGTCCTCCCCATCTGTTCTCACTCACCGCTGGCCCAACGACAGTCCCAGGCTGGAGCCGGTGCTGAATCCGAGAGTAGGATGGTAGTTGGTAGCTACTTCCAGATGCATTTGCCGCCACTCTACCCGGAGTCCGGCGCCGTACTTCAGCGGACGAGTCGAGAATCCCCATCGAAGGGCGGTCTTTTTCGACAGCCGGACTTCCTGTCCCAGTCCGAAGTCGTGACCATGCGGATACTCGTATGCCAAACGTCCCATGAAGGTGAACTGTCGGTGCAAATCGACCTGCGCCAGAAGAGTTAGCCGGGGACTTAGACCGGGGTCGCGGGCAGTCATTCGCGGCCGTGTCAGATTGTCCAGTTCCAGGCCAAGACTCCAGTGACGATGACGATAAGAAGCCGCCCCTCCGATCGTATGGGCGTCCAGGCCCGAATAGTTGTTGCCGAAACTCAACCATCGTCTGGAAAGATGCATCCCTATCGCCAGTGAGTCCATTAAAACTCCGAACATGAGCCTGCCGGTCAGTTCGCGATAGAGGTCGGGATCACCCAACTGAGCTAAACCTCCGGCCAGCAGAAGCCGCTTGTGACGTAGAGAGAACGCCCCGGCCACTTGATCCAAATCCGACAATTCGTACCGCCTTGAGAGCTCGAAGGAAAGCTGTAGGGGTGTTCCCTGATCGCCTGGAACGACCGAAAGACTTGAAGCATCGCCGCCTTTGAGAAAGGCGCCCCCTCCGATCGTCTGCCGGGTTATGGACTCGAGGTCGAAGGCGGAGGTCGCACTCAGCGTCAACAACAGTGCTAGTATGGTCGAACACAAACTCTTCATCTAGCTATGACCACCGTCTTCTTCGCTACGCTCCCTTCTCCTGCCCGGCAGAAGACGACGTATATCCCCACCGGCAGCCGTCGGCGGGAATCATCGGTCCCGGTCCAACCGTACTGATTGGAGCGGTAGGCTCCGGTTCTTAGATCACGGACCATGCGGCCGTTTCGATCATAGATGCACAGATCAAAGCCTGACAAGTCCGGGCCGCTGACCGAAATCAAACAGCTGTCTTGGAAGCCGTCTCCGTCGGGCGAGAAGACTCGCGGCTCTATTCGGAGAAGAGTCGATTTGCCGCCGTCGAAAATGACGCGATTAGGTCTACCCGGACTACCACCCGGATCTTCCGACCGTCCCCATTGCGCCCCGTACTCCCCGGTCTCCCCCCGGCTCCAGGTGTGGTTGTTGCCATAGAGCAGATCGTAGCCAATGCGATCAGCTTCGAGTCCGTTTGGATCGATCAGTCGCACCGTATCAGAACTGTTGTTCAGATATTGCCAGGAGCGGCATTCGATCACCGGAGCGACCGCGAACCCGTAGACAGCCACAAAGGCCGCATACTCTTTGACCAAAGCGACCCGTTCGCCCGGAGAGATCGAAATCGACGTGTCGATTGGCGTTGCCAGTCCTCTCTCGTCCCCGACACTCCATCCGAGCAGATTCTCGCTGCCGGAAGAACGATTCATCACCTCCACCCACTCGCCGCTATAACCGGACGTGGGATTGGCCAGGAACTCGGTAATCACTAAGGGCGGAAAGTCTTGCCCGGGGAGGATAAACCGGCGGTGGTTGTTGCTTTCACGATCGTCTGGCCCCAGACAAACGACATAATGGGCGATTTGGCTTTCTAGAGCGACGCGCCATACCAAGGTCGTGAATGCGTCCGGCAGCAAAACCGGAAGCACCCAGGTCTCGATCAGGTCTTTTCTCGATTGGTCCTGATTTGAGATATACAGCTCGGCGACACCGTTGTGAATCGCCTCTCTCCCCCGGTTCCTTATGCGAATCTCGACAACGGCTTCGAGCCCATGGAACTGTAGAGCTACCTCCTCTACGGCCAAATCGTAGTCCATTATGACTACCGAGTTTGGTTCACCGGGTGTTGAGCCATTTACGGCCACCGACTGCGCGATGGCAGCGGACAAAGGGTCAACCCGCTCCCAGGAGTGACCATCGCCCCCCGACTGGGACCAGCTCAACTCAGATTCCAGTATGCCGTCCCGTTCCAGTCTCACCGAGCCTGACGTATTGGTTAGAGAGAATGAAGCCTCGACGGGTGTCGGTATGGCGACCTCACTCGGAGTATCCCCCCAGATACCTGAGCTGTCGCCCCAAAAACCCTCGAATGACGCCGAGCCATCGGACGCGATCAACTGGCGGCAGACAATCAGATAGGAATTGGACGCTATCGAACCCGAAAGAAGGATCGTGTCTTCATCTACAATCAGGTGCCGGTTGTCTAGTTCCACGCTGCCCGGCGATCCGTTGTACAGCTCGATCCATTCCAACAGACGAGCGCTTCCCGGTTCGTTGGCGAGAACCTCGTTCACGACAACCTGGCTCGACACGGTACTCGCGCTGATCAGCCATACCACCAGGAAGATACAGGCTAGAACCGTCCTCAAAATCGTGCCTCCGTCGAGATCGTTGCCGCCAGGTTGTGGTGATTATCGCTGCCCGGCGCGTACTGGTGGCGGAGTTTCAGAGACAACGACATTGCTCTCCCCAACCGCTGCTCCATGTGCACGAAGCTATAGGCTCTTTGCAGGTCAGTCAGTTCCTCGCTGATCTCATAGGCATTGATCCACACCTCTAGTTTAAGATCAGGGGAGCAATCGAAGGCAGTGCTGAAGAACGCCGACCAGGTAATCGTACCGTCGGAGGCGACCCGATGCGCGAGATATCCCCGTGAGGACGACCCGATAGTCTCGTAGCGCGCCTCCAGCCGTGCCCGGGAGTATGTTACGTCGTAGAGCTGGTCAGAACCTGCGATGTGGCGATCTCGACGGTGCCAGTCGACTCTCATGGACCAGCCGTCCGACAGTTGATGTTCCAATCCCAGGAGGACTTGTAGTGAGCTGCTGTCGCGGTTGATATGACCTACCTCGGCCGACGACAGGATGTGGGTGTCGGTGCCGGCCTGAAAGCGCGTTCGTACCAGGCATCCGGTTTGGCCCGTTCTTCGCGACCGAAAGCTCCAAACCGAGTCTTCCAGCCAAACTCGCCTCCGAAGATTGGCGCTCTTGGCTCCCGACGAGAGATCGAGAAACCGATTGTGGTAACTCCAGGCAGCGAGTTGTATCAAGAGTCTTTCGTCGCGCATCGACAGTTCGCCAACCGTTGCTGAGATTCCAGATCGCTCCTGCAATTGTACTACAGACTCGAGTGCCAGATCGAACCTGGCGATTCGGGTGCGAGAAAAGACACTTACCTTGGAATCGTTTGCAGCAGTAGTCCCGTTTCTCAGTCGCACCGAAGACTGCACCAGGGCGGCGCCGAGCGTCACTCCGTTCACCAGTGATCTCGTCTCACCGTCGATGCTGAATCGGGTTATCGTTACCAGCGAGTCGCGAAGCAACGAAGCTCCGACTCCGCTTCTCAATCCGGCACCATGCAATTTCAGTTGAATCCCATTGGCTCGACCATTGTTGGGAAAGACAAGCGACCGAAGAAGGGACCTGTCCTCAAATGCCACTACGCGGCCCCGGTAACCCTTAGCTACACCCAGGCCGAAACGATGCGTGTAGTCGCCCAGAGTGAGTCTCCGCAACCAGCCCCTTCGGCTTCGATATTCCAGGCTGCGTCCTTTGAGATACTCACCTCCGTGCGTGTCACGACTCAGTGTGAAGCGCCCTCGCCAGGAATCGGAAAGACGATATTGGGCAATCAGATCTTGCTGACTTCCCGAAGACCTGTCGAGTTCGCGGGACATCCGAAAGCGTGTAGCTCCGCGTCTCGGCGGCTGATCTGACTCAAGGTAGGGACGACGCTGGTCGTACCCCAGCCTCGAATGCGGTTGGCCGCCGGCCCCACCAAAGTCGGCGAGGTTCGGGACCTCGTCGAGAAGGTGTCGTGACGTCGAGTCGACACCCTTCAAAAGCAACTCCCGCAAGATCTGGTATTGGTCAAGGTCTATCTCGCCGTGGGCGAGAGCAAATTCCAGTTCGTCCAGCGAAGGATACACTTCGGTGGACAAATCGACTGAGCCGGCTGTGGCGACTGAGAGGATCAGCCCGCAGACCAGCACCCAGCCGGTCACGTGATGTTTCAAGTCAACTCGTTTTCCTGCCCGAGATTTCTCCTGTCTTATCTAGTCATCGTAGATTGTACTTTTTCAACTTACGATAGAGCGTACGTTCGCCAATGCCCAACCGGCTAGCCGCTTCACGGCGATTGCCACCGGTTTCGGCCAATGCCTTTCGTATCAACTCCCGCTCCATCTCTTGCATATTGGTCGACGAGTCGCCCTCGTTCTGGGCATACTGCTCGGAAACCGTCTCGGAAGGAATATGCGAAATAATCAGGTCGCGGAGAAGCTTAATTTCGTTACCCAGGGACAAAATCGCGCGGTAGATCAACTCTTGCCCAGCTTCTTCGACCGTCTTTCCGGTAGCGACCGGCAAATGCTCGGCTGTGGCGTACTGCTCCGACAGGAAGCTGTCGACATCTTCGACCTCTACAAGACCCTCTCCCTTCAAGGCCTTCATGCGATCGGCGAAATTGCGAAGTTGGCGGACATTGCCGGGCCAGTCGTAGTTCATGAGTCTGTCGAGTGAGGCGTCGGTATAGGAGATTCCGCCGGCATCACGCCAGAAGAAATGCAGCAGCGGTTGAATGTCCCCCTTGCGCTCCAGGAGCGGCGGCACCATGATCTTGACCACCGCGATTCGGAAATACAGGTCCTCGCGGAAAGTGCGATCGCCGATGGCATCGGTCAGATCACGATTGGTAGCGGAGATAACGCGAGCGTCGGCATGCAGGGGTTGAGAGGAGCCGACCGGATAGTACATGCCATCTTCCAGCACCCGTAATAGTTTCACCTGCATATCCGGCTTGGTCTCGCCGATTTCGTCGAGGAAGATCGTCCCACTGGTGGCTTTGTTAAACAGCCCCTTGCGATTGGCCACCGATCCGGTGAAGGCGCCTTTTTCGTGACCGAACAACTCCGATTCCAGCAGACCTTCGGCCAGGGCACCACAGTTGATTGCCACGAACGGACCCTTGGATCGGTCCGAACCGTTGTGCA
>Ga0180435_10003741_pt1 | contig 15142 bp, 14 predicted proteins | sample SS_ome_3_FD_132467 | JGI IMG/M metagenome (GOLD analysis project Ga0180435, IMG submission 132467) | Hypersaline lake sediment archaeal communities from the Salton Sea, California, USA - SS_3_S_1 metaG | ecosystem: Environmental > Aquatic > Non-marine Saline and Alkaline > Hypersaline >... | reverse complement strand
TGCAAGGCTGGCTGGCACAGGAGGCCGCGGACAGTAAGCAGGCTCAGTGGCGCACAGACCCTGCCCGGGCAGGAAGCGCTGGATGTTTTGGAGACATTGGCAGTCACGCCGAAAACCTCTTGAGTTTTGTCAGTGGTCTGGCGATTGAGGCGGTCTGTGCAGACCTTTCAACCTTTGTTGCAGGTCGAGCCCTGGACGACGATGGCAATGTGCTGTTGCGCCTGAGCAATGGCGCACGGGGCACCATCAGCGCAAGCCAGATAGCGGTCGGCAAGGAAAATGATCTGACGCTGCAGCTGTATGGGGAAAAAGGCGGTCTGGAGTGGCGGCAAAGTCACGCCAATTCGCTGATTGTGCGCTGGCCTGACAAGCCCTATGAGGTAAGGCGCAGCGGCTGGCCAGGTACAGGCGCCAACTCACAAGCAGCGACACGCATACCGGCAGGTCATCCCGAAGGTTACATTGAAGCTTTTGCCCAGATCTATCGGGACTTCTGTTTGCACCTGCACGGTTTGCCTCATGATGCGTACCCGTCCATTGAGGCTGGGCTGCGGGGTAACCGGTTCATAGAAGCGGTGGTACAAAGTTCCGCGCAGGATAGTGCCTGGGTGAAACTGGATACGAACTAGGAAAAACATATGCAAACGTTAAAAGGGCCAGCGATATTTCTGGCCCAGTTTATGGATGATAAAGCGCCTTTTAACGCCATCGACCAGATGGCGAAGTGGGCGGCAGACATGGGCTTTGTCGGTGTTCAGGTGCCCATTGGTAACCCCGCATTCATTGATGTGGCGCTGGCCGCGCAGAGCAGGACCTACTGTGATGAGCTGAAAGGTCGGGTTGAAGCGCAGGGTGTGGTCATCACTGAATTGTCCACGCACCTGGAGGGTCAGTTGGTTGCGGTGCATCCAGCATACGATGAACTCTTTGATGGTTTTGCAGCACCTGAAGTGCGCGGTAATCCCAAAGCCAGAACCCAGTGGGCGATACAACAGGTCACGTTAGCGGCCAGAGCCAGTGCCAATCTCGGGCTGACTGAACAGGTGTCGTTTTCAGGTTCTCTGTTGTGGCCGATGCTCTATCCGTGGCCACAGCGTTCCCCGGGGTTGGTGGAAGAGGGTTTTGCTGAACTTGCCCGCCGCTGGCGGCCGATACTCGATGCTCATGAAGAAGCCGGGGTGAACGTCTGTTACGAGATCCATCCCAGTGAGGATCTGCACGATGGCGTAACGTTTGAGCGGTTCCTCGACGCGGTAGACGGACACAGTCGCGCCAACATTCTCTATGATCCCAGTCATTTTCTGCTACAGCAACTCGACTACCTCAGCTTTATTGATATCTATCATGAGCGCATCAAGATGTTCCATGTCAAAGATGCTGAGTTCAATCCAACCGGCCGCAGCGGTGTTTATGGGGGTTATCAGGACTGGTTGCAGCGTCCGGGAAGATTTCGATCGTTAGGTGACGGTCAGATCGACTTCAAAGCCATTTTTTCCAAGTTGGCCGGATACGACTACCAGGGCTGGGCGGTGCTTGAATGGGAGTGTTGTCTGAAGCATCAGGAGGATGGTGCTCGAGAAGGCGCAGCGTTTATTCGAGATCATATCATCCGCGTGACAGACAAAGCGTTTGACGATTTTGCCGCCAGCGGCACCGACGCTACAAAAAACCGGCGTATCCTGGGGCTGGAGGACTGATCTCTTGTCTCCCTGGTCGAAAAGCGGTGATAAATCGATGTTTGAGCGCCAGCAGGGCCAGTAACCGGCCGCTCATTTACGTTTCCTTAACACCAAAAGGGCGCGGGACGGCCATGGCTACGGTAGACTACCGCCTTTTTGCCCACAGCTAAGGTGTTAGTGCATGAATCTCGAAGGGATCACCGTCGGCGACGACGCGCCAAACGATATAAACGTCATCATTGAAGTACCGGTCGGCGGCGAACCCATCAAGTATGAGATGGACAAAGACTCCGGCGCTCTGGTGGTGGACCGATTTTTATATACGTCCATGCGTTACCCCGGCAATTACGGGTTTGTACCGCATACCTTGTCTGATGATGGTGACCCCATCGATGTACTTGTTGCCAATACCCGCGCAATTACCCCTGGCGCCGTGGTCAACTGCCGGCCGATTGGTGTGCTGATGATGAAAGACGAAGCCGGCCATGATGAGAAAGTGGTTGCCGTGCCTTCAACCCGGCTGACCCGTCGCTATGAAAACGTCAAAGACATCCACGATCTACCTCGCATCACTTTGGATCAGATATCCCACTTCTTTGAACACTACAAAGATCTTGAAGGTGGTAAATGGGTCGAGGTTGAGCGCTGGGGTGGCGTGGAGGATGCCAAGCGCCTGATTCAGGAAGCGCTTGATCGCTACAAATAATCCTGCCTGGTGAAGTTATCCATCAGCCGCGAGGACTTTGATCAGTCCTCGTGCGCTTGACCCATCCAGATATTCCCGCAGTTCGATAATTTTACCGTCCCTGACCTCGGCAACGACGCAGGCCGCGATCTGCAGCGGACTGCCGTCCGGCAACGTGCCGCGAACACTGTGTTCTTCGACAAAGCCATCTGGCGTTGCGGCCCGGATGGCATCTGCATAGTGGAAGTCTTTCACTTTCTGCTGCACAGCCTGGTTAAATCCCAACAGCGCCTCCAGGTCCATGGCCGGGCGATGGTTCTGAATTGCTTTCAGATCCGAGCTGCACAATGCGCGAACGGCGTCATCGTCACCGTTTTGAAAGGCGTTGAACAATTTTTCTGCTAGATCCGTAGGGCTCATTGTCGGATACCTCGTGTTTGAAGAAGGGTTGAGTATATCTGTCTGAGGATTCAGACCAAGACCGGTGGCTGGTCGTGCGCTCAAAAATTGTCGAGGGTCGGCATGCTGCTGTCGCTGCGCAGACAGGCATCGACAAACAGCGCAACGCCGGTGTCGCCGGTCCATAGTGAATAGTGATAGCCGTTGTGTTGCAGCTTGTTCTGCTGCACCTGAACCATGGCAGTGGCAGCAAACTGCCTGGCGCGATCCAGCCAGATCTGATCCTGCGTTTGCTCAAAGACTTTCAGAAAGGCGTAGCCATTACCGGCGGTGCCGTGACAGAAATTGCCGCCTTTGGTGAGGGGGCCTGCTGCAAAGGTGAGTGCTGCACCGCTGAGCATCAGCGCATCGAACTGCTCGTCCACGCCCATCAGGTCGGCCAGGCACATGATGACCCCTGGCGCACCGTGACAAAACTGCACAAGCCAGTTCGGTAGCGGGCTATCGGTTTGGTCGATGCCAGGGGCCCAGTTTGCGAAACCGTTTTCTGTTGTTGCTGTAGCGATTGTTGTTGCGCGCAATCGCGATTCCCATCGGTTAGCATCACGCGTGGACAGCAAAGGTAAAGCCCTTAAGATTGCCAGCCCCACGCCGGCAAAACCGTGGCCGGCACCGGTCAGACGCAAATGCTTGCCATAGAGGTGCTGTTCCCATAGCTCTGCACCCGTCGAAGGTGAGGTGACCAGTTGATCTTCAAGATAAGACAGGCCTCGGTCCAACAGAACGTTGTGCTCAGCGGCGATGACACCGGATTTGATCAATGCGCTCAGCATCAGCAACGAACCCGGCGATCCCCACAGCAGTTCCAGAACTGAGTTTTCAAGATTTTCGGAAATGATAGAGAGGGTTTCCTGCCGCCACTGTTCTGCAGGGTCGAGACGCAGTAGCGGAGCCATGAATCCCAGATCAGCGATCAGTAAACCGTGCTTGTAGTCTGCTTCGTTCTCGAAGGTCATTTCGGCGCGCAGCTCATTTTGTTGTATCGAGCGGGCGGTTAAGACGGCGTCGCTGTAGTCATTTTGAACCTGGCCATAACCTCGCGCGGCCAGTTCAAGTTGCGCCCAGCAAATGCCAGCCAGACCCAGATACAGCGGGTAATGACACTTTGCTGCCGGCACAGGGCCGTCATCTTCATGGGCAGGCCAGTTGCCCTGCTCTGCAAATGTGGTTTCTGCTTCGGCAAAATACGTTTCGATGAACGTGCGCCCGGATGCCGCCTGCCACGTGGCGTCAGGTATCAGAGGTATATGTCGTTGTCGGTCAAACATATGGCGCTCGCAAGCAGGGGTCGATGTCCGCAGTGTGTTCAGATACGCTCTGGGGTGCAAGGGAGAACAATTATGGCTATTCGTGTTGACCCGGTTACGGGTCTTAAAATCTTCAACACGCGCGCGGCTAAGGCGACGGAAAAAATATCCGGGCAAGGCTATTCGACGGTTACCGATGAAGCCCTGAAAACGCTACCGCCTGCGCCACCGGGTGCGGTGTTTGATGCCGAGGAGCAGGCCAGATACAAAGCCTTCAAAGAAGCGCGTGCAGGCGCTGCGGATTATATGGCGATGGAAGGTGAGTTCAGTCGTTATCTGGAAGACGTCTATTCAGCTGAACGCGTCGAGCGCGAGGCACTAAACGACGAGTGTGAAATTCTGGTGGTAGGTGCAGGTTTTGCTGGTCTGCTGCTCTGGTACAAGTTGCGTGAAGCAGGTTTTACAGACGTCCGTTTTTGTGAAAAGGGTGGCGACGTGGGGGGTACCTGGTACTGGAATCGATACCCCGGCATTGCCTGTGATGTCGAGTCGTACAGCTACCTGCCGCTGCTAGAAGAAATGGGCTACGTGCCGTCGATGAAATTCGCCGCCGGCTTTGAAATCATGGAGTACTGCCAGTCCATGGCGGAGAAGTTTGGCTTCTATGATAAGTGTCTGTTTCATACCACGGTTGAGCAGACCCAATGGCATGAAGAGGATGCGCGTTGGCGTGTGCACACCGATCGGGGTGACAATATGCGCGCGCGCTTTGTGATACTGGCTAATGGCATTCTGACAACACCGAAGCTGGCAAGAATTGATGGCATGGAAACGTTTCAGGGTGATTCGTTCCATACCTCACGCTGGGATTACAATATTGATCTTAACGGTAAGCGGGTTGGCATCATCGGCACGGGGGCGACCGCTGTGCAGGTGGTGCCCGAACTGGCCAAAACCGTTGGCGAGCTGTTTGTTTTCCAACGCACACCCTCATCCATTGACGTACGCGACCAGCGAGAAACCACCGATGAAGAACGTCGTACCTGGGCCACCGAACAGGATTGGGCAAAGAAACGCCGCGTGCGATTTGCCAGAATTGCGGAAGGGCGATCCGCGCTGAAAGCTAACGATGATTATCTGGCTGGCAAAGTAGATGACTATAAAGAGCGCAAGGCCCATGCGGGCAAACTGTCTCAGGAAGCGCTGGTACAGAAGCAGCTGGATACCAACTTCCGCATCATGGAACAGATACGCGCCAGAGTCGACGCCATAGTGCAGGACCCGAAAACCGCTGAGGCGTTGAAACCTTACTATCCCTATGGCTGCAAACGACCCACATTCCATGATGAGTACCTGCCCGCGTTTAACTTGTCCCATGTGCATCTTGTAGACACAGCGCCCAGAGGGGTCAGTAAAATCAATGAGCGTGGCGTGGTCCACGACGGCGTTGAATATCCGTTAGATGTGCTGATCTATGCCACCGGGTTTCAGTGGATGGCAACGTCAACCTTTAACATGATTGTCGGTCGCGACGGAAAATCCCTGCGTGACAAATGGCAGGGTGAGGGGACCAAAACTTTCCTTGGCTTACACAGCAAAGGCTTCCCGAATCTGTTCATCATATCTGGACCTCAGGGTGGCGGTGGCAGCTTCAATTTCACCAATGCCATAGAAGAACATGCAGATTATGTTGTCTGGATGCTGTCCGTTATGCGTGAAAACGGTGCTCGAACCGTAGACGTGAAGCAGGCACCTGAGGATGAATATGCAGAACACTGCCGCATGGCAGATCAGGTGACGCGGCCGCTGCGCGACTGCATCACGTATTACAATGGTCACGGTGAAGCAGAGCCGGGCAGCCTGGCGTATTACGGTGGTGGCCAATGGCATAAGTTCCGACTTAAGGCACAGAAGGATCTGGCGCCTTATCTCTTCGGATAGAACACGTGCGACAGACTGTAACGGCACTGGCGTGCATGCTGTTGGCGGCTGGCGCAGGGCACGCCAATCCAGACATCCGGGCGTGAAGCATGCCATAAGATTGGAAGCGGTTGTCTGGGGCGGCGTTCGCAGCAAAGAAGGTATTTCTTCACTGGATTCGCCCAGATTTGTTGCCGCTTCTCAAGCGAGCTATCTGACACCCGAGGAACTTGTGTTTGGCGTTAACATAAACGGAGACACGCTGACTATCCCGCAGTGATCTACGTACGGTTTTGATTGCCTGCCGGCGGGAAGCGGCATAAGAGAGATCAAATTAGCAGACTGCTATCACACATGCAAAACGCTTAGGCTGGCTTTCTCTGGCCGCTTAACACAGGTGAAAAAAATGATCTATCTGATTGAAGGTCCGGTTGGTGCAGGCAAATCGACCTATGCCAGGCAATTGTCTCAACAACACAATGCATTGCACTTGAACCTGGACGAGTGGATGGTTGTGCTCTTTCGGCCGGATCGACCAGAGGTTGATTTCATGCACTGGTACAACGAGCGTAAGCAGCGCTGTATAGAGCAGATCTGGGCTGTTGCCCTCAGCTGCAACCAAGCGGATATCACCGTTGTCCTGGAGCTAGGTCTGGTACAGCAGGCCGATCGACTCGACTTGTATAACAAGGCAGAGGATGCTGATCTTGACCTGCAGGTTGTGGTCCTTAATGCCTCGCGCAAAGAACGCCTGGCTCGGGTGCAGAAGCGTAACCGGGAACAGGACGACACATTCCAGATGCATGTTTCCGACGAGATTTTTGTGCTGGCGGATGCTGCATGGCAGGCGCCAGATGACAAAGAGTTACAGCTGCGTTCAATTGTTATGATCAACACTGACTGACGCCAATTTTTTGACGCATTTCCAAAAGTTTGCGCCATAGGATATTCAAGTTGTCGCCACTATGTAGCATCGTCCCTTTGGGCCTAACACTCGTGACATAATCGTGCCATGGCCAACGATCTGTTCGATACCAGACTGGAAGGCCGCTTGTTCAGCATTGATGACCGTCTGTACTTGGTGGTCTCCGTTGATGGACAGCGAGGCTTCGCGCGCACCACCACGAAACAAGGTGCTGCTATACGCATTGTCGATTTCCCTATCCCGGAAGTTCGCTGGCGCTTATTTATGGCGCCGGAACCTGCCTGAACTGTTCTCTATTTTTGCGCAATCACAATAAATCTGTGTCCGCAGGCCCGACATTTTTGTCTTCGCCGGCGATTCTGAGAATTTTGAACCCTGCTTTGTCTTACATGTCTGTCAGTTGAGCAGCCGTATACCAGCGCAACACCCAGGTACGTTTCAGTGATTTAATCTTTCCATTGCTGGTTTGCGTGTAGTGCAGCAGCGTATCGAGCCGCTCGGCAATGGCCGGAGTCGCTTTCATTGCTCCGTCGCAGTTGAGAATCTAGACGCCACTACTGAACTGATTGAGCACTCTGGTGGACGCTTCATTGGAGATCGCCACGCGGTTGCTGCGGCCAACAAGATGTCCCACACAATAAATTGTCATCTGTCGACAGATTGATAAAGTTTGTTTGACAACAGTAAGTATGAGGCGCATTATCCGCGCCCTGAAAATATAGATTCAACCCTGGGCATCGTATGAACCCGCTTTGGCACAACACATATCTAAGCACCTCACAGGCAATTTGCCTGCGCGGTTGCGTGGCTGTGTCCGTGGAAATGGTTTCGATCATGGTCACTAAAGACTTTGTCGCCCATGACCCCGGAGGCTCTGACGGTTGAATTTGTCGCGTTAAAGACATTTAGAACCCCGAAGAGCCCCAAGCCTTCGGGGTTTTTTCGTTCTGGGGTAACAGAAATTAAATAAACGATCACATGAATGTGAGCAAGAAGAAAAATGACGTACGAAGAAAAATTAGGCAGGAACGTACACCGCACGCTGTTGCTGGGTTTCTTTCAGGTTTTCCTTGTGATCATCCCTGTTGCCGTGCCCTTCTTTCAAAGTAAAGGCCTCAGCATGCAGGAAGTGTTTTCCCTGCAGGCTTTGTTTGGCCTGGTGGTTCTGCTGACCGAGGTGCCTTCCGGGTATTTAGCGGATGTTCTAGGTCGCAAGAATACGCTGGTCGCCGGTGCGATAGTCGCCGCGCTGGGTCATTCGGCACTGTTGGTAGCTGATGGTTTCTGGACGCTTGCGATCTTTGAAATTCTCCTGGGGCTCAGCCACTCGCTGATATCAGGTTCTGACCTTGCGTTGCTGTACGACACCGAGTTGGCTTTGGGGCGTAGTGAGGATGAGCAGCGTCAGGTGGTTGGCAAACTCTACAGTGCGCGAACGTTTTCCGAAGCGCTGGCAGGTCTTGCGTGTACGTTGGTGTTGCTGTTTGCCACCTTCGACGAGCTGGTTTACCTGCAGGTGTTAGTGGGATGGTTACCCGTGTTACTTGTATTGCGCCTGGTTGAACCACCAGGACAACGTCTGGAAACGAGCGATCACATGGCAAACATGGGTCGGATACTTCGCTATCTGGCAACTCATTCTGCTGTGTTGCGCCTGGTATTTCTGGCGCTGTCGGTCTGGAGCCTGACAACATTTTATGCCGTCTGGTTACTGCAGAAACTATGGGAAACACAGGGTGTGGAGCTGGCGCATTTCGGCTGGCTGTGGGGTGGGTTGACACTGCTTGCCGCATTTGCAGGTCGTTGGGCTCATCGGTTTGAAGACCTTGTGGGTTCACGGGCGCTGTTGGTGTTCATTGGCCTGGCGCCGGCGATTGGCTACATCGGCCTGGAAGTTTTTGGCGTGGTTGGCGGCCTGCTGGCCAGCACTACGTTCTTCCTGGCAAGGGGGTTTGGCCTGGTGGTACTGCGTGATGCGCTCAACCGGCGTGTGCCAGGAGCGTTCCGTGCTACAGCCAACTCGTTAGCCAGCTTTGGCTTTCGTGGCGCCTTTGTACTGACCGGGCCATTTGTAGGTTACAGCCATGACGTCTGGGGTATGCAGACGACACTTGTCATGTTGGCGGTCGTTACCCTGGTGATATTCGCAGGGCTCATATTGCCCTTGGTAGCGGCGATCAAAAACGGACAAACACAGGTGGCCCCAGGCCAGGAGGTGAGTAATGGATGAAAAGCATCCACGACAAACAGATTTTAATTGTTCAGGAGATAGATGATGAGCACTCAACAGGCTTTAGAGCCAGAGCAACTGGAGCGGGCGCATAGCCCGCGCAAGCCGGAGCAGAATTACGAGTTACGCGTGATTCAGGGTGCCGGTGGATTGCTGGAACTGGTTGAGATACAGCCGCGTAAACATCAGTGGTTTCATGACTGGGTCCGGGCGATGCAGTTCGCCCATTGGAACTTCTGATGTTCTACGCTTTGCCCGGGGGTTACACCCCGGGCTTTTTTTAATGCGAAGGTGTTACTTTGAGATCTCTACAGCAGCTATCAGGTCGTTGCGCACCAATGAAGATGATGGGCGCTTACGCTCATACTTTTTAGCCGGCGTATTGATGATTTCGGTGAGTTCGCCTGCAGCAATACCTGCTTGCTCCCGTTCCGCGCTGACGGGCCCGTAAGCAGTCAAGCGCTGGCGCGGATTGCGATTCAGCGTGCGAATGATACGACGCATTTCTTCTGACGATGTTTCCTGGCCGTGTTCAGTACCTGCAGCGCGGCTGATGGATTCGTTCATCAACGTGCCGCCCAGGTCGTTACAGCCCGCGTTCAAGCAGGCTTTCACACCTTCGTGGCCCATCTTGACCCAACTCGCCTGGATGTTGTCAATGTGGCCATGCAGGGTCAGTCGAGCGACTGAATGCATGAGCACCGCTTCCCGGAACGTAGGTCCTTTACGGGCTTTACCTTTCAGGTACATAGGCGCTTCCATATGCACAAACGGCAGAGGCACAAATTCAGTGAATCCTCCGGTGCGCTTCTGCAGCTCGCGTATGCGGATCAGGTGTCGTGCCCAGTGGTAAGACTTTTCAACATGGCCGTACATGATGGTGGCGGTGGTGTTAAAGCCGACGTTGTGCGCAGCTTCCATCACCTGCAGCCATTGCTCCGTATTAATTTTGTCAGCGCAGATGACCGCGCGCACTTCGTCATCGAGAATTTCAGCTGCGGTTCCCGGCAGCGTGCCCAATCCGGCCTCTTTCAGCATCTGCAGGTAGGGTTCGAGTTCCATCTCCATGGTCGCCGCACCCTGCCAGACTTCCAGCGGTGAAAACGCATGGATATGCATTTGCGGAACCGCAGCTTTAACCGTGCGAAGTATGTTGACGTAGGTATCGCCAGTGTATTCCGGATGAATCCCCCCCTGCATACACACTTCTGTTGCACCACGTTGCCAGGCTTCCTGGGTACGGCGAGTAATTTCTTCATCAGACAGATCGTAAGGTCGGCCGCGCAGATTCTCAGATAATTTGCCTTTCGAGAACGCGCAGAACTGACATTTGAAGTAACAGATGTTGGTGTAGTTGATGTTGCGATTAACGACAAAACTGACCGTATTGCCACAAACCTGGCGGCGCAGTTCGTCTGCGGCTTGTGCCACTGCGGTAAAATCGTCGCCCCTGGCCTGAAACAGGCGTACCACCTCGGCTTCGCTGAGGTCCTGTCCGCTCTTAGCGTTATCGATAATAGTCTGGATGTCAGCAGATACGTGTCTGGGTGCATCCATGATGGCGGTCATGACATCGACCGGTGGTTTGATATCAATGTCACCAGGGCACCACTCATCAATGCGTGGAAATCCCTCAGTGTCGATCATGTCCAGAACCCTTATGTGCAGATCTTCATGAACCCAGTTATCCAGATCGATGGCATATCGCGGATAAACAGTGAGGCGTTCGGTCAGATATTTGCCCGCAGCGGCGGTTTCCCGCGTCAGGTCTTCAAGATGTGGCCAGGGTGCTTCAGGGTTCACAAAATCCGGTGTGACCGGTGAAACACCGCCCCAGTCATTGATGCCCGCATGGACAATCTGTGGCAGCACGCCCGGGCTCAGATTCGGTGGTGCCTGAATGCTCATATGCGCGCCGAACAGTATTCTGGTAACTGCGATGGTCCACAACAGTTCGTTTAAGTCAGGCTCAGGTGCATTGACCATTTTGGTGTCCGCTTTAGCGCGGAAGTTCTGCACAATGATTTCCTGTATGTGGCCGTATTCCTGGTGAATCGCACGTATCGCCAACAGGCTTTCAATGCGCTCCAGTCGAGTTTCGCCAATACCAATCAGAATACCAGTGGTGAACGGCACTTTGGCAATGCCTGCATTACGCAAAGTCTCTAATCGTACCGCAGGGATTTTGTCCGGGCTGCCGTAGTGGGGCATGCCTTTTTCAGTCAGGCGGTCGGAGGCGGATTCCAGCATGATGCCCATCGAGGGAGAGACGCTGCGTAAATCCGCCAGTTCTTCCGGGCTCAGGTTGCCGGGATTCAGATGCGGTAACAGGCCGGTTTCCTTGAAAACGGCTTCAGCGGCAGCTTTCAGGTATTCGGTGGTGCTTGTGTAACCCATTTCAGCCAGGGCTTCCCGAGCTGCCTTGTAGCGCAATTCAGGTTTTTCACCCAGTGTGAACAGGGCTTCTTTGCAGCCCATGGATTGGCCGTGACGCGCCACCTCTAGCACTTCGTCTATGGTCATATACGCGGCTTTGAGCTTGCGTGGCACCTGTGCAAATGTGCAGTAATGACAGACATCACGACACAGGTGTGTCAGTGGTATAAACACCTTTTTGGAGTAGGTGACAACATTGTGGAAGCCCGTATCGCGCAGTTCCTGGGCAACATCAGCCAGCGCCCGGGTATTGTCAAAATCCGCCAATGCAAGCGCATCCTGGTCGCTGGGTAATACACCCGCCTGGGCATCAGACAACAGTTTATAAACCGCATCGTCCAGGTTTGAATTTGAAGTGTTCATAAAACGCTATCCAGATATTGAATTCGTGAGTTGCTCAAGGCGTGCAGTGATGCCGGAACGGCGCAGGTAGCTGGCGGTCTGACTGCGGGGTTCATCGTCGAGCACCGCGACAAGATCCCTGGGTGTATCGATATCCAAGGCAAACTTGGTCGCAGGCACGATAGTTGGTGTAATGCCGCGTTCGAACGCCGCGTCCACATGCGGTTTAAAACTCTGTCCATTAAAAATATAGGGCAGACACAGAGGCGGTTTGCAGATCAGTCCATTGGTGCCGACGTTTTCGGCGTCGGGCAGAATGGTCACGGTCTTGTTGTTACTCAGCAGTTGGTCAAGCTCTTCGGCGTCTATACCGGGAACGTCGGCAGGCACAATGACAACACCTCTGGCATTAAAATGATCGATCAGATGTTGTGTCGCCTGTTCAAGCGCCTGGGCCAGGTTGGCGGTTGGACTTTCAGCGTAGCGTTCTGTGCCGAAGGATTGCGCGAGCGCATCAGCTTCCGGAGTGCGGGATACGATCAGGATGCCGGCAAGCTGGTTACATTTGGTGAGGCAGGTGAGCACGTCTCGTGCCATGGCCAGCATGAGTGCGCGTCGTTCCTCTTCACTGAGTACATTGGCAAGACGTTGTTTCGCACGCTCAAACGTCTTTATGGGAACGATGGCCCACATTGGCTTCTCCAGAAATGTAGTTAATGTTCCGCCGGCGACCCCTATTTGCGCTCCTTTCGATCTACGCAACTGAGTTGTCGTCAACGCTTGGGCGCCTTTTTGCGTTTACTTTCAACGCCCTGCAGGCACCCAAACCCGAAGGGAACAAACCGTATCATGATGATAGAGGCCTGGATAGCTCGATTTTTTCCTATGCAAAGTACCTTTCATTGCGCCAGTGCGGCTCGATAAAGGGCGATCACCCCTTTATGGTAGAACCCAGTATTGCTGTATAAAGAGTGTGTTGATGTCTAAAGAGAAAGCTTATGTATCCAGGTAACTATGCTCATCAAAACCCCGACAGGCCGGCCTTTATCATGGCCGGCACCGGTGAAGCCGTGTCCTATCGCGAGTTTGAAGCCAGAGCCAATCGATTAGCGCACCTGCTGCGTGACAGGGGTTTAGCTCGGCTGGATCACTACGCCATCTTCATGGAGAACAATAACCGCTATCTGGAGTGTTGTGCCGCCGGTGAACGCAGCGGGCTGTATTACACCTGCATCAATCACTATCTCAAGGGTGATGAACTGGCATACATACTGAACAACAGCGAATCACGTGTGCTCATAGTTTCCAGGGACAAGCTCGCAGTTGCCGCAGAGGCGCTGGCAGAAAGTCCCGGCATATCGCTGTGCCTGGTGGTTGGCGCTTCTGACGATGAATTGCCTGAGAAATCGGCAAGCGGAACTGAATTTCGCAGTTTTGAGGCTGCGCTTGCCGACTATCCAACGACACCCATTGAGGATGAGTCTCTGGGTACGCCAATGCTCTACTCATCCGGGACCACTGGCAGACCCAAAGGCATCATGCGTCCATTGCCTGAAAACGAACCCGCAGATTGTCTGCCGCTGTACAATTTTCTGATGGATCTCTGGCAGTACCGTGAAGACATGATCTATCTGTCACCGGCACCGTTGTATCACTCAGCGCCGCAGGCGGCGACGGGACTCACCATCCGCAAAGGTGGCACTGTTGTGATCATGGAGAGGTTCGATCCTGAAGATTACCTGCGTTACATCAGCGAATACCAGATCAGCCACAGCCAGCTGGTGCCAACGATGTTCAGTCGTATGTTGAAACTACCGCAGGACATTCGCGACAAAGCTGACCTGTCTTCTCTGGAAATTGCCATTCATGCCGCCGCCCCTTGCCCTGCCAAAGTAAAAGAACAGATGATTGACTGGTGGGGTCCCATCATCCATGAATATTATGGGGCAACTGAAGGGCTGGGATTCGCAGCGCTCAACAGCGAAGAGTGGCTTGCCAATAGAGGTAGCGTTGGCAAAGTTATTCTCGGTGAACTCCATGTGCTGGATGAAGACGGAAATCCATGCCCGGAAGGCGTGCCTGGTGAACTCTGGTTCAAAACCGCCACTGAGTTCAGCTATTTCAACAATGCCGCCAAAACCGAAGAAGCTACCTCAAGTGACGGTTCTCTGAGTACAGTCGGTGATGTGGGGTACCTGAAAAACGGCTATCTGTACCTGACAGACAGATCAACATTCATGATTATCTCCGGCGGGGTAAACATTTATCCCCAGGAAACCGAGGATCTGCTGATCACCCATCCCAAAATTGCAGACGCTGCTGTATTTGGCGTACCGAACGAAGACCTTGGTGAAGAAGTCAAAGCTGTGGTGCAACTGATGGAAGGTATTGAGCCTTCTCCTGCGCTGGCTGACGAGCTGATGGCGTTCTGTGTGGAAAACCTGTCCAGACAGAAAAGTCCGCGATCCATCGACTTTGAAGATGAATTACCCAGACTGCCCACCGGCAAACTCTACAAACGCCTGCTGAAGGATCGCTACTGGCAGGGCCACGGCAGCGGCATTGTGTAGTGCCTGTTAACGACTGCGGGTGCTAACGTTTGAAAACTACTGCCATCCACCTAACACAGCACCCATAAGGATACTGTACAGCACACGATATCCGGCCTGAATGACAAACAGCTTCATGCCCCAGCCGCAGAATGCTGTATCCGAGGCCATCGCAGTTGCGATAAAACCGATACCGGTAACCAGCCCTATTGTGGCGCCACCCAGCCAAGTCGTAACCTGCAGAGCCCCGATCAGCCAGGCCAGCACAACAGCGGTTAGTAGTGCTGTGAAAAAGCTGATGATAAAAGGGGCAGGTGTTGGCTCTATATCTTCCTCTGTTTTACCCATTGCCTGCATCCATGCCTGACCAAACAGTGGTCCGTACCAGAGCCCACCCAGCACAAAAGCCAGGACGGTAGAGACCAGAATGGCCCACCAGTTAAATGTCTCGAACATCTCTCCTCCCTGTTCATCTTGGCCGTCAGTATTGTATGCTCACTGAGAATACATGTTAGAGGAAGGGGTAATGGCAAATAAAGGCTTACATCATCTTGGCCTGGCCACACATGATATGGATGCAACACTGGCTTTCTACGAAGATATTCTCGGGTTTGAGACAAAGGTTTGTGATCTTATGCAGCCTCAGGCAGGTGGCGCCATTCGTCACGCC
>Ga0180435_10003739_pt1 | contig 15145 bp, 10 predicted proteins | sample SS_ome_3_FD_132467 | JGI IMG/M metagenome (GOLD analysis project Ga0180435, IMG submission 132467) | Hypersaline lake sediment archaeal communities from the Salton Sea, California, USA - SS_3_S_1 metaG | ecosystem: Environmental > Aquatic > Non-marine Saline and Alkaline > Hypersaline >... | reverse complement strand
GCCTTTGTGGACGGCGGGCCGGCCACGGGCCGCCGCGTCCCCGGAAATGCGGTCTGGGCCACAACCGACCGTGTGGCCGCCGATGCCGTGGGGGTCGCCCTGCTCAAGAACCTGGGCAGCAACCCCGCCATCATGGATACCCCCATCTTCCAGCAGCGCCAAATCAAGCGCGCCGCTGAACTGGGACTGGGTGTTTCGTCGCCGAATGAAGTAGAACTAGTGGCTGCGGATGAAGACAGCGAATGCTTATATCAGCAAATTGCGGAAGTATTGAGACGAGAGTAACTCGAGGAATCTAAGAAATTATAGATGACTCTTCCAGACACCATCGGCAGGTAGGATAGACCGCTATCTTTGGGGGTTGAGGGCACGGCGTACCGTGCCCCTTTCCAGGCTGGGAAACAATCAAAGTCGCCTGCACGCCGACAGGAACGGTTCTTACGGTTCGACCGGGTCGCTGAGATAGCGCCGGGCCGCGGCGTCCAGCAGGCCGGTGGCCAGGGGCAGGACGCTTTCGTCGATATCGAAGCGGGGATTATGGTGATCGGGGTTCTCCCGGTCGGAGAAACCGGCGCCCAGGCGGATGAAGCAGCCGGGAACCTGGTTGGCGTAAAAACTGAAATCCTCGCTGCCCATGACCGGCTCGCCGGGTTTCACGTTATCCGCCCCAAAGGCCTGGACAGCCACCTCCTGCACCAGTTGGGTGAGGCCGGGGTGGTTATGCACCACCGGGTAGCCGGTGTCGAAACTGAGGGTGTAATCGCCGCCCAGGGGTTTGACGGTATCCAGGCAGCGGGCGATTTCTTTTTTTATTTCTTCGAAGACCTCGTCCTTGAAGGCCCGCAGCGTGCCGTGGAGTTCGACGCTTTCCGGGATGATATTGTGCTCGCTGCCGCCTTTGATTACGCCAATGGTAACCACGCCGGTGTCGATGGGGTTCAATTTGCGGGAGACGATGGCCTGCATGTTCAGGACGGCCTGGGCGGCCAATACCACGGGATCCACGGCCCGATGGGGCGAGGCGCCATGGCCCCCGAATCCGGTGATAACGGCTTCAAAGGCGCCGGCTGCGGCCATTTGCGGTCCCGGGGAAAAACAGACCTGACCGGCGGGCCTGGTGGACCAGACATGGAGCCCCACAATGGCATCCACGTCTTCAAGGGCGCCTTCGGCTACCATGAGGGACGCCCCGCTGTGGCCATCGGGGCCGACTTTCTCTTCTGAAGGCTGGAAGATGAATTTAACACTGCCCCGGGGGGGCGGATTGTCGCGCATCAGCCGCGCCACGCCCAGCAGCGCGGCCACATGGGCGTCATGGCCGCAGGCATGCATGACTCCGGGATTTTGCGAGGCATAGGGCAGGTCAGTGGCCTCCGTCAGGGGCAGGGCATCCATGTCCGCCCTGAGGGCGATGACCGGCTTGCCCCGGCCCAGGCGGGCCACCACACCGGTTTTGGCCACGGGGTGGCGGACATCCAGGCCCCAGCCCTTTAATTTTTCCACAATGAAAGCCGCCGTAGCTTTTTCCTGGAAACTCACTTCCGCATGGCGGTGAAGGTAATGCCGCCACTCTATCAAGTCCGCTGATATTTTCTCTGCTGCGGGAAACATATGCATTTTCTCCTGGGTATTTTCCGGCCGGCTGGCCGCGCTGAGTATATTTTTTGACCCTCTATACCTTGTCTGTTTTTAAAAAGCGAGCCCCAAACAAGGATTGACAGGGCTTCGGTGTCCGGCTAATTTAGGCTATCAAATCTAGGGAAAGGAAACCAAATGGTCTTCATTGGTACATTCTTATATACCGCCAATCAGCAGGCTGTATCAGAATTGGATCGCCGCCACGGAGAATTTACCCTGGTTGTGGAGGCAGAAACCAACCGCGAAGCTGTCGGGCTGTTCAAAGACCGCATCGAGCAGCTCAAAGCATCCAGCGAGTTCTTCGAGGGAAACTGCACTATCTATTTCAACCAGCTGCTTGAATTCCACAATTTCCCCAACTCAGAAGCCCTGCTCCTCAATATCCGCTCCATTGCCGGGGATCCGCTGATGCCCTTTATCGGCTGCTCCATTCCCAACCGCCAGTCGGATAACTGCCGGATCTTCAACTGGTCGGACAATATGCCCGAAATCGACGGCCAAAACGAAGTCGTGTTCATGGAGTTCGAGCCCTGATCTGCCTGGACACCCTGGTTTTCTTCAGGAATTTGGCGGTTTAACCGGTTCAGTGAATGGTTTTTCCAGGATAGGGGTTGTCAATGACTGTATCCCAAACCCGTGTTGCTCCCTTAAAAAAAGTGCATGTGGAGATTTCCCTGTCAGCGGAGGCCAACGATCCGGCCGGGTCCGGCCGGGTTGTTCGATCCCTTAAATTCATCTACGGCGTGGGGAGTTCCGGCCTGAGCGGGTTTGAATTCAAACTGGCCAAGGCCGGACCCGGGGATAAGGTCGAGTTGACCCTGGATCCCGGTGAATGGGAATCCTTTTTCGGTCATCTGCCCATACCCTGGCCCGCTACCCTGCCCCAACGCACCCAACGCCGGATTCAGGTTGCGGTGCAAACCGTGGAAACTCCCCAGCAAAAGGAGATTATCCAGGCCCTGGCCGCGGCCACGGCCTGCGGCAGCGGGTGTTGCGGCAACCACTGATCCACAATCCTCTTTAGTAATTCGCTTTGGTTTAATAGAAATTGCCATGAATTCAATATCTCACCCAACTTCCAAACCCTTAGCCACAGTGGTTGGTTTATGTCTGGGCGCTTCGACCATTTCACTGGTGGAACTGGCCCGTAAAGATAAGGATGGCTGCGCCGTGGATGGGCCGCAACTGGTGCATAAGGCCCGGTTTCCCCATGAAGGCGATCCCCGGGGCACACTGACGGCGGCCCTGAAAACCCTCGATACCCGGCGCGTCACGGCCATCGCCGCTACTGGACGGTCCTTCCGCAAATTCGTCAACCTCACTTCCATTCCCGAACCACTGGCCGTGGAATACGCCTATCGCCACCTGAAGCCCGGAAACGTGGATTGCCCGGCCGTGGTTTCCGCCGGGGGCGAAACCTTCATGGCCTATCTCCTGGATCCTGCCGGCCGCATTACCAACGTCATCACCGGCAACAAGTGTGCTTCGGGAACCGGTGAGTTCTTCCTGCAGCAGCTGCGGCGCATGAATGTTTCCCTTGAAGAAGCCGCCAAATGGGCCGCCGAAACCGAGCCGTACCCGGTTTCGGGCCGCTGCTCGGTGTTTTGCAAGTCGGATTGCACCCATGCCACCAACAAGGGCATTCCCAAATCCAAAGTAACTTCCGGACTGTGCCGCATGATGGCGGACAAAATCCTGGAACTGCTCAAAAAGGTGGAACTGCGGAATATCATGGTCACCGGCGGCACCGCCCTTAACCGCACCATGGTCACCTATCTTAAGGATGCCATTCCCGGCCTCAGCGTGCCTCCGGAAGCGCCCTATTTCGAAGCCCTGGGCGCGGCCCTGTGGGCCCTGGACCACGAAACCGCGCCCCTGCCCCCGGGGGACGCACTGTTCAAGGCCGACGCCACCTCTTTTGAGCGGTTGAGCGCCCTGGCCCAGTATGAAAACCAGGTGGAATTCAAGACCCTGGCCCGGGGGAAGATAGCGGCGGGGGATACCTGCATCCTGGGATTGGATGTGGGCTCCACCACCACCAAAGCGATTTTATTGCGCCCTGCTGACACCGCCTTGCTGGGCGGGATATACCTGCGCACCAACGGCGACCCGGTGGGTGCGTCCCGGGAGTGCTATCGCGCCCTGGCTGAACAGATCCGCGAGCAGATCGGCGCCCAGGCGATAACCATCACCGGCCTGGGGGTAACGGGTTCGGGCCGCCAGATTGCCGGGCTCCACGCCCAGACTGCGGGGATCATCAACGAAATCATCGCCCACGCCACCGCCGCGGTGCATTTCGATCCCCAGGTGGACACGATTTTCGAGATCGGCGGCCAGGACGCCAAGTACACCTACATCACCAACGGGGTGCCGGCGGACTATGCCATGAATGAAGCCTGTTCGGCAGGCACGGGCTCCTTTCTGGAGGAATCCGCCCTGGAGACCCTGGGGGTCCCCGTGGAACAGATCGCTGAAACCGCCCTCAAGGGCCAGAATCCCCCCAACTTCAACGACCAGTGCGCCGCCTTCATCGCTTCGGATATCAAAACAGCCATCCATGAAAGTATCGCCCACAACGACATCGTGGCCGGACTGGTCTATTCCATCTGCATGAACTACACCAACCGCGTCAAGGGCAACCGTCCCGTGGGCGCCAAGATTTTCATGCAGGGTGGTGTCTGCTACAACCGCGCCGTGCCCCTGGCCATGGCCGCCCTGGTGGGCAAGCCCATTGTCGTTCCGCCGGAACCGGGACTCATGGGCGCCTTCGGCGTGGCCCTTGAGGTCCATCAGCGCATGGCCGCCGGATTCCTTGCTCCCCAGTCCTTTGACCTGGACGAACTGGCCAACCGCGAGGTGCATTACGGCAAGTCCTTTATCTGCAAAGGCGGCAAGGAGCGTTGCGACCGCAAGTGTGAAATCGCCCGGGTGGAGGTAGCAGGGGAAAAACACGCCTTTGGCGGAGCCTGTAACCGCTACTATAACCTGCGCCATAACCTGCGCTATGACGTTGCCAAACTGGATTTTATCCGTGATCGCCAGAATCTGATTTACCAGTCCCGGGATACCGGTCCGGCGACCCGGCGGGGCACCATCGGCTTCAACCGCAGTTTCCTGGTGAACACCTACTACCCCCTGTATGCCGGTTTCTTCACCCGGCTGGGGTTCACACCGGTGATGCCCGCTACCCCGGATCCCCGGGGCATTGATCAGCGGGGCGCGGCTTTCTGCTACCCGGCGGAACTGGCCCACGGCTATTTTTACTCCCTGCTCAAAGCGCAACCCCGGCCCGATTTCATTTTTCTGCCGCACTTCAAGGCCATTCCCAGCCTGGAGCAGGATGGCCGCAACTCCCAGGTGTGCCCCCTGGTGCAGGGCGAAACTTTCTACCTGCAGGCCACCTTCCGCAGGAAACTGGCAGAACTCAAACAGTCGGGGACCCGCGTGCTGGCACCCCTGCTGGATCTCCAAAAAGGGCTGGACCAGGCCCAATCCGCCCTGGTGGAGACGGCCATACAGATGGGCGTCCCCCGGCTTGAAGCGCGCCAGGCGTTCCAGTACGGCCTCGAGCGCCAGGAGGCATGTTTCGCGGAGATGCAGGAACGGGGCCGTAAAATGCTGGCGCAACTTTCCCAAAATCCGGATCAAATCGGGGTGGTCATATTCGCCCGGCCCTACAACGGTTATGTGGAGGAGGCCCATATGGGCATCCCCCACAAACTGGCCTCCCGGGGGGTAACCGTCATCCCCCTGGATTACCTGCCCCTTGCCGGCCGGCGCTCCAAGCGTCATATGTACTGGGGCATGGGCCAGCTTATTTTGAAGGCCAGTCGCCTGGTGGCGGAGCACCCCCAGCTGTTCGGCACTTACATTACCAATTTCTCCTGTGGCCCGGACTCTTTCATCCTGGGCTTTTTCCGGACAATCATGGGCCGCAAGCCCTCCCTGACCCTGGAATTGGACAGCCATACGGCCGATGCCGGCCTTGAAACCCGCATCGAAGCATTCCTCGATATTGTAAGCGCCTATCGCCGCCAGCCCGCAAAGCCGGCGGCATCCCCCGGGGCGCAGCCGGCCCGATTCCAGCCGGCCCGTACACGCATCGAAAACGGACGACTCACCGTCACCACCTCCAGCGGGGAAACCCTGCCCCTGCAACACCCCCGGGTGAAGCTGCTCTTCCCCTCCATGGGCCGCCTGGGCTCCGAAGCCATGGCCGCTGTCGCCCGGGCATCGGGATTCAACTCCCTGGCCCATCCGCCGGCCGATGAGATGGTGCTGAAAATCGGCCGCGCGCACAGCTCCTGCAAGGAGTGCCTGCCCCTGATCCTCACGACGGGAACCCTGCTTAACTACATCAACAACGGGCGGAGGCCCGATGAGATCCTGGTCTACTTCATGCCTACCGGATCCGGTCCCTGCCGCTTCGGCCAGTACTATATCTACATGGAAGACCTGATCCGCCGCATGGCCATACCGGACGTGGCCATGCTCAGCCTGACATCCGAGAATTCATATACCGGCCTGGGCAAAGGGTTTGAACGCTACGGCTGGTGGGGCGTGCTGACTTCCGACGGCATGGAGGATATCCGCGCCATGCTGCTGGCCAACGCCCGGGACACGGCCGCTGCCATGGAAGCCTTTGAAAGCGAGTGGCAGGCCATTCTGGCGGCCCTGGAAAGCGGTGAGTGGCCCCTTTTGCAAAACCAGCTCAAGGGCTCCATGGCCAACCTGAAAGAGATCCCGCTGAAACAGCCGGCGGGCCGGGTGCCTACCATTGCGCTGACCGGAGAGATATTTGTGCGCCGGGACGGTCTTTCCCGGCGCTACATCACCGAACATCTGGCCCAGGAGGGCTTCGCCACCATCTGCGCCCCCATTGCGGAGTGGGTGCGTTATACCCAGTACCTGGTGGATGCAGGCCTGGTGGACCGCAAAGTCACCATGGGCGAACGGTTGCGGCATATCCTGCGCAAGAAATACATGTCCCTGTATGAACGGCGTATTAAAACCATCCTGACCAGTTCGGGACTGGTCCAGGCCCAACCGCTGAAGGTCGAGGAATTCATCAAACAGGCGGCGCCTTATGTTTCTTCCGATCTTTGCGGGGAGGCCGTGCTCACCGTGGGCAGTTCATTGAAGGAGATTGTGCATGAGGCCTGCGGGGTAATCGCCATCGGTCCCTTCGGATGCATGCCCAACCGCCTGAGCGAAGCCATCCTCAGCGAAACCATGACCAGCGCCGACAAACTGTCAGCGGAGCCTGCGGATTTGCATTTAAAGGAAGTTTTGGCCGAAATCCGGGACCTGCCCTTCCTGGCCATTGAAAGCGATGGCTCCCCTTTTCCACAAATGATCAATGCGAAGCTGGAAACCTTTCTCATCCGCGCCCGCCGGCTGCACCGGGCAATGGCCAAACAGGGCAGTGGTGACTGGTGATTTGTGATTGATGATTTACAATGAAGATTCCTTAAATCAAAATTCACAAATCACAAATCACCATTGCCCTAGCGTGCTTTGATCTCCCCCTTCAGGAGCTTTTTCAATCCTTTGAGGGTCCCCTTCCAGGCGACATCCTCCCCAGCCATGAGGGCTACGATCACGTTGTCCTCCACGCTGACTTCTAGGACAAGTTCCTCATCGCCGATCCGGAACACGGCCTCGCCCCAGTGTTGAGCCGGCAGCCCTGTGACTTCGCAATCCCAGTCGGTCCGCATCTCACCGGTCATCCGTATCTCACTCATACCCTCTCCTCTTCTTAGGATTCGCGTAAAAATAAGCGACAAAGGGCGAACACAAGGTTCGCCCCTGCAGATCAGATTTGCGCAATCAGCGGTATCAACGGCAGATTGACATCAGGGCCAGGTAAACATCACCACATTGGAGCGCTCCGCCACATTGTGCAGATCGCTGGTGCGGGCCAGCCCGCTGACCATGAAGCCGTATTGGGTGCCGGAGCGGGGGACAAAATTACTCAGCGGCGAGGCTTTGATATGGTCGCCGCGTACCGCACGGACGCTTTTGGCGGTCTGACCGGGCCGCAGCCACTCCCAGGTGCCGGCATACCAGGTGCCCCCTTTTTCCACGAAAATCCAGGCATTGGCATTAACACTGGCCCCCTGGTAGCTCACCGCCGGCCAACTCTTGCTTTTGTTGTAGTTCAAGTGAATCAGATCACCCTGGATATAGACTTCCGCAAGATTGGCTGTCTGCCGCCAATCGGACACGTCGGTATGCAGCCAGACCACTTGGGACAGGCTCACCGGCAGGCCGCCCGGGGCGGCGCCGTCGCCGCCGCTGCCTGCATCGTCTGCCGGTTCTTCGGCTCCGTCGGGCGGGTTTTCATCATTGGCGGCATCATCGTCAGGAGCTTCCGGGGTGTCATCCTCAATGATTTCGGTCGTCACCGTTTCATCTTCTGCGTCTGAACCGAGATCGCAGCCCCCCAGTACCGTCAACAGTCCCACCAAAATACCAAAGCCGAAAAGTGTAATCCAACGCGTCATAGATTTTTCCTCATAAAGTAAAGATTAGATGTACAGCATAGCGGGAGTACAGCCTCCCGTTATGCCACCGGTTTTAGGGCCCATGGCCCAAAATATAATCCACACCGTTTCTTAAAATGCGCACACCCGGGGTCAGTCCCTGATCATCCGTCAAACCAGGATCCTTTCCATTGGCCCTGGTGCGGGGCCAATCCGGATGGTTGGTCCAATGGTGAAACGCCTCCGGATGGGGCATCAGGCCGAATACCCGCCCGCTTGGATCGCAAATGCCGGCCACATCATCCAGGGCGCCGTTGGGATTCTGGGGGAACTTTCCATCTGCGGGCGTTCCATCGGCATTGGCATACCTAAGGGCAATCAATCCCTGGCCATTGAGGCGTTCCATGGTTTGGTGGTCGGCATAGAACTTCCCCTCTCCGTGGCGCACCGGCAGTTCTAAGTTTTTCAACCCGCGGGTGAATAAACAGGGGGATTGGGGATTGGCCTGCAGATGCACCCATTGATCCCGGAAGTTGCCGCAGTCATTGTGGATCAGGGCCACGCTGCGCCGGGTGTAATCCCCATCCAAACCGGGAAGCAGGCCCAGGTTGGCCAGGGTCTGGAATCCATTGCAGATGCCGATCACCAGGTTGCCGTCGGCCACGAATCTCCCCAGCCGGTCCCCCAGGCGGGTTTTCAGGCGCACGGCCTGCACGACCCCCCCGCCGTGGTCATCCCCCCAGGAAAAACCCCCGATGAAAGCCAGCATCTGGTAGTCAGCCAGCCGTCGCTCGCCGTTAATCAGGGCGTTGATATGGACGATTTCGGGATGGGCACCGGCCAGCCGCAAGGCGTGGGCGGTTTCATTATCGCAATTGAGGCCGAATCCAGCCAACACGGCAACATTAACTTGGCGGGTCATCGCAGATCTCCAAAAGGCTCTTGCCAGGCATAGCGCAGTTCCTCCAGGTCCGCATCCATCAAGCGGGTTTCCCGGAGTCCAACCATACGCAAGCGGGCCGCTTCGGTAACCCGGCCGATGCAGGCCCAGGGCTGGCCCTTAAATATTTCCTCAAATTGTCCGGCCCGGGCGGCAGCCACCGTCGCCAGGAAGCGTCCGGCCGATTCCGCAAACAGCAACTGGTGGTCCCCTGCCACGCCGGAACAGGGCGCGCGGGCCAAATCCACTTCCAGGCCCAGGTCCCCGCCCAGGGCGGTCAGGGCCAGGTGGACACCCAGGCCGCCCCGGTAGATGCCGTGGACTGAAGCGGCCAGTCCCGCCTCAAGGCACTGCTGCAGTGCGCGGTATAAAGCACGATTATCCTCAAGGCGCACCCGGGGCACGTTTTTGCCCACATAGCCCAGATAATCGTAATACTCAGACCCGCCCAGCTCGTTGTAGGTGGTTCCGATAATGTAAAGGCGGTCCCCGGGGGCCTTGCACTCCATGGTGACACAGCGGGTGACATCCGCGACCCGGGCCACGGTGGAAAATTGCAGGGTCTCCGGTCCGCTGACCTTATGGGTTGTGCCATGGCCATCGGGCAGGTGCCCGTCCACATACATGCTGTCCTTGCCCGACAGCAGCGGTATCTCATAGGCCAGGCAGATCTCCTTCAAAGCCCGGCAGGCCCGCACAAGCTGGGCGGCTTTGAATTTGCCGTCGGGATTGGTGCGCGGGTCGAACTGGATGTTGGGCCAGCAGAAATTGTCCACCCCGCCGATATGCTCTCCGTCGCCGCCCACGGCCAGCACCCGCCGCACGGCCTCGTCCACCGTGCACATGACCATGTGGTAGGCATCGATGGCGGAATAGGCGGGCAGCAGGGCCTGGGCATAGGCCAGGCCCACGTCCCGGTCCAGGACCGGCCGGATCACCGCTGCATCGCTGACCATATCCCGGCGGGCGCCCACCAGGGGCTTGATGACGCTGCTGCCCTGGACTTCATGGTCGTACTGACGGACAATCCACTCCTTGGAGCAGATATTAGGCCGCGCCAGCATGGCTTTCAAAAGGGATTCCCAATGTTCCGGTTCACCCACCACCGGTTCAGCCAGCCCCCGGGCCTCGGGCGAACACCACTGGGCCTCGAATTCCCATTGGGGGAACCCCTCTTTGAGCAGATCCAGGTCCACATAAGCGCAGGTAGCGCCTGCATAGGTGATGTGCAATTTGCCGGAATCGGTGTAGCGGCCGATGACCGTGCTCTCCACCTCGTGCTTGGCCGAAAGGGCCATGAAACGGTCCCGGTCAGCGGGCTGGATGGCCACGGTCATGCGTTCCTGGGATTCGGAGACCCAGATTTCCCACTGGTCCAGGCCGGCGTATTTCAGGGGTACCTGCTCCAGCTCAATTTCACAGCCGTTGGCAAACAGGGCCGACTCTCCCACGGATGAAGAGAGACCGCCGCCGCCGTTATCGGTGATGAACCGGATCAAGCCGGCATCCCGGGCTTCCAGCAGGAAATCGTGCATTTTTTTCTGGGTATAGGGATCGCCGATCTGCACATGCCCGGCCGGCGTATGCTCGGAAAAGACCTCCGATGAGGCGGTGACGCCGTGGATGCCGTCCTTGCCCACCCGGCCGCCGCACATGATCACCAGATCACCTGGGGTGGTGGTCTTCCGGTCGGCGGGCGCTCCGTCGATGCGGGCCGGCATGAGGCCCAAAGCAGTCACAAACACCAGGCATTTGCCCAGGTAGCCCGGATGGAACAGGACCTGGCCGAAAGTGGTGGGGATACCGCTCTTGTTGCCCCCGTCCTTGACGCCTTCAATCACCCCTTCCAGCAGGCGCCGGGGGTGCAGACGCGGCACCAGGGGTCCGCTGTAATCCCAGGCTCCCACACAGTATCCATAGCCCCCCATGATCAGTTTGGCCCCCTTGCCGGTTCCCAGAGGATCCCGGTAGACGCCGACGATACCGGTGATGGCGCCGCCATAAGCTTCCATATTGGAGGGTGAGTTGTGGGTTTCACCGGTAATCACGTAATAGTGGTCATCATCCAGCCGTCCGGCGCCGGCATTGTCCCACAGCACGGAAACCACCCACGGTTTGCGCGCTTTCAGTTCCAGGGTGGGCGCCTGGATGAAGCTTTTAAACAGATTATCGATGATCTCGATCTCGCCGGCGGCACCATCCCGGTAATGGAAAAGGCCCTGAAAGGTATTGTGGTTGCAGTGGTCGCTGCGCGCCTGGGAAATATATTCCAGTTCCACGTCCGTGGGATCCCCCAGGTCCAGGCGGGCGCGCTGTTCACGGACCGCGGGCCGGGAAAAGTACTCACAGATAATGGGCAGATCGGCGGGATTCAGGGCCAGCCCCCGCTGGCTGCTCACTTCGGCCAGGGTTTGCACATCGGCCACGGGAATGGTGGCCACGGTGGGCTCGTGGTGCAGTTGCACTTTGGGAACGATGAGGCCCACGCCCTGTTGGGGGTCCCACTCCCGGGAACTGTAGACCCGCCACTGCTGGATGATATCGTTGGCCAAAAGTTCAGCGGCAATCTCCTCCACCTGGCCACGCGTCAGCCCCCGGCCCTGCAGGCAGTAGCGCTTGGAGGTATAAATCCCCTCTTGGGGCCCCAGGCGGATATCCAGTAAATCTTCCACGGCCTCCACGGCTGTGGCGCCGGCGTTATCCCGTACGCCGGGCCGCAGCCCCACCCAGATGATCCAGTCAAAGCTCAGGGGCAAGGGCTCATAGGACGATACCTGGGTCACCGGATTGGTGAAAAACTCACTTTGCAGGCGCCGTTGCTGGTCAGGGGTCAGGTCCACATCCAGGGTTACGATGGTAACCGCGCGCACGCCATCCAGTTGACAACTGAAATAGCGCTGCGCTTTCTGGCGCAGGCTTTCGCCCTCGGCATCGAACAGGGACTCTTTTAGTGTGATTTCCAGTCTTGAAGTCATGGCGATCTGCTACCTTTAGTGCTTCTCGGCAATCCAACGGGCAATGTCGAAATAGGTGATAATACCGATAAACATAATTAAAAAAGCAAGTCCGACCTGCAGCGCTAATTCCTTGATTTTACGGTGAACCGGCCGCCGGATGATTATTTCGATGGCGTAGAAAAGGATATGGCCGCCATCCAGGACCGGTATGGGCAACAGGTTGAAAACCGCCAGGAAAATACTGATCGCGGCCACCATGCCGATCAACCCGATGAAATTCTCCCGGGCCTGGCTGCCCAGGGTGCGCACCACCTGGATCGGCCCGCCCACATTCTCCTTGAGGGAGGTTTTGCCGGTCACAATCTTGCCAACCATCAGAAATGAATTGGACGCAATTTCAAAGGTTTGGGAGATACTGCGGGCCAGGGCGCGCATAGGATTCAGGGCGTTATGGTGAAAGGCCCCGGCCGATCGAATACCGATGACATAACGCTCCACGGATTCGCCGAAAATATTGGGACTGGTGACAATGTGGGGCTTGATGGTGACACTCTTCTCAAAACCGTCCCGGTCCACAACCACTGCCAGCGGGCTGCCGGCACTGCCACGGATGAGTTCTGACATAGCCTCCCAGGTGTCCACGGGCTGGTCCTGGATTTGTACAATACGGTCACCGCTCTCAAGTCCGGCCATGGCCGCAGGCGAACCTTCTTCAACCTCCCCCACCACCGGTTCCAGGATATTCTCCCCCAGGATGCCGAACAGGGCCCACAGTATTAGAACCGCCAGTATGAGGTTGAACACCGGTCCGGCCAGAGCAATGAGCAGGCGCTGGATGGCGGGCTTATTATTGAAGGCAATCTCCTCCTGTCCGGCTTCCACCTCCTGGGTAGGCTCATCCCCCACCATTTTAACATAGCCGCCCAAAGGGATGGCGGATATGCGATACTCCGTGATTCCGACCTGTTTTCCGGCCAGCTTGGGACCGAACCCCAGGGAGAATTTTTCCACGCCCACGCCGAACAGGCGGGCGAATAAAAAATGACCGAGTTCGTGAAAGAAGACCAGCACACCGATGACAATGATTGTGGTTATAAATGAAATCATGGATTCAAACCGTTTATTGGTTATCCGCCTCCGGAAGTTCCCGGGCAATCAACTCCCCGGCCAGGCGCCGGGCCTCGGCATCGGCAGCTAAAATATCCGCCAATTGCGGTGCGGCGTTAAAAGCGTGGCGTTCCAGGACCCGGCTGATGATGCGGGGAATTTGGGTGAAAGCAATCTTGCGATTCAGGAAGGCAGCCACCGCCGCTTCATTGGCGGCATTGAGGGTTGCGGGGGCCGTCCCCCCCTTCCGGCCGGCGGCGAAACCCAGGGCCAGGCAGGAAAATTTTTCCAAATCGGGAGTTTCAAAGGTGAAACGGCCTATTGCGGCCCAGTCCGGCGCAGGCTGACCGATGGCGAGCCGTTGCGGATAGCTCAGAGCATAGGCAATGGCCGTTTTCATGTCCGGGATTCCCAGTTGGGCTAATACGGACCCGTCCCGGTAAGCCACCATGGAGTGAATAATGCTTTGGGGATGGATGAGCACCTCAATGGCCTCCACCCCCACGTTGAAAAGATGGCAGGCTTCGATCACTTCCAGGCCCTTGTTCATCATGGTGGCCGAGTCGATGGTGATCTTGGGTCCCATGGACCAGTTGGGATGATCCAGGGCCTGTTCCACAGTGATCCCGGAAAACCGCTGCGCCTCCCAGGAACGAAAAGGGCCGCCGGAGGCGGTAAGGATGATTTTCTTCAAATCCTGCCGGCGCTGACCGCTCAGGCACTGGAAAATGGCGCTGTGTTCACTGTCGATGGGCAAAATGGCGCTGCCCGATTGCGCGGCCCGCTCCATGACCAGTTCCCCGGCCATCACCAGGGTCTCTTTATTGGCCAGCGCAATATCCTTGCCCTGCTCAATGGCGGCCAGGGTGGGCTTCAGACCGGCAGCGCCCACCAGGGCCGTGACCACCAGATCCACCCCATCCAGAGTGGCGGCCTGCGCATACCCCGCATCCCCGTGGAGGATGGTAACCCCGCTCTGTTCAGGTAGAAGTCTGGCCAGTTTTCCGGCATGGTCGGCATCGTAAACCACCGCCAGGTCCGGTTTGAACACCTGGATCTGCTGGGCCAGGAGTTCGACGCTCTGTTTGGCGGCCAGGGCGCGCACATTGAACTGCCGGGGAAAACGGGCGGCAATCTTCAGGGTATTTTGCCCGATGGAGCCGGTTGATCCGAATATGCTGAGGTTACGCAAGGGGGAATTCCTTGGAGCCATGAAGTTACAGAAACAAACAATGAAAACCGTAAACCACGGGAATGGCGAACAACAGGGCATCGATACGGTCTAATATCCCCCCATGGCCGGGAAGGATGTTTCCGGAATCCTTAATTCCGGCGGCCCGTTTGAAAATGGACTCGAAAAGGTCCCCCACCTGGCCGGCAGCCCCGGCCAGTATGGCCAGCAGCACGGCGGGGCCCCACAGGACGCCATCTAAAAACAGAATTTGGGCCAGGGAGGCGGCCACGATGTTGGCAGCCACTCCGCCCAGGGCGCCCTCAATGGTTTTTTTGGGGCTCACCTGGGGGCACAGTTTGCGTTTGCCCCAATAACTGCCCACATAATACGCCCCGGTGTCGCCCGCAAAAATAACCATTAACAGATAAAAAATCCAGGCAACGCCCTGGGGGTTGCTGCGGATCAGCAGGACCATCACCAGGGGGCCGGCAACATAGGCCAGGCCTAGAATCTGTCCGGCCAGGTGCTGGACAGTGGTGTGCGCTTGATCCACCCGCAGGAGCGCGGCCGCGCCGCCGGCGATGATCGCGGCGGACAGCAGGCAGAGTGCTCCTGCCGGAAAACCGGCATGGGCCGCCAGGATCATCAGGGGTGCGGCCACATATCCACTGCCGATGACGATAGGGGGGGGGTGGGGATCGCTTTTGGCGTATTGGATGCGATCAAATTCCCACATTCCGATGACACTGACCAGCGCCAGCAGGAAAGCAAAGTAGATTCCTCCCAGAACGATCAGCAGAATAACGATGGGCAAGGCAATAATGCCGGTTAACCAGCGTTGCTT
>Ga0180435_10003738_pt1 | contig 15147 bp, 11 predicted proteins | sample SS_ome_3_FD_132467 | JGI IMG/M metagenome (GOLD analysis project Ga0180435, IMG submission 132467) | Hypersaline lake sediment archaeal communities from the Salton Sea, California, USA - SS_3_S_1 metaG | ecosystem: Environmental > Aquatic > Non-marine Saline and Alkaline > Hypersaline >... | reverse complement strand
GCTTCCTCGAGCAGCCGGTTGTACATGTCGTACCCGATCTCTTCGATGAATCCGGACTGTTTGGGCCCGAGGATCGTCCCCGCGCCGCGGATCTCCAGATCACGCATAGCGAGAGCAAAGCCGGACCCCAGATCGGAATGCGCCTCGAGGGCTCTCAGACGCTTGACCGCGTCTGCTTTGAGAAGTCTCGGTGGTGGAGCCAACAGATAGGAGTAGGCGCGACGGGCCGAGCGGCCCACTCGGCCGCGAATCTGGTACAACTGGGCCAGACCAAACCGGTCGGCGCGGTTGATTATGATGGTGTTGGCCGAGGGAATATCCAGACCGGATTCGATGATCGATGTGCATAGAAGCACGTCGAACCGCCCGGTCATAAACGACAGCATGACCCCCTCGAGCGATTTCTCGTGCATCTGACCGTGAGCGATGACGATTTCCACCTGGGGCACGATCTTCTTGAGATAGCGATACATCGCATCGATCGTCTGCACCCGGTTGTGCACAAAGAACACCTGACCCCCGCGATCGATCTCGCGGAGAATAGCGGTGGCGATGATGGCCGGATCGAACTCGGCCACCTCGGTGATAATCGGCAGTCGGTCTTTGGGCGAGGTGGTGATCAGGCTCATGTCGCGACTGCCCATGAGGGACATTTGCAGCGTGCGCGGAATGGGCGTGGCAGTCATCGAGATAGTATCGACGGTCGATTTGATCTTGCGCAGTTTCTCCTTGTGGGTGACTCCGAAGCGGTGCTCCTCGTCGACAATCAGCAGGCCCAGGTCGCTGAAGACAACGTCCTTTGAGAGGAGACGATGCGTGCCGATGACCAGATCGACCTTTCCTTCGGCGAGGGCGTCGATCGTCGCGAGTTGTTCCTTGCGAGTGCGGAACCGGGAGAGCATCTCGATCCGGACCGGAAACTCCTTGAGCCGATCGGTGAAAGTCTGGAAGTGCTGTTGGGCCAGAATCGTGGTCGGTACCAGGACCGCGACTTGCTTCCCCTGCTCAACCGCTTTGAAGGCGCCTCGGACAGCTACTTCGGTTTTGCCGTAGCCGACATCGCCGCAGATCAGCCGGTCCATCGGCCGGTCGGAGTTCATGTCACGTTTGACGTCGTTGATCGCTTTCATCTGGTCGCGGGTTTCATCGTAAGGGAACGATGATTCCAGCTGCTTCAGCCAGACCGTGTCCTCGCCGAAGTTGAACCCTTTGCGAGCCTTGCGCTCCGCATAGAGCTTGAGAAGATCCTTGGCCATGTCGAGGATAGCCTTCTTGGTCTTTTTCTTGATCTTCTCCCAGGCGTTGCCACCGAGACGGGTGAGCACCGGGGCGGTGTCTTTGCCGCTGTACTTGGAGACGCGGTTGAACTCTTCTATAGGAACGAACAGCTTGTCGTTTTCGGCATACTTGAGAAGCAGGCAGTCGCGGTTGCGGTCGTCAACCTTGATCGTCTCCAGACCGAGATAGCGGGCGATACCATACTCGGTGTGGACCACGAAATCACCCATGGTGAGATTGGCATAATCGGAGATAGCCACACCCTCTTTGAACTTCTTGCGTCGGGTGCGGCGATGATAGCGGCCGAAAATCTCATGATCGGTCAGAACCGCCAGGTTGGCTTTCCGGCTCACGAAACCGCCTTTGAAGCGAGCGGTTTCGATTGGCGGGATATGGTCGACTCCGGCTTTGTCGGCAATCAGTTCTTTCAGACGGGCGGATTGTCCGGCGGTATCGGTAGCGATGAAGAAATTGAGGCCGACCGACTCGAACTCTGAAATCGTTTCGCCAAGAAGATCAAGGCGCGAGCCCAGCGAAGGATGCGGTTGGCATCCGAAGTCGATCATACCCTTCTTCCCGCCGCGGAACGGCACCTGATCGATCCTGCGATGCCTCTCGATAGCTGCAAAGGTGTCGTCAGGAACCAGGTAGTAGTCTTTGGGGTGTGGCAGACTGGTCACGCGGTCCAGCAATCGTCTGCGCAGACTGGCCGCCTCCTTCATGATCGTTTCGGTCTGCGACCGCAACTCCCCCTCGCCGTGCAAAAGCAGCAGTGTGTCTTCGGGGATGAAGTCGGGCATGCGTCCTGATTCCAGTCCAAACAGAACAGCAAGCCACTCCAGGCCGGGTAGTTCAGGATCGTTGAGGTAACGGGCCCGGAAGAAGCTCCCGTCCTTCTCAGGCAGTGTTTCGAGGTGCTCCTCTAAAGTCTCCTGCGTCACCGGCACTTCGCGGCGGGGCAGCAGGTCGACACGATCGATGCGTGCTACGGTTCGCTGGGTGGCGACATCAAACTCGCGGAGGGTATCGACCTCGTCGCCGTACAGCTCGATTCGGATGGGCGCGTCGGCTCCCGGCGTGAACAAATCCAGAAGGCCACCGCGGACGGCAAAATCGCCCACTTCTTCCACTACCGGCACCCGGTGGTAGCCCAGTCGAACCAGACGATCGACCAGGTCATCTAGATCGACCTCGTCACCGGGGGCAAGGTGCACGCGGCTGGAGCGCAAGTATTCGGGAGAGATAGTTGGTTCCATGAACGAGCGAATCGATGTCACAACCACGTCCAGTTGCGAGTCCAGGAGTCGCGAGAGCGTCGAAATCCGTTTGCCCATGATTTCGCCGACCGGTGCCCGGAAATCGAAAGGTAGAATCTGCCGTGAGGGATAGTGGCCCATCCGTTCCTCGCCCATCAAGGTAGAGAGATCCTCAAACAGGTGCGCGGCTTCTTCGTCGCCCGAGGTAACGACCAGGATTGGCGCTTCGGATCGATCCGCCAGTCCATTGACCATAAAGGCGGCTGCCGAACCCGATAAGCCTGTGACCGACACGGGCGAAGAGGATTCACGATCGACGGCGTCCTCCAACTCGATGAACGGCGATGAAATTCGAAACTGCTCTCGGATTGTCTCCAGGTGGGTGCGGGTTCTCTCAGCGGTAGTCTTCATGCATCTCCTAATTTCGTTCCCGGACAGCACAAAAGCCCCGATCGCTGTTCGACCGGGGTATTGCTTTTGTCTTTGACGCCAATATAGACATTGAAGTTCCGATATCAATGTCACAAATTCAGTTTTGTTGATTCTATCTAGCCGTCTATCTCGGCCATCAGGTCCGAACCCACCTTCAGTTCGTCGTAACGCGACTCGGTGAAATGGTATAGCACGACTATCGACACCCGCCGGTTGCGGGCATCGGTCGGGTTGTCCTTGATCATTGGAAAAGTATCGGCATAACCGCGTACCTGACGGATCTGCTCGGTTCTAACACCGGAGACTTCCATCAGTTGACGGGCACGGTTGGCCCGGTCGGAGGACAGCTCCCAGTTGGTGTAGTCGCCCTTGCCGCCGAAAGCAGCGTCGGTATGGCCTTCTATTACCAGGCTGTTCGACAGAGAGCCCAACTCCTTGGCGATAGTTATCAGGATGATGGCACTCTTCTGCAGGAGCTTAGAAGACCCTGGCTCAAAGAACGCCGGGGAGTCTTCCGACTCGTTGAGGACGATTCGAAGTCCTTCGGTGGTCAGCTGGAAACGAACATTCTCTTTGTAACGCTCATAGGATTCTTGCTTGCGCAGTTCGTCGAGAATACGGCGTGCCGCAGCGGTCATATTCTTGCGTTCCTGCTCCGATGCTCCGCCACCCGAGGCATGCTGAGGTGCTTGCTGGCGGATGCCGGTGGAGGGATCATCGATGGGAATCACACTGGTGCCACCCTTGAGAACTCCGGCGCCACCCTTGGTCTGAAACTTGCCAGGATCGCGAAAATAGCCGGCGACCGCTTCGCGGACTTCCTGTTTCTGGCCTACCAGCCACATAACCAGGAAGAACGCCATCATGGCGGTCATGAAGTCAGCGAACGCCACTTTCCAGGCGCCGCCGTGATGACCTCCGTGGCCACCCTTCTTCTTCTTTATTATAATTGGTTGCTGTTCGCCTTCGCTCACAGTCAGCTACCTCTTCTTGGCTTCGTTACAGGCTGATTCCAACTCAAGGAACTCGGGCCGAACCTTGTTGGTCAGAGCCCGTCGAGCGAACTCGACCGCAATAACGCCGGCCACACCCTTGTTGAAAGCGAGCAGCGCGTGTTTCATGCAGATAAGGTATTGGCCGCTCTCTTTGACACGGTGTTTCATCGAGGTAGCGATTGGACCCACGAAGCCGTAGCATAGCAACACGCCGAGGAACGTTCCCACCAGCGCCGCCGCCACCGAGTGGCCGATTTCCGTCGGGGAGCCATCCAGCTTACCCATGGTGATAACCACACCCAACACCGCCGCCACAATGCCCAGTCCGGGGAGGGCGTCGGCCGTGTTGGAAAGAGCGTCGGGAGGCATCAATTCTTCCTCGTGAGAGGCCTCGATGTCCGATTCCATCAGGTCTTCGAGGTCGTGCGGCTGAACGGCACCGGAGATAATCACGCGCATGGTATCGGCGAAAAAGGACATGGCATGATGATTTTTGAGGAACTTGGGATATCTCTGGAAAATCTCGGAGTCTTCCGGGCGCTCGATATGGCTCTCCAGGCCTACCAGGCCATCGCGACGGGCGACGTTGAAGATTTCAAACATCATGACCAGGAGGTCCAGATAGTCTTTCTTCTTGAGGCCACCTCCGAGGAGACCGAGGACCTGTTTGATCATCGCCATCACGGTCGCGAAGGGAGTTGAGATGAGAAGCGCACCGATTGCGGCTCCGCCGATGATTATGACTTCACTGGGCTGGTTGAGGGCCATGGGATCACCGCCGTGCATCATGAAACCGCCCAAAACACAACCGATTACAACCGCTGCACCAATAAATACAAACATAGATAGGTTTCCGTTTAGCCTAGATGTTTCGAAAGCGCCTTAACACTGATTTTATCGGCATATTGAGGGGTTTCTCCAGTCAGCAGTCTGTCCTGGAGTTAGCTTCCGCGATGACGAGTAGTGACAGAAGCGAACTCATTTGCGAAACACCTGCTCAACAGCGGGCAAATACGGGGTTGCTCCTTCTCAATCAATCGCTTCGGCGACCGATAGATAGAGGAAAGGGGTCGAATAGAAATGCTTCGTACAGCAAGTATCAAAAGGGTTTCACAATGGCTATAATGACTTGGGATCAGTCGATGAGCGTTGGTATCTCGGAGATCGACGAGGAACACAAGAAGTTGGTCGAGTTGATAGGCCAGCTCGAGGAGGCCGCACTAACCAAACAAGAGCACGCGGCAATCGGAGACGTTGTCCGCGAACTACTTATGTATGCCGCATTCCACTTTCAGCACGAAGAGCGGCTTATGGCTGAGGCCAGCTTCCAGGGCACGGAGCAACACAAGGCCATACACAACCGTTTCATCGATACCGCAGCCGCCCTTAAAACCGATTTTGATCTTGGACGCGAACAAGTTACCGAGAAGACGTTGCAGTTTCTGAGCGATTGGCTCTCGGAGCATATCATGGTTCAAGACAAGGAGTTTGCGGCCGCGGTGCTGGCCACCGCCTAGAGTATGGCGGATCCCCGCGGCGTGAGGATCTGACCGGCGGCGCTGCGCCACCGGAGCAAAATATGGGCTACACTCGACAAGAGGGACTTCGAATGGCGGCAATTGAATGGACAGACGACATGTCGGTCTCAATCCCTGAGATCGATGCCGAGCATAAGAGACTGATTAAGATGTTCAACAATCTCGACGAAGCCGTACGTAGCGGCCGTGGTAAAGGTGCTGTGGGAAACATTCTGGCCGAGCTCTTGATCTACGCATCGGTGCACTTCAAGCACGAAGAGACAATGATGCTCGAGGCGAACTACGAGGGATTCAGCGAACATCTCCAGCTGCACGGAAAGTTTGTCGAAACGACTTCAAGAATGAAGTCAGATTATGACTCGGGTCGCGAAGGGGTATGCGAGGAGGCTCTGGCCTTTCTTTCGGACTGGATGGTCAACCATATGATGATCGAGGACAAGAAGTATGCAGCCCATCTAGCTCCCACGGCATAGCCGGCTGGCTCACTTGTTTGTGCCAGAACGACGCCCGGCAAATAAACGGCGTGAATGACGCCCATTTTCAATATTGATCGCTTCTGAACTTTGAGCTAATATCGTGCGAGGACGGGTGAAGCAACTGCACTAAATCTGCCGGAGGAAAAGTGCGACTTATTACAGAGCGACGTTTCTGGATCCTGATGACCGTAGTTGCGGTCTATCTCATATTCAATGTAGCCTTTGGACAAGAAGATACGGCTATCGGCGAGCTGATCGACACTCTCGAACAGGCTGTCGATCACGAGGTTGTGGAGGATCACGCAAGCTCGACAGCCGGCCATGAACAGGAGCCCGCGGGGCATGGCACCCACGAGGAACACGGCGAGGAAGGTCACGACTCGGGCGGCGGCCACGGCGGCCCGGTTCTCAACGTACTCCTGGAGTTGATTGTTATCCTCCTGGCCGCCAAACTCGGCGGCGATTTCTTCGAACGGTTCGGACAACCGGCTGTCCTGGGTGAGCTGGTCCTGGGTATGGTACTCGGAAACTTGCATCTGCTCGGCGTAGATTTTCTGGAGCCGTTCAAACACGACATTGTCCTGGAGGTTCTCGCCGAAATCGGCGTGATCTTGCTGCTGTTTGAAGTGGGATTGGAGTCTTCGGTTAAAGAAATGATGTCGGTTGGCCTCACTTCGTTCATGGTGGCCATCTTCGGTGTTGTTGCTCCGTTCTTCCTCGGCTGGGTTGTCGGAGCCTGGTTCCTCCCCGAGGAATCGGTGTACGTTCATGTCTTCATAGGCGCGACTCTTACAGCGACTTCGGTAGGCATTACCGCGAGGGTGCTCAAGGACATCGGGAAAATCAAGTCCAAAGAAGCTAAAATCATACTGGGCGCAGCCGTAATCGATGACATCATGGGCCTGGTGATCCTGGCTGTCGTGGCGGGTATCATCACAGCCGTGAACAGCGGCGCCGGTGATGGCGTCTCTTCGATGATGATCCTGACAATCGTCGGAAAAGCGATCCTTTTCATAGTCGGTGCGATTGTCGTGGGTCAGTTCCTACTGCCCCACTACTTCAATCTGGCATTCCGTCTGAAAGTTAAGGGTGTCTTTCTTTCCTTTGTGCTGCTGGTCTGTTTTTCGCTGGCGTTCCTGGCCGGTGAAGTTGGCCTGGCGCCGATTGTGGGAGCATTTGCCGCGGGGCTGATTCTCGACCCGGTTCATTATCGAAAGCATCAAGGAAGCCACGAGCACGGAATCGAGCACCTGCTGGAGCCCATAACGATCTTCCTTGTCCCCATATTCTTCGTTCGTATGGGTATGATGGTCGACCTTACGACGTTCGGCGACGTCTCAATTCTTGGCTTCGCCGCGGTCATGACAATAGCGGCCATAGCCGGCAAGCAGGCCTGTTCTCTGGCGATCTTCAACCGGTCGACGAACCGCATTGCCATCGGTTTGGGTATGATCCCTCGAGGTGAAGTGGGGTTGATTTTCGCCGGTATCGGCGCCAAACTAGTGCTAGACGGCGAGCCGATAATTACGACCAGCACCTATTCGGCTGTGGTAATCATGGTTATTGTTACCACTCTGGTGACACCGCCCGCACTCAAGGCATCGATGCTCAAGGGATCCAAACCACCTAAACCGGAAGAGGCTGCTACCTAGACCAAGTAGTTGGCATGACTGAGTTCGTTCCCCTCCAGGAGCTTCATCTCGACTTTCGGATCGCCGAAGAGAAGGATATTGAGCGCGATTGGTTTGTCCTGCATATGCGGGATATCGTTGCCTACGAGCAGAAAGGCTGTTTCGCTCTTCTCGAAAACGATCAACCGGTCGGAATGATAACGACTACCCGCTACGGCAAAGCGGGTTGGCTGGGCTGGCTGTATGTCAAGGAGTCGGAGAGGCAGCGCGGTCTTGGCGAGAAACTGATGCTCCTGGGTATCGAGTATTTGGAGTCGTGCGGCTGTAGTTCTGTCCTGCTTGAAGCTGTCTTTAAGGCTGCCCCGATGTATGCCCGTCTTGGTTTCGAGCGGCAGTTTATCACTCACCACTATCGACTTGAGAGGGAGGCTTTCAAGCCGGTATCGTCCGAAGGCATCACAATCTCTCCGTTCACCCAGTCCGATCTGGAATCGGTCGCTCTGTTCGACAGCCGCTACTCTCATGTAGATCGACAGGCGTTGTTTGGTGTGGTCCTTGGAAACCCGACATTTGCGGGATGGGTCGCTCGCAAAGACCGCCGAGTAGTTGGCTTCATGGGACGCACCTTGACACAGAAGAACCAGCAAATCGGGCCCCTCGTGGTCGATCCGACGATTGAGCCGCAGGGGGCGGTGGCCTCCGCCCTGGCTTCGGCGGCGTTTGAAGTCGATCATCGGCTGCTGTATATTCGTTGTCCCGAAGTGGATCCCGACCGTGCGACTGACTTGACCCAAATCGGTTGTGAGCAACGCGAGGTTGCCACCGTGCGAATGGTCAGGGGAGAACGGCCCACAGCCGAGTTCAGGGGCGTGCTTTGTCTAGGCTGTCCCGGTAAAGGCTGACGGACACACCAAAGTAGAACAAAAATAGTGGGCCAAAACCAAGTGATCTGGGAGGGGACTGCGGTCTTCCGGGAACCTCGCGGGTATAATGATGACAGAAATGGTATCCATTCGATATCAGTCGCCTGTAACTTTGTCCCTACGGTAAGCGACTGATAAGAAACCGGTTACAAACGTGATGCCGGCAGGCCGAAAAGCCTTGTCAAACGTGGATACTTAAGCTATAATGAGCCGCAAATGAAGATAAGTAGATTATCAAAGTCGCTGTTTAGCATTCCCAGTCTGTATTCTCAGCATTTCGAGATCGCGACGTTCTTTTCGCAAAGGGAACTTGGCGCGCGTCAAAAATGTTCTGATATACTAGTTGGCGTTCTGCTGCCTGCACCCGGGGGAAAGTCTGAGGTGTGCTCATGACTACCGGTGATAAGGCCGCTCTTCAAAAGCGGAAGGAATTCGAAGCCGAAGCCCTGCCGCATATGGACGCCCTTTACAGAACAGCTCTGCGTTTGAGCAAGAACGAAAAGGATGCTGAGGATCTAGTACAGGAAACGTTTGTTAAGGCGTATCGCTTCTGGGACAAGTTTCAGACCGGGTCAAATTGTAGGGCATGGTTGTTCAAGATCATGACCAACATATTTATCAACGAATACCGGTCGAAATCCCGCTCGCCAATGGCGGCAAACATTGACGACATTGACGACAACTATCTATACGGCCAGTTGGCCGATGTTGACGGTGGGCGCGATCCTGAACAGGCCCTCTTCGCTAAGGTTTTTGATGACGATGTAAAGAAAGCTATTGAGAATTTGCCGGATGACTTCCGGCTGGTGGTGGTTCTTTCTTTCCTGGAAGGTTTCTCATACCAGGAAATCGCCGAAATTGCCGACCTCCAGTTGGGCACGGTAAAATCTCGACTGCACCGCGGCCGCAAGCTGCTGCAGAAACAGCTTTGGGACTACGCCGTCAGAAATGGTTACATCAAGGACAAGGCCACATGAACTGTCAGGAAGCCCGCGCGTTACTCTACGACATCATAGACAAAGAAGCTATCGACATTGACGTCGATGAGGTGAAGGCCCATCTGAAGAAATGCCGTCACTGCAACGACATTTACGTTCTGGAAGAGCGTATCCAAGAGCTTCTTCGCGAGAAAATCCTGGCACAAGGCAACGGTGATATCTCTCGCGTTGATTCTCTGAAGGATCGAATCCTGTGTGATCTCGACCAGATCGACCGAGAGGAGGGCGCGCCAAAGCGAGGCCCTTTTAGCTCGGCCGCCAAGACCCTGGTCGCGGCGGCGGCCCTGGTTATCATGGTGGGTGCTTCCTTCCTCGTAAGCAGCTACTATCGCCATTACACCCATTACGCTCCGTTCGAATCTGCCCACGTTGAAGTTGTCGAGCTTCTCGACCAGTTCAGTAATCCCAATCATACTTCCGAGGCCACCAGCTTTATCAGCGACAGGGCCAACTACGCCCTGAAGGATCACGTCTACGGTATGCAGTTTATCGGCGGCCATATGTGTAGCCTGTGCGATACCGAAATGGCTCACTTCGTTTTCAGCGAGGGTGACCGCCTGGTTTCGGTGTTTGTGGCTCCTGCCGACAGCTTCGAGATTCCCGATGATCTTGACGACCACGGCGTCACCAAGGGTTCGACCGAGTTCTTCCTGCACAACTGTCCCGGCTGTCGACTCGTGTATCACAAGGTCGGCGACGCGGTCATTATCACGGCTACTCAGGATGAATCGCTCGACCTGACCAGTTTTGTCCCCGGACAGGGCACGATCTGACGCCTCTCCGGTTTTTTATTGCTCCCAACTCTACATGACCTAGATTTCCGGCGATGGCTTCTTCTATTCTGCATCGCACGATCATCGTAGTTCTGGCCCTGACAATCTTGCCTGTCTCAGGCTGGACGGGCGATCAGGTCTACCCGGACAGCGCTACAACAGAACAACTGATTCAGGTACAGCGATATCTCTTCAACGACAACTTCGACGCTGCTGACTCACTGGCCGACGTGATGATGGACGAGCGGCCGAATGACCCTTCCGGCTTCTTCTGCGCCGGAGTCGCGACCCTGGTGAGAATGTTCGACGCCGAATCAAAAGAGGGCTCGGAGCAGTTTCACCGATTCATGGATAGTTCTGAGTCGTTGGCACAATCGGGGACACATACCCGGGATTCAAACTATGTTGCCTGGAACTACTACTTCCTGGCCAATACGATCTCTTATCGGGCGATGTGGAAAGCGAAGTTCGGCTCACCCTTCTTGGCGCTTCGCGCCGCCGTAAAAGCCAAAGGGTTCTATGAGAGAGGATTGGAGCACGACAGCACGGTCACCGATCTCTACCTCGGCCTCGGGCTGTTTCATTACTGGAAGTCTGTAAAGGCCGGTATTCTGCGACGGATTGGCATCTTTCACAACGACATCGACAGGGGAATCGAGGAGATTTATCTGGCCGCGGCCAACTCTGCGGTATCACGCGAGGCAGCTCGCAATGCGTTGGTCTGGGTGTGGCTGGATCGGAAGGAGTATGACTCGGTGCTGGTGATCGGAGCCGAGATGGAGAACGCCTATCCCGAGGGAAAGACCTTCCTCTGGCCGATGGCCGAAGCTTACGAGGAGCTGGGCCGGCACGAAGAAGCCGTTTGCACTTATGAACGAATCCGCACTCTCTTGCTCGAGCAACCAGGGAACTACTACAATCTGATTGAATGCGATTTTCGAATCGTCCGGGGGCTGGAAAAGCTCGATCTCGATGCGGAGGCTGGACTCAGTGCGGCTCGGTCAAACGATTACAACGACCTGATAGCCAAAGACATTGGCAAGAAACAGAAGAATAAGATCTCGTACCTGGAGAAACGAGCGATCCACCCCAGTATCCCTAGATCAGTTGCCCCTTGCGAAGCTGCTCGTCGATCAGTCGACAGCCTTCCATCAGAATCGACTCGTTAGGGACGTTGTTGTTCGGTTCGGGGATATCGCTCTCCGAAACCGGCTCGACACTCCACACTCCCTGACTCCAACCCAAGCCCTTGTAGACAGCTTCAGCACCGGTCAAATCGCCAACCTTAGCATAGACGATCTGCCCGCGATTGAGAAAGAGCACCAGCAGCGTTTCGGGTGTCGTCTGACTCGCAACCGTGATTTTCACCGTCTTCAGTCCCGGTCCGAGAGCCTGTAGCAGATCAATCAGGTTCATTTCGGTAAGCTGACCCTTGGTGCCGGAACTCTGGGGTTGTTGATCGTCGGCGCTCTTCTCCCCTTCCACCTTGGACCGGATCTTGGTCATCTTGGTGACTAGAAGGTCGAGGTTGACATCGAACGCCATGATATCCTCGATACCGCGCTCGAAGAGATCGGTCAGCTCGTGCGTCGGGGTGCCCTGCACCAGGAGGAAGACCGGCGTACGGGTGGCATCGATCGTCTTTTCCAGGTAGGCCATCACGCGACTTATGATCGTATCCTTGTCGCCCTCGAGCATAAGCACGATCATGTCCGGTTCGCGGCGAGCCAACAGGTCGAGGAAGTTCTCTTCGGCGCACTGCGAAACGGTGGCAAATCCGGCGCGTTTGACTCTCTGCTCGAGACCGTAGGTCGCTCCCGGTTTGTCGCTGTAGATCATGACCTGCATGCCGTTTTCCTCGGAACTCAGTTCCAGGATTTCGCGCTGAACGAGATCGACGAAAACATCGACTACTTCCGCCAGGAACAGACGGCCGGTCAGGTCCCGGCACTTCTTCTTGATCACGTCGAACTTGTCGAGTGACACCGTCTGGTTGCTGGGGAACGATTCGCAGAACAGATCGGCGATTGTCAGGATATTGCCGCCCAGGGTCTCAATCGGCAGCCGCTTGGTGTACTTGCCCTCGAGGTCTTTGTACATCGCCTTGAGAATTCCCACCACGGTCGGGGGGTAGTTGATCGAGGTCAGTAGTTTGGCGGTCATTCGGACTACCGACAGCTGGTCCTCAGTATCGTTGATATCGTAATAGTGCTTGGACAAATCATGGAGATAGGCTGCATTGACGATGTACAGCCTCTCCTTGTTGGGCAGGCCCATCTTCTTGCAGATCAGATTGGCGTAATGTCCGACCGCGCCGCTGTGGTTTTCGGGGATCTTGCGATGCAACGCCAGGAGCGAGGTTAGCAGGTCGAGGTTGCGAACCAGAAGGTCACCTTCCTGTTCCAACGAATCCTGATTGAGCAGCAATCCGGACGATGACTCATAGTATCGCACTTTGGTGCGCGGGCTCGATTTGCGGAGGCGATCGATGAGATCGAGGTAGTCGCCACTAACGGTGTCTTTGACGAAGACGGTGTGGAAATGGCTGGTGCCTATCATTTCAATGGCGTCATCGGCAGAGTCGGTCGTAAGCACTTCGTATCCGTCACGCTCAAGCAGAGACTGCACCAAGGGCCGGTTGTACTCCTCGTCGGTCACGAGTAGCACCTTCGGCGCGCCGCCGGAATCCTCCGAGTCGGCGTTGAGGATCTCGATTTCGCCGGTGTCGGTGGCTTCGTCGGGGATCTCCAGCAACTGACGGTCCTCCAGGGATACTTCCTGGCCGTGGTAGTGCCGGGCAATGAGTGTATCGAGGGACAGTTCCGCCGCTACAAACAACTGGACGGTTTTGCCGCGGGAGACGAAATCCAGTTCGTTCTTGAGATCGGTGTCAGTCGGATCCTCGCAGGCAACCTTGAGAACGTTGGCATCGGGAATGTAGTCGAAGGGCACGACTTTTCGTGCTACGGCTACTTTGGCCGGGATCATCTTGACTACGATTTCCGGGATTTCGATATCTGAGAGAACCACACCCTTGCAGCCGAGCTGGATAGTCAGCGCCCGCACCAGACCGGCCTCATCGATGTATCGATGATACAACAGCTGCGACCCCAGCCTGCCGCCGTGGGCTTTTTGCCGGGTCAGGGCTTCTTTGACTTGCTCTTCTGAGATGAGCCCTTCACGGATGAGTATTTGGTCTAGGCGTTCTCGACTCATTTTGCTTCCGTCAGATCTTCACAGGTTGACTGTCTTCGTTGGTCACTTTCTGATAGAACTCAGCCGGTTCATTGGCTACGCGGATAGCTTCCTCGGCGGTGATTTGGCCGCTGTCGACGAGCGCCCGAAGGTGGCCATCGAGCAGGCGCATGCCTAGTTTTCGACCGGTCTGTATCACCGAAGGGATCTGATGCGAGCGGGCATCCCGAATCAGGTTGCGTACCGAAGCGGAGCTTAGCAGCAACTCGAATGCTACGATACGGCCGGAGCCATCGGCCCGATTGAGCAGCTGTTGCGATACCACGCCGCGTAGCGTATCGGCAAGCATAATACGGATCTGCTGTTGCTGGTCGGCCGGAAAGACATCAATAATGCGGTCGATGGTACCTGCGGCGGTACACGTATGCAACGTCCCTAAAACTAGAAGGCCGGTTTCGGCGGCGGTGATAGCCAGCGAGATCGTTTCGGTGTCGCGCATCTCGCCCACAAGGATAACATCGGGGTCCTCTCGCAGTGAAGCCCGCAGGGCGGCCGCGAAGCTGTCCGAGTGAAGACCGATCTGTCGTTGAGAGACCAGGGAGTTTTTCGACTCGTGAACGAACTCGATCGGGTCCTCAAGGGTGATAATATGCTTCGACGAATGGGTATTGATATGGTCGACCATGGCCGCCAGGGTGGTTGATTTTCCGGAGTTGGTTGGACCCGTCACCAGCACCAAACCAGAGCGGTGTTCGGCCAGCTGCGAAACAGTTTCGCCGAATCCCAAGGTGGTCAGGGAATGGATTTCCTCGGGGATGAGACGAACGGCGGCGGCAATACCGGAGATCATTTTGTAGATGTTGACCCTAAATCTCGCCACTCCCGGAATGCTATAGGCGAAGTCCAGGTCGCCGGTTTCCTCGAACTGACGGATCTGTTTGTCGGTCAGAACCTCGAATAGAAGTCCGCGAATGGCGTCGCTGCTGAGACGTTTGTGCGAGGTTTTTTCGAGCTGTCCCCCGGCGCGAATCATCGGCACCGAACCGGCTGCGAGATGCAGATCGGTGGCGTCCGCCTTTTTCACGATAGCCAGGAGTTGATCTATTTTCGGCATGGCCCAATCAAAGTCGCTAAGGTTACCTTCTATCTTAAGGTTATCGGAACGATTGGACCAAAGATGAGGGCAAAATGGCTGTTCAGTTTCTGAGCAGGGTTATCAGGCATGTGTTCCCAGGGCAAGCCCTGGGGCACCCCGACAGGGCCGTGTCTTTGTAGTCATCGCGAGCGGGGCGTGGCAATCTGGAGCTCCTCTAGTAGGTCAGGTCTCCCCGAGACCTGACAACACGGGCAGACGGGGACGTCTGCCGCCCACGGGACGTACGCCAACCACTTAGAAGGCGCCTTCTGTAGGGCGGCGCCGTCTTCGGTGCCGGCATCATGGTTTAGTCCGCCAATCCGGGCATTTAACCAAACTCGAAGCAAACTGCTCGATAAGGTAAACCCACCCTAAGAAGGGTGGGCCACCCGCCCGATTTGCCGGATCGAGGCCCCCTGGGAACGTAGTCGGGATATCTCCCGTCGTTCCTCGATACTGAAGTGTGTGTATCTTTTTGGCATAACAATACCTTATACGCACGTTGCAACTCATCCGT
>Ga0180435_10003734_pt1 | contig 15156 bp, 12 predicted proteins | sample SS_ome_3_FD_132467 | JGI IMG/M metagenome (GOLD analysis project Ga0180435, IMG submission 132467) | Hypersaline lake sediment archaeal communities from the Salton Sea, California, USA - SS_3_S_1 metaG | ecosystem: Environmental > Aquatic > Non-marine Saline and Alkaline > Hypersaline >... | reverse complement strand
CCTTTAATTTAAAAAATTAGCATTTAATCCAACCCCGAGCACGATACTGCCCGCTAAAGCGACAGCCGCCCTGCTTAAGATCCCTAAAGCCAGTTTCCATCCGTATTTGTTTTTCCAGCTGCAACCATCTTGGCATCATTTCTTAGATCTCCTGTTTTCCCGTATCAACAAGTTGATGCAACATCCTGTATTTGAATCCTGATTTGTTTGCGCATTTATTTCCTGAATAGTGTCCGTCCAGAAATAGGGATTTTCCCGTGAGATCAAGGCGGGTGACAGATTTAACCCGGAGGAATGGCCTGCTATTTTGAGGCGTTAAATCATGGCGCCCAACGCCGATATCGCGGGAAAAGACCATTTATGGATGGGCACTAAATAGCCGTATCGATGCTTGCCAACGCACAAGGAAAGGAGGTTTTATTATGGGATTCAAAGACTTATTTCTACCTAAAATCGTTCACTCCGACCCCAATGTCCGCAAGCAAGCCGTAATGAAAGAAAAGGACCGACAATTGCTGCAAAATGTCATCAAGAATGAAGAGGATGATGCGGTTCGGGAAGCCGCTCAAATGCGTCTGGAAGAACTGACCGCCTAGCGCTGGAACGCCAAGCCTGAAATCAAAACAAGAAACCCGGAACACGTTTCGTTCCGGGTTTTTATCTAAACCACTGAGGGAGCAATCACCGTTCTGGGCGCAAAATAGAATCGAGCCCACCCCCGGCAAACCGCTCATTGCTCAAAAGTCATCATATGTTAGCCTGTTTTTGTCAATCGGCAACCCATCTTACACGGGTCCTGGCACGAAGACCGACATGATTGGTCAATGCTTGACCTTATTAGGATAACGGTTTAGAAAAAGATGACAGAAGGGGAGAGGGTCATTTGCGCATTGGGCGCCATGATTTAACACTTCAATCCGCCTCGGCCGATTGATGGTTTTAGAAGCGGGAGACACCGGTGCGAAATAGCCCGAATCAAGGACCGGCCGTTTACTGCTCGCTGTTCTTCGCCGCTAGGAATCGTCATCGCTTTTCCGCAACGCGACATGCACCTTTTCGTTGAGAAGGAAAACCAGGATTGGGTACCAGTCGAAAAACGCGGCAGGCCAGTTTCCCAAAAAACGACCTTGCCCTTTAACGAAAACCACAAACAGGAGCCGGAATGAAAACAGCCAAGGACATATTGAACCAAAAAAAGAGCGACATCGTTTGCGTCCCCACGGGGACATCCATTGAGGATACGCTGTTGGAGATGAATCAACGGAAAGTGGGCGCCATCCTGGTCACACGTGATGATAAGGTTGTCGGTATCTGGACTGAAAGAGACCTCTTGCGCAACATCCTGAACCCATCCTTTGACCTTAAAACCGCTCTCATTGAAGACCATATGACAACCGACCTGATTTATGCCCCCCACAATGCCACGGTTTACGATCTCATGGACAAGTTTCTCGGTCTGCGGATTCGCCATTTGCTCATCGAGCAGGGCGATGCGTATATCGGCATCATCTCCGGCGGCGACGTCATGAAGGCTGCAATTCAGGAAAAAGATGATGAACTCAAACAACTCAACGCCATGGTGGGGTGGGAGTACTACGAGAACTGGCGGTGGAAACCCAAATAGTGTCCACCCACAAATGGCTCTTTTGAGCGATTTCGGCGTTGGACGCCATGATTTGTATCCTCAAAATAGCCTGCTATTCCTCCGGTTCAAATCAGTCGTCCGCCTGGAACTCACTCAAAATCCCTCATCGTGGGTGGACACTAATTTATAAACCTTTTTATTTAGACAAACGGTCCCACATATCCCGCGCTTGATCCGCCATACGGCTTTTTCCGCGACCTCTTGACACTGTCGGCCGGCTGCCCCCACGCAGGCGAGCAACCCGCTCTTCGACCGGCGGATGGGTGGAAAAAAGACCGCTGAACTTACCCCCGGCCAAAGGGTTGACAATGAACATGTGGGCTGTTGACTGGCTGGCCTGCATGGGTCGTCGGTGGCTGTATGAGCTGATTTTTTCCAATGCCCGGGCCAACCCTTCGGGATGACCGGCGAACTGCGCGCCGGTTGCATCGGCCAGATATTCACGCGAACGGGAGATGGCCATTTGAATCAGCATGGCGGCCATGGGGGCCAAGAAGGACATCATAATCAGGCCGATCATGCCCATGCCGCCTTCGTCATCATGTTTCCCGCCCATACCGCCGAAAATGGCGGACCACCTTGCCATGGTTGCCAGCCACATGATTGCGCCCGCCATGGTTGCCGCAATTGAACCGATCAGGATATCGCGGTTTTTAACGTGGCCCAGTTCGTGGGCCAGAACACCCATCACCTCTTCTTTGGCCAAAAGTTTTAACAAGCCTTCGGTGACGGCAACAACTGCGTGAGAGGGATTGCGCCCCGTGGCAAACGCATTGGGGGTCTCCTGGGGAATGATATAGACCTTGGGCATGGGCAAAGCCGCCTGCCGGGCAAGTGTTTCAACCATACCATACAGTTCCGGTGCCTGCTGGGGGGTCACTTCCTGCGCCCGGTACATGCGCAGAACGATTTTATCCGAATACCAGTAGCTGACAAAATTCATCCCGGCTGCCAGCACAAGGGCAATCGTCATGCCCTGACGCCCACCCAACAATTGGCCGATCAACAAAATAAGGGCTGTCATCCCCGCCAGCAGCACGGTTGTTCTGATCTGGTTTTCCATCACATTAAACTCCTTGTTATAAAATAATCGTTTCAGACACTTAGCCCGATCATCAAAACAACGCGCGTTAAAGGCTACTGTGTAAAAGATAAAAACAATCTGTTGGAATGCAAGCAGGTCCAATTATTAATTGACAGAAACCTTTTAATCGTTTATCGTCGTTATACGATTAATCAGGACGGATAGCGAACAAAACACCTATGAAATTTTAATTTTATGAACCGACATCCGGTAATTCGCCCAAATGACCCGCCGCTCGACACCGAAGCGTTCGCTTTGATTTGTAAAGCCCTGGCCCACCCGGTGCGGGTAAAAATTTTGACTTATCTGCAGTCGGTCAACCGGTGCATTTGCGGTGATATTGTTGACATGTTGCCGCTGGCGCAATCAACCGTCAGCCAACACCTCAAACACCTGAAAGCCGCCGGTCTGATACAGGGCGAAATCGAAGGGCCCTGCACCTGTTATTGCATTGACCGGACCGTGCTCGCAAAATATAAACAAATGGCCGCAAGCTTGTAGCACCTTTTGGAGATCGTCATGAACGAACCCATAGTGCCCTGTTGTGAAACACAGCCATCAACCTGCCAATGCCAAGCCCCAACCGAACGGCAACCTGTTTTGCCAACTAGTACAGATGACGGCGTGTGCTGCGGCCCACCTGCAGGGCCCGCCAGCAGCCCGTACGATAAACCTGGCTACGCCCTTTGGCCTTTTGTGCAGGGCTTTAAGGAAACTGCCGTCGGACCGGTACCCCGGGTCAAGACCCATTTAGAACGTTCAGACACCTTGGGATCCTTTAAAGTGCGCCTGGGAATTAACCGTAACAACTACAAGATTGCGCCCGGACTCTATTGTATCGGTGACCCTGATGCCAAGGCACCGGTTGTCGTCACCGCTAACTACAAGCTCACTTTCGACATCTTGCGGAAATCAATGGCCGGCCTTGATGCCTGGCTGGTCGTTGTGGACACTCGGGGCATCAATGTCTGGTGTGCGGCAGGCAAAGGGACCTTTTCCACCCAGGAGGTTGTTCAACGGGTCCAACAAATTGATCTGCAACGAGTCGTTCAACATAATCGCCTTATTTTGCCACAGCTGGCGGCGACCGGTGTTTCCGCCCAACAGGTCAAAAAAAAGTGCGGTTTTGAAGTCATCTGGGGTCCGATACGGGCCTTTGATATCAAGGCCTTCCTGGATGCCGGGTTCGTCGCATCTTCACGAATGCGCCAGGTCACTTTTGGACTGCAGGAACGCCTGGTTTTAATTCCCGTCGAACTTTCCAACATTCCCAAATACGTTTTGTGGATTTTACTGGGTTTATTCTTGCTTTCCGGTATCGGTAGCGACATCTTTTCATTCGAAGCGGCGTGGAACCGGGGATTCATGTTATTGGCCGCTCTTGTAAGCGGTATTCTGGCCGGTGCTGTTGTGGTTCCGGCATTGCTACCTTGGATCCCGGGTGTTGCTTTTGCGGTCAAAGGCGTTTTGGCAGGACTTGTTGGGTGGGCCTTTGTCACCGTTTTTTACTGGGGGCAGGCAACCTATATCGAGTCCATGGCGCTTTTACTTTGCACAGCGGCATTGAGTTCATTTATGGCCATGAATTTCACCGGTTCAACTCCTTTTACGTCGCCTTCAGGCGTTGAAAAAGAAATGCGCAAGGCCATTCCTCTACAAGCACTTGCAGGCCTGGCAGCATTGGTGACATGGGTTGGCGCCGCATTTGCCGGCTGAAGCAATGGAGCATAATGATGGACGATTTTAGATATCTCACAGGTGTTTCGACATTAAATTTAAACACAACCGCGTGCGTGGGCTGCGGCATGTGTACTGCTGTATGCCCGCACGGTGTTTTTCAAATCAACGCCCGCAAGGCACAAATCGCGGACCATAACGGCTGCATGGAGTGCGGTGCCTGTGCGACCAACTGTCCAACCGACGCCATTCGTGTCACGCCCGGTGTCGGTTGCGCGGCCTACATCATTCAAACCTGGTTCAAGGGCAAGGAAAATGCCGCCTGTGGCGGACCGGGGTGCTGTTGACGATAGAAAGGGTTCCAAAACCTCCCCTGAGGCCCGATCTCGGCGTTGGGCGAATGGTTCAATACGCGAAATACCGCGTGTATGTGTGTGCTTGAATCGATTCGCCCGCCTTGACCTTGGACCTGATTGAAGGTTTTGAAACCACTTCTAGAAGCATGGAGGAGAACCAGCGATGTTCAAACCCGAACTGTGCGACCTGTGCGGGGAGTGTCTGACCCGCTGCCAATGGATGGACGTAAAACCCGATCAGGCGTTCCACTGGATGGCCCAAATGCGTGACGGCCATTCAACACCGGTACTCGAGGCCTGTATCACTTGCTATGCCTGCAATGAAACCTGCCCCCAAGGGGCCAACCCCTTCGACCTGATCGCCGACCTTCAGGAACAGCATTGTCAACTGGTGCCCCAAGACAATGTCGCGGCGTCCGAGGCAGCTTACATTTTTAAGGGTGAATTAAAGGCCTCTTCTAAAGCCGACCGGATCATGTCCGCCTGTGTTTTTGAAAAAACCGACGGCCATCTGATTCAAGGCGAATTGTATGACCTGCCGCGCGTGGGCGGCAAACCCTATTTTTGCTGGGTCCTTTTCAGCCATATGGGCGCCACAAGCGTACAGGCCCGGCATGCCCAAACCCTGGTCAACCGCCTGGCCCTGACCGGTGCGAAGGAGATCGTCTGTTTTCACGACGACTGCTACACCTTGCTGGCCAAACTGGCACCCGCTTATGGCATTGAAGTGCCGTTTCGGCCCATCCATCTGGCCGAATACCTGGTATCCTATTTGCGTGCCAACCAGGACCGCATTCAGCCGCTTAACCTCAGTTTGGCATATCAACGCCCCTGCGCCTCGCGCCATACACCGGAAAAGGAACATTTTATCGACGAACTTTTTGACCTGGTCGGCTGCCGGCGTGTTCAAAGGGCCTATGACCGGACCGAGGCGCTGTGCTGCGCCGGCACCATGCTGATGCTGGGGCAGGGCGACCCGCGATCCGCCCAGGAAAAAAACATTCAAGATGCCGTCCATGCAGGGGCCCAGGCCCTTGTCTGTTTGTGTCCCGTGTGTATGCACATGCTGGCAGGCGTTGCCGATGAGCGACACCTGCCGCTGGTCTTCCTGGGTGATATGGCCCGCATGGCGCTGGGGGAGATGGAATCCCCCCTGTAGAGGCTTTTATGTCAACCCGCTTTATCCACTACCCGCTCAATCAGGAAATCACGGCCATTGGCGGACACTATTTCTTTATCAAGGAAGTGCGTCTGCTGTATCAGGGTCGCGAAATACTCTATCGTCTGGCCTGCGCAGCGGTCGATAGCGCCTGTTGCGGGGTCGGTGGACTGGGGTACGTGTTGGTCCCGGGGTTTATTGTCGCTTGGCACACAACCAAAACCCGTGATGGCCTGCCCGTATCACAAGTCGAACCGATTACGGCGCCAGATGATCGCAAGGCAATAGAAAAATTGATCCAACACAAGGAAAAAATACAACAGGTCAACTTTCAATAAAACGGCCTCACCCGATTATCCCTGAAAGGCCCCCAGACTTATGCCCAACAAACCGGCGGAAACAGCAACAGGCGCGGCCGGAGCGTCTTACGTTTTGACAATCGACCTGGGCAGCGGCGGTCCTAAAGCAGGGCTCGTCTCAGCCTCCGGGGAAGTTGTAGCGGTTGCCGCCCGAAAAAGCGACACGCTGTTTTTACCCAACGGGGGTGCCGAACAGGACCCCAATCAGTGGTGGCAAGGTGCCTTGGCGGCTGCCAAGGAAGTCCTGGCCACAGCGCATGTCTCCAAAAAAGCCGTTCGGGCGATCGCCTGCACATCCCAATGGTCCGTCACGGTGGCGGTAGACGCAAACGGCGACGCGCTCATGAACGCGGTCTGTTGGATGGACACGCGGGGCGGCAAATACAATCGCGCCCTTACCCGGGGGTTTCCCAGTGTCCAGGGCTACAATCTGCCCAAACTTTTCAGGTGGATCCGCTTGACCGGTCTGGCACCGACCCACACCGGTGCGGACGCCCTCGGGCATATCCTCTTTATCAAAAACGAACGCCCCGACATCTACGCCCGCACGCATAAATTCCTGGAACCCATGGACTACCTGACCATGCGCTTGACAGGTCGAATAACCGCCACCCAGCACACCACTGCACCGCTGATGCTGGTTGACAACCGCACCTGGAGCTGCTGCGATTATATTGACACGCTGGTGAAAACAGCGGGCCTGGAAAAGGCCAAACTCCCGGATCTGATCCCCAACAACGCGGTTGTCGGGCCGCTATTGCCTTCGCTGGCCGACGAACTCGGGCTCAGGCCGTCGACCCCCGTGATGGCCGGCATCAACGACACCAGCGCCTCGGTCATCGGCTGCGGCGCCGTCAACCTGTTCGAAGGGATCATTTATATCGGCACGTCCCTCGTTTTGACCTGCCACCTGCCGTTCAAGAAAACCGACCTGCTGCACATGCTGACCGCCATGCCGAATCCCCTGAAATCGAAATACCTGCTGATGGCCGAACAAGGCACCGGCGGTAAAAGCCTGGAGTTTTTTTTAGAACAGATTGTCTTTGCCAAGGACGCATTCGCAAGCGGAGCACTTCCCGAGGATGTTTACACGCGTGTGAACCAGGTAGCGAACACGGTGCCGGCCGGCAGCGAGGGGGTCCTCTTTCTGCCGTGGCTCAACGGCACCCTTACACCACAGGAAAACGCGACGGCACGCGGCGCTTTTTATAACCTTTCACTAAAGTCGACCCGCAGCCACATGACGCGCGCCCTCATGGAAGGCCTGGCCTTCAACTCGCGGTGGACCTTGGGACCGGCCCAAAAATTTATCGGGCGCTCTTTTCCGCACTTTCGCTTTGCCGGTGGCGGGGCTTTGTCCGATGTCTGGGCCCAGATCCACGCCGATATCATGGGTGTACCGATTTTGCAGATAGCGGACCCCACCAGCGTCACCCTCCGGGGCGCCGCTTTCCTGTCGTTTCACTTTCTCGACGGCCATCCCCTGGAAAGCCTGGCAGATGGTGTCGCAATCAAGCGGGTCTTCGAACCCGACCTGAACAACAAACGGTGCTACGACCGCCTGTATGCCCAGTTCCGGCAGATCTACAAACGCAACAAGAAGATTTTTGCCGCTTTAAACGCAAATTAGGAGACACCCATGCCAGACAATCCCGAACATGAAGCAGCCAACCCTTTTAAACCATACCATGGACGTTTCGAGAGCTATCAGCGCCTGCCGGCCAAAGGTCGTGATCAGGGCGACATCCTTGGCGAGCTGTCCGTCATGGCCGAGGAAGAAAACCGGTCCTGGCGGTCAGGGCAGACTTCCGGGACCTTCTACCATGCCGGTGATGCGCACCGGGCCTTTTTAAATAAAATTTTTTCGCTGTATTCCCATGTAAACGTTTTACAGGTCGACATCTGTCCGAGCATGTCGAAATTTGAAAGTGAAATCGTCTCCATGACGGCCAAAATGCTGAATGCCGAAGCGGCACAGGCCCACAACCCCGAAGATGATGTTTGCGGAACGGTCACCTTTGGCGGCAGCGAGAGCATCATGATGGCCATGAAAGTGTACCGTGATCGGGCACGGGTGGAAATGAACCTAACGGCACCGGAAATTATCATCCCCCATACGGCCCACCCGGCCTTCGACAAAGCCGGCGAATATTTCGGCATCAAGATGGTACACGCACCGACGCCGGCCCCCGATTTTCGGGTCGATTTGAATGCGGTCAAGCGCCTGATCAACACCAAGACCGTGGCCCTGGTGGGCAGTGCCGGAAACTATCCCTATGGGTTGATCGACCCCTTGGAAGACTTGTCGGACCTGGCCTTGAAGCACGGCCTCGGTTTGCACGTGGATGGTTGTCTGGGCGGCTTTATCCTGCCGTGGGCGGAGAAACTGGGGTACCCGATCCCGGTGTTCGATTTCAGGCTGCCGGGCTTGACTTCCATGTCGGCGGATACCCACAAGTATGGTTTCGGGCTCAAAGGCACATCGGTTGTTCTTTACCGCAACAAGCACCTGCGGCGGTATCAGTTTTTTCATGTTCCCGACTGGCCGGGCGGTCTGTACGCCTCTCCATCCATGACCGGCAGCCGATCCGGCGGCCTGACCGCTTCGACCTGGGCGGCCATGGTCTATCTTGGTGAAAAAGGCTATCTTGAAGCAGCACGGGCGATCATGCGCGTTGCCGATGAAATCAAGCAAGGGATTGCGACCATCCCTGAACTGGAGATTATCGGTGAACCGACTTTTGTGATCAGTTTTCGCTCCGACGAGATCGATATCTTTCACGTCAACGATGACATGGCAGCCAAGGGTTGGCGTTTTAACTGTCTGCAGCTGCCGCCGGCCCTTCATTTCTGCGTAACCATGCCGCAGACCATGGTACCGGGCATCGCTGCGCGCCTGATCGAGGACTTGCAAGCCAGCGTGGCCTACGCTAAAAAGGTAGCCGGCACGGCAGCCAAGAGCAGTGCCCTGTATGGGCTTTCGGGTACGGCCGAAGGCAACAAGATGGCCACCGAGTTGATGCTGGGCATGTTCGATATACTGTACGAAGTATAGCATGGTTGACTTTTACCAACAATTAGATAATAATTTCAATTTATTAGCCTTTTGATTGCCCCCAAACGGATTCGGTCCGCCAGGATCCAATCCCTTCAAGGCGGTGATATGCCCAAATTACCGGTTATCTGCCTCACCATACTGCTCAGTGTTGTCGTATCCACAGCCGCGTTCGGGCAACCGTTGCGAGCACCGGGCAAGCACCAAAAGCTTGAAACGGCTCAAGGGCCCCAAGACCCGGATATCGGCACAGACCCATCTGAAAGCGATGCTATTTTAATCAGAGAGATCATTATCGAAGGCAATACCGTTGTAGACACACCCACTTTAGAAAAGATTGTTACGCCCTACCTGAATACCGAACTGACGATTGAAGACATGGGTGCTTTGACCGACCTGGTCACCATGGCATATCAGGACGCCGGATACTTACTGGCCCGTGCCTTTTTGCCGGAACAGGAGATTGCGAACGGTATTTTAAAAATCACCATTGCCGAAGGGCGCATCGGTCAGATTTTGGTTCAAGGCCAAACACACTACCACGAGCGCGTGATCAAACGTTACTTCAAGCAGCAGGAAGCGCACAGCGTCATCAGCGAGGCCATGCTGGAAAAGGGCCTTTTACTCACCAATGAAACACCCAATCTGAAAACCAACATCATTTTGAAAGAAGGTGCCGAACCGGGCGAGGTCGATGTAATATTGAACACCGCAGACGAGTCGAACTTGACGTTCGCGACGGAAGTGGGTTTGGACTACAACAATTTCGGAGCCGACCTGGTCAGTAAAAATCGCTATGGTGCAACCGTTCGAATAACCGACCACTTTTTTGGCTCGACCACAACGTTAAGAGGTGTCACTGGCGACGATTTCGAAGACTCCACCCTGGGGATCATCGACTTCGCCGCGCCGATCAACCGCTACGGAACCAAACTCTCTTTTTACTATCTGAAAAGCAACTATGTCGTCGGCCAGCAACTTGCCGATCTGGGATTGGAAGGCTGGTCCGAATACTACGGAACTAAAATTTACCATCCCTTAATAAAAAAGAAAAACAAAAATCTTGGCCTGACATTGGGATACGATCACAAATTCAGCAAAAACCTGTTGTTTGATGAAGACTACAGTGCCGATGATATCGACGTCTTCCACGCCACGCTCAATTTCGACAACGTGGATCGTTTTCTCGGTAAAAATATCATTTCCTTAAGTGGCTATGCCGGCAAAATTAATTTCGACGATGAGTTGCCCACCAGCCGGGGTTATGAGAATTCATTCGATGATGACAATTTTTACAGAGTATTGCTGCATGCCGCCCGCATTCAGAAAATCCGTGGCCACACCATTCTGATGCTCAGGGCATCGGGCCAATACAGTGATCAACGCCTGGTGGCCATGGAAATGTTCGGCATCGGGGGTTACGGAACGGTGAGAGGTTACAACACTTCTCTGTTTTTGGGCGATTCGGGCTTAAACCTGTCCGGCGAGCTCATGTTTGCGCCCCCCTTTGCCGCAAATGAAACCCTTTTCAAGCAGCGGGTATCGCAACTCGTTCAACTGGCGATCTTTTACGATCACGGACAGGTGAAAAACAACACGGTCATACCGGGTGAATATGGCTCCCGGAGCCTGTCCGGCTGCGGCGCCGGCATTCGCCTTTACTATAAAGACATCTTCACTTTTAAGTACGATTTTGGCTACGCGCTGGAAAATATTGAAGGCGAGCCCGATTATGTAAACTACTTTCTGGTTTCCTTGAATTTCTCTTAAAGGGTTTGCTAATTTAGGAGACATACCATGTGTGGGCGTTTAAGAATAAGGCTTTACTGGATCGGTTCGATCTTGCTCATTCGTACTTTGCTGTGCCCCTTTACACTCCTGGCGTTACCCCAGGACGGTCAAGTGGTTGCAGGCCAAGCTGCTATTTCTGTCCCTGTTCCTCTCAACATGCAGATCAACCAGGCAACCAGTAAAGCCATCATTAACTGGCAAAAATTTTCAATTGCCGCGCCTGAGTCGGTCCAGTTCCTTCAACCCAATGCTGGATCGATTGCTCTGAATCGTGTCCTCGGCGTTGACCCCTCACTGTTATACGGCAGCTTGTCAGCCAATGGGCGCATCTGGCTGATCAATCCCAGTGGCATCATGGTCGGGCCCACCGGTAAAATCAACGTCAACTCGTTTTTGGCCAGTACGCTCAACCTGGACAACGAGTCCTTTCTCTCTCAAAATGCAACCTTTAATTATGACCCCAGTATGTCCCTGACGTCCATTGTCAATCAGGGCACCATTTCTGCAGCTGAAGGTGGTCAGGTATCTCTGCTCGCTCCCGCAGTCCACAACCAGGGAAGTATTGCTGCCCGCCTCGGCAAAGTTCATATGGGGGCGGGTGAACAGATATCGCTTAGCTTTGCGGGTAACGAATCGATCAGTTTCAGCATCGACAAACCGCTTAGCGGTCAAGCGCTGGGTCCCGACGGCCAGCCCCTGGTCCAAATCCTCAGGAACAGCGGGACCATCAGCGCCGATGGCGGCGAGGTCATATTAAGTGCCCGTACCGCTTGTGAAGCCATTCAAGCAGTGGTCAACAATGAGGGTATGATCGAAGCGCGAAGCATTTCAAACCAAAACGGCATAATCAAGCTGGAAGGCGGCGAACAGGGAATCGTCCTAAACAGCGGCACATTGGATGTTTCTGGTGATAAGACCGGCGAAACCGGGGGCCAAGTACAGGTAACCGGTGATAAGGTTGGTTTGGTTCATTACTCCAAAATCAAGGCCTCCGGCACATCCGGAGGCGGCAAAGTATTTATCGGTGGCGGTTTTCAAGGAAAAAACCCGGTTATACAAAACGGCCGAATCACCTATGTCAGCAAGGACGCTGCCATCGAAGCCGATGCGGTGGACGAAGGTGACGGCGGACAGGTGATCGTATGGGCTGATGAGGCGACAAGCTTTAATGGTAGCATCACGGCTAAAGGCGGCGAGCGATCCGGCGACGGCGGCTTTGTAGAAGTTTCTGGCAAATCTCTAGGATATCAAGGTGCCATCGATACAGCAGCGGTAAAAGGCGCTGCAGGAACCGTTTTATTCGATCCCACTGATATTGTTGTATCGGATGCAGATGATACCGACGGAGCAAGCGGGGGTAACATTCTGTTTAGTGATACGCCGACAGCAGAGCCCTGGAATGTGACACCGGCCCAACTGAATACGGTTAGTGGCAATATCATATTACAGGCTGAAAATGATATAACTTTTGCCAACAATGTCAATTTGACAACTGGTAGCCTGGTCGCCCAGGCAGGCAGGCATGTCGCGGTTGACGCTGATATTACAACAGCAGGCGCCAATGTTCATTTGGAAGCAGATTCGCCGCATAGTACTGGTGGCTCATCAGGAACCGGAGATGTAGACATTTTATCAGGCACAACGGTGACTACAAATGGCGGCGCGCTGACACTGATCGGTGATGATTTTCTCATAGGCGGCAACATTGATGCCGGTGGCGGAAATGTAAATGTGGCCCGTACGTCCGGAAATTCAATTAACGTTGGCGGCGGTAGCGAGCATATCAGCCAAAATGAAATAGACCGAATCACTACTTCAGGCAGCCTTACAATTGGGCGGGCGACCACAGCAGGTGCCGGAGGCGTCATCGGAAACGGAACAGCTATTACAGCTTCAGCCGTCAGCATTGATGGAGACACTGTGGTTTCAAGTACTAGCGGTGCCACGTTTAACCTGATCGCCAATGACGGCATAAGCGTAAATAATGGTGATAATCTGACCACCAATCAAACCACAAACATCAATGCCGACGCAGACGCCGGAGACAACGATGGCATTTTTACAAACGATGCCGACATCGATACCAACGATTCTGATATTACGATCACTGCCGATGGCATAAGTATCGGCGACAATGATGACATTAATGCAGGAACCGGAAAGATAATCCTGAACGTTTCAGACGGCGGAACCATCGGACTGGGCGCAGCCGCTGACCTGTTTTTGCCGGCAAACCTGTTGGAGCAGATAACGGCTTCGACTTTTACATTCGCTGGAACGAACAGCACGATCTATGTTGGTACGGTTAGCAATTTTCAAAGCAGCAATATCGATGAGGTCGTTCTCGATGCCAATAATACAGGAGCCGGTATTCGCTTCAACGGTGATTCTACATTCAACACACTGACCGCCAATGCTAACAACGGTATTTATGTTACGGCCAATGACAGCATTACGACTGATACCGGCCCACTCAGATTAGAGACCACCAACGGCAATGTTGTCCTTGATGATAATTCCGATTTGACCGGTGTTGGCGTTGTGGTGGCAACCAGTTCCGGTGTTTTAAATTTGAGCGGTGCTAATGGCACGACCAACGCGATTACATCGACTGGTGACGGCAACAGTATTTCGCTCCCCTCAGTAACGACAACGAACAGTCCAAACCTGGCCCTTGTTTCAGATGGCAACTTATTTCTGAGCAATATCAACATCGGTGCAACGGGAACACTGTCCGCAAGCGTTGATGATAATTCCAACGGCACATCCACTTTAACGCTGGGAACTGCCTTGATTGCCGGATCGATTGATTTGACGGGCAACAATAACGACACCCTCAGTGGAGGTAACACATGGAATATCAGCGGAAATAATATCGGCACTGTTGATGGCAAGGCTTATTCCGGCTTTGAAAACTTGACCGGTACTATGGCTGGCGACACATTCACATTTGGTGCTTCCGGAAATGTGAGTGGGACCATCGATGGCGCTGCGGGGTCGGATTCCATTAACTACAGCAACCTTGGATCCTATACGGCCACCTTAGGTTCAGGCATCGTTGACATTGAAATCCTTATTGGCGCTGGTGCGGGCTTTACGTTGTCCAATGGAAGCACCTGGAACATTACCGGTCTGAACAGTGGAACTGTGGACGGTATAAACTTTTCCGGTTTTGAAGACCTAACAGGCACCAGTGGGAACAATAGCTTCACACTCAGTGGCGGCACAATTACCAGCATCGACGGTCAGGGGGGCACAGACACTTTAACCGCCAACAATGTTACCAATACCTGGAACATCACTGATTCGGATGATGGATCGCTTAACGGCATTACCAATTTCAATAGTATAGAAAATCTTATTGGTGGCACTAGCAACGACTCCTTCGCCTTTGGTGCTGCTGGTGATTTAAGCGGAATCGTCGATGGCGGGGCAGGATTCGATTTAATCGATTATAGCGCACTGGGCGCTTATACAGCCACTTTGGGCTCAAACTTTATCAGTATTGAATCTCTAACCGGGGGGGCCGGTTCTACCTTGTCCGGTGGTAATACCTGGGTTATTAACGGAACAAACACCGGATCTGTTGACGGTATCATCTATTCCGGTTTTGAAAACCTAACCGGCACCGTGGCGGCGGACACCTTCGCTTTTGGTCCCTCCGGTATTGTAAGCGGTATCATCGACGGGGGCGATCAATCCGATTCGATCGATTACAGCGCTCTGGCATCATATGTGGCCGACTTAAGCGCGGATATTAACAATATCGAAACACTAATCGGCGGCGGGGCAAACTTTACACTTACCAATGGAACCAGCTGGAACATCACCGGCCTTTATAATGGTATCGTCGACGGAATTAGCTATATCGGATTTGCCAACCTTTCCGGAACGAGTGGAGCAGACACCTTGACTGCAGGTAATGTCCCCAATATATGGGTCATTACTGACCCGGACGAAGGGTCCGTTAATGGTATTGACAGTTTTACCGGCATCGAGAACCTGGTCGGCGGGGTTGCTGACGATCAGT
>Ga0180435_10003733_pt1 | contig 15159 bp, 9 predicted proteins | sample SS_ome_3_FD_132467 | JGI IMG/M metagenome (GOLD analysis project Ga0180435, IMG submission 132467) | Hypersaline lake sediment archaeal communities from the Salton Sea, California, USA - SS_3_S_1 metaG | ecosystem: Environmental > Aquatic > Non-marine Saline and Alkaline > Hypersaline > Sediment... | reverse complement strand
TGCTGTATAAGCCAGGAAAGGGTCCGATTGATGTCTCTTAACGTTTCCTCATGAATTGACGAAAGGCCTGCAAGCTCCATGATATGGAGAAGGTATATCAATTTCCATTGATACCCCTGCTCTTTATCTCTACCTGCAGATAGGAGTTTTTGCGGAATCTCATTGTGACGGCCTACAATCTGACCATATCCAGGAAGCTTGCCCAGCCGGTTCAGTATTTTATCCCAGTTTCCGTCCGATTTCTGACGGATGCGTGCCAGTTCATTTTGCCATATGTTTAGCTGCTGATGTGAAACGGATTTAAAAATATGACCCAAACCTGTTTCCTTGATGGAATAGCCGGACTCCTTTTCAAACCAGAGCCCTGCATCCCCCTGTTCGAGCCAGTAACGATATGTATTTTGGTAGTATTTTGTCAAAAGACGATTGATTGTACTGAGATCAGACCCTGATGGGATTGAATTGAAATAGACTCTCCCGAGCCTATCCAATTGATAAAAACTTTTCATAAATAAAAAGAAAGTCTCCTCAGGGTATTGTCGAATCTGCTCAAATGCATAGTCCAATACAGACAGGAATCTGAAAAGGTCACTTCCCAGATCTTTTATAAGTTTCTGAATAAAAACGAGAAGATTATCCACCGCATTTCGTTTTACGGCTTTATTACGAGAAGAATCAATAGCCTGAAGAAATATGTCAACATACAGTCTCGCTGCCTCCGGTCCTTTAGGGTGGGTTTTTAACTCGTTAAAATAATTCAACGAATATGCTCTGGCTTCCTTCACAATAAATTCCCAGTTCTTATACGGATGGCAAAGCTCTTCCAGGAAGGTCTGAACGCCCTTTTTGAGACCATAATAGCCTCCCAAAACTTCCTGCAAGACTTCGTACCTCTGATCAATGGTCACATCAACACGGCTCACAGCGATATTTACCTCAAGCGCTTTAGAAGGCATATCTCCAATTCCCCATAATCATGTCTCTTACAGCCTATTTGTGGATACACTTTTGTGAATCACACAGAGAAGCTTTCAAAATTAAAATAATAATAGCACAATTTTTCCCTTTTCTTCAATGGGTTTTATATCTTAGAATACTGAGGACGAATAATCTTTGACATAAATACCTTGCGAAAGAATTTTTACACGTGGATAAAAAAGACTGGCAGAAAAGAGGTAAAGGACATCGGGAAAGGCTGCGAAAGAAATTTATAGAAGGTGGTCTGGAAAGATTCTCAGATGAAGAAGTGGTGGAGTTTCTCTTAACATTGGGGACTCCTCGGGGAGATCTCAAAATCCAGGCACGTGAGGCCATGGAAAGATTCGAAAGCCTCTCCGGCGTGCTTTCGGCGCCCACGGGAAAATTGACAAAAATCAAAGGAATCGGCCCCAAGAATGCCCTTTACCTAAAACTTGTTCATCAAGTCGCGCGAAGATACCTCAGGGATCGTGCGGATCGAAAAACCTTTTTCGGCTCGTCACAAGCGGTATTTGACTATCTTTTCCATTCGATGCGGGACTTGAACAGGGAAGTCTTCAAAACACTCTTCTTAAACCGTAAAAATGAATTGGTTTTTGATGAGGATATGTTTGTGGGCACACTCACTGGAAGCGCAGTATATCCCCGTGAGATTATGGCACTTGCCCTTGAAAAAAAGGCTGCGGCTCTTGTGTTCGTTCATAACCACCCCTCTGGCGACCCTACTCCCTCTTCTGAAGATAATAGACTTACCAGAGATCTTGTGTGGTCGGCGAAGCTTTTGATGATTCAAGTCCTCGACCACGTCATCATAGGCCAGGGGACTTATTACAGCTTTGCAGACGAAGGCCTCATTAAACGATTTGGGAATGAGTACGACCAAAAATTTTTCTCGTAACTTCTTGACACGGATTTAATAATTAGAGAATATAAAGGATTAGACAATTTAGCTAATTATGGCCCCATTCCAATAGTCGGTGCATCCCCTCTTAAATAGGTCAACGATTTGGGGCTAAATAACGCTAACAGCTTTGCCCCATGAAACCTGTTTGTTTCATCAGGGTCATGGATCATGCGAACAGGGACGTCCTATTTTACCAGGTGCTTTCGATTAGATACAAAACCGTCAAAACATCGATTTAAATACCATCCCAATATTGCGAGAGTGGCGGAACTGGTAGACGCGCTGGATTTAGGATCCAGTACCCAAAAGGTGTAGGGGTTCGAGTCCCCTCTCTCGCACCAAGCAACGGGTCTAAAGGTCATTCGCTGCGTTTAGACATTTGAATTGGAAAATGGCAAAGACGGGCATTAATGTCTTGAAATTCATTAAATGATTGTTAATTTTTTCATCATGAAAAAGTATTTTGGGGTTCTTCATAGAACGCTCATTTTTAATCAGTATTGATGAACTCGTAAAAAGTAATTATTTGGACGGCACAGTAAAAAACGCCAAATGTAAGTCTTGCGATTCCTGAGGAATGAGGCGGTCTTACAGTACGCTGCAATGGCGAAAGATGAAGCGCAACGTCCCGATGGACTGAATCGGGAGACGTTTTGCGAAGCTGTCATTATTGAGTCAAAGATCTCGAACTATTAGATGGGAAAGGCCAACAACTGGGGTATCACAAGATTCTAACACCATTCCCCAACGTGAGCATTGAACGAGGAAAACATGAGAACTAACCTGGAAGACATCACTTCTGTAAAGAAAAAATTATCAGTCGAAATTGAATCTAAAGAAGTCGACAAAAAATTTAATAAGGCCTATAAAATACTTGGAAAACAAGTCAAAATACCTGGATTCAGACCAGGGAAAACGCCTAGAAAAATTCTCGAAAGACATATTGGCAGTCAAATAACAGAAGATGTAGCAAAAGATCTAATTAATGAGACATTACCCGGGGCCTTAGAAGAAACCAATTCCGTTCCCTTGGGCATGCCTATTTTAGAAAAAGAAACACCTAAACAGGGCCAGGACTTCAAATATTCTGCCATAATGGAGATCCGCCCCCAATTTGAGATAGAAAACTATCTCGGTCTCGAGGTGGAAAAAGAGACATGTTCGGTCACTGAAAAAGACATCCAGGGTCACCTTGCTCAAATACAGAACGCCCACGGCACCCTCACTTCCATTAATACCAACAGGCCCATCCAAAAAAATGATCATGTGGTTATCGATTATCAGGGATTTGAGAAAGGACGGCCTCTTGAAGGAATTCAGGCATCCAATTTTCTTCTCGAAGTAGGGAGCAATGATTTTCATTCTGGGTTTGAGGAAGCCCTGATTGGTTTTAAAAAGGGTGATGAAGCCGAAATCAAAGTCGAATTCGAAGCAGGGTATCATCATACAAAGCTTGCCGGAAAAACAGTAGATTTTAAGGTAAAGATAATCGATATCAAGAAAATGGTACTGCCAGAGCTAAATGATGAGTTTGCCAAAAATCTTGGGGCTGATTTTAAGGATTTGGATGCCTTGAAAAATAAGATCAGGGAGACAGTCATCGCTCAAGAGGAGAAAAGAATCGATAGCGAGCTAAAACAAAAATTGCTAAAACAAATCTCTCACACGGTTGATTTTGAGCTCCCCCAGACCCTGGTGGATGGTGAGATTGATCAGGCTGTTGAAAACGTGAAACAGAACCTTATAAGAAGCGGCTCAAGCCTTGAAAAAACAGGCCTTTCGGAAGAAAAACTTCGAAAAGACTTTAAACCTGTTTCTGAAAAACGCGTTAAAAATTTGCTCATTTTGGGCGAAATAGCAAAGCAGGAGAAACTTACCGTAAATGAAGAGGATTTGAATCAGGGATTCAAGGATTTGGCTGCATCTACCGGGCAAGATGCCGAAATCCTCAGGAAGTATTATCAGGCAAAAAATCTCATGGATGCCCTGGAAGAAAAACTTCTGGAGGAAAAAACATTGAACTACCTGGTGGAAAATGCTAAAATTTCAATGATAGATCCCCAAAACAAAAAAAAATCTAAAAAAAAGGAGAATGATTAAACCTTATGCTGATACCAGTTGTGGTTGAACAGTCAAGCCGAGGTGAACGGGCTTATGATATTTACTCAAGATTGCTGAAGGATCGGATTATTATTATGGGCGAGGAAGTATTGGACGGTATGGCCAATACAGTCATAGCCCAAATGCTCTTTCTGGAATCCGAAGATCCAGATAAAGACATTAACATGTATGTCAATTCTCCGGGGGGTTCAGTTACTGCCGGAATGGCCATTTATGACACTATGCAATACATCAAACCGGACATAGCCACTATCTGTATGGGGCAAGCTACCAGCATGGCAGCCCTGCTCCTCGCAGCCGGAACCAAGGGAAAACGATATGCCCTTCCCCACTCCAGGATAATGATTCATCAGCCTCTCGGAGGAACCCAGGGTCAGGCCACTGATATAGACATTCATGCAAAAGAAATATTAAAAATGAGGGATACATTGAACCAAATCCTTTTTAAGCATACTGGCCAGACAATTGAAAAAGTGAAAAAAGACACCGAACGTGACTTTTTCATGACCAGTGAAGAGGCAAAGGCATATGGCATCGTGGATAAGGTTATCACCACAAGAGAAATGCAAAACCAAATAAGCAAAAACAAAAAGGCATGAGACTATGAGTAAGAAAAGCGACGCTAGTGACGATTTGATGTGTTCATTCTGCGGGAAGAGTCAGGACGAAGTGAAAAAGCTTATCGCAGGTCCGTCTGTTTATATTTGCGATGAATGCATTCAGTTATGTAACGAAATTATCGCCGAAGAATACACACAGGAAAGTGAAGAAGATTCGTCATCCAGGTTATTAAAACCTGCTGAGATAAAAGAAACCCTTGACCAATATGTGATCGAGCAGGAAAAAGCAAAAAAGACCCTGTCGGTGGCAGTTCACAACCACTACAAGCGAATTGGCACAAAGGTCGATATGGAGGGCGTTGAGATCGAAAAAAGCAATATCCTCCTGATTGGTCCCACGGGGTCAGGAAAGACGCTTCTGGCACAGACGCTGGCCAAAATATTAAAGGTCCCTTTCACGATTGCTGATGCCACAACCCTCACTGAGGCCGGATATGTCGGTGAAGACGTGGAAAACATTATTTTAAATCTTGTTCAAATGGCTGATTATGAGGTGGAAGCTGCGTGTAAGGGTATCGTTTACATCGATGAAATCGATAAAATCGCCCGAAAATCGGACAGCCCGTCCATTACCCGTGATGTGTCCGTGGAGGGAGTCCAGCAGGCCCTTTTAAAAATCATAGAAGGGACCCTGGCCAACGTCCCGCCCAAAGGGGGCAGAAAACACCCCCAACAGGATTTTGTGAAGGTTGACACAAGTAATATCCTTTTTATTTGCGGGGGTACCTTTAATGGTCTGGACAAGATAATCAGAAATCGAATCGGCAGTAAATTGATCGGCTTTGAAGCAGATATCAAAGGCAAAGGGGAAATTGATGTTAACGAGATAATGTCTAAAGTTCAGCCTGAAGACCTCATCAAGTTCGGTCTGATACCGGAATTCATTGGAAGAATACCCATCGTTGCCACGCTAAACGAATTAAGTCTGGACGCCCTTGTAAGGATTCTGACAGAACCCAAAAACGCTCTCATCAAACAGTATAAAAAACTTTTTGAACTGGAACATGTAACATTGAAATTCACCGATGCCGCTCTCCTGGGTGTTGCTGAGGCTGCACTTGAGCGCAAATCAGGTGCACGCGGCCTGAGAGCAATTCTTGAATCTGTAATGCTGGATATCATGTATGAAATTCCCTCTTCCCGGGGAATACAAGAATGTGTAATCGGTGAAGAGGTCATAACCAGGGGCGACTCTCCCCTATTACTTTATGAAAACCAGGTAGAATATGCATAAATCAATGTTCAATTTGACGAAGAGAGACCAAGGCGATCTCCTGAGAACGGAAAAGTCTTATTATCCGCTTCTCCCGCTCAGAGACGTTGTTGTTTTCCCCAATGTAGTGGTCCCGCTCTTTGTGGGGAGGGAGAAATCGATCAAGGCACTTGAATATGCCATGTCTCATCAAAAGGAAGTCTTCTTGTCTGCTCAGAAGGACGCTAAAGTTGATGATCCGTCTCCCGGAGACATATATTCTTTTGGCACGCTCAGCACTGTCCTTCAGTTGCTAAAACTCCCTGATGGCACTGTCAAGGCCCTGATTGAAGGGAAAGAAAGGGGAAGGATTGAAAATATCCTGGTCAAGCAGGAATTTTTCATGGTCGAAGTAAGCAAATCTTCAAAAAGACATGAAGCAACAGTTGAGACCAAAGCATTAATGCGAACCATTAATGCCAGCTTTAAAGAATATGCCAAACTAAACAGCAAAATCGGACAGGAAGTCGTTTCTACGATGGTCTCCATCCAGGACCCTGAACGGCTTGGAGATACCATAGCGGGTCATCTCACCTTAAGGGTGCGGGAGAAGCAGGAGCTTCTCGAAACGCAAGACCTAAACAAACGACTGGAAAAGCTTTATGAAAAACTTAACAACGAGGTAGACATCCTTAGGCTTGAACAGCGACTCAGGGCACGGGTCAAAAAACAGATGGAAAAGACCCAAAAGGATTATTATCTCAACGAACAGATGCGTGCCATCCAAAAGGAGATGGGCACTAAGGATGATTTCAAGGCAGAGCTCAGTGAACTGGAAAAAAAGATCAGGCGAAAGCGACTTTCGAAGGAAGCACACGCCCGTATTAAACAGGAATTCAATAAGCTTAAGATGATGTCCCCCATGTCGGCAGAGGCCACGGTGGTGCGGAACTATATCGACTGGATTATATCCCTGCCCTGGCGTGAAAAAACAAAAGGTAGACTGGATATAGAAGAGGCTGAAACGATTCTGAACGAAGACCATTATGGACTTGAAAAGCCAAAGGAGAGGATCCTCGAGTATCTAGCTGTTCAAAAACTGACTAAGAAAATGCGAGGGCCCATCCTGTGTCTGGTCGGCCCCCCAGGCGTGGGTAAAACCTCATTGGCCAAATCGGTGGCGAGGGCCACAGGACGAAATTTCGTTCGCCTCTCTCTCGGAGGCGTTAGAGATGAGGCCGAAATAAGAGGGCACAGGAGAACCTATATCGGAGCGCTTCCGGGAAAAATCATTCAATTCCTAAAGAAGGCCAAGTCAAACAATCCTGTTTTTTGCTTGGATGAAGTAGACAAAATGAGCACCGATTTCCGTGGCGACCCGTCTGCAGCCCTATTGGAGGTGCTGGACCCGGAACAAAATTTCGCCTTCAACGACCATTATCTTGATCTGGACTATGATCTGTCTGACGTATTTTTTATCACGACAGCCAATAACCTTCATAGTATACCACTGCCGCTTCAGGACAGAATGGAAATTATCAGGCTGCCAGGCTACACAGAATTGGAAAAACTGAACATCGCAAAGCAATTTCTTATTAAAAAGCAGACTGATCAAAACGGTCTTCAACCTGATAACATCTCTTTCACTGACAAGGCGATATTTACAATCATCAGGACATATACAAGAGAGGCGGGTGTCCGGAATTTGGAGCGGGAGATCTCCTCGATCTGTCGCAAGGTAGCGAGGAAGGTCGTAAAACGGGGTGTAGATGCCAAAATATCTGTCAAGGCCCAATCCATTCGCAAATATCTTGGTGTAGAAAAATACCGCTATGGGCGTACTGAAGAAAATAGCGCAGTCGGTGTCGGGACAGGACTGGCATGGACAGATGTGGGAGGGGAACTCCTTCAAACTGAAGCCACCATTATGCCAGGCAAAGGGAACCTGGTTCTTACAGGGAAACTCGGAGATGTTATGCAGGAATCGGCTCAAGCTGCACTGAGTTATGTGCGCTCACGGGCACGACAGCTAAGACTTCCTGATAACTTCTATGAGAATATTGACATCCATATCCATGTTCCGGAAGGGGCTATTCCCAAGGATGGCCCTTCTGCCGGTATCACACTTGCGACCTCTATTGTCTCCGCTCTGACGAGAAAACCCGTAAACCATGATATTGCCATGACAGGGGAGATCACCTTAAGGGGCAGAGTCCTGCCCATTGGGGGTCTCAAAGAAAAAATACTGGCAGCCCACCGGGGGGGGATAAGCAAGGTGCTCATACCCTTTGACAATAAAAAAGATATTGAGGAGATCCCCGGAAAAATTCTCAAAAAAGTCGAAATTGTCCTGGTCGAGCATATGGATGAAGTGCTGACACAGGCACTGATCCTGGATGAGGGAGCCGTACTCTTTGCACCGGAAGAAGAATGCGAGCCTTTTTGCCTCACTGACTCTATCAAAAAGACTGGAGAAAAATCCCCATCGGGCATCATAGCTCACTGAGAGGTCCAAATAATCTTGACAAAAACAATCCAGACGGTTAGATTTACCGTCTGATTGGGCGGATAGCTCAGTGGGAGAGCGTCGGCCTTACAAGCCGAGGGTCGCAGGTTCAAATCCTGTTCCGCCCACCATAATTATAAGTGGGCGAAGTTTTTTCTGGCTAAAATGCCCCGCATATTCATGCGGGAAGGTCGCCAAGACAAATCCAATTATAATTTCCGTTGTCACGTAAACGGAAATATCCAATATCGGGGGCGTAGTTCAGTTCTGGTTAGAACGCCGGCCTGTCACGCCGGAGGTCGCGAGTTCGAGTCTCGTCGTCCCCGCCAGTAAATCGAAAAGCTCATCTCACACGAGATGGGCTTTTTTATTGACAGGTCGGCGTTCTAACCGAAATACTGACTGATGCCCTATTGGGTATATATTTTGGAAAGCCTCAAAGACCATAGTTATTATGTCGGTTCCACACAAGATCTTGACGAAAGGATTAATCGGCATAATTGAGGCCGTTCAAAATACACAAAAGCGAAACGCCCGTGGAAAATAGTCTATCATATAGAATTCCAAGATAGATCCAGCGCCTTGAAGCGAGAAAACCAGATCAAACGAGAAAAACGAAGAGGATTTATAGAAAAGCTGTTTAAAAATCTTTGATCATCATTCATTCTGGTTAAAAAGTCCCGCATGGATTGATTAAATGCAAATGGACCATGATTGATATGTCTACGACCATGGTCGAAAGATCAAGTTGTAAAAATGATTGAAAAATGCTTGACATATAGGAGGCACACAATGCTTTATCGAGACGTACCCAAAAACGGAGATAAACTGTCAGTGTTAGGATATGGATGTATGCGGCTCCCGGTGAGGATGCAATCCATTAATGAAAAACTGGCCGAAAAGCAGATCCTGTATGCGTTGGATCAAGGGGTAAATTATTTTGATACAGCCTACCCCTATCATAACGGGAAAAGCGAATCGTTTCTGGGTATGGTGTTTTCAAAAAACGGGTATCGGGAAAAGGTGAAGATCGCAACCAAGCTTCCTCACTGGATGACCCATTCGAAAAAACACATGGATCAGATTCTGGATGAGCAGCTTAAGAAACTCAAAACCGATCGCATCGATTATTACCTTGTCCATGCGTTGAAAGGCACGGCTTGGGAAACGGCAAAGAGAAATGGTGTAATTGATTTTTTAGACGATGCCTTGAAAAAGGGGAAGATCATCAATGCCGGTTTTTCATTTCACGGACTGGCGGAAGAATTTAATAGGATTGTAGATGATTATGACTGGACGTTTTGTCAGATTCAGTACAATTATCTGGACACGAAGAATCAAGCCGGGACTGCTGGATTAAAATATGCATCATCAAAAGACATGGCCGTGATAATCATGGAACCCTTGCGGGGTGGGAATCTGGCCAAGACCCCACCACCTTCCGTTCAAGACATCTGGGCAAAGGCCGATCATAAAAAAACGCCTGTGGCGTGGTCTCTGGGTTGGATCTGGAATCACCCGGAGGTCACCGTGGTTCTTTCCGGGATGAACAACGATGCCCATATCGCTGAAAATCTGGCATTAGCCGAAAAAGCCCTGCCAAACGCTTTTTCTGAAAATGAAGTGCAATTGGTGGAGGAAGCGGCTGCTGAATTTAGAAGAGCACTGAAGGTCGGTTGCACCGGTTGCCAGTATTGTATGCCCTGCCCGGCCGGTGTGAATATTCCAAGCTGTTTTGACAGGTATAATTCCAGGCATGCTTTCAAGGATAAAAAGGCAAAACTATGGTATCTTGCCCAGAACGGCGGCGTTTTTGATGATCGGCAAACATTGGCATCCATGTGCGTAAAATGCGGTGAATGTCTTGAAAAATGCCCCCAACATCTCCCCATACCAGATCTATTAGAAGAAGTGAAAGAGGATATGGAGGGCATCATGACCAAACCGATGATCTGGCTGATCAAGCGGATAATGAAAGTCAGAAAAAAACGATAACTTGATGAACAAGAAATGGGATATTGGATCGACTACCCGGCCATCGGCTTGAGCACCAACCTGGCCTCACGGTTGGAGCAGGCCTGTGAACCGGGGGAAATCTATTTGTCCCACACCACATGGGGCTTGGTCAGAGAAGAGATCTTCTGTGAGGAAGTGGGCACCCTTGAGTTGAAAGGGTTCCACTATCCCATTCAGACTTACCGTATTCTGCAAAATCATTCAGTTGGAAAGCTAACCTCCTGATGTTGCTCCCCTTATACAGGAATATTCATATAGCTGGACAAAACAGTTACTGGTGTTATTTCCCATTGAAATTTGAATAAATATGATATTTTTCACGATTGAGGCAGAAGAAAGCTGCTATTTATCCAACGACATTTAGCGATAATTTTTTTTGTTTATCTATGATCTCCTTTTTTCTGTCAACACAAACCGGTCCAATTTCCCCTTTTAAAACACAATATGTTGTAGAATTTTGGTGCGTAACAACCATATACATAAATTATAAAAAATATAATTAAATTATATAAAAAACCTTGACAAAGACTATAATATATGTATAATTATACTTGAATGGGGTTAAAAGATGGTATACACTGAAATTAAAAGGTGATGATTAACTATACTAAGAGTATCAGATAAAAGCGCTTCTCGGGTGTGCGTGAATCTCAACACCGGGCAATTTCCTAAACAAAAAGAAGAGGTTTGCACCGGGAAGAAAACGGCATCGTGGGAAGCCATTTTTTGATAAACGAGGTGTATGATTAACGATCAGCTTAACTTTTTCTTAGAGAATTTATCTGTAACCGTCTGTAACCCTTTTACTAACCTCAACCCCTGCCCCTGAGTTAGCCTCCTTTCTCAGGGGCATTTTCAGATCTTACACAAACTCAGGTACTTCCCTGCTTAAAAAGCGACTTAAAACAAAAAAATAACTTGATTTTATCCGGGTACAGTTTATCATTGAAATATTCAATAAAAGCATGCGCTTTTTTTGAAGGAGTGGTTTCGTTCTGATGGAAAGTTTCATTTGTCAGAAGTGACAACCTGAAGCGAGGGACCATGAGAAATTTTTTGAAAGGAGGGTGTCATTATGGCAGATGGAACCGTAAAGTGGTTCAGTGACCAAAAGGGATACGGCTTCATTGAGCAGGAAGACGGACCGGACGTATTTGTTCATCATTCGGGCATCAATGCAAGCGGTTTTAAGTCTCTTAGAGAAGGCGACCAGGTTACCTTTGACATAGAGGAAGGCAAAAAAGGCCCTGCCGCAGTAAATGTAAGCGTAGTATAGGAATACAGCTCACGCTTTTACACAGAAAAAGGCATTCCATATAACGACTATGGAGTGCCTTTCTTACTTTTGGAGACAAAACCCTTAATTTTATTTTGCTCATACAGTTTAGCTAACCCGGACCGAAATCCGGTCACCAATTACTCTATGAGGTTACTTTTTAGAAAGCCCTAAGAAAAAAAATTACGGATGTTTTACCTGCTTTGCTTTACACCTAATCGCGGGTACATCCTTTATACTGCGCTTCACATTCTCTCTCATACAAATACTGCATTGCTCTTTAAGCAGGCCATGTTTACATCTTTTCATAACAAACACTTTCCTTTACAAGTTTGAAGGCTTTAAGTTTACCGCAACGTTGCATAAAATTTGAGTTCAAAACGGTATAAATTGGGTCCGCAAGGGGCGATTGCATATTTTCAAGGACGAAAGCGTATTAAACATACGGTGAGGTCTTGAAAATGGGCAATCGTTTCTTGATGGCCTGATATAGATCGAGCGAAGCGCTTTTGGACCAAATATTTATGAAACGTTGGGGTTTAGTCCAGCTCAAAAAAATAATCAGGTCAAAAGGCCTGATTTTTTTTGATTTCAATAAATAAATATTTTTGAATAGCCACTACTATAAAGATGGTCCCCACTTTGTCAAGGAATGATTTGGAAAGTTAATGATTTTTTTGACCTCTTTGACTGATTATGGTAAAATTTATTTAAATGCCATACAATAGATTACGTTTTTCACCGCAATAGGGAGAGACAATGCATGAATAACAAAAAGTCAGTAGAAGAGATACATAACTATGTACGCCTTGCACTACCGCTTATGTCTAAGCACAATATACCCGTTACCCCAAGAAATTATGCGGTGTGGTACGAATATGTGTCTGGCAAAAACAACGAACTTTGCCTTACCATCGATAACATGTTTGAAAAGAAAGACATTTTTTCTGAGGAACAAAACGAAATACTTTATAAACGATTTTGTGCGGAAAAAGATGAAGAAGAATTAAGGAAGCTCAGAGAGGATCTGCAACGGGTTCTAGTTTCCGTTATCAGTGAAGTATCGGGGTTAAGCGGGCAAACGGAAAAATACGAGACCCTGATTTCAAAATCTGTGGATCAACTATCAGAAGATGCGTCCACTGAAAAGATTAAAAACGTTGTCAGTGAAATTATTCATGAAACAAAATCAATCGGAAATTTTGGAAAAACTCTACAGGACAAATTGAAAGAAACAACGGATGAGTTAGAGGCCCTTCAGAAAGAATTTGAACATGCAAAGACAGCGTCATTAGTCGATTTTCTGACGGGTGTGGCCAACCGGAAGGCATTCGATGACACACTCGCTAAATGCGTCAGCGAAGCCAGCACCGACAAGAGTGATTTGTGTTTATTGCTGATTGACATAGACCATTTCAAAAAATTTAATGATGACTACGGGCACATTGTTGGAGATGAAGTATTAAAATTCGTAACGAAAAAAACCAAGGAAATTGTGCGAGGCAGGGATTTTTTAGCACGCTTTGGTGGAGAGGAATTTGTCGTCATCCTTCCACAAACCCCACTTTCGGGCGCGAAGACTGTCGCTGAAAATATTAGGTCTTTCTTTTCTGAAGCAGAACTGACAGCAGTGGCGACATCAAAAAAACTGGGAAAGGTGACTGTATCAATTGGCGCAGCACTCTATCGACCGGGTGAGCCTTTAGAAACTTTTATCAATCGCTCTGACCAGGCGCTTTACTTGGCGAAAAACTCCGGGAGAAACCGCGTGGCAACAGAAACTGATTTAGCCGGTGGGGAAACGGGTGGTTAAAAAGGACAGAGAGTTCAAGCTTGTTATGCTCTCAATGACTAAACTTCTAATCTCTAAAAAACCGCCCGTTTTTTTCTGTCACCAACCCTTTTGACATGAGTCTATCCAGATGCTTGTTGATCATCTCAGCTTCGAAAAACCTTAAAATAGATGCCATGTAAGGGTACTTCTTGTAGATCAGGGCTCTATCCACAAAATCATCCATCGACCTCGGCGAACTCAAAAACTCCAGGATGTTTTCGTCCCGCTCCTTAAAACCGGCTAAGAATTGATCAAACCTCTCACGAATATTATCCCTGATTACCCCCAAATGAGACGAAACAACGGTTTCTATCTCGTAACTTATAACGCGTTCAATGGAATCAATGAAATCGTCAATCCTTGATTCCGGATTGGCATACCAGGGGCCAAAGGATGTAAGATCGATATCGGTTGTCAGCATAATCTTTTCATTTGGCAAGTAAAAGCAATAATGATCATCCGTATGTCCCGGTGCAAAAACCGTCTCCATCAGCGTGTCTCCAAAATCAAACACATGGTCCCTGTCAAAAAAGTTCCCTGTCTTGAAATCTCTAAGTTCTGAGGATGTTGTCACATAAAAAATCCAATCCTCTTTAAGTTCCGGTTTTACGAACCGCTCTGCCATGCGGGCAAGATCACCGTTTGTCTCTTTACATTCGTCTGGCCCCCAAAGTCTCTCAGGAGGAAAAAAATTCGATCCTGCACAATGATCCGGATGCCCATGGGAATAGATTACAACATCAGGGGCAAATGTGTTTTCAATATCAACCAATCTGTTGCGACCACAACCCGTTTCTATCAATGCGGTAATTTTACCTTTTATTAAAACAGAGTGGCAAAAGGGAAACCTGCCCTCATTTTCTCCTTCAATAAGATAAATATTTTTATCGACTTCCTTTAGCGTAGACAGGATTATTGCCTCCTTGATCTTTCTGTGCCCCCGGCTGACTAAAGCCCTACCCTTACTCCGTTGGGGGAATTTTCCTCAATATATTTATGTTTATATATCTATTTTTATTTTAGTATTAACGCGTTAAAATTAACATAATCGATTTATTTTTTGTTGTCAATGTCTTTTATACTCGGGCTGTCTGTCTTGACAGTGAGTCAAAATGATGTATAACCCTTGTGTATACAGCCTTAGTGTGGTGTCATCTGATAAGGACACAAATATCCATTGCAAATCGTCAACGGGCTGAATGGGTTGCCATAAAACCCCCTCCTTGCTTTGACAAAAAAAACATGGACTGGGTTATAGAACCTTTTGAAAGAAATATCAGCAAGATAATTAAGCGCTAACCGAGGATTTGATAATGCAGGAAATCCGTAGGAGACTGCAAATATTTGCGATCGTATTTTTGATAGTGACTGTATTCGGTACAGTCGGCTTTATGATGTTAGAGGATCTTTCATTCCCTGACGCTTTTTACTATAGTATCGTTACAATGTCGACAGTTGGATATGGTGACATTCACCCAACGAGCCAGGCCAGTCGTATGTTTGCCGTTTTGTTGATCGTAATGGGTGGTGCCACCTTTTTTGGCGTCATAGCAAACGCTACTGAAGTATTAATACTAAGACGAGAATTAAAAAACAGAACACGAAAGGTTAACATGGTCCTCGGTGTTTTTTTCAGTGAAGTAGGTTATAAGCTCCTGGGTCTTTTCTCAAACCACGATTCTAATATTAGTGAGGTAAGAAAAAATCTCCTT
>Ga0180435_10003731_pt1 | contig 15169 bp, 11 predicted proteins | sample SS_ome_3_FD_132467 | JGI IMG/M metagenome (GOLD analysis project Ga0180435, IMG submission 132467) | Hypersaline lake sediment archaeal communities from the Salton Sea, California, USA - SS_3_S_1 metaG | ecosystem: Environmental > Aquatic > Non-marine Saline and Alkaline > Hypersaline >... | reverse complement strand
ACGCTGATCGGCGATCACCTGCTCGAGCGTGGTCTCGGTGCTCTGGATCTCCTTGTCACGTGAATCCAGCTCCGCCTTCAGCTCGCGCCAGTGCAAGCTCAGGTGTTCTGCTTTCAGTTCACGCTCTTCCTGTTTGAATTCTTTATAGCGCTCAGCAGCCCGGCTCTGGCGCTGCAGCCTGGCCAGCTGTTTCTCGATCTCTTCACGCAGGTCGGAAAGTCGCTCGAGGTTCTCACGAGTATGCCTGATTCGCGTTTCAGTCTCGCGACGGCGCTCTTTATACTTGGAGATGCCTGCTGCTTCTTCGAGGAAGTTACGCAGCTCTTCCGGTTTTGCTTCGATCAGGCGTGAGATCATGCCCTGCTCGATGATGGCATAACTGCGCGGGCCGAGGCCGGTACCGAGAAACAGGTCTGCGACGTCACGACGACGGCAGCGTGTACCGTTCAGGCTGTACTTTGAAGTACCGTCACGGGTGACCTGGCGTTTCACCGAAATCTCGTTGTAGTTGGCGTACTGGCCGCCCAGCTTGCCTTCACTGTTATCGAAGATCAGTTCGACTGAAGCCATATCGACCGGTTTTCTGGCTGATGAGCCATTGAAGATAACATCATCCATGGAAGCGCCGCGCAGGTGCTTGGCGGAAGATTCACCCATCACCCAGCGAACAGCGTCGATGGTATTTGACTTACCGCAGCCGTTGGGGCCGACGATACCGGTGAGATTACTGGGCAGGTTGATGTTGGTTGGATCGACGAAGGACTTGAAACCAGCGAGTTTGATCTTGCTTAATCGCATCTGAGTTAAATGGGTATTCCAGAAATAGTTTTTATCGAATTTATAAGATTCTAATACGTAGATTTATACGCAAGAAACCATAATTATTCGGCGTAGTTTACATGACTGGGCATGCATTTTAAGGGCGAAATGGATAACTTTTTCAGGAAAAAAAATTCAGCTGAATGGCTTGTTTAACTAGCCGTGGTAAGCTGCTGAATTCATTGGAACGAAAACATTACACTTCCATAATATTAGCCCCTAATAATATAAAATTATTTTGCTGCCTTCTGTATAATGCCGCATTGTTTGCCTATTTCATTGCAGCCAGTCACTGCCGCGAGGCCGATCGCACTGCTGCGAGATAATTTATAGAGATTCAGAGTATGCCCACCAAACCATCCAAAAAACTGGAAACCTTCGACAACCCGACACCGGAACGTGACTACACCATCCGTATCCGTCTACCCGAATTCACCTGCCTGTGCCCCAAGACAGGACAACCGGACTTCGCTACGCTACACCTGGAATATGTACCAGAGATGTCATGTATTGAATTGAAATCATTGAAATTATACATCTGGGCATTCCGTGAAGAAGGCGCCTTTCACGAGGCGGTCACCAACGAGATCCTGTCCGACCTGGTGGCAGCTTGCGATCCACGCTTCATGCGCCTGACAGCGGACTTCAACGTACGCGGTGGCGTTTACACCACCGTCGTTGCCGAACACCGAAATCCTTCCTGGGTCGCCCCCGAGAAAGTCACCCTTCCCTAGAAGATCGGCCCCACAAACACGTGTCTTCTGAAGTCTTCCCAGCTAAAGTATTTCTGGGTATCGATATCGGCACCTCGGGTATCCGTGGCAGCTGTATCGATGACAAGGCAGACGAGATCTGTACGCACCACATCGCGCTGAATTCTCAGCCATCTGATGGTGACATCAACGAGCAGGATCCAAACTGCTGGCTGCCTCTGCTGGATGAATTACTGACGACGATAAGCACCCTGCTCGAACAGCATGCCCCTGGGCAACGGATATGTGCCATCGCCATCGACGGTACGTCAAGCACACTGATCGCCTGCGACGAAGAAGGCACGGCTCTATCACCGGCACTGATGTACAACGACCAGCAGAGCCGCTCGCAGGCAGAAGCCATCAGCCGCTTCGCCCCCACCGACAGTGCCGTCCACGGTGCCAGTTCATCACTAGCCAAGGCACTCAAGCTGCTCGCCCGCTACCCGGTCACGCAGCACCTCTGCCACCAGGCCGACTGGCTTGTCGGCGAACTCAGCGGACGCTACGACATCAGCGACGAGAACAACTGTCTCAAACTGGGCTACGACAGCCGCACTCGATCGTGGCCTTCTTGGCTGTTTGAGAATAGCGAAGGAGCTGTCATACCAAAACGAATCCTGCCGGAAGTTGTACCGCCAGGCACACCGATCACCAAGGTCAGAACAAAGCTGATCGATAAGTATCGACTTGCTGATGACTGCATCGTCATTGCCGGCACTACCGACAGTAATGCCGCCGTACTGGCGACAGGCGCAGGCAAGCCCGGTGATGCTGTGACCTCGCTGGGCAGCACACTGGTGGTCAAGATATTCTCCGAGCAGCCGATCTTCGATTCCGAGTTCGGTATCTACAGCCACCGTATCAACGGGCGCTGGCTCGCCGGCGGCGCCTCAAATTCTGGCGGCGCCGTTCTTCTCAAGCACTTCAGCAAGGCACAGCTGGATGAGATGACGCCTCAGCTCGATCCGGATCATCTCATCGGTCTGGACTACTACCCGCTGCCAGATAAAGGTGAGCGTTTTCCAGTGAATGACAGCAATAAAACGAGTAAAATCGAGCCACGTCCGGATTCGGACCTCCAGTTTTTCCAGGCCTTGCTGGAAGGTATAGCGAATATCGAAAAAGAGGCCTATGAAAAGCTGCACGAATTAGGCGCAACCAGGCCAGTCAGGATTTATACCGCTGGCGGCGGCAGTAAAAACCCGGCATGGACGGCGATCAGAAGTCAGATCATCGGAACTGACATCTTGCAGGCGCCCCACAGCGAAGCCTGTTATGGCAGCGCCCTGTTGGCAAAATCCGGCTACCTGACTGCTAACCCAGAAGAATAAATGACTGGGATAAGCGACCAGATTTACGACCTATAACTCCAACCAATTTTTTATTGATAACAGCGACAGTAAATAGATATGTTTTCATTCATCAAAGGATTTTTCGATTGTTTCAGTGGCTTTGGCTTACTGTTAAAACCCGGCGTCAAACGCTTCGTACTCATCCCGTTCGTCATCAGCGTCAGCCTGTTCTCACTAGCCATCAAGTTACTCAACGATCAGCTGGATGCCTGGATGGAGCAATTACTTCCCGGCTGGCTAGACTGGCTGGAATGGCTGATCTACCCGCTGTTCTATCTCGTCATCCTGCTGGCCGTGTTCTACAGTTTCACCGTAGTGGCCAACCTGGTCTCAGCACCGTTCAACAGCCTGTTGTCCGCCCGGATCGAAGCCATGCTCACTGGAAAAAAACCGGTTGATATCAACTCCGATCGTTTCATGAAACTGATGGCAAGAACCTTGAAGTCAGAGATACAGAAGATCCTCTATGCCATCAAATGGTTTATTCCGCTGATCATCATCACCATTATTCCCGGTGTGAATATCGTCGCACCATTCCTCTGGATCATGTTTGCTGCGTGGTTCTTCGCACTGGAATACAATGATTATCCGCTGGCGAACCGCGGCCAGTTCTTTGATGATATCAAGACATACAATCGCAAGAACCGCATGCGATCGCTCGGTCTTGGCAGTGCCGTGTTCATCCTCACCAGTGTCCCGGTGCTCAACTTTTTCGCTATGCCGGTTGCCGTTGCCGGTGCTACAAGGTCTGTAACAAAAACAGATGAGAGTGCTTAAGTGATGGAAAACCGTGTAACCGAGCTTGAGATCCGTATGACCCACCTTGAACATACTATCGAGGTTCTAAACAGTACCATCATCAAGCAACACGACGAGATCGATCATCTCAAGCTGCAGGTTTCGGTGTTAGAGAAAAAGTTAAAAGCGACGCAGGCAACCATCATAGCGCCAGAGAGCGAGGAGACTCCACCGCCACATTATTAGCGACTATAACGCTCTACGCTGTCTATCGCAGGCCAGTTCACCTTATGGTCGAACGGTGTTTTCTTTATTCGAAGATGCACAACTCACTCACATACCCCGACAGAACTGGCACGACATCGCTTGTAGTTGGACCAGGTCGTATCTTTCAAGATCGCCTTGTCGAATATCGACTCTTCGATCTTGGCTTCTCTGAACGATGCCTTGCTCAGGTCTGCTGAGGTGAAATCTGCGTCACGGCAATCAGCGCCATCCATTTTGACCTTGTCCATCATAGCCGCCACTAATCGAGTGCGGTGCATCTTTGCTTCGCTCATCACCGATTCAGTGAGTATTGCGCCTTCAAAGTTTGCGTCTGTCAGGTTGGCCCGTTCGAAGTTGGTCTTGATGAGCCTGGCATCAACCAGAATGGCACCGACCAGGTCAGCATCGTAGAAATTCGTATTATCTGCCCTGATGCCGGTGAAATCAGAGTTTTTCAGATGCGCACGGCTAAACCGGCTGTTTTCAAGTTCAGCCCCCTTAAAACTCGCACCTTCTGCCTTAACTGCCACCAGACGTGTATGGAACATTCTGGCATTATCAAAGCGTGCATCCTTCATGCTGGCAAAATTAAGATCGGTATTCTCAAGCAGGGCGCCGCTAAAGTTCGCACCATCAAACTTCGCCTTGGTGAGCACAGCGTTTGACAGGTCCTGACCGCTGAAATCTCGTCCGGACATATCACAGTTGGCCCAGTTTACATAAGGTGCAGGCGCATCATCACAGGCTGAAAATACTAGACTCTGTCCAGAGATGCTAAAAAGTACCAAAACATGAAGCAGGAACACTCGTTTGGACATGCTTTTTCTCATAAATTTACTAAAATTTTGTATTGAATCATTTAAACTAAATAGCCAATAATGGACTATGGATTTTACAGCGATTCTCACTGGAATGTTATCTATTAAACCTGCATCTTTCTCAGACCTGTTTTCCATGCATGTACGACGGCCAGCAATGCTTGCCGTTACTGCCCTGGTTACGCTGCACAGCGTTCCAGTTTATGCCGACAGCAATACCCAGGTGCAGGCCTCTGCCAACATCTCTTCCTATGCAAGCCCGGCCGATTACAGTGAGTATTACCGCCGTGAACCGATCGTCCCCATCCCTCTCGATATCGAAGTCAACCAGCCGAAAGCGGCACTGGGTGAGCGCCTGTTCTTCGACACTCGTTTGTCCAGTAACAGGCAAGTAGCCTGTATCAGTTGCCACAAGCTCGATACCGGTGGTGACGACGGACTGGTGATGGGGCTGTCCAGTTCGGCAGAGCAGCATATCATCAACACACCGACCGTATTCAATTCACTGTTTAACTTCAGGCAGAACTGGAGCGGCTCGGTACGCTCACTGAACGATCAGATCGACCGCTCGATACGCAGCAAGCATGCTTTCAACAACAACTGGAACGATATCGTTGTCCTGCTATCCAAAGACAAAATACTTGTATCCGAGTTCAACCAGGTCTATGCAGACGGCATAAATAAAACCAATATCATCGATGCCATCGTCGAGTTCGAAAAGACACTGATCACGCCAAACTCTCCATTCTATCGCTATCTGCGCAAAGAAGAAAACAGCCTCACCGAAGTCGAGATCGAAGGTTACCGGACCTTTAAAGAGCTCGGCTGCATCTCCTGTCACCAGGGCATCAATGTCGGCGGCAACCTGTTCCAGAAATTTGGCGTATTCTATGATTACCTTTCAGAGCGCGGCGACATCAAGCGTCCCGATTATGGTCGCATGAACATCACAAAGCGCCAGATGGATGAGTTCGTGTTCAAAGTACCCTCGTTGCGCAATATTGCACTAACCGCGCCCTACCTCCACGATGGCAGTGCAGAGACACTGGAAGAAGTCATCATCATCATGGGCAAGACACAGCTTGGTCGAGTGCTGTCGAATGAAGAAGTCGCTCTCATCGAAGCATTCCTGCGTACACTCACCGGGGAATACAAGTACCGTCCACTGGGTACTGACACATGGGAGACACCTTCACTGAGCACCTCTGAAGTTTCGCAGCCACGAGGTGAGCAGTCATGAAGCTCAGAAACCTGAATTACCTGATCGGATTCGGCTTGCTGATTGCCCTGGTCTGCTTCTTTTTCTACAAGAGTATCTTCAGCGACAAGCCGCTGACAGAGACCCTTGCAAGCATCAACGAGATACAGGACCTTCAGGTAGAGCTGCATCGCGACCTGCTGCGTTACCGAAATAACCAGATCTTGCAGTATGATACATTGAATCAGACCTTATTCGCATTAGACAGCAACATGGTCAACCTGTGGCAGAATGAGATCGCAATATCCAATATCGGCAGCGATACGCTGAACAATCTCGACCAGCTGATAACAGAACAGGCACTGTTGATCGAAGATTTCAAAACGCATCATTCAATACTGCAAAACTCGCTCTACTACATCTTCAACGTAAGTTCGGATCTTTATTCGATCAGACCCAAGACACAGTCGAAAGAACAACTGAGGATTACCGCAGAGTTGCTCGCACTGCTACTGGAATACAAGGAGCAGCCAAGCCACAGGATTGCGAACCGCATCTATCCTTTGATCGATACCTTGAACCTCAATCCTGACTCGGACACCAAGTCACTGATCAATCACAGCCTGATGATCATCGAGCGTCTGCCCGAGATCGATAACATCATGTCTCGATTCAACTCGCTCAGCCTGGAGAAACAGATAACGCTGCTGAAACAGAAAGTAAACGAGCTGAGGAAGAAAGAGAACAAGAATGCCCAGATATTTAACGCGCTGCTGTTCCTGAGCGCCCTGTACCTGATCATCTATATGCTGTACATCTTCATCAAGCAGCGCAATAACGAGGAAGCCCTGTCGAAGACCAACGAGCGTCTGAACGATGAGATCGAACTGCGCACCAGGACAGAACGCGCTCTGTTCCAGCTGGTCAACATCGATAAAAACAGTCACGGCAACAGCGAAGACCGCATCCTGTTCCTGTTAAATGCACTGTGTACCGCGCTCGACGTCGAGTACGCCTACATCAGTAAATTAAGATCCTCAGGAACCAGCGCTGAACTCATCGGCATGCTGGACCACGGCATGTTCTCAAGCAACAAGACCTACCAGCTGAAGGACACTCCGTGTGAGGACGTGTTCGACAATGGCCGCCTGGTATTTAACCGTGACTTTTCAGACTATTTCACTAATCACATGCTGGGAACAGCCTCGGCATATATCGGCATCAGTCTGACGGATCAAAATGACAATGTCATCGGCATGATCGCTGTCGCCAGTGAATCGCCGGTTACCGATACCAACCTGTCAGAAAATATCCTGACCATCGCCAGCTCTCGCGCGATCATCGAACTGGAACGCCAGGTCGAGATCAATTACAACGAACGTTACCAGAATGGCCTCGAAGTCATCGATGGCTGGATAGCCAGATTGATCACCGAAGGTTATGATCGGGAAGCTTTCTTCAAGAACATCTGCCGTGCTGCACAGGAGATTACGAATGCGCAGCTGGCCGCGTTCCCTGTACTCAATAATGATAATGAAAGCTACTATTTCCTCTCGGCCAGCGGCCTTCAGGCGGAACAACTTGAGAATCTTACCCTGGATGTTGACGATGGCGGCATCTGCGCCTGGACGATACTCAATAATGACAATCTCGTCATCAATGATGTCGCCACTGATCCGCGCGCCCAGGTACAGTTATCTGAGCAGTTCAACATCAAATCCGCCCTGCTCACTCCGGTCACATTGAAAGAACAGCCTTACGGCGCGCTCAGCGTTTTCCGATCATTCGATGAATTCGACCGCGTCGATGAACAACTGCTCACCCAGTTTGCACAGAGCGTACAGATGGCCATCATCAATATGCAACTGGTTAGCGACATGAAGTCCGAACGAGAACGCGCCGAAGTCACCCTGCATTCAATCGGTGATGCAGTCATAACGACCAATGTGCATGGCGAGATCGAATACATGAACCATGTCGCCGAGGCACTTACCGGCTGGTCTCTGTCAGACGCGCGTAACCTTAGCGTACAGACCGTATTCCGCATCGAAGATATGGATACCGGTGAACCGGTGCACGACCTGGTGATGGCATGCATCGATGACAGCATCACCATCAACAAGAGCATCCTGAGCCTGGTCAACCGCAAGGGTAATAAAAAAGATATAGAAAGCTCGATCTCTCCTATCCTCAACACCTCCGGCAACACCGAAGGTGTGGTCATCGTCTTCCACGATGAGACACAACGTCGCCAGCTTGAAAACACCATCAAACACCAGGCGGCACATGATACCCTGACTGACCTGCTGAACCGGGACGCATTCGACATCGAACTCTCTGACCGCGTCTACGATGCCAGGAACAACGAACGCTATCATGTACTCTGCTATCTCGACCTCGACCGGTTCAAGCTCGTCAATGACACAGCCGGACATATCGCTGGTGACCAGTGCCTGATACAGGCGACTTCAATCATCCAGTCATGTATCCGCAGTGATGATGTATTCGGTCGTCTCGGCGGCGACGAATTCGGCCTGATCTTGCAGAACTGTGACGTCAACAGCGCTGTGCGCATCGCCGATAACATCTCACTAGCGATCTCGGAGATGTCTTTCCGCTGGGATGGCTGTGACTACAAGCTCGGCATCAGCATCGGCATCAATCCGTTAGATAAAAACACCCAGGATACAGCCGATGCAATACGCCGTGCCGATCTCGCCTGCTATGCTGCCAAGGACCAGGCAAACAATCATATCTATGTCTACGAAGAACAGGACAGCGAACTGATACGCCGTCAGGAAGAAACCTATTGGGCGACACGAATCAGCGATGCCATCGAAAACGACCGCCTGCGGCTATTCGCTCAGCCGATCGTCTCACTCAAGAATAAAGATATACGTCCCAATGAGACCCAGTTTGATCACGTAGAGATACTGGTCAGGCTGCTCGATGATGATGACCAGTTGATTCCGCCAAATGCTTTTGTACCGGCCGCGGAACGTTACAACCTGATGAATCTGGTCGATCGCAAGATCATCCTGGAAACCTTCTCATTCATCTATGATAACGATGAATTAGATAACAGCCATACACATTACTCGATCAACCTGTCTGGCAACTCACTAAGTGATAAAGACTTTGCCGGTCACGTATTAGAACAGGCTGAACGTTTCGATATCAACAGCCGTCGTATCTGTTTTGAGATTACCGAGACTGCTGCGATCAAGAACCTGCATCAAGCGAAGCTACTGATCAAGGAACTGAAAGCTGCCGGCTTCCAGTTCGCACTGGATGATTTCGGTAGCGGCCTTTCCTCCTTCCATTACCTGAAGAATCTCCATGTCGATTATCTGAAGATCGATGGCAGCTTCGTTGCTGACATGGTCAATAACAACATCGACCGTGCCATGGTCGCTGCTATCTCTGAAGTCGGTCACGTCATGGGCATCAAGACTATCGCCGAATATGTCGAGAATGAGCAGATCATCAAGAAACTTCAGGATATCGATGTAGACTTCGGCCAGGGTTACGGCATCGAACAACCCAAACCATTACATGACCTGTTCACGCAAGGCAAAAAAAAGAAAGGCTCACCCACGCTTAAGGTTATTCACAATAAATCGTGAGGGGCTAAGATAAGTCATTATGTCGTCGCTGACTGGCAGCGGCTCCGTTTCGATCTGGGAAGCGATGATCTCTGCTGATAACAGGCCACTGGTAAACCCTCTCGAACCATGTGCCAGACTCACATATAAACCGTCCCTATAACGTGCAGCGGCATAGCCTTTCTGATTATTACCATGCCGGATATCTTCATACTCCTGTTTGAAGAAAGACCTGTCTGGCACCGCCCCGACAACCGGCACCCTGTCTTTCGTCATCAGCCGGAACCCGGCCCATGAAGACACGATATCTTCATAATCAAACACATCAAGGTAGAAAGTGTTAAGTATCTTTAACAGGTCCACGTTGTCCTGCTCATTGATAGCGGTGTCACTGACACCTCGATTGTAGGTTGCACCGATATAATGCACCCCGTTGATCAATGGCGTAAAGTACTTGCCCGCGTTCACCGCTTTCGTCATATCGGCTGATTCATAAACTTCATTCAAAGTGGCAACCTGCCCCCTGATAGTTTCGACCGGCAGCTCCAGTTCCAGGCCAAGGTCATCGACGCATACGCCACTAGCAATGACCAGAGTTTCCGTTTCGAATACCTGCCCATCAACAGACCGACAGGTCCAGCACCTACCATGTCGTTTAACCTGTGCCACCTCCGCTCGAATTATTTTCAAGCGATCACCACATGCCTGTTGCAGAGTTTTACACAGAGCCACCGGCAACACCACACCTGCCGACTTATGTTCGACGAATACCGAATTATCATCAGGGCAACGAAGCTGCTTATATCGATCGAGGTCAGCGATAGAAAGGTAGTCACTATTAAACTGGTATTTTTTTATGATTTCCTCGATACGCTTGCTGTCGATCATCTGAAGCATGCCGCTCTCATACCAGAAGGTTTCGCCACCATGCAAGATAGACTGCGCTTGCAGCTGGTTCAACTGGTAGACGCTGTAGTAGAACGCAGCGAGATAAAAATCAAAATCTGTATCGTTGTTTACCGACAGGCGCGGGTAGACGATGGCACATGGATTCGCCGAAGACTCTTTCGCCACCTCACCCTGTCGATCAATCACTTCCACCACCCAGCCACGCCTCACCAGTGAGTAGGCAATACTTAATCCAGCGACACCGGCTCCGATGATAGTCGCACGTCTGGTCTTTTGCCTGCTTGCATGCCTGGTTTCACCTGCTGCTTTTGTCTGACCTGGCTGGATGAACCAGGGCCTATCGCTATAGCGATAGGTAGATGCTTCTGCCCTGTCGTCATGACCGTGGTAGCGTGCAGTGATCATCTCCCGTTTATTGCCGTGTCCTTTGACCTTTTCGACTTCGAAGCCTGCCTGCTGCAGACCGCGTTTCACCACACCCGCTGCTGTATAGGTGCTGCAACGCGACCCTTCACGACTGTTCCTTGCCAGATGCTGAAATACTTCTTCGGACCACATAGCAGGATTTTTGGCCGGGGCGAAACCATCCAGATACCAGGCGTCGACATTCATCGATGTATTTCCTAAAGCCTCACCAACATCCATGAAGTGAAAATGTATACACACCTTGCCATCGAACAGATGACGCAGGTGTCTACCTTTGATGGGCGGCGGATAATGTCTCAGCAACTCGTCGACATAGGGACGCAGCGTGTCATTGTTGCCGAACAACCGGGCGATCGATTCTGGTGACAGCGGATACCCTTCGATAGCGATATAGTGTAGTCGCTCATCTCTACGACGATCACCCTGCATCCAGTGGCGCATGGTCAGCAGGCAGTTGAGACCGCTGCCGAATCCCAGTTCGCCAATGATGAAACGCGGCTTGTTCTGCCAGCGCTCTGGCAGACCGTTATGCTTGAAGAACACGTGTTCGAACTCAGCTGAACCGGAGACACTTCCTTTAGCACCTTCAGCATCCTCCGCAGATAGAACTGGTGAGTAATAGATATCATCGAACAGCTCGCTGTAGGGCTGTCCGTCTCGCCAGATTAAATTTGTATACTGCATATAGCCTTAGGTAGTCAGGAAAAGGTAAAATGAGAGATTACGTTCTCATCCGTACATCAGGTCTAACGATATCGACCTGTACTAACTGTTTCAATAACTGGGTTTCTATAATAACTGGCTCACTATATTAAACGCGACAACATAATATGCAATCTTCCAACTCACTAGCCGATAAAGTCATCCTTATCACCGGCGCCAGCGACGGCATAGGCAAAGCCACTGCAATCGAATGCGCGAAACAGGGAGCCACCGTCATCATCCATGGCAAGAGCCAGCCCAAACTGGAGATGTTATATGACGAGATGCTCGATGCCGGTTACCCTGAAGCCGTCATCTACCCGCTCGACCTGGAGAAATTAACAGCGGAAGATTGCGATACACTTAACCAGGTCATCCACAAGGAATTTGGCCAACTCGATGGCCTCTTCATCAATGCTGCATGGCACGGCGCGTCGACACCGATGCACCAGTATGACTTCGAGCTATGGCACCGCGTCCTGCAGATCAACCTCAACGCTGCCTTCATGATCGCCAGCGCATGCATCCCTCTGCTCAACCACGAAGGCGGCAGCAACATATTATTCAACCTGGATGACAAAGACACGGCTTACTGGGGGGCTTACAGCGTGTCTAAAGCGGGCCTGACATCGATGATGAAGATCCTCGCCGATGAACTGGAGAATACGCCTGTTCAGGTGACAGGCATACTGCCAGGCACCGTACACACTGCGATGCGAACACGTGCATTCCCGGGAGAGAACCCGGCTGATCTAACCCGGCCGGAAGAAGTCGCTAAAGCTGCCTGCTTCCTGTTATCGGCCGACAGCAAGACGGTCGATGGCAAACCATCGCATGGAAGAATCTTCAGACTGGAAGAATTAACCGGGTACTAAAAACCTGGCAGCCCCAGCTGCTTATTGTCGCCAGACAGCTATAGCTGTTTATGCCCGAGTGAGCTCAGACTTCACCATCATCAGAAACATCGCTGTCGATATGCCTGATGCACCGAATATCATGCACATCACCATAATCTGGTAACGCGCTGCGATCAGCGGTGACACGCCTGACAGGATCTGCCCGGTCATCATACCCGGCAGAGAGACGAGGCCCACGGCAAATAGAGAGTTGATTACCGGAATCATCGCAGACTGCATCGCGATACTTCGTGCTTCATCATAAGGCACACTCCTGCTCAGCTCGGCATTGAGCCGCTCACCTGCAAGGCTGACACTGTTCATGGCGTTGGCAAAGATCATACCTGCGATCGGGATCATCGACTGCGGCGAATACCAGGGATCGAGCACGAGTACACCCTGCGTCACCAGTACCAGGGTAAAGCCACCCCCGACCAGGAGCGAGATGAAGGCATAACGATATAACTGCATTCGCCTGTCAGCGACCGTACCCAGCGCGATCCAGCTCGATGCGACGACCATCACCGCCATGATGATCAGCACGATACCCGAGCTGTCTGAGTCAAAGATATAGCTCAGGAAATATCCGATCAACATCAGCTGTACCAGCATGCGTGAGAGCGCATACAGCGCATTACTCGCATTGAGCGACCACTTGAAAAGGATAGCAATAGTAATCAGAGCCGGAACAAAGACAAGCGCCAGGTTCATCAGCGGGATGGTTTGCAGCGTTCCGTTCATGTTCTATGCTTTATGCTTAATATCCTGGCCAATACAATAATTCCAGTCCAACTGTTTCCATACAACAGTCATTGAGCGGTTCGCATACAGTTACTCTTCGCTGATCATCTCCAATTGCTGATGATCTCCAATTATCGATAACAGCAGGCACCCTGCCTGTCAACCAGTCAAATTTCAGATACAGATTATTCCATCAGGTTAACTTCGATACCCTGCTCACGCATATGGTCTGCACGCTCATCGACATAACGCTGGAAGTTTGGTTTGGTTTTATAACTTCCGGAAGAAACATAGTCCATCGCCGTCTGTGTGTGAAACGCTTTCAGGTATGCATCAGCCCTGAACACTTCCTCGCCCGCAGTATCGAAGAATATGAGGCTGGGCGCGTACTTCACATCGATAGCCCTGGCCCATTCGTTTATCTTTTTGTTTTCCCCCGAAGGCGTGGTTATCTCGTCTGTCGACCACATATCGAGCACGACTACATTGAATTTGGCAAGCAACTCCCTGCTTTCCTTACGCTTTAATATATCGAGGTGAAGCTCATCACAGGTCGAGCATTTCTTCTGCTCGAACATGACCAGCAGCGGTTTATCATGCTTGCTTAGATCACTGGCAGAAGCAATGTTATTGATATCATTATGCAATTTACCGGTAGAAGGCTGAGGTGATACTTTAGCCATGTAATCCTGGTAACTCAGCTGTTTCTCTTTCTTCTGACCGATATAATCGAGCAAGGCACTGAATTTCTCCGGCGGGTAATAACCATTCGCACGGAACACTACCTTCTTATCCTCATTGAAGAATAATAAAGTTGGTGTGTACTGAACTTTCAACGCTTCGGCGAACTTCTTCTCAGTGTAAGCTTCATCACCCACGGTAACTTCACTGTCACCCCAGAGATTGATGGAGACCACATCAAAATATTTCTGTGTTTTTTCAGCGATCTCCCGCTGACCGAAATTATCTTCCAGTATCTTCTTACAGTAAGGACAGCCATCCTGGTAGTAGTAGACCATCAGGCGCTTGTTATTGTCAGCTGCCTCATCGATATCTTCAAACAGGTCAAGGAATGAGTTTTTGAACCATGCAGGTTTTTCTTCATAGCCCGGATTAACCATGCCCGCGCTTAATTCGCCTTCAGCGCTTGCAGCGGCATTATTGATCACAAAGAGTGAAGCAATCAACAGGAAGAATAGTTTAAATGTTCTCGTTTTAAACATAATGACACCTCTTACTTGATCAGCGATCCTTGTCAACGTTTCTTGTCAAAGTTTCTTGACTGTCTTTTTATAAGCTGCAGGTTTCGATGATAACGGCTTTGCCTTGCCTCGCAAGGCTCCACTATCACCAACCCTGTTACCAGCACCTTTACCACCTGATTTTCGACCAGATTTTTTTAGCGAGGTTTTATTTCTACTATTTTTTTCTGATGTGGATTCTGCTGACCTGGTTTTTACACGATGTGGTCCACCCTTGCCACGCACGTGTTTCTTATATGGGCCAGATTTCTTATATGGACCTGTTCGCTTACGTGCAGGCACCTCATCCGCACGCGGCCATTCAAGTCCTACATCTTCGAACAGTGCCTTGACTTCATCCAGGGACAATTCGACCTTCCTGCCTGCTTTGAGGTCACGAGGTAATACAAGGCTACCGTATCGTACGCGGATCAAGCGGCTCACCCTGACATTCTGCGATTGCCAGAGACGACGCACTTCACGGTTCTTGCCTTCCTTGATGATGACGTGGTACCAGTGGTTGGCACCCTGCCCGCCACTGTCGATGATGTTATCGAACTTCATGAAGCCATCTTCCAGCTCGACCCCTTTCAACAGTGTCCTGATGGTCTCGTTTGTTACTTCACCATTCACCCGAACCGCGTATTCACGTTCGATCTCACTGGATGGGTGCATCAGGTGATTGGCCAGTTCACCGTAGTT
>Ga0180435_10003730_pt1 | contig 15169 bp, 13 predicted proteins | sample SS_ome_3_FD_132467 | JGI IMG/M metagenome (GOLD analysis project Ga0180435, IMG submission 132467) | Hypersaline lake sediment archaeal communities from the Salton Sea, California, USA - SS_3_S_1 metaG | ecosystem: Environmental > Aquatic > Non-marine Saline and Alkaline > Hypersaline >... | reverse complement strand
ATCGGCAGGATGAAAAATTTCATGAAAAAAATATCTGGGAATAGAAATTGCTTGGTCAAAATCGATTTTATAAAAATATAGCCAAATAATTTTTCTGGAAATCTAAAAGGCAATGTTGATATCATATTATTGCAGTACTGCCATTGTTCCTGTAAACCATATGGGAAGTCATCTAAAACCCGATCGTGGTCAAAATGCTAAAGAACCTACTTCAATGGAAGAGTTTCTGACAGAGAAAGTAGTACCACCTAATTATCAGGATGAATAATGTTTACATGAGCGGCCAAATAGCATAGGTAAGATAGAGCAATTAGTGCTTCTCATATACCCCGAGCCCGAACAATGCAAAATCATATTTAACCGGATCATGCGGATCCATTGACCGCAAAAAGTTATCTAACTCCAGAACTGCTTTGGAGTCATTCTGGTTACGATGCAACAAACCCAATTTTCTGGCTACATTCCCGGAATGAACATCTAAAGGACATGATAGTATTGAAGGAGAGATGTTTTCCCACAGTCCGAAATCTACACCCCTATCGTCTTTCCGTATCATCCACCTCAAATACATATTGATCTTTTTTGCTGCTGAACCTTTCAATGGATCAGGTAGGTGTTTTCGGGTTCGTGCAAGATGAGGGATTGTGAAAAATTCTCTCTTTAAATGATGGATGGATGGTTGGATAGACTTTGTTGTTTTGAATTTAGTAATAACACCTTCAAGTCCGTTCCGATGTTGATACAGGTATTTTAATGCTTCAATGAATGTTATTAGGTCGGTGGAATTAAATGTACGATGGACAAATCCATCCATTTTCTTCAAATGTTCATCTCTGTGATTCATGATGAAGTCATATGGAGAATTACCCATGAGTTCCATCATACGCTTTGCACTCTTTACAATTGATGTTCTGTTACCCCATGATATTGTGGCTGCCAGAAAACCTGAAATCTCAATGTCTTCTTTTGCTGAATACATGTGAGGTATCTGGATAGGGTCAAGTTCTATGAAATTAGGGGTATTGTATTGTTGTACCCTTTCATCAAGAAATTCCCGCAGTTGTTCCATGTTCAATTCCATACCACTATATTTCCACAGCACAAAAATACTAATAATGACAAGGGATTCCTATGCTGCCTTAATTACCCGCATATATATATTGAGCCGTTTGGCACTGGAGCCCTTTTCTGGATTGGCCAGGTGTTTGGCTGTCCTTCCGGGTGGACTTAGCTCAAAAAACTTCTCCCGGAAACTTATCAGACTAAGAAAGAGGTCGCCATGCAAGGCATAGTCCGATTCAAATACCTGCCTTAGCCCCCCATGGTGTTGGTAAATGTTTCTCAGAGCTTTCAGAAAATATATACAATCAATCCCGTTAAAGGTACGGTGTACGAAAGGAAGAAACCTATTCAGATCCCTGTCATCTGCATTCAGAATGAACTCATGCGGTCCACCAGGCATCCAGCTTAGCAGTTTGGAGGAATTGTTGATGATGGTGCTTTTTTGACCCCAGGCAAGGCTTGCGCTCAGGAAGGCCGCAATCTCAATATCAGCCTCCTGGCTGAACTGATGAGCTACCTGTATGGGATCGGTCTCGATGAAATCACTTCTGTTATAGAGCTCAGCTTTCTCATCCAGGAAAGTTTTAAGCTCGGAAAAGTCGAGGCTAGGACTGGACCGTCCCATCTTTCATGCGAATGATTCGATCGGCCATCCCAGCCAGTTCATTATCGTGGGTGACAATAACCAGGGTCTTTTTAAACTCCTCTCTCAGGGACATAAAGAGCTTGTGCAGTTCCTGCTTGTTTTCCGTATCCAGGTTGCCCGAGGGTTCATCGGCCATAATAACTTCGGGATCGTTGATCAGTGATCTGGCTACAGCCACACGCTGCTGTTCCCCTCCAGACAGCTCTGATGGTTTGTGATCCATCCGGTCTGTCAGACCCAGGAAATCCAGCAAGTCTTTCGCCCTGTCCTCAACCTCTTTTCGTGGCCTGTTGGCAATAAATCCGGGAATGCAGACATTTTCATGCGCATTAAATTCAGGCAGGAGCTGGTGAAACTGGAATACAAATCCAACATGTTTATTCCTGAAGGCAGCCAGTTTATTACCTGTCAGCTGGTCGGTGCGTATGCCATTAATTTCGACACTTCCGCTGTCCTGCTTGCTCAAAGTTCCCAGTATCTGCAGAAGGGTGGTTTTGCCTGCCCCCGAGGCCCCTACAACCGAGACTACCTCTCCGGCGGCAATTTCCAGACTGATGCCCTTTAATACTTTTAGGTTCCCGAAGGATTTTGTGATTCCAGAAGCGTTGATCATTCCCTTAAAATAAGAGGTAAATATACAATAGATAGATGATAATCATGAAAATTCCCTCCCAGCGTGTAATGCGGGATCTGGATGCCGGAAGCATCAATAATAACAACAGGAGGGTCGCGCCCAGCATCCAGGGAATATCAAAACCTGAGATCTCTTTAGCTACGCTTACAGGGCTGATCAGGCTGGTAAAACCCAGCACCGAAAGGATGTTCATAATATTGGAGCCGATGATGTTTCCCACCGAGATGTCCGTTTCCTTCTTCAAAGCTGCAATCACACTGGTAGCCACCTCCGGAATGCTGGTCCCGACCGCCACCATGGTGATGGAGACCACTCTTTTGGAAATACCCACTTCCTCGGCAATGAGAGCCACATTATCTACAAGCAGATCGGCACCCAGGGCCAGTCCCACGCAGGAAAGAAGGAGGATGAGTCCTGCCACCCACCACTTCATCGGTGGCCCTCCTCCGGAGTCTGCTTCCGGTACGTGCCTTCCTCTTGAGCGTAATACTGACATTAATACATATGCGGCCAGCAAAGCCACCATAATCCCTCCCTCCATTCGGGAGATGGCGCCATTGAGGGAGAAAGCAAATAAAACCAGGGAAATCAGCATCAATACCGGCCAGTCGCGCTTAACCGAAGAAGCAGGGACAGGTATGGGGTAGATAAGAGCCGTAATGGCAAGGACCAGTAAAATGTTGGAAATGTTGGACCCGACCACATTGCCCATGGCAATTTCGGGATATCCGGCAAAGGCAGCCTGAATGCTTACCAGAAGCTCCGGGGCTGAGGTGCCAAAGGCCACCACGGTAAGCCCGATAATCATTCTGGGGATCTTCAGCCGTCTGGATATGGCCACACTGCTGTCCACCAGGTACTTTCCGCTGACAAAAAGCAGTAAAAGTCCGGCAAACAATAAAAGGTAGACCTTAACCATGATAATGGGGCGGGTACTATGATACGTCCAGGTTGTCCTTTACACCTTTCACAATGTCGTTGGCATCCTTGGAGATGTTTTTCTTAATCACATCGGCATCCTTGGTGAGATTATTCTTTATCTCATTGGCTTCTTTGGTCAGGTTGCTTTTGATATCCTTAAAATCCTCCATGACTTCGGGGGTGCTGTTCTCAAATTCCCGCTTAATATCATCGGTTGCCCTTTTGAACTCCTTCATCCCTTTGCCAAAGGTTCTGGCCAGCTTTGGAATCTCCTTGGAGCCAAACAATAACAAAGCGATCAATACGGCGAATATGATCTCCTGCCCGCTAATAAATAACATTGTCCCAAACATCCTGCTTTGTTTTACGCAAAGATAGCAAATGTAATAATTTAAAGGTGTGTTTTCTCATTAGGTGCTTATTCACTTTGTGAAAATTGCCAGCTAAATTCAAAAAAACACCTGTAAACTAAAAAGAAGCTGCTCTATCCGCCTGCGGCGGACGGAACAGCTTCCTGGACGTTATGTATTAAGGATGATGGGTATTATTGGGTCGAAATCGATAGCATGTAAGATCCTTCGGCGGTTTTTGTCTTTATTTGGTATTTCCAGGTTCCCACATATTTCTTCTTTTCCTCCTCCTTCACGGTCAGCGACTGGCTAAAGGTAATCTGTGCAGATGAATTTATGCTCAGGTCTTTGAACACTTTACCATTGGGATAGAGTACTTTAATATTAATCTCACCATGCCGAACTTTCCCGTTGGCCGATAATCTGATCTTACGGATACCTTCATCCACTTCAAACTCGCCATCGGAAGAGAGGGTCTCCCCATTAAAGGAATTTCTCAGGGTCAGTTGTGTCTGGCTATCCTGTCCGTAGGAGTGTATGAAATAGGAGGGTTCATCTCCGGGTTCGGGCACCGCATATACAAAGGACCTTTCGCTGGATCCTGAAGAAGCCCTGGCTGATGAACGGACCGACCTGGCCTGCCTTTCATAGGTTTTCTCCAGTTCTGCCATTTTTTTCTCCTGCTCCAGTTGCTGCTTCTTCAGCTGCATTTCCAGTTGCTTCAGCTGCATCTCCTTCTCTTGCATTTGTTTTTCATGTTCTGCCTTAGCCTGAGATTCCTGAGTGGTCTGAGCCTGCAGTATAACGCCAGTCATCAGCAGAAGGAAAAGTGCTGACAATATCCTGATTGTTGTAAAGTTTTTCATGTTCTATGAGTTTTCTGATTCGTCTGATACAAAAATAGGGAGCCTGTCCGTGCATCTTGGTTAATGCTGTGTTAATGCTAGGTTAACGATGGAAGAAAGAGAGTATCTTAGCTTTCGAAACCATTGACATGAAGAGTCGGCAACTCATTATATTGTCCTCCATTGCACTGTTTGTGCTGCTCCTGGTACAATATATCTTTATTACCAATACCTATTATACGAAGCAAAAGCAATTCGACAGTGAATTGGGCAACCTGGCCAGTGAGGCCATGGTCGCTTTCAACAGCCTGGATTTCAAATACGATTTTGATTCTGTTATATTCCTCCTGGAAAACAAGGCTGTGGAGTATATTTACTCTCAGCCCGACTCCTTACATCGCACCCCAGGACAACTCTTTCACCAGGTGCTCCAGGAATACAGGAAACCAGAGATCTTTCTCAGGGACCACATCCGTAAAGCCGGACAGGACCCCGAATTCACCTACCACATTGAGCTGGAATCTTTGTTCCTGGTGGATCTGGATTACGAAAAACAGGTTTACCCCGACAACACAGTTCTTCCCAAAGCTCCACGCCATGCCCTGCTGGCTGGCAGCTTTACACAAGAAGGAAACTTTTTTAAAGTATCTTATGGGGTTTACCTGGATTTTGTAAACCGCTCCAGGCTGATTTTAAGAGAGATGTGGTTAATCTTTGTGATGGAATTTTTTACCCTCTCTCTGGTATTTACGGTTTTCATTCTGACCTTCAGGAATATGTTGAAACAGAATCGTCTTTCGGAAATGAAAACCGACTTTATCAATAACATGACCCATGAGTTAAAAACCCCACTCTCCACCATTTCTGTAGCCTCCAGTGCCCTGGGAAATCCCCTTATATTCAACGAAACGGATAAAGTAACTGAGCTAAGTGCTCTGATCAAGAAACAGAACCGGCATCTGTCGGAGTTAATTGACCGCATCCTGGATATCAATATCTGGGAAAGGGACCAGGTACGCCTGCGGCCCGAGCACATCGCGGTGGAACACTGGATCCGGGACCTGGTCAAGGTTTTTAAAATAAACCATGGCGAGGCCTGTGACTCCATCGAACTGGAAACCGGGTTGAAGAATCCCAGCCACTTGCTTGACGAAGTGCATATGTCTACCGTAATTAATAATCTACTTTCCAACGCCGTTAAATACGGTAGTACCCCTTGCCGGATTTTTGTTAAAATCCAGGAATCAGGTGAGGAGCTGATCCTGGAAGTTAGCGACAACGGTCCGGGCATCCGGAAAGAAGAGCTGAAACACCTCTTTGAGAAGTTTTATCGGGGTGCCGAATCCAAGCAAAGGGTAATCCGGGGACTTGGACTGGGCCTTTATTATGTGAAACAGATAGTGGAAGCTCATCAGGGAACGGTATCCGTACAAAGTACCCTGGGAAAAGGAAGCACATTTACCATAAAAATACCTGTTAATCATGGACCTATTGCTGGTTGAAGACGATATTGATCTCCAGAAGGTACTGGCACAGTATCTGGAGCTAAGTGGTTTTAGAGTATATACGGCCAACCATGGAGAACATGGCTTGAAAGTCTTCCGGGAAAAGCATGTGGACCTGTGCATCCTGGATGTTATGATGCCCGTAATGGATGGCTTCGAACTGGCAGCAGAGATCCGGAAAATGGACCGGGATATGCCGGTGGTTTTCCTCACTGCTAAGAATCAGAAGGAAGATAAGCTGAAGGGTTTAAAAATCGGGGCCGATGACTACATCACCAAACCTTTCGAGGCAGAGGAGCTGGTTCTCAGATTAAATAATATCCTCAAGCGGGCCGGAAAGGAGAACATGGAATCGGTCCGCCTGGGTTGCCTTCAGATGCATTTTGATGAGCTGCTGGTTAAGGATGGGACCCACACTTTTAATATGACACCCAGGGAATCGGAACTCCTCAAATACCTTATTGAAAACCAGAATACCGTGCTGAAAAGGGAGCAGATTCTGGAAGAACTCTGGGGACAGAACGATTATTTTCTGGGCCGTTCCATGGATGTGTTCATCTCACGGCTGAGAAAATACCTGCAGGCAGAGCCCTCGGTCTCTCTGGAAACAAAGAGGGGTGTGGGCTTCATTTTAAAAGTCAGCTCCCACACCCCTCAGTAAGGTATCTTTTAGGACTCTATTTTCTCACTGTCCCTTTAAGTACGCGTATCTTTTCGTCACCCTTGATGGTGTCATATACCACCGGTGTGGCAATGAAGAGCGATGAGTAGGTACCCACAATCACCCCTATCAAGAGAGCAAAGGTAAAGCCCCGGATTACATCGCCACCGAAAATAAAGATGGCCAGCAATACAAAGAAGGTACTAAGCGAGGTAGAGAAGGTACGGCTAAGAGTGCTGTTCAGGGCCGAGTTGAAGATCTCTCTTCGCTCACGCTTTTTCTGCAGACCTACGAATTCCCTGATACGGTCAAATACAACCACCGTATCGTTAATGGAGTAACCCACTACCGTAAGTATGGCGGCAATAAAACTCTGGTCGAGCTCCAGCGAGAATGGCATAATGCCATGCAGGATGGAGAAAAGTCCGATTACAATCATTACGTCATGCACAAGGGCAGCCAGGGCTCCCAGACCAAACTGCCAGTTACGGAACCTGGCCAGGATATACAGGAAGATGATCAGCAGGGAGGCAAAAATAACGATTACTGCCGTACGCGTGATATCATCCGCAATGGTGGGTCCCACCTTGTGTGAACTTATAATATAATCCTGTCCGTTGATAAACTCATCCAGTTCCACATCTCCTCCCAAATAGGGCTGCAGGCCTTCAAACATCTGGGCCTTTATAAGGGAATCTACCTCGGGCCTATCGTCATCGATAAGATATTTGGTGGTCACCCTTACGGTATTCCTGTTACCATAGGTAATAACCTGAGGAGCTTCTCCAAAGGAGGCTGCAAGATTGTCCTGCACCTCTGCGGTCTCCACGTCCTGGTTAAAGTTTATGACATAATTACGTCCACCGGAGAAATCTACACCCAGGTTCAGGCCCTTGGTGGTCAGGGAAGCTACACCTCCCAATATGATAAGTCCGGATATGACATAAAATACTTTCCTCTTGCCCAGGAAATTCACCTTGGCATTCCTGAAGGCATTCCGTGTAATTTTCGTGTCAAATGTAATTACCCCGCTCTTGTCCAGCATGCGCTCATACATGAGGCGCGTCAGGATAATGGCAGAGAACAGGGAGGTAATGATACCTATTACCAGTGTCGTAGCAAATCCCTTAATAGGTCCGGTTCCAAAGAAGAAGAGGATCAGACCCGTAAGGAAGGTGGTAATCTGTGCATCAAAAATGGCTGAATAGGCATTTCGGTAACCATCCTTGATGGCCGTTTTTAAATTCTTTCCGGCATTCAGTTCTTCTCGGATCCTTTCATAAATAAGCACGTTGGCATCCACCGACATACCAATGGTCAGTACAATACCGGCAATACCCGGCAGGGTAAGCACAGCCTGTAAGGAAGCCAGAACCCCGATCAGGAAGAACATGTTGGCCAGAAGTGCAATATCAGCAACCATACCCGCTCTGCGGCTGTAGTAGAATATCATGTAGGAGAGAACCACCACAAAGGCTATCAGGAATGAATTTAATCCGTCCTTTACTGATTTGGCACCCAGTGAGGGTCCAATTACTTCACTGGATTCGATGCGTGCACGTGCAGGCATCTTACCTGATTTTAAGATGTTGGCCAGGTCATCCGCCTCGGTCTGCGAGAAACCGCCAGTAATATTGGAACTACCACCCTTGATCTCCTCCGATACGTTTGGGGCCGAATAGACCAGGCCGTCCATCACCACTGCAATGGCCTGGTTCACGTTTTCACGGGTCAGGTTGGCCCATCTTTTGGCACCCTCGGCGTTCATGTTCATGCTTACGTTAAACTCCCCGGTATACTGATCGGTACCCACCCTGGCATCGGTGACATACTTGCCATCCATAGCAGGCTGATTGTTACGGGTAGATTTCAGGGCATGAAGCCTGATGAATTGCTGCTCATCGCCATCTGGCTGAAAATGCCAGGCAAACTTCATATCGGAGGGGAAGAGCTGTCTGATCTGGGGGATGGCCAGGTAAGCATTTACCTTGGCGGTATCTTTCAGCAGTACCACACCTACGGTTGAGCTGGGAATGAATTGTCGCTGATTGTCCAGGTAAGGAGTCAGCACAGCCAGCAAGGGGTTTTCACGATAAAACTGAGCTTCCTGGTCATCCAACACAGAGGTGGAGTCCAGATCACTCAACAGATCAAGACCGCTGGTGTCAAGCAAAAGATCATCCTGGGGCAACAGCTCCTCCTCAGCCAGGAGATCATCGCCGGCGCTTTCGGCTTCCACTTCGGGAGTTTCGGTTTCGCTGGGAGTGGTAGTTGTTTCCTCGGCAGCCAGTATGGTGGCCAGGGTACGGTTGGCCTGATCCATATAATTCCATACCTCAGGTGCCTGGTAGGTGGTCCAGAATTCCAGATTAGCAGTTCCGGTCAGCAGTTTGGTAACCCTTTCAGGTTCCTTAACTCCGGGAAGCTCAACCAGGATCCTTCCCTGGCGCTCCAGTTTCTGTATGTTCAGCTGTACTACTCCAAAGCGGTCAATCCTGTTCCTGAGAACATTGTAAGAATTGTCAATGGCATCTTCAGCTTCAGCTTTCAGAAAGGTAACCACATCTGCATTGGCGGTATTAAAATCAATCTCGCCCCTGGTCTCTGGGGTCATAAAGAATTGTGCCAGCTGGGCACCCGGATTCAGTTCTTCAAATGCTTCGGCAAACAGGTCCACAAAATCACTCTGGCTGTTACTTTTCTTATCATGGGCCAGAGACATGGTTTCTGTAAAAACCGGATCGGTAAGAAACTGTGAGGCCGCCAGCGAGCGAATAATGTCTTCCACAGCGATCTCGAGGATCACATTCATTCCACCTTTCAGGTCAAGACCCAGATTAACTTCCCTTTCCTTACATTCCTGGTAGGTATACTTCTTGAAAAGTACATTGTATACCACTTCCCCTTTCATGGAGTCCAGGTAAGATCGTTCGATGCGAACATCACCATTGGCAAATTCCCTGGCATCGCGTTCAACCTTCTGTGTAAATACTGTAAACAGAAGCTGATATACACTTACCAGCGCCAGAACAATCGTAAAGAACCTGATAGCACCTTTATTTTGCATTTTTAACTTGTTTATTAATAGTTACTTGATTGTCTTTTTCGAATAGGCCGCAAATATAGCACTAATTTTCGCACTTTGGGAGCTCCCGGCCAAAAAAATGCGCAAGTGGCCCGAAGGCCAATTGCGCATTTCCAGCAACTTATTGCTTTGACAACCTGATATTTAAGTCTGAATGTCGAAAAGCTTCATATCATCCAGCACCTTCATCACATCTTTCACACTTTTTACAGAGGTAGTAAGCATCTTCTTCTCTTCGGTGTTCAGGCTGATCTCGATGATCTCCTCCACGCCATTTTTGCCAAGCTTAACAGGAACTCCCAGATAGAGCTTCTTCTGTCCGTATTCACCATTCAGATAGGCACAAACGGGGAATACGCGCTTTTGATCATCCACTATGGCTTCCACCATTTGGGTCACTGCTGCTCCCGGAGCGTACCAGGCCGAAGTACCCATCAGGCTTACCAATTCACCGCCACCCTTTCGGGTACGTTCCACAATTCGGTCAATCACATCCTTGCCCAGCAATTCGGTGACAGGTATTCCGCTTACGGAAGTATAGCGGGGAAGGGGTACCATGGTGTCGCCGTGCCCGCCCAGAAGCATGGCATGAATGTCGTAAGGCGAAACATCTAGGGCATTGGCCAGGAAGGCCTTGTAGCGACCTGTATCCAGGATACCGGCCATCCCAAATACCTTGTGAGGATCCTTGTTTGCCGCCAGGAAGGCCGCATAGGTCATCACGTCCAGAGGGTTGGATACCACAATGATGATGGCATCCGGAGAATACTTGATAGCTTTCTCGGTAACTTCCTTCACGATGTTTGCATTGGTCTTGATCAGGTCGTCGCGAGACATACCGGGCTTGCGGGGTATGCCGGAAGTGATTACGATGATCCCAGAACCTCTGGTTTTCAGGTAATCGTTGGTGCTTCCGGTAACACGTGTGTTAAAATGATTGATGGAGGAAGTCTGCCAGATATCCAGCGCCTTTCCTTCAGCAAGTCCTTCTTTTACATCAAGAAGGACAACTTCGTTGGCCAGGTCCTTGTGGGCAATCACATTGGCACAAGTGGCTCCCACATTTCCGGCCCCAATTACTGTAATTTTGTTCATAGGGTTAGGTTTTATTTAGGTCAGGACTTCAAAGATAATCATCCACAGGGTTATTCATTTCACAAGTACTGTTGTTGTGTAGCATCCAGGCCCTGTTTTCCTTGACTTTGGGATGCAAAAAGCTTAAATTATAAGCATGAAAATCGATCTGTCGAAATACCTGGAAAATTGGTATAAGGAGGATCCGGCCAAAGATATTTTCCCCGGACCCGTTCTTACCCTGTCGAGAGAAGTGGGCTGCCCTGCAAAAGTCATCGCAGCGGGCCTGACCGAAAGGCTGAATTCCTTGAAAAAGGTTCACGCCAAAGAGCATGCATGGCGGTGGATCAGCAAGGAAATCATGATGGAATCGGCCAAAGAGCTCCAGGTGGATTCCAGCCAGATTCAGCATGTATTTGATTACAAGAGCAGAGGTGTGCTGGAGGACCTATTGCTTGCACAGTCGAAAGACTACTACAAGTCCGATATGAAAATCCGTACCACCATAGCAAAAGTGATACGGAAATTTGCCAACGAAGGCAATGCCATCATTGTGGGACGCGGTGGAGTTGCCATCACACGAGACATTCCCCTTTCGCTTCATGTTTTCCTGGAAGCCCCCCCGGAATGGCGTGCCCTAAGAGTGGCGGAAAAACACAACTGGACCATAGACAAGGCCAGATCTTACGCACAGAGTACCGACAAGAAGAGAAACACTTTCAGGGACTATTTCCAGGGAAAAGGAAACGATTACACCCGTTTCGATCTCAAGTTGAACTGTATGACACTGGAGAACGAAGATGTCATTGATATCATCATCGGTGCCATGAACACCCGCTCGATGATTTAAACCAGTACCTTGCCGGTCATCTCCGCAGGGCGCTCCACACCCATCATGTGCAATAGTGTGGGAGCCACATCGGCCAGAATGCCTTCCTTAACCAGCTTATAATCGTCTGTTACCAATATGCAGGGAACCGGATTCAGCGAATGTGCAGTGTTGGGCGAGCCGTCTGCATTAACGGCGTTGTCTGCATTCCCGTGATCGGCGATGATCATAACATCGTAGCCCTTACTCCGGGCAGCCTCCACCACTTCGCCCACACAGCTGTCAACCGTCTTTATGGCCTTTTCAATGGATGGGTACACTCCAGTATGGCCCACCATGTCGCCATTGGCAAAATTCAGGCAGATGAAATCCGCTGCATTCTCCTTCATGTCGGCAATTACAGCATCTTTAACTCCGAATGCACTCATTTCGGGTTGCAGGTCATAGGTAGCCACTTTGGGAGAATCTATGAGAATCCGGTTTTCACCCTCAAAAGTGGCTTCCCGTCCGCCGGAGAAAAAGAAAGTTACATGAGCATATTTCTCCGTTTCAGCAATCCTGAGCTGACTGAGACCTGAGCGGGATACTACCTCACCCATCGTATTGCTCACATTCTCCTTATCGTAAATAATATGCATGCCCTTAAAGGTGGCATCGTAGGGAGTCATGGTGCAATAGTGCAGGGGCAGAGTCTGCATGCCGAGCTCTGGCATATCCTCCTGGGTAAGAACGATGGTAAGTTCTTTGGCCCGGTCGTTCCTGAAGTTGAAGAATACCACCACATCACCCTCCTGGATGGTTCCCAGCGGCTTTTGCTCTTCATCCACGATGACTATGGGCTTCACAAATTCGTCGGTTACTCCCTTATCGTAGGATTCCTGAAGGGCTATTACCACATCGCTGGCCTTGCGACCCTTTCCATGCACAAGCAGGTCGTAGGCCTCTTTAACTCTTTCCCAGCGCTTATCCCTGTCCATGGCATAATACCTTCCAATAAAGGAAGCCACCTTGCCATTAGATTTAGAGAGGTGATCTTCAAGGTTCTGCATGTACCCTTTGCCACTTTGAGGATCCGTATCGCGTCCGTCTCCAAAGGCATGAACAAAGACATCTTTGATGCCGTAATCGCCGGTCATATCGCACAATTTGTACAGATGCTTGTCCAGCGAATGCACACCCCCATCGGAAAGCAGGCCCATGAAATGCACCTGTTTTTGCTGATCGCGTGCATAGGAAAAAGCCTCCTTTAGGGCAGGATTCTCACTGATGCTGCCATCTTTAACAGCCATGTTTATTTTTACCAGGTCCTGGTATACGATGCGTCCTGCCCCGATATTCAGGTGCCCCACTTCGGAATTACCCATTTGTCCGTCGGGCAAACCCACATTTTCTCCGGAGGCATGCAGCCTGGAGGAGGGGTATTCCTTTTCGAGCCTGTCCATGTTTGGGGTAGGAACCTGGCTGATTACGTCCGATTTGTCGCCATTCCCTAGACCCCAGCCATCGAGGATCATCAACATCGTCTTTTTTGTACTCATATCTTATGCTCTTATTTTCAGTTAGACACCCGATGGATCGATTTGTTGTACCCATCGTTGAAGAAGGGCACAAAGATAGTATGAATTATACATTTTTAGTACTAATTTGCCTTGCAGTAAACCACAATTCCCAGTATTCACTTAAAGCAACCCAATGAAAAATTTACCCAACTATTTTATTGGTCTCCTTTTCCTGGCACTTTTTTCCTGTGCTCCCCAGGGAGATCCGACCGATTTCTCCGTCGATTTCGAAAAATATACTCTATCCAATGGTTTGGATGTAATTCTTCATACCGACCACTCCGATCCCATTGTTTCGGTAGCCATACAATACCACGTAGGGTCCAACCGGGAGAATCCCGGCCGGACTGGTTTTGCCCACCTGTTTGAACATATGATGTTCCAGGAATCGGAAAACGTGGGACAGGATCAATTCTTTAAGAAGATCCAGGCTGCCGGGGGCACCCTCAATGGTGGCACCAATTCGGACGGAACCGTTTACTACGAGATTGTCCCGAAAAACGCCCTGGAGCTGGCCCTCTGGCTGGAATCGGACCGCATGGGCTTTCTGATCAACACGGTAACCCAGTCAGCCTTTGCCAACCAGCAGAATGTGGTGCAGAACGAAAAAAGGCAGATGGTGGATAACCGGCCCTATGGCCACAATTCCTGGGTGATGGATAAAAATCTCTATCCCGAAGGACACCCATACAACTGGCAGGTGATAGGCGAAATGGAAGACCTGTTTAATGCCACCGTGGAAGATGTGAAGGAATTCCACTCCACCTTCTACAGGCCCAACAATGCCACCCTGGTGGTGGCGGGTGACCTGGACATGGAAGAAACCAGGCAACTGGTGGAAAAATATTTCGGGGAGATTCCCGGAGGGGCTCCCATGCAGGATATGGAACCCATGCTGGTAACTCTCGATCAGACTAAAAAGCTCTACCACGAAGACAATTTTGCCAAAACCCCAAGGCTAACCATGGCCTGGCCCACGGTGGAACAATACAGTAAGGATGCCTATGCCTTAAACTTCCTGGGGCAACTCCTCTCCGACGGTAAAAAAGCTCCCATGTACAGGGTGCTGGTTAAGGACAAGAAACTGACTTCCAACGCCTCAGCCTATAACCGTGCACGGGAACTGGCCGGCAGCTTCAGGATCACCATCAATGCCAATGCCGGAATCGGACTGGCCCAGGTGGAGGAGGCCATTTTTGAATCCTTCCAGCTGTTCGAAGAAGAAGGTGTCACTGAGAACGATATGGAAAGGATTAAGGCCGGACTGGAAACCAGATTTTACAATAGCATTGGTTCCATCCTGGGAAAGGGATTTCAAATGGCCCGCTATAACGAATATGCCGGATCGCCTTCCTTCATTGAGCAGGATATTGCCAATATACAGGCGGTTACCATTGAGGATGTTCTGCGTGTATATGAAACTTACATCAAAGACAAAAACTACGTGGCTACAAGCTTTGTCCCCAAAGGCTCCATGGAGCTGATCGCCGACAATTCCGTAAAGGCCGATGTTGTGGAAGAGAGCATAGAAGATGCTACAGAGGTTTCTCAGGAAATAGTAGAGGAGGAAGAAGAGATCGCCATTACACCCTCTTCCTTCGACCGTTCCGCAGAACCGGCCATGGGGCCCGATCCCGTGGTAACTCCCCCCGAAGTCTGGAGCGATGAATTGTCGGGCGGAATAAAAATCTACGGCATCGCTTACGACGAAGTTCCCCTGATAAATTATTCGCTGGTCATCCAGGGAGGACATCTTCTGGATAAACCCGAGCGTTCCGGTGCGGCCTACCTGCTGGCATCCATGCTCACCGAGGGTACTGCCAATAAAACCCCTGAAGAACTGGAAGAGGCCATAGATATGCTTGGAGCCAACATCAATGTTTACGGTGGGGAGCAAAGCATTTCGGTAAATGTAAATACCCTGAGCCGTAATTTTGAAAGCACCGTGGCCCTGGTGGAAGAGATCCTGCTGGAGCCCAGGTGGGACGAGGAACAGTT
>Ga0180435_10003727_pt1 | contig 15174 bp, 12 predicted proteins | sample SS_ome_3_FD_132467 | JGI IMG/M metagenome (GOLD analysis project Ga0180435, IMG submission 132467) | Hypersaline lake sediment archaeal communities from the Salton Sea, California, USA - SS_3_S_1 metaG | ecosystem: Environmental > Aquatic > Non-marine Saline and Alkaline > Hypersaline >... | reverse complement strand
CTAGTCGGGTCTTCAGCTTCGACGACGGGATGTACGACGTGCGCGCCGAGGACTGCGACGAAGCCGCCATGGCCACCGCCTGGGAGGTCACGCGCAGCACGTCCGTCACTGTGGGTGACCCGGGCGCCAAGGTCCGCCTGCTGGTGGAGAACGCATCCAGCTCCGAGGTCTGCTATGTCTTTATCTCGTCGTCGAACGCCGAGGACTGGGGCGACGACTGGATGGGAGAGATGGAGACTCTGCAGCCCGAGATGGCGCGCATGTTCTACGTCAAGTCGGGCGAGTACGATCTGCAGGTCGCAGACTGTGACGGCGAGACGCTCACGGAGGAGTACGAGGTCGATCTCACCGAAGACCTGACCTGGACGCTTAACGACTGACGGAGGGTTCGATGCGACCAGAGATCTTTGCCCTGATCACGGCGATCGCGTGGGGGGTGGGCGGTTTCTTCGAGAAGCGCGGCCTCCACTTGGGCAACCTGACACCCCAGGTCGGCATCACCATCCGCACGGCTGTCGCCCTGGTGGTGTTGGGCGCGGTCAGCTTCCCGCAGTGGAAGTCCATCTCACAGGCGGGGCCCAAGGCACTGCTGATGATGGTGATCGGCGGCGGCGTGCTGGCCGGCTCCGTGGGGATGCTGTCGTTCTACACGGCGATCAAGGGCGCAAGCTCTCTGGCACAGGTGATGCCTATCGCGTTCACGTCGCCGCTGTGGAGCGCCATCGTGGGGCTGATCTTCCGTACGGAGAAGCTCACGTGGCAGACCGCGTTGGGGATGGTGCTGACGATCTCTGGCATCGCGGTGTTGACCACGGCGAACAACCACTGATCGGTGCTTCGGCCGGTCTGAGCTCAGCGACCTTCGAGGGGCGAGGCCAAGGCTTCGCCCCTCCTCGTTTGCTCTGTGGCGGATTGACAGACATCGGGTTTAGGTGGATAATCGTGACGCTAATAGAGACAATCTAGTCCTCGCATAGGCAATACCGGAGGGGCAGTATGGCAGCAATTGAGGTGAAACCGGGCATCAGTTGGATCGGTGTGAACGACCGCACCACCGATCTCTTTGAAGGGCTGTGGCCCATCACGAGCGAGGGTGTCTCCTACAACGCCTACGTCATCAAGGACGAGAAGAACGTGCTCGTGGATCTGGCCAAGGATATCAAGTCCAACGCCCTGCTGGACCAGATCGCCGAGGTCGTCGATCCCGCGGACCTGGACTACATCGTGATCAACCATATGGAGCCGGATCACACGGGCGTGCTGCGGTCGCTGCGACGGATCGCGCCCAAGTCGACGATCCTGTGCACCAAGCGCGCGGCCGCGATGCTGGAGGCCTACTACCACATCACCGAGGACGTCCACGTGGTCACCGATGGCGAGACCCTCGAGTTGGGCGAGCACACGCTGAAGTTCGTGATGGCGCCGATGGTTCACTGGCCCGAGACGATGGTGACCTATGAGACAACGCAGAAGGTGCTCTTCTCATGCGACGCGTTCGGCGGGTATGGGGCCCTCCAGGGCGCGATCTTCGACGACCAGTGCAGTAGACACGACTGGTACGAGGAGCAGGCACTGCGCTACTACGCCAACATCGTGGCGCTCTTTGCCCGCCCGGTGGTCAAGGCCATCGACAAGCTCAAGGACGTGGACATCGACGTGATCGCGCCCTCACACGGGCTGGTCTGGCGGGACAACCCGGGGCGGATCATCGAGCTCTATCAGACCTGGGCCGACTATGCGCTCAAGGGCCCGGAGTTGGGCGTTACGCTGCTCTACGGAACGATGTACGGCAACACCGAGGTGATGGTGGAGGCCGTGGCCAACGGCGTGGCTGCGTCCGGCGTGCCGCTGCAGGTCTACGACGTGCGCCACATCCACGCCAGCTACATCCTCTCGTCGCTCTACCAGTACAGTGGCGTCCTGGTGGGCGCGCCCACCTACGAGGGTGAGCTCTTCCCGCCCATGGCGCACGTGCTGGATATGGCGGCCCGCAAGCGGATCCAGAGCCGCAAGCTCGCCTACTTCGGCAGCTACGGCTGGAGTGGCGGCGCCCGGCGTGAGATCGCCAAGATTGCCGAGCGGCTCAAGTGGGACCTGGACGAGCCATGGGAGTTCAACGGTGCGCCCACCCACGACGACCTGGTCAAGGGCCGCGACATGGGCTACGCCTTCGCGATGGCGCTGAAGGACGGTGGGGGGGAGTAGTTTCTGGCTTCGCTGTACGACAGGGCCCAGAGCACTTGCGAGTGCCTTGGGCCCTTTTGCTTCGTCATCCGTCTCCGGATGAGAGGTGGGTCGCCAGACCCACAGTCAATTCGCGGGTGTAGGGGGGGATCGCGCAAACGTGCCGTTTGTTGATCCCGTGTCGCGCGCGGTCGGGGATGGGACGGCTAGGCAGACAGCCGGACCAGCGCCGCGCCGATTGCCGCCGCGACATCGCTAGCGGCAACGCCGGCGACGCCGTGCTCCGCCGTCGCGATCTCACCCGCCAGCCCGTGGACGTAACACCCGGCAACGGCCGCCTGGAACGCGCCCAGTCCCTGCGCGCGCAGTGCCACGATGATGCCCGCCAGGACATCGCCAGTGCCCGCCGAGGCCAGGCCCGGATTCGCGAAAGGCAGGATGGCCGGCTGCCGGCCTGGCGCGGCGATCACGGTGTAGGCTCCCTTGAGCACCACGATGTGTTCCCACCGGTCTGCCCACGTCTGAGCCGTTGCCAGCCGGTCGGCCTGGATTTCCTCGATCGCCAGGCCCGTGAGCCGTGCCATCTCGCCAGGATGCGGCGTCAGGATCGTCTCCTGGGGAAGCGCCGCCGGCCACTCGGTGGTCCTCGCGAGGATATTCAGCCCGTCGGCATCGATCACCAGAGGCGGCAGCTCTGCGGGCGCGGCCGCCTGCGTCGTGTGGACGAAGCCAGTGCTCCGCACCCTGTTGCCCAGCAGCAGCTGCGTCAAGAACGTCCTCGTCTCCGAAGCGGTGCCCAGCCCCGGGCCGATCAACATGGCCGCGTACCGCGTCGCGTGCTCCCTGACCACGGCCACGGCGTGGCCATTGATGATGCCCAGTGTGTGGGGCAGGAGAAGGTGCGTGGCCTCGGGCACCGAGGGCACCACTGAGTGGTGGAGCTGCGCCGGCGCTGCACACGTCACCAGTCCCGTCCCGGCGCGCACGGCGGCACGGGCCGACAGCACCGCGGCGCCGGTGTAGTTGGCCGACCCGGCGACGATCAGCGCCTTGCCAAAGGTGCCCTTGTTGGCGTCAATGGGCCTCGCAGGCAGCAGCGGCTGGACGCTGTCGGGTGCGACGAGGTGTGGTCCCGCGGGCACGTCGACGGCGGGCGGAATGCCGATGTCTGCCACAACCAGTTCGCCCACGGTGGCCGCTGCCGGCATCGCGATGTGCCCCCACTTGGGCATCCCGAAGGTCACCGTCAGGTTCGCCGAGAGGGCACGCTCGTCGATCTCGCCCGAGTCGAAGTCCATACCGGACGGGCCGTCGACGGCCACGATGAGCGGTCGGGCACGTCGCCGGGTGGTGCCGCGGCGGAGATAGGTCAGCGGCCGCACGGGCAGCTCGCGTAGACAGACACCGACGGCCTCCACGATGCCCTCGATGGTGCCCTGCAGAGGCGGCCTTGCCCCGGTGCCCAGCAGGGCGTCGACGATCACATCTGCCTGGCAGACCAGGGCCCGCAGCACCTGATGGTCCACATCTTCCTCGGCCAGGTACAGGTCCACCTCGGCGTCCCGCGCGGCGGCGAACTCTGGGTCCGTCGCCGCGTCGCGGGCACGGGAGAGGTAGGCGGCCATCTGCGCGCCGTTCTGCTGGAGAAGCCTCGCGGCGACGAGGCCGTCGCCGCCATTGTTGCCTGGCCCAACCAGAACTACGACACGCTTGTCGCGGACGTCCATCTGTTGCCGTATTGCTCGTGTCAGGCCCGCGCCGGCCTGGGCCATCATCGCCCTGTAGGTATGGCCTGCGGCGTCTGCTGCTGCCTCGAGTGCTCGCATCTCGTCGACGGTGAGTATCCGCATAGTGGTTCCTCGCATATGTTGACGGATCCTATGTGGGGGCGGTTCATTCGCCGCCAGATCGCCCGCGAGCCACCAGGCCGCATCGCGGAAGAGGCGTCGATGTGACGGATGACTGCGGGAATGGGTCGCCCTGACGGTCTCTGTGACTAGCGGCGGAAGTGGTGATCCTGACCCGCAGGGGCATCGCGGAGCAGGTCGACCGCGTGGGTCAACACCGGCGCGACCACATCCAGGTTCTCGGCGATGGCCTTGGGGTTCCCCGGCAGATTGATGATGAGCGTGCTACCCCGGATGCCGGCGATGCCCCGCGAGAGCATGGCATACGGCGTGATCTCAATCGACGCCGCGCGCATCGCCTCCGCCAAGCCGGGCACCCGACGTTCGATCACGTCCAGCGTCGCCTCGGGCGTCACGTCGCGCGGGGCGACTCCGGTGCCGCCGGTAGTCAGCACGAGGTCCACATCGCCGCCGTCGGTCCAGGACCTGAGCTGCGCTGAGATGGCGGCGCGGTCGTCGGGGACCACCGCCGTGGCCACGATCTCAGTGGCCAGGTGTGCGGTCAGGCTGGCAGCGACGGCGGGCCCGCCCAAGTCCTCGTAGATCCCGGATGCGGCCCTGTCACTGATGGTGAGCACCGCAGCGCGGAGAGGGACCTCGGCCAAGGCTACTCCTCGCCGACCAGCACGGCCCACTTGTCCTGGATGCCCTCGTCGGTCACGCCGTAGAAGACGCGCAGTTCGTCCCCGTCGCGTTGCACCAGATCCCATCGTGTGCGATTGCGGTACTCCCGCTGGCGCCAGATGCCGATGTCTTCATACCAGCGGACCTTGGATGGATCGACCGGATTGTTCTCCGCCTCGTCGATGGCATAGCGCCACAGGTGGCGCGCCGACCGTCGCGTGACGTTGTTCACCACGCTGCCGTTGCGCAGATCGCGCATTGCGTAGTACCGCGTCTCGTTCCGTTCATCGACATCGGCGATCTCGACGCCGGTCCTGGGCGGGTCTAGCTCCGTGGAAGGTACGCCCGTATGGTCGGCCGGCTGCCGCGGGGTGGGGGCCGGCTTGGGCTGGCGCGAGCGCGGCGGTGTCCCGCTGCCCAGCCCGCGCCGGGTCAGCTCCACGATCTCATCGCGAACCGCGATCGTCGTCTCTGCCTCGCCTCGGATGAAGATCTCGTTCTCGTCCATGGCGTAGGGAGGGTGGGCGCCTCGTGGCACGATGATGCGCACCAACTTGACATTCTGCGTCTGCTGCACGTCAGCCTTGATCTCCAGCGGCGGTGTGATGCGCTGCTGTACCTCGTCCTTGAAGAGGTTGACCACGCGCGTGGGCGATGCGCCGACACCGGCAACGGGCTTCGTCCTATCGGAGGGCACGCCGATATAGAGCGTGCCGCCGTTTGTGTTGGCGAAGGCGCAGATATCGGCGATGATCGCGTCCCGGTAACCGCCCCGCTGACTGTAGCGCTCGTGGAACTCCTGGACGATGTTCGGCCCCTCCTCGATGGCGGCCTTGACCGTGTCGACCGGCGTCGCCTGCGCCCGGTAGGGCCGCGTGCGATCAAAGTCGTCGCCGGTGATGACATCGTGGATCGCCTTGAAGGTCTTCTCCGGAAGGTGGGCCTCGGTCATGCGGTCGCCGACGCCCAGATTGCGGTTGCGGTCCTGCTGGCCCACCAGGTGGTGCGCGTCCGAACCCTGAATACAGCGCATCCTGCGCCGATACTCTGGCTTCGAGCCGTCGAAGAACCGGGACGTCGTCTTGCGCCCCGTCTTCTCCAGGTCGGTGACCTCCAGCGCGTGCAGGTGCTCGTCCTGAGTAAAGGCGATGCGCGTCTGTCCACCAAAGCGAATGCCCTGCATCGCCACGCCGTGCGAGGAGTTGGCGTGGGCCGCGATGACGATGCCCCCCGCCTCATCGATCAACTGATAGGCCGTCAGGACGTCGCTGGTGGCCCCCACGTCGGTGGCGCCTTGGTCCAACTTGTCGGCGGGGATGTTCAGCTTCAGCAGCAGGAACTCCAGATCGCGGAGCTCGGTCTCGGGCGGGAAGATCCCAATGATGTGGAAACCGAACGTCGCCGTGAACTCGACGCCCTTCAGCAGCAGGATGCGGTTAAGCAGGCGTCTGTACTCGTCCAGCTGGGTTTTCTCCCCCTTGGCCAGGCGGCCCAGGCGCTCCAGCAGTTCGAGGTTGTCGACCTCCTCCTGCATCTTGCGGTAGCCTGCCACCGTGTTGTGGTCGGTGAAGGCCATGATATCCACGCCCTTGCGCTCGGCCTCGCGGAGGATGTCGAGATAGCCGACGCCCTCCTGCTGATAGTCCGCCGATGCCGGCGTGTGGATGTGGAGGTCAAAGGTGTACCATTGTTGTTTGGCAGACTTGGTCGATCTGCGTCGTCGTCTACTCATTCTCTATGGGCTCCATCTCACTCGACTCACTCCTGAGCGATAGCTGCGGCCCCCGCAACCACCAGATCGTTGATCCTGGCCACGAGCTCGCTCGGCCTGAACGGCTTGAGCAGGAAGTCGTTGGCCCCAGCGTCCAGGCAGACCCGGGCGCGGTCCATGCCGGACGTGATCAGGATGGGGATGTCCAGCAGGCCGGCGGTGGACTTCAGCGCCAACAGCGGACCCATCGCGTCGCCGCCCGCCAGGTGATAGTCCATCAAGATCAGGCCCGGTGATTCGCGCTCGGTTGTGGGGATCACCTGCTCGGGCCGCGAGATCGTGACCACCTCGTAGCCCTCCATCTCCATCAGCGTCTCCAGGAGGCTGAGCATGACGGCGTCATCGTCGACGATGAGGATCTTCGTCATACCGCGGCTGCTCCTCGGAGGGGTAGGTGGTGCAGGTTCGGGCCACTGCCGGCAAGCACCACAGGGCCGGTGCCGCGCTCGCAGGGTTTAGCAGGGTTTGATCTAACTAATGTCATTGAAGTATTGTACCACCTTTTTGCGTTGGTGTGGCGTTAGTGTATCGATGGAGTGAAGCAGGCGCTTGAACACTCATCACCGATCACGAGTGATGCGTGACGAGTCAGGGACACGGCGTGGTCCCGTTTGTCTGGGGAGATGACTGCGGTAGAATCGCGACGTCGCTTTCCCTAATATATCAGCTCTTATGGAGGTCTTGCTTATGGGTGGCTACGCTATTGTTACGGACAGTACGTGCAATCTGGGCGATGAGGTGGTAGCGGCCAATGGCCTTGACATGATTCCCCTCAACGTTCACTGGGGCGACGACACATACAAGGACGGTGTGACGCTCTCGGCGGCGAGGTTCTACGAGATGCTGCCGCAGCGCTCCGCCTTCCCCAAGACGTCGCAACCCTCGGCGGGCGAGTTCATCGAGTTCTTCCAGGACGTGGCCGAGCGCAAGCAGGTCAATACCATCCTGGCGATCCACATCTCGTCGGACCTGAGCGGTACCGTGGCCTCGGCGATGCAGGCCAAGTCAGCGCTGTCGGAGACACGCCCCGACCTGCGCATCGAGGTCGTCGATTCCCGCTCGGTCTCGCTGGGACTGGGCGTGCAGGTGCTGGTGGCGGCACGCGCCCTGGCGGCGGGCAAGTCGCTGGAGGAGACGATGGCACTCCGGGAGCAGTGCTACGATTCCCTGGACGTGGTCTTCGCCGTTGACACGCTGGAGTACCTGCATCGTGGCGGTCGCATCGGTGGGGCGGCCCGTCTGTTGGGCTCGGCCCTGAGGATGAAGCCGGTGCTGGAGGTCCGTGAGGGGCGCATCGAGTCGGTGGAGAAGGTGCGCAGCCGCAAGAAGTCGCTGCGCCGGCTGATCGAGATCGCCGGCGAGCGCTGGGAAGGCCGAACGCCCACTGAGGTCGCCATCATGCAGGCCGAGGTGGATGAGGAGCTGCCGGCCTTCACCAGGGCGCTGGAGGAGAAGCTGGGGTGCGCGGTGTCAATCACGCAGCCGCTGAGCCCGGTTGTGGGTACCCACGGTGGGCCGGGCACCATCGGCATCGTCGTCTACGCCCTGGACGAGGTGCTGTAGGCGGGTCAGGGAGTATCTCTCGAGTGTCCACGGATCGCACGGTGGTTTGGTTGGGGAGTTCACGGGAGGATGGCCATGCGGATGGTAGAGGTGATCGAGCGCAAGCGGGACGGCGGCGTTCTGAGTCGTTCGGAGATCGACGCCTTCGTGGATGGCTACACGCGGGGGTCGATCCCCGACTACCAGGCGTCGGCGCTGCTGATGGCGATCCTCCTGCGTGACATGACCGACGACGAAACGCGCGATCTCACGCTGGCGATGGCGGCCTCCGGCGAAACCCTCGATCTGGATGATGTTGCCGATGTCGTGGTCGACAAGCATTCGACCGGCGGCGTCGGTGATAAGGTCAGCCTGGTGGCGGCGCCCACGGTCGCTGCTGCCGGAATGCCGGTGGGCAAGATGTCGGGGCGCGGCCTGGGGTTCTCCGGCGGGACGCTGGACAAACTGGAGTCGATCCCGGGCTATCGCGTCGACCTGACAGTGCCCGAGTTCAAGCGCCAGCTCGGCGAGATCGGCATCGTGCTCACGGGCCAGTCCGCCAACCTGGCCCCGGCGGACGGCAAGCTATACGCGCTGCGTGATGTGACGGGCACGGTGCCCAGCCTACCGCTTATCGTCAGCTCGATCATGAGCAAGAAGATCGCCGCCGGCGCGGACGCTATCGTGCTGGATGTGAAGGTGGGGTCCGGTGCCTTCATGAAGACGCTAGATGAGGCGCGGGACCTGGCTGTGGCCATGGTGCGCATCGGAAAGGCGGTGGGTCGCAAGGTGGTGGCCCACATCGCCGATATGAACCAGCCGCTGGGGGTGGCCGTGGGCAACAGCCTGGAGGTCGCTGAGGCCGTGGCGACGCTGCGAGGCGCCGGCCCGGAGGACTTGCGCGAGCACTGTCTGACCATCGCCGGCGAAATGCTGGCTTTGGGCGGAGTGGTGTCCAATCTGGGCGCCGGCGTCGAGCTGGCCGGAGCGACAATCGCGAGCGGCGCGGCGCTGGCCAAGTTCAGACAGCTCGTGGCTGCCCAGGGTGGGGACGTCGACTATGTGGACGACCCGGACCGGTTCCCCAACGCCGCGTGTGTGCGCACGATCACGGCTCCGGCGGCAGGCACCGTGGCTGCAATGTCGGCGTCGGAGATCGGCATAGCTGTTGTGACCCTCGGCGGCGGGCGCGAGAAGAAGGGCCAGGCTATCGACCACCGCGTAGGCGTGGAGATGCTCGTCAAGGTTGGCGACAGCGTCGCGGTCGGTGCCCCGCTCTTCACCGTCCATGCGAATACCGAGGATGACCTGGATATCGCCGCATCGCGGGTGTTGGGCAGCCTCAGCTTCGCTGACCATGCTGTGAACCCACTGCCCCTCTTCTACGATCGCATCGCCTAGCCGGCCTCGCAGACTGCCCGGTTGGACTAGCGGGCGAACCCGCCGGTGTGTGGTAGTCGGTTGCCGATGTGCCGCTACGAGACCTTTGGCGTCCTGTTCGGCACGGGTATGGGCCGAACAGGCTAGTCCGGCCCCCGTCCGATTGCGCCGACCGTCCAAAGTGGTATAATCCTCGCAGTCGTCTTTGGAGGATAGTCGAGAATGCAGACCTACCTGAACGTTGTCCAGATCATCTTGAGCGTAGCCCTTGTTGTCTTGGTGCTACTAGAGGTACGCAGCAGCGGCACCAGTGGCGCGCTGGGTGGCTCTCAGACGGGCCTGATCCGCAAGCGGCGTGGCCCGGAGTTGTTGCTGTTCCGCCTCACCGTGGTCACGGCGATCCTCTTCTTCTTGGTGGCTATCGTCAACGTATTGGTCATCGGCTAACGCCGTTTGATGGGCAGGAAGGACGAGCAGGGCGCCCTGAGTGGCGCGGTGGTCTTCGCCTCGTCCTTTTTCTTTGCCAGTGAGACGCGCCTGGTCAGGTTGACGCACCGACGATGTTTCGACGCATAGGCTGGCAGGTTTTGCTGGTGGGCATCGGCTTTCTCGTTGCCGCTGCCATCCTGGCCTATATGGCCAGCACCTACACGACGGAGTTCCGCCCGGCCCCGGGTGGCACGTACGTGGAGGCGGTCGGTGGCTACCCCCAGACCCTCAATCCCCTCCTCAGCTACTACAGCGACGCCGATAGCGATGTGGTGTCGTTGGTCTTCAGCGGCCTGACTCAGCTAGACATGGAGGGCGAGATCGTGCCCGACCTCGCTACCGGCTGGTCGGTCCACGAGAGCGGGATCACCTACACCTTTCGGCTTAACCGCAACGTCTCCTGGCATGATGGGTATCCCTTCAGTGCCGAGGACGTGGTGTTCACGCTTGAGCTGATCCAGGACCCTGACTTTCCTGGTCCACCGGACATCGCCGAGCTGTGGCGCGCGGTGGAGGTCGCCGAGATCGACGACCATACCCTTGAGTTCGTGCTGCGCGAGCCGTATGCGCCATTCCTGGACTACACCACGGTGGGTATCCTGCCCAAGCACATTCTGGATGGCGTGCGCGCCGCGGACCTGGTCCGCTTGGACTTCAACCGCGAACCCGTGGGGACCGGCCCCTTCCGGCTGGCAGACCTGGTGCTGGGTGAGGGACACATCTCCTCGGTCACGTTGAAGCGGTTCCCCCGCTACTATGGTCGCACAGCCTACATTGAGAATCTGGAACTCCGGTTCTATGCCACGCCACGCGCGGCCTTCGACGCCTACCGCGATGGGCTCGTGGAGGGCGTCGCGCGGGTGCCGACCGATCTGTTGCCCGAGGCCTTCGCCGAGGAAGAGTTGGAGCTATTCTCAGCCCCGACCGCCGAGATGTCGATGATCTTCTTCAATGAGCTGGTCACCGATACACTGCCATTCGCCGACACGCGCGTGCGCCAAGCGCTGGCCTATGGCCTCGACCGGCAGGCGCTGGTGGATGACGTGTTGTTGGGACAGGCCGTGCTGCCCGCCTCTCCCCTGCTGCCGGGCACATGGGCCTATGCCACCGGCGGCATCCCTACCTACGAGCTGGACCGTGAACGCGCCCTGGCGCTCTTTGGGGATGCCGGGTGGCGGCGCGATCCCGTCACGGACACGCTGCGCAACGCCGGCGGATCGCCGCTGGTCTTCTCATTGGTGGTGGCCAACAGCACCGAGGACCTGGCTGTGGCGGACGGGATCGCCGAGCAGTGGCGGAGCCTGGGTGTCTCGGTGACCGTCGAGGCGGTCCCGGCGCTGGCTTTGACCGGTGTCCTGGAGTCGCGGGTCTATGATGCGGCCCTAGCCCGGTTGATCGTTGCCGGGGATCCCGATCCGTATCCGTTCTGGCATGAGACGCAGGCGCTGCCCGGACAGGGCCAGAACTACACGGGCTTCCAGCACCGTCGGATCAGCGAGATTGTCGAGCAGGCGCGGATCACTGTGCGAAGGGATGACCGCGTGGCGCTCTACCGCGAGTTCCAGCAGCTCTTCATGCAGGAGATACCGGCGATTCCTCTCTACGTGCCGGTCTACACCTATGGCCTGGACGCGCGTGTGAACGGTGCGCAGCTGGGCCCGGTGATGAGCTCGGGCGATAGATTCCTGACGGTGATGGATTGGTACGTGCTCCAGCGCCGGGTAGTGGCCGCGGCTGAGCCGGAGACGTAGCGGAGACTCTGATGCGTTCCGGCTGGCGGCTGGCAGTCGGGGGGCACGAGTGCTTGCGTGCAGACCCCTTTCCTGTATACTTGGACAGTTGTAACTTACCTATCAGTTCGGAGGGATAAGGATGACAAAGAAGTGGGTGTATTTGTCCCGCAATGGCGAGGAAGCCTACACAGAGGTCCTGGGTCACAAGCCCGACCTCGCTGAGATGAAGGAGATCTTCGGCGGCAAGGGCGCGGGTCTGATGGCTATGACCGCGGCCGGTGCCCCGGTTCCCCCCAGCGCCACCATCACCACGGAAGCCTGCGTCAGCTTCATGGACACCAACGCCTTCCCCAAGGGTATGTGGGAACAGACCCTAGAGGCCATGAAAGACCTCGAGGCACAGACGGGCAAGGCCTTTGGCGACACCAAGAATCCGTTGCTGGTCTCCGTCCGCTCCGGTGCCCGCCAGTCGATGCCCGGCATGATGGACACGGTCCTCAACCTGGGTCTCAACGACGAGACGCGCGCGGCGTTGGCTGAGCTTACGGGCAACGAGTGGTTCTCCTACGACGCATACCGCCGCTTCATCACCATGTTCTCGGACATCGTGATGGGCTACAGCCGCCTGCACTTCGAGGAGAAGCTGGAGGAGCTGAAGGAGAAAGAGGGAATCAAGCTCGACACCGACGTCAGCCTCGACGGTCTGAAGGCTCTGGTGGACGAATACAAGGCGATGTACAAGGCCAAGTTCGGTGAGGACTTCCCCACCGACCCCTATAAGCAGCTTGATCTCTCCATCAAGGCTGTGTTCAGTTCCTGGAACGCGCCGCGCGCAATCGCGTATCGCAACCACGAGGGCATCCCCCATCACTGGGGCACGGGCGTCAACATCTGCACGATGGTCTTCGGCAACATGGGCGATGACTCCGCCACGGGCGTGGCCTTCAGCCGCAGCCCCAGCACCGGCGATCACGAGTTCCTGTACGGTGAGTTCCTGATCAACGCTCAGGGTGAGGACGTTGTGGCTGGTATCCGCACGCCGCAGCAGATCAGCTTGGGCGGTTCTCGCGCCTGGGCCGAGTTCCAGGGCGTCTCCGAGGAAGAGCGTGCCGCTAAGTTCCCGAGCCTCGAAGAGGTCATGCCCGCGACTTACCAGGAGTTCCTGGACATCGTGGCGATGCTCGAGGCCAACTACCGCGATATGCAGGACATGGAGTTCACCATCGAGCGTGGACACCTGTGGATGCTGCAGACGCGAACGGGCAAGCGCACCGCCGCCTCCGCTGTGAAGATTGCCGTCGACCTGGTCGATGAGGGCAAGATCTCCAAGGAAGAGGCTGTGATGCGGGTTGAGCCCGAGTACGTTGATCTGCTGATGCGCCCGAGCTTTGACCCGAGCGCCGAGAAGACGCGGATCGCCAAGGGCTTGAACGCCTCCCCCGGCGCCGCCGTGGGTGTGGCAGTCTTCGACGCCGAGCGCGCGAAGGAAGTTGCCGATGGTGGGGCCGACGTGATTCTGGTCCGGCCCGAGACCGCCCCGGATGATGTGCCCGGTATGCTGGCCTCCAAGGGTGTGCTGACGCAGAAGGGTGGCGCGACATCGCACGCCGCCGTTGTCGCCCGTGGCAGTAATATCCCGTGTGTTGCCGGCTGTGAGGAGATCAACGTTGACACCAACCGCGGGCAGTTCACGACCGCGGATGGCACCGTCGTCAAGGATGGCGACACGATTTCCATCGACGGTTTCACGGGCGAGGTCTTTGCCGGCGCCGTGCCGCTGATCCAAGCAGAGTATGCGGACCAGACCTACCTCGTAAAGCTGCTGGGTTGGGCCGACGGGATCCGCAAGCTGGGTGTCCGCACCAATGCTGATACGCCCGTGGACTCCACGCGCGCTATCGAGTTTGGCGCCGAGGGTATCGGTCTCTGCCGTACCGAGCACATGTTCTTCGACCCGCGTGCCCGCGACGCCGTGGTCGGCATGATCCTGGCCAAGACCCAGGAAGAGCGCGATCTCTTCTTGGACAAGATGCTGCCGTTCCAGGAGGAGGATTTCGAAGGTATCTTCGACGCGATGGACGGCAAGCCCGTGATCATGCGCCTGATCGATCCCCCTATGCACGAGTTCCTGCCCTCCTACCACGAGCTGCTGGAAGAGGTCGCTACCCTTCGTGTGACCGAGCCCGGTTCGGAGGAGTTGGCCGAGAAGGAGGCGATGCTAGAGGTCGTTTCCGGAATGTGGGAAGTCAACCCGATGATGGGTCTGCGCGGCTGTCGCGCCGGCATCATGTACCAGGGGCTGACCGAGATGCAGACCCGCGCCTACTTCCAGGCTGCCTGCCGCTGCGCGAAGCGCGGTGTCGACGTCCATCCTGAGGTCATGATCCCGCTGGTCGGCATCGTGGCAGAGCTGGCGATGGAGCGTGAGAAGCTGGAGGCCGTCGCAAAAGAGGTGATGGCGGAAGAGGGCATTGAGGTCCCCGCGATCTTCGGCACGATGATCGAGGTCCCCCGCGCTGCCCTGATCTCCGGTCAACTTGCTCCGCACGCACAGTTCTACTCCTTCGGCACGAACGACCTGACGCAGATGACCTACGGCTACAGCCGTGATGATGCTGAGGGCAAGTTCCTGCTGCAGTATGTGGATCGCGGCATCTTGCCCGAGAATCCCTTCCAGTCGCTGGACCAGACCGGCGTCGGTCGCCTGGTCGAGATGTGCGTGGCTGAGGGTAAGGCCGTGAATCCCGACCTCGAGGTCGGTATCTGCGGCGAGCACGGTGGCGATCCTGCTTCGATCGACTTCTGCTACCGCGCCGGCCTGGACTACGTGAGCTGCTCGCCGTTCCGCGTTCCGGTGGCCCGCTTGGCCGCCGCGCAGGCGACGATCCGCAACGCGTAGACTCCCGACCCAAGTCAGACAGTGAGACGGCGCGCCCCTCGCGGGGCGCGCTGTTTGCTGTGTGGAAGAGGCGTACTCCGTGGACACTGGGTGAGGGTCACGCGAACGTGCTGTTCGTCGACCCTCCGGGCCGCAGATGCGCAGGGTGGGGATCGCCAGATCCCCTTGCCACGACGGGAGGGGTGGAGACGTCAGGCGTCGGAGAGAAGCGAGCCGACGCGCGAGGCGTAGGCCGCGCGTATCTCACGATGCAGCGGAACCTGGTCGAGGTAGGTCTGGCGGTACTCGCTGTCTGAGGGGATGAGGGCGTGCTTGCGCATCATCTCGTCGTAGGCGCGGCGAAGCTGCAGGTTGGCTTGGTGCCGCTCATCGTTAGCCTCAAGCGCCTGCGCGTAGCGCAAGAAGACCTCCTCGCTGACGCACTCGACGATCTGGGCGAAGCCGAAGAGCTGAAAGACGTCGTAGGCGGCCTGCGCCGCTTCGAGGGCGGCGGACAGGTATCCGGCACGAGCCTCGCCAGTTCCGGCGGACTGCGCCAGCCCCAGGTGCGCCACGGTGGCCAGGCAGTTGGCCGCCATCTCGTACTGCCGGGAGACCAGGTCGCTGGTCTGGGCCAGGCGGGTGACCTCCTGATGGAGTTCCAGG
>Ga0180435_10003726_pt1 | contig 15178 bp, 12 predicted proteins | sample SS_ome_3_FD_132467 | JGI IMG/M metagenome (GOLD analysis project Ga0180435, IMG submission 132467) | Hypersaline lake sediment archaeal communities from the Salton Sea, California, USA - SS_3_S_1 metaG | ecosystem: Environmental > Aquatic > Non-marine Saline and Alkaline > Hypersaline >... | reverse complement strand
TTTATTCGTTATCGCCTCGCCGACCTTGGAGCCCTCGCTTCGGAACCATGTTCGTGCGGTAATCCGCTGCCGGTCCTTGCGAGTATCGAAGGGCGAATCGACGCTGTGTTGATCACCCGCGATGGACGCCGGATCGGGCGCCTGGATCCCATATTCAAGGGTGCCACAGGCATTGCCGAGTCGCAAGTTGTGCAAGACAGCTATGACAGGTTCCGAATCCGGATTGTCCGTGGTTGCGATTACACCGACGCTGACGGGCAGGCCGTGATTAAGAATCTGGCTCAGAGAGTGGGGCAGGCTGATATTAGCGTGGAGATCGTCGACAAAATAGAACGAACGGCATCCGGTAAGTTCAGGGCTGTTGTCTGCAACCTGCCGCCCGAACAACGCCGGTGAAAACAAACAAAACCAGTCAAGTGCTGCCTTCTGTCATCGCCGGCGATGTAAACATCTGATGCAAAAGATGTTAAGGTGCTGTGACATATCAGATGGCGTCAAATGAAATTTCGAGGAAACTCCGCAGTGGACCGTATTGCTATAAACGTTTTTCAGAAAAGGCTTTATGGCAAAAAACGCGGTGGATGTTTACAATTGCCGAGTTGAGCGGGAGGTTCACAGCTTTGGCGAGGCGCGGGGGTGTGGGTGCTTTGGATTATGTTGGATCGGCGGCGGTCTGTGTGTTGTAAGTATTTATTCGAAGGCATGATAGCCTGGTTGTGTGGGCGTCTTGTGCGGTGAAAATAACTGGTCCCATCCAGGGGGCATGTGCGGAATGTGTGAACCATGTGTGACATGTGCGAGATATACCAAGCGGTTAAAGATGCTTCGCATAACTGGCCGATGATGTTCTTGGCGTTCAGGATAGCTTGACGCTACCGGTGCGGGCAATCCGACCCGTTTTCACGAACTTCAGGTCGCAGGCGATAATCGAAACTTGCAGAAGGAAAATCAGAAATGGAAATTGTTATCGGTGAGAACTACGAAGAGATGAGCAAGGCGGCAGCTGCTGCAATGGCGAAGGTCGTCCGCGACAAACCGACAGCGATATTGGGCCTGGCCACTGGCTCGACACCGCTGGGGATGTACAAGGAGTTGATCCGCCTGCACAAGGAAGAGGGCCTGGATTTTTCCCAGGTCACGACTTTCAATTTGGACGAATACGTGGGCCTAAGCGGTGATCACGAGCAGAGCTACCGTTACTTCATGACGGAGAACCTGTTCAAGGACATCAACGTCAACATCGACAGCACGAACGTTCCGCCCGGGATATCTGACGACTTCAAGGCCTCCTGTCAGGCATACGAAGATAAGATCCAGGCCGCCGGGGGCATCGACGTGCAGGTCCTGGGCATCGGTTCGGACGGGCACATCGCTTTCAACGAACCGAGCAGTTCGCTGGCTTCGAGAACGCGCCTGAAAACGCTCACGCGCCAGACGATAGACGACAACGCCCGCTTCTTCGACAATCCCACGGACGTGCCGGTATACTGCGTGACTATGGGCGTGGGCACGATTTTGGAGGCGAAGAAGCTCATCCTTCTCGCCGGTGGCGCGGGCAAGGCCGACGCGGTGGCAGACGCCATCGAGGGACCGGTTTCGAGCATGTGTACGGCAAGTGCGCTGCAGCTTCACCCTGACAGCATCTTCTTCATAGACACCGCTGCGGCCGGGAAACTCAAGATGCGAGAGTACTACCAGTGGGTACAGGACAAGAAACCCGGCGCCCCGTGCTGGGATTGACCGCTTCGCGCGACGGTAAGCCCATGCGCCTCGCCAGGGCGTCAATCTCTCGTCGATCGGTTGAAGAAAGGTCGCGCCTTGCGGTGATACCGAAGGGAGCCGCATAACATGAGTAAAATGCAAGTGCTGCCGATAGGGTCACTGGGTGAGGATTTCATTCCCGCGGAGTTCCTCCCCGAAGGCATGGACGAATATTACCTGCGGAACCAGCAGACTCCCGGTCCGATCGGCGGGTGGCGAAACCTCCGTGCCGATGAGATCGAAACTCTCGTCAAGAACGCCAACGCCAGCGACAACTGGGACAACATCCTGGTCACCGAGCAGTTCGCGCCGCACCTGGTAAAGAACTGCGAGTTCCACGGGCTGGTGAGAATCGGACGCCTCGAAGAGGTCTACATCGAGCATCACGATCTTTGTGTATTGGTTGGGTTGACCAACAGCCGAATAATCGCCTGCGATATCGGCGACAACACCGCCATCCACCACGTGCGATATCTCGCACACTACATCGTCGGCGACAACGTCGTCCTGCTGAACCTCGACGAAATGCACACGACGAACCACGCGAAGTTCGGTAACGGGATCGTCAAGGACGGTGAGAGCGAGGACGTGCGAGTCTGGATGGAACTGGTGAACGAAAACGGGCGGCGGGCGGTGATGCCTTTCGACGGTATGCTGCCGGCCGACGCGATGCTGTGGTCCACGTACCGCCAAGACAGCGAATTACTCGACAGCTTCGCCCGAATGACCCAGGACCGCTTTGACTCGCGCCGAGGGTACTACGGTACGATCGGGCAAAGCTGCGTCATCAAGAACTGCCGCATCATCAAGGACGTCAAGATAGGGCCCGAGGTCTACATCAAGGGCGCCAACAAGCTCAAGAACCTCACGATCAACTCCAGCACCGAAGAGCCCACGCAGATCGGCGAGGGCGTGGAGCTGATTAACGGTATCATCGGGCGGGGCTGCCACATATTCTACGGATGCAAGGCCGTACGCTTCATCATGGGCGACAACTGCAACCTGAAATATGGCGCACGCCTGATCCACACTTTCCTCGGCGACAACTCGACCGTCTCGTGCTGCGAACTGATCAGCAACCTGATCTTTCCGGCCCACGAGCAGCATCACAATAATTCGTTTCTGATCGCGGCGATGGTGATGGGCCAGAGCAACATGGCCGCCAACGCGACGATCGGATCAAACCACAACAGCCGCGCCCCGGACGGTGAAATCCGTGCCGGAAGGGGGTTCTGGCCCGGGTTGTGTGTCTCGGTCAAGCACAACTGCCAATTCGCCTCGTTCACACTGCTGGCCAAGGGCGATTACCACGCGGAGATGGATATTCCCCTTCCATTTGCTCTCGTCAGCAACGCCCGCGACGGATCGGCGCTCCAGATCCTCCCGGCGTACTGGTGGATGTACAACATGTACGCCCTGGCCAGGAACACCTGGAAGTTCGGCGCGCGCGACACTCGCAAACGCAAGCTTCAGCACGTGGAGTTCAACTCACTGGCGCCGGACACGGCCGAGGAAATTTTCCGTGCGCTCGGGCTGCTCGAGCGTTGGACGGGGCAGGCCGCCCTGCGAAAAGACGGGCAAATTACCGGTAAGGAGACCGGCGAGGAGCTCACCCGCATCGGGCGCCAACTGCTCACCGACGACGAGATGGAGGATATCGAGGTCCTCGCCGAAAACGTCGAAAACTCGGACCGCAAGGTCGTCATCCTCAAACCGCGCCAGGCATACCGGGCTTACCGCCAGATGCTGCACTACTACGCGGTCAAGGAACTGCTGGAATGCCTGCAGAGCGATCCCGATAAGACACCGGAGGCGATGGTTGAGACTCTCTCGGGCCCGCGCCGGCAGGAATGGGGCAATCTCGGAGGGCAGCTCGTCGCCCGCCCGGACATCGACGCCCTCCGCGAAGGAATCAGAACCGGACGCCTGGACTCATGGCAGGCCGTCCACCAGGAGTACGATCGCCTCTGGGACCAATACCCCCAGGCACGCGGGCAACACGCACTGGCCACACTGCTGGAACTGCTGGACATCGAGCAACTCACCGGCGACGCGTGGTCCGATGCTCTCGAACAGGCCGTCACCATCCAGGAATTCATCGCCGAGCAGACATACCTGACCCGAAGGAAGGACGACGAGAATCCATTCCGCCGGATCACCTTCGACACCCCCGAGCAGATGCGCAGCGTCCTCGGTTCTGCCGATGACAACTCCTTCGTCATCCAGGTCCGCCGCGAGACGCGAAGCTTCGCCAAACAGGCCGAGCAGGCAAAAAGTTGGATCAGCAACTGACTGCAGCGGCGCGCTTGGCGTTCTTTATCGGACGTGCTGTGAACCGAAACCGCATCCGAGATAATGGAAAGTCTCACCACCTCTTTACCCTGTCCAGCACTTCCTGCTGATCCTCAGGTTCCGCCGGTATCCAAAGCATGATTCCGGTAGGATCGGACTTGCTGATGAACTCGTCGAGTTCGTCGAGTTGGAGATCGACGATCACGCTCTTTCCGGCCGCCTGGATCTTCTCGATCAGCGGCAGCCACTGCATTATCGGGGCGTCGTCACCGTAACCCTGAACCCATTGGATCGCGGGCATGTTGGGCAGTTTCAGGATCGAATCGATATTCCTGGCGACTCCCGGTCCGTCGAGGTGGAAGACATTGTGCGTAAAGCACTCGGCCTCTTTGCGTATGATCGGCAGGCAGAACTCGTCGAAGTGCTCGGGAGAAACCAGCGTCGCAAAGTCGCAGGCCAGAACGTTGAACGTTTGGCGGGCCGGAAGGTTCATCCAGGTCACCGAGAGTTGACCGCTCGCCTTGAGCTTCCGATCGAAATGTTCGTACACCATGGGATACTCGGTCCAGACCTGCTCGATAAGGGCTTTCAAAAGCTCGGGCGCCATGACGATGTCGAGGCACATCCGGCCGATGTCCCGCAGGCCGGCGGTGCAGTCGATCCCCGCGTACATATCCGTGTATCCCACGAGGAAACGTCCCTCCGCCAGTTCCACAGCGCGGTCCGTCATCGCTTCAATTGCGCGGAAATAGATGTTGTCCTTGTGGATCTTCAGATCCGGAAGGTTTTCCAGGTCGACGATGCAGGGATGAGTCCACGCCGTAACGTCGTCGAACACCGCGGACTGGCCGAGGAACAGGTTATAGACCACCGCGCTGAGGTTGGGCCAATAGACCGGAAACGTCTCGCCTTTGAACTCCGTCTGCTCGAGCGACTCGACAAACGTCTTCAATTGAAACTCGACATCCAGCCAGCGATCTTCAGCAGTGGCCCATGGCCCGGCGACGGTGCGATGGCGTTCGTACTCGATATTGTGATGGTGGAACCGCACCGGCGGGCGGTCGACAATCTTCTGCTCGTACCAGGCGTTCACGCGAGCGAAGCACTCGTCGAAATCGCTCTTGTACGTAAAGTTGTATTCCGGGAAGGTCATATAGCGGTAATAAGATAATACAGGCGGCGACTGTTGACGAGGGATTTTATGCCGACGGTGTGTTCCCCCTTTTCCTGGTGGAAACTCCCCGAGCCTGTCTACAATCGGACTCGAACTTCTTGCGAAATCAGCCCGGAGCCATTACGGTGCAGCGTGTGCGGGAAAATCAGGAGACAATGAATCATGCGGAAACTTCTCTTATCGTGCTTGCTGCTCCTTACGCCGACGATCTGGTCGGCAGGGGCCTTCGCGGTCCAGCCGGCTGACGTATTCCGCGATCACATGGTCCTGCAGCGTGACAAGCCCTTGCCTGTTTGGGGGACGGCGAAACCCGGCGAGAAAGTGACCGTCGAGTTCGCCGGGCAGAGCAAGACCGCCTCCGCGGACAAGAAAGGCAGGTGGCGGGTCGTCCTCAAACCGCTCGCGGCAAGCACCAGTCCGCGGACGCTGACGGTCTCCGGAAAGCGCGCGGTAACCATCGAGGACGTGCTGGTCGGGGACGTCTGGATATTCTCAGGCCAGTCGAATATGGGGCGAAACGTCGGGCGCCATCCCACACCGGACGGAATGAAATGGAACCACCCTCTGATCCGATACTGGGGCGCGGGTAAGGACCAGCCATACCCCGTCGAGAAGTTCAGGCAGCCGCCCGAGACATGGACAATCTGCCGGGATGAGAAAACGACAAAGGGCTGCTGCGCGGTGGGCTTCTATTTCGCACGCCATATCCGCCGGCAGGGAATCGACGTTCCCATGGGTATCCTGTGGCAGGCCTGGGCCGGAAGCATCATCCAGGAATGGATCCCGCGTCACGGGTTCCGTCTTGACCCGAAGTTGAAGAAGCTGGCCGACAGGGTGGACGTCTATTATCCCAACACACCGCTCGGACGCGAGATCTGGAAGGAACGCCTGGGCGAGATAGAAAAATGGCTCGCCAAGGCCGACAAGGCAATGACCGAGAACACCCCGTTTCCCTATCCCCAACCGCTGATGCCCGAACCGGGCCCGCGCGACCTGTGCGGGTTCTACAACGGAAAGATTCATCCAATCGTGCCGATGGCGATCAAGGGCGTGGTCTGGTACCAGGGCGAAAGCGATTATCGCAACCGTCTGTGGGACATCGAGATGAAGGTGATGGCCAAGACGTGGCGCGACCTGTTCTCGGTTGCCGGTGACGGCCTCGAAATACCGTTCTACTGGATGCAGATCCAGCGCAGCGGCGACTACTGCAGCCCGCTGGTTCGCCAGGAGCAGTTCAACGCCCTGAAGCTCGTGCCAAACAGCGGTATGGCCGTACTGCTGGACCTGGACGTAAACGTCCACCCGTCCAACAAGGTCGACGCCGGTATCCGCGCGGCGCTGTGGGCGTTGAATCGCGACTACGGAAAGAAGAAAATTGTGCCTTCCGGACCGCTCTACAAGTCTCACAGCGTCGAGGGCAACAAGGTGATAGTCGAGTTCGATCACGCCACCGACCGCCTGCGCACGGGATCGAAGGACGGGCTTAAACCGCCCAAACTGACCGGCGCCGGGCAATTGCCCAACGTGGAACTGGCCGGTAAGGACAAACGATGGCGCGAGGCGGTCGCCAGGATCGAGGGCGACAAACTGGTAGTCTCATCGGACAAAGTGAGCGTGCCGATTCACGTTCGCTACTGCTACACGAATATTCCCAAACCACCGTTCCTCTATAACGACGCCGGCCTGCCCGCGGCGACGTTTACCACCGACCATGATTGATCGCTAACGGAGTTTGTTTTATGAATTTGCCAAGACACGTCGCACGCCTGGAGATGCTGTTGTTGGTCCTGTTTTCATCCGGTTCGGCGAACGCCGTTGAACCGGCGATTGTATTCTGCGACCAGATGGTGCTGCAGCGCGGAGTTTCCGCGCCCGTGTGGGGGCGGGGCGAACCCGGCGAACGGGTAACCGTGACTTTCGCCGAGCAAACCAAACAGGCAAAGACCGGTGCCGACAGCCTGTGGCATGTGAAACTCGACGCGATGTCCGCCAGCGCTCAACCGTGGACTATGACAATCAAGGGCAAGGATAACACCGTGGCGCTGAAAGATGTGCTGGTCGGCGACGTGTGGTTGTTCAGCGGCGACATCGTGCCCCTGGGTTATTACCAAGGCCGCTTCCTGAAGCGCAGCCGCATGGGCGTCTACTACGATATTCGCCCCTTCATCAAGGAAGACCTGTCCGGCCGCCTGCCGATCATTCGAACTTACGAGGCGCCGCCTCGCAGCCGGGAGCGACACGCCATTCGTCCCCAGTACCGTTTCGATACCGATGGCAAGGCCAAGTGGACCGCTTACGATCCAGAGAGTTGGAGCGGATTCCACGCCATTGCCTACTTCTTCGGGCGCCGGTATTTCAAACGCGTCAAGGCGCCGGTCGGTTTTCTCCAGATCGGTCTGGACGATCTGGCATCGATGACCCCGCCCGAAGGTTTCGAATCCACCGCCGCGCTGAAGGACCTGGCGAAGGTGGTCGGCACGTGGTATCCGGCGTCGCCGGAGGGGCGGACCGCTCATCTGAAGATGCTGGGCGATGTGAAGAAATGGCTTGTCTCGACGCGCCGCTCTCTCGACGCGGGAAGCACGAACCCGGACGATTTCTCGCAGGTCCCGCGCATGCCGGGACCCCCGCCGCGAACCGTGGCTGAAACTACATATTACAACGCCGCAATATGTCCCATAGCCCCGTTCGCCGTGCGCGGTATGATCCTCAAAACACTCGACAAGAACCAGTACGACAAACGCTACGCAGATAAGGCCGAGGCGCTGATCCGCGGACTTCGCGCCGTAATGAATTCGCCTGAGGCGCCCGCGGCTTTCTTTCAGTTCCGACCGCCGATGTATTGGGAGCAGCGCGCGGTGGAAGACCAGTCGGTCTGGATGCGATTTCGCCTCATGCAGCAGGGTGTCTCCAAGGCGCCCGCCACCACCGTCCTGCCCGCGCACGATTTCGTGAACGACCCCCGCGATCCGGGCAACTGGGCTCGGCGCGCCTCGCAGTGGGCGATCGCCGCGGTCGAGAAGCAACCGGTCCTGAGCGGACCGGTCTACGATTCGCACGAGACCGACGGCCGCACGGTCACAGTTCGGTTCAAGCAGGTCGGTCGAGGCCTGATCGTCGGCGACAAAAAAATGGGCCAACTCGTCAAACCGGCAGCCGACACGCCGCTGGGCGGCTTCGAACTGACCGGTGCTGATGGCCGGTGGCGCCCCGCGATAGCGAAGATCGACGGTAAATCCGTGATCGTCACGAGCGGGGACCTCGCCAAGCCAATTGCCGTCCGTTATGCCTGGGCGCCCCGACCGAAACGGGCCAATCTATACAACCAGGCCGGATTCCCCGCCTTACCGTTCAACACACATCCATGATCCACTGCTACGTTGGGGCGACTGGACGTCCGCGACGTGGCGATCAGCACAGCCTTCATGAGGGGGTCTATTATTCGAACCGTGTGCCATAATGTCTATGATAAGGAACTGGCGGAAACCTTCCTCAGCCACTATACATCCGGGGCAACACTGACTATGCATGGGGCTGGAACTTCCGTTGTCATGCCACCCGCCGCGACTGCCTCGGCCAGGAGGTGTGAGCCATGCTTCACAGGCTCCAAAGCCCCGACGCTTGCTCCCCTGGAATGCAGGTAGTCAATCACGTCCCATTGCCCATTATGGAACATCGCAACATTGATGAGCCGGTGGTCGGCATCGGCCTGACGCACGTCGGCCCCCGCTTCGACGAGCATCTTGAGCATATCCATCCGTTTGGCCTGATCGAAGCAGTGGACCTGAGCGGCGTAAAGCAGGGCGGCCCCTGGTGGGGCTCCACGGCGCAGCAGAATTTGAGCGACCTCAGGCCTCCACCATCGCACGGCCACTGATGCCAGCAACCAAACTTGCCACGTCATTCGCATAGAGTCTCTTTCACACTGGAATGTACAAGCCTATATCCCCCTCAAGACTCATTGCGCACCAGAAAAGAAAATACCGTCGCAGCAATCGTGTTCCTGAACAACACATTTTCGTTTCGGAGGAACGATTCCTTGCAAATCACAAAACGATTTGTAATTTGCAGGAACCCTTTCAGGAACCGCCCCCGGCGTCGCGCTCGACATACACCGCGAACATCGCGCCATCGGCTGTAGTAGAAGCCAGCCCAACTCGGGCGGCTTTGCGCACCTTCCGGGATTTATCTATTTGCGGATTGACCGCATGTACCATTTATGATACACTTGCCGTGTGAAGGGCGAAAAGCGAATCAAGGTCCGCTTTTATCGGGCGGTGAGCGGTAACGAACCGGTTCGCAACTGGCTGATGAAGCTTTCGCGGGAAGACCGATTGGCTATTGGCACGGATATCAAAACGGTCGAATTCGGTTGGCCTGTTGGTCTACCCGTTTGTCGCTCCCTGGGCGACGGGCTTTGGGAAGTGCGGTCCTCACTCCGCAATCGAATCGCCCGCGTACTGTTCTGCATCGAAGGCGGCGTGATGTGGTTGCTGCATGGATTCATTAAGAAACAGCAGAAAACGCCCGCCGGAGAAATCGATATAGCCCACAAGCGAATGCGTGAAATCCTGGCGGCGATCCGCACCGGTCGGAAAGGAAAGCGATCATGACAAAACCAGGCGCCAACAGCGAAAAACTGAAACATTCTCCCTTGGGTTCGTCGTTTGATGAGTTCTTGCGAGATGGCAACCTTTACGAAGAGGCGACGCTTGAGGCGACCAAGCGGGTTCTTGCGATGCAACTTGCCGCAGAAATGGCCCAGCAGCATATTTCCAAGACGGAAATGGCTAGGCGGATGCACACCTCACGATCTGCCCTGGAACGCCTTCTCGATCCTGAGAACAAATCCGTAACACTCCAGACCCTGGACAAAGCCGCCCGTTCACTAGGCCGGCGCATCGCCGTAGCCCTGATCTGAATTGCAGGACAAAGATGAGCCTGCCTGTTAGACTTTGCGCGCCTGGACTACCGCGTTCATGAACTCGTCACGGTTCAGGAGGACCGCGTCGGTGAATCCGGCGGATTGGAGGTCTTCGCCCAGTTCGTCGAAAGTGAACGTTCCGCCGGCGGGTGTGTGGACGAGCATGTTAACCGCGAACAAGGCGCCGAACCTGGGGCAGGTTCGGGAGGAGTCCATCACAACGTCTCGGATGAGAATCCGGCCGCCATCGGCGAGGGCGGCGTGGACCTTGGCGAACAGTTCGCGGTTCTGCTCGCGTGAATTCTGGTGCATGATCGCGCTTACCCACGCCAGGTCCGCCCCTCCGGGCAGAGTCTCATCGGTATAGAAATCTCCGGCTACGAAGGCCACGCGGTCTTCCATACCGGCGCGGGCGATGTGACGCCTGGCGATCGGAATAGCGTCGGTCAGGTCGAACAGCGTCGCCCGCGCGCCCGGCAAGGCCGACAGCATCGCAATCGTCCACGTTCCCGGCCCGGCACCGATGTCCAACATGTGCTCGAAGGGGGGCGGACCGATCGCCGCAACAAGCGAATCGGCAGTACGGCGGGAGATATCGTTCATCGCCTCGATGAAGTCTTCGCGATCGGCCCGGGCGCCGCGAACGCTGGTCGGCCTGGGATCGAGGGGCTTTCCGGACCGGGTTATCGCCCCCAACTGTGCCCAGTTGCGCATGCAGTTACCCGAATGCCTGATCATCGCCAGCACGCTGTCGGCGCCGGTCTCGGTGAGCGTTTCGACGATCCCCCTGGCCGGGCGATAGGTTTCCCCGTCCTTCACCAGCAATTCGATAGCGGAAAGGGCGTCAGCGAGAACCACCGTCGCCCGCAAATCCGCGCCCAATCTCTTGGCGAGCATCTCGCCCGTCAACGCCTCGCCGCCAAACGCCTCGAACACACCCAACTCCGCGGCCGCGTTCAACACGCAAGGCGCCTGAAACCCCCTGGCCAGTTTCAGCACGTCATCGCCGGTCCAATGCCTGCTCATGTTTGTCTCCGGTGTCTGAATTCCACAATCAATTGTAACCGCATGACCGAGTCGCGGCACACACATTGTGACCGGTGGCGGACAAATCGTTGCCGGAGACATTGGTATTCGTGTAAAATATCGCCATAGCAGGCGATCGGATATACCCTGACATAACTAAGGACCGACATCCATGAAGAACTTTACTGCCGCATATGTCGTATCCATCTGTCTTGCATTGATCGAGACGCCTGCGGCCGCGGAGAACTGGCCTCAGTGGCGGGGGCCTTTCTTCAACGGGGCGACCACAGAGACGAACCTGCCGGCAAAGTGGTCTACAACCGAGAATGTCCTCTGGAAAGTGGACCTTCCGGGGATAGGAGGCGCCACGCCTATCGTCTGGGAAGATCGCGTCTTCATAATTGCCCAGGACACCAAGGCCGCCAAGACCTGGGCGATGTGCCTGTCGCGCAAGGATGGAAGGGTGCTGTGGAAACACCACATCGGCGGGGCATACTCCAATAAACAGGGCAACTCGGCGGCTTCCGGTTCACCGATAACCGATGGAAAGAACGTCTGGTTCTTTGCCGGTACGGGCGAGTTGGTCGCATACGACATGGACGGTAAGCAGATATGGAAGCGCGACATCACTGCCGATCATGGAAAGTTTGAGATAATGTGGAAATACGGCGCCAGCCCGATGCTATACAAGGGGCGCATGTATCTCGCGGTGCTGCACGGGGAGTTCAAGAAGAAGACCGACGCGAAGTCCTACGTGCTGTGCATCGATCCGAAAACCGGAAAGGACATCTGGAAGCACATCCGCTACACCGAAGCCAAGGCCGAATCGAAACAGGCCTACACCACGCCGTATCCGTTTGAAGGCCCCAACGGTCTGCGGATCGTGATAGTCGGCGGCGATCGCACCACGGCTCACGACGGGGAAACCGGTAAGGAGACGTGGCGGTCGATCAGTTATAACCCGCAGGCCGGAAGGTGGCTTCGCGTCGTGCCTTCGGCCGTCGCGTGCAAAGGCGTTATCTTCACCGCGGCGCCCAAGGGCGGGTTCATGTTCGCCATAAAGTCCGGTAAGTCCGGGCGCCTGACCAGTAGCGACAATGCATGGCTGGACAAGAAAGACTCGCCGGATGTCTGCACGCCGGCGGTTCATAACGGGCGGTTTTACATCCTGGACGGTCGCAGAAAGAAGTTCGTCTGCAAAGACGCCCTGACCGGTAAGAACATCTGGCGAGGATCGATGGGCACGAAGAAGGTGCTGCAGGCCTCACCTTCTATCGCGGATGGAAAAATATACTGCATGTCGCTCGGCGGCGAAGTCGTCGTGCTCGAACTGGGAGATGAGTTCAAGGTCATCCACCGAACGAACATGGGCGGAAAGGACAGCAAGTCGACCATCTCCGCGGCGCAAGGCAATTTGTTCGTCCGCGTGGACGCCACAATCTACTGCATCGGGAAGAAAGGCTCGTAACCGGCGCCGCGTGGCGGTTGCCTGTGCCGGTTCTTTATCCTGCCTGGATTCGAACTCGAACTCGGTCGTCGATGTTGCCTGGTGCGCTGTACCTTCCGCTCCACTGGCCGATTCCCTCTAAAGTTGACATTATCGCCTGATTGATATAAACTTCCGTCATTATGGTTGAAGCAGCGGCGACTGAAGTATCGCAGGAAAGATAGAACAGTGGATTGGTACTACGCGGTGGGTAATGAGCGATTCGGGCCTTTCGATCAGGACGCCTTCGATCAACTCGTAGACCAGGGGCGAATCACGGGAGTCACGCTGGTATGGCGTGACGGGCTGGATGATTGGGTTCAATATCAGTTCCTGACCGCCCCGACACCGGGAACCGCCGACGATGTTCCGCCTGTGCTGGTGCAGTGCTCCCAGTGCCGCAGACAAGCCGCCAGCGACGACATGGTCCAGTACCAGGGCCACTGGGTGTGCGCCGAGTGCAAGGACACGTTTTACCAGCGAGTTCGCGAGGGTAGTTTCTCTACGCAAGACCCGGCGGGCACGAGGCGGTATCGATTCGCGGGATTCTGGATTCGCTTCGGGGCGGAGATTCTGGACCTTTTGATCGTGTTTGTCGTCCTGGTTGCACTCCTGTTCATGGTTGGCATGTTCATAGTCTCGGCGCCCGGAACATCCGGAGTGATGGTGCTTCTTTTCTACGTGCTCATGATCGGTTTCTGCATTACCTACGCAACGTGCTTTTTGGGCAAGTGCGGCGCAACGCCCGGGAAGATGGCCTGCGGTCTGAAGGTAATCGTCTCTGACGGGCGATCGATCAGCTACGCGCGGGCTTTCGGAAGGGCCTGGGCCCTCGCCCTGAGTTTCCTGATCCCGTACATAGCCTTTGCATTCACGATGGGTCTGACGGCGGCTTTTGTAATAGCCGATTCCGGCATGCGCGAAATGAGGCGCATGGATGATGTCGTGACCGGCGCGATGGTTACAGGACTGATCGCCGGCGCGATCGCGGGCGTGCTGATGTCGTTTCCGTTTTACATGGCCGGTCTCACCAGGCAGAAATGCACTCTTCATGACTTTATCTGTAACACCCGGGTCGTCCACGCGAAGTAGAACGGTGGTAGAGAACTTTGGCAATATCCTGTCCAAAATGCGGTCACCAGATCCATGCGACAAGGTTCAACAAACCCGCCGGGGCGTGTCCGGGATGCGGTTCGCAAATCATCGTTGCGGCATTTGCGTCGCTGGTTTCGGCGCCTTCGGACACGGGCGCCGGTCAGCGCCTGCTGGCGGCCGACCAGGCGAGCTGCTTCTATCATCCCAACAAGAAAGCGATCGTCCCGTGCGACAATTGCGGACGTTTCCTCTGTGCCCTCTGCAGCGTGGACTTCGGGGGAAGGCGCCTTTGCCCGGTGTGCATTGAATCCGGCGGCGGCGGGGAATCCCCGGGCGAGCTGGACAGCAGTCGGATACTTTACGACAAGCTCGCGCTGTTCCTGGCGATTATCCCGACGTTTGTCACCCAGTTGATCGCTATCTTCCTTGCGATCAGGTACTGGTCGTCGCCGATCAGCATTCCACCGCGAGGACCGTTGCGGTGGCGGTGGATATTGGCGGTGATTGTCGCACTGCTGGAGATATGGTTCATTTACGAGTTGATCTTCGGAGATATCCTGGGATAGATGCCCGGGTGGTGCAGATGACCAAGAGTACCGAAAAATACAGGCGCGTGCCTTCAACTGTCCTGGGAACGCTTCTCAGGTGGTTCGATCAGTCTTCGGCCTGGTTGGCGGGGGACCATGTCCTCCTGGCCAGGCGGGCGCTCTGGATCGAGCGGTACAACCGTTTCTACTTCGCGGACATTCAGGCGGTGACCATCTGTCGAACGCAAACGGGTCTCGTCTGGAATGTCCTGCTTGGTACGGGGGCGGGACTGCTGACCTTTGGAGGGATATTGAGCGGTTTCCCACCGGCGGTTCTGGTCTGGTTGGCGATATTCACCCTGCCTCTCATCATGAACATACTCCTGGGCCCGACGTGCTCCTGCCACGTTTACACCGCGGTAAACACCCATAAGCTTCCCTGCTTCAACCGCTTGCCGAAGGCAATCATATTCCTCCAGACCATCAAACCGCTTATCGCCGCGGTCCAGGAAGAAGTGAGCGACGAGGAAATCGCCGAACGGGCGCCTTTGATTCCACCCATACGGTGGATCGCACCAGGCGCCCCGACGCCAAGACCTAAACGACATTACGCCGGGCAGGTGCATCTGATCCTCCTGGTGCTGCTCTTCTTCGGGGCGATCGTCAGCGGTCTGCAGTTGTTGTCAGACGCCGAACTCCTCACGTGGTTGACCGTCATCCTGCTCATAGCGCAGTTAGGGATGTCCATCGCCGCCGCAGCCAGGCAGTCCGGTACGGATATCTCCAGCGGATTGCGGGCAGTAACATGGTGTGCATTCGCACACGTGCTGGTAATGTTCGTGCTATTCCTTATCCTTTCGGTTGTCGCCAGCCGGGAAGCATTTGAACGCAGC
>Ga0180435_10003725_pt1 | contig 15183 bp, 13 predicted proteins | sample SS_ome_3_FD_132467 | JGI IMG/M metagenome (GOLD analysis project Ga0180435, IMG submission 132467) | Hypersaline lake sediment archaeal communities from the Salton Sea, California, USA - SS_3_S_1 metaG | ecosystem: Environmental > Aquatic > Non-marine Saline and Alkaline > Hypersaline >... | reverse complement strand
TGGATGGCAATCTTTATTGAATCTCACAGAAATATCAATAAGCCGTTGAACTGGCAATTTTCAGAATTATCCTGTTGAGATTGCCACGTCGCCTTACAGGCTCCTCGCAATGACAGTACAGGCGGTGAGATTCCTTGTTATAAATACAAGTAACCCAGTGGGGCGCCCCTGCATACAGTCAATTTTCAGTCTCATCATACCCTCTCCACTCCCCCATCACCGCTCAGCACCATCCGGCCGCTCAGCACCATCCGGCCGCTCAGTGATGCAAACCTAAGACCTCGCCGAAACAATATTCCTCCTGAACAATCCCAACACTCGCCCATCAATTGCGGCCAGGCTCAAACCGATCATGATCATACCCAGAATATGCCTGAGGAGAAGCTGCTCACCCAGGATGAGGGTTCCCAGCAAGATCGCGCTGACAGGGACCAGGAATGTCACCAGCAGCAAATTGGTTGCCCCTGCTGTTGTCAGCAGCCGGAAATAGAGGATATAGGCGAAAGCTGTGCTGATCAGCGCCAGAGCCAAGAGAGCGCCCCAGACATTCATCCCCGGTGCAGTGTAATTCCAGGGCCGATCGACGATCATTGTGATGGGGAAAGCCAGCAATGCGGTTCCAGTGATCTGACCTGTCGCAGTCACAATAGCCGGGAGATCCTTGAAGCGCTTGCCGTAGATCCCTGCAAACCCATAGGAAATGGCTGCGCCGATCACAGCCAGCTGGGCCAGGACGTTAATGCCTAATCCGCCCAGGGCATCCCAACCAATCATGATCACCACACCAATCACACCTGCGATCACTCCCGCAAATCGATTTTTCGTCAGGATCTCATCCTTGGTCAGGAAATGGGCCAACAGGACCGTCCAGACCGGGGTGGTCGCGTTAAGGATCGACGCCAGTGAACTGGAGATCTGGGTCTGTCCAAAGGAGATCAGGCTGAAAGGGATCAGGTTATTGATCAACCCCATAAATAGGAATGTGCCCCAGACCTTCAGATCGGCAGGCATACGATGGCCAGAGAATCGGACCACGATGTTCAGGACCACTGCCGCGATACTCACCCGCCCCAGGACGATCGTGAGCGGCTGCCATTGGGTCAGCATCACTTCAATGAAGAAGAACGATCCACCCCACACAAGCGATAATAAGATCAGTAATAACCATTCAACAACACCCATTCTTTTGTTTATCTGTACTGGCATGCAAACCTCCGGATAAGTGCTTCCACACCTATCCTACCACCGGGATGAAAGCATAGCATCCGTTATTTTGACAGATAATTTGGTCCTGGGAACCGGACATGGCAGACAGCCGATCAGCCACCCCGGTCACGAGTGAAACGAATAACCGGTCCTCGGTCTTCCGTCGCGAGCGCCAGCGAGCATCTAGTCTTCTTTCCTCTGACTAGGGGACCACGGTTGGTTCAAAGGTCACCAAAGGATCGCCTTGAAGGATCTGTTCAACTTCTTCCCAGCCTTCCAGGTAGGCGTAGTTGTAACGCGGTGGGAGGGCAAATACATAATGACTGTTTCGGCCTAACTCACTTGGACCGATAGGCGCAGCGCTGACATTCCATTCCACTCTCTGCAGCTGCTCCCATTGCTTGAAAGTGAACACCATGATCGGGATATCCTGCCTGGGCTGCTGTGCCGTTGACGCGGGGTGATGAATGGAGATCAGTGGACCCTGGGCCACGGCTGTGCCCTGGCTGTTGGAACCTTGCCAATTATCGATCAGGATCGAGAATCCTTCCCAGCTTCCTGGCAGATAGACGCCAAATCCGAATTCGGTGTTCCTGTATTCGACAGATGAATCCGTTTGTGCGGGAGGAATGATGATTTCCAGGGTATAGGGCTCCGGCTTGTCGCCGTTTGATTTAACATCGATGAAGTAATCTTGAGAAATGGGCAATTCACCGCTCCAAAATAATGCGTCAGCGTGGCTTGAGACCAACACCGTTCCCTCGGCACCCCAGATGACCAGGGTTGCTATGTCGGGGCTGATGCTCTCATCCGCCCGATCCAGTAAATTCACAGTCATCTCCTGCCCTTCTATGGCGTAGAGCATATAGTGATCGAACCCGCCAGCGGCCACCTCCCCCAGGGCGTAGGCCCGGATCGCTCCCGGTTCGAACTCGATCCGCATCAGGTCTGACTCGAGCGCTTTCGGCGATGGACTTATGTCGCGAGCACAGGTGAGCTCAGCGGTGTACAGGATCAGATCCGGCTGCAGTTGCGCGAAACAAGCTGTGATGGGTTCATCATCTGAGCAGAGCTCCTTGTTGATCGGATCGACGTGGATAAAGAGTTCGCACAGGGCGTCCGCCTGGAAATAGCAGCTGCTGCTGGCGCCTGGCCCCCAACCCCCTGTCCCCAGGCAGGCCGGCGCAGACCGATCCTCAGTCCAGCCCAGTTCCCCCAGGATCCCGCCCATGGCATCTTCGAGGACCATCATGTCGGGAAACATATTCCCGTCACCTATTCCGATCGCCTGGCAGCCATAACCAGTTTCCCCCAGACGTTCGACGGCAATCTCCCGCTGCTCAACTGGAGGGATGAACATGCGATTGATCATGAACCCTGCCAGCTGCTCACATTCTTCAGGGCTTAAAGGTTGAAGATCGCCCGCAACTGTCCCTGGCGGGACATCGGTCGCTAACTGATCACTGGACTCGGGGCTTTCCAGGCCCGGTGCGGCCGCTGTCTGGGTCTGGGCGACCATAGTAGCGATTTCCTCCTCCTCCGAAAGTGCTGAGGATGGACTGCAAGCGCCGATTGTGAATGCCGCCAGAGATAGAATTAGCAGGAATTGGGTTTGCCTAAGAAATTTCATGGGATTTTCCTCCCGATTAAAAATATTATACATCCGATAGGTAATAAACTTTCTTTATGGGCCGAAAGCAAACTACAGGGGAAGTGAGAAAAAACTCGTCCGCGTTTATTGAGTAGTTAGGGGAAAGCCGATAGTAGTTGCAGCCTGCCTGCCGTCGCAAGCGGCTGCGAGGGTCCGCCCCAATCGGGTCAGGACAGCCAAAAAAACAGGGTTTACAGGCAGAGCGAGGCCAGATCTATGGTTTAATGAAGGCATCTCCTCCAGAACAAAAAGGACCACCTTTCATCATCGCCACCGCTGCCGCTGTGCTGGCCTGCCCATGTTCCTGCTCTTTTCGATCTCCGGGGCTGAGGTCGGATACCTGCTCAACCTGGAATATGTCGCGGAAGAAGTGGTGCGGACAATGGTTGGCTCGCTGGGTCTGATCGCCGCCGTACCACTCACCACCTGGCTGGCCTCACTGATCGCCATCCGCTCAGCCGAGGGTGAAGGGTTCTGGAGATACCTGGGCCCGGCCTCCTCAGGCGGCGAGCATCACGGACACTCCCATTGAGGTGGAGATTTGGTGACCGGGGGACCTGGGGGACGGGGAGTAAAGGGTAAGGCGTAAGGTGTGAGGAACAAGGAGTAAGGAGTAAGGTGTAAGGTGTAAGGTGTAAGTAGTAAGAGCAAGATTCAACAATCGATTTTCGGTCCTCCGTCGTCGGTCTTCAGTCGTGATCGGCAGCGAGGTTCCGCCCCGATCGGGTCAGGACAGTCCCCCCTACCCGAATCTAACAACATCTTTAAGATAAAGAATGGTACAAATAATGAAGCAGGGTTAAGAAAGAGAATCTCAATTACATTTCAAATATATTAACCGGGCATCGCTGCCAGTCATAGAAGGAGAAAAGGCGTGACAACAACAAAAAAACGGTTAGTGATCGTCATTATTGGAATCGCAATTTTCTTAACACTGGTTTTCGCTGCCTATTATGGATTCCGGCAAATTCCATCCATAGATGAACAATTGCCGACTGGTTCAACACCTATCCAGGTCCGGATCACGCATCCCGGCAATCAAACTGGCTGGCCGCTCAATTATGCCATCCCCATCCAGATTGCTGCCTACGGGGTTGAGCCTATCTCCAGGGTTGAATTATTCATCAATGACACATTGTACGATACACAAGAAATCAGTGCTGAATCTTCAAATGAGCACTACCTCAACCTCTGGGATTGGCAACCGGGAAACTCCGGAAAATTCATCCTGGTCGTCCGAGCGATGGATGTATCCGGCAGGACAGGAATATCCAAACCAGTATTGATTGAAGCAGGACCCGCTATCCAAACTGGTTCACCTCTTATTGTTGAAGAAGGGCATACCTGGGAACAGATTTCTCAGGAAAGAGGCCTTTCAATCGATGAACTCCAGCAAGCCAACCCCGAACTTGATCCAGAAATAGCCCTTGTACCCGGCAGCCAGATCATCATTCCCAACGCAGCCGACCCTGCCGCCAAATCAAATATCATCCCCGTTTACGAACCACTGGTCGAAATATCAGCTGAGACAGAAACTCTTCCTGTCTCAGATATGGAATCAAAAGAACCCCCCAGTTGGAATTTCATCCATGACTTAAGATTTTACATAAAGAATTCCAGCCTAAAGGATTCTATTGGTTCTGTTGCTCCTGATCAGGAATTAACCCAGGCAGATCCCGAACAAATCAGTCCACCTGGATCCGAAGGCGAAGAGGGTCATATTCCGCCAGCTCCCGAAATCGTCGGCCATGTTAATGGCTGTTCAGTAGATTTATCCCTCCACTATTTGACCTATGCTGATCAGGAAGATGGCTATTTCATTTACCGCTCCCGGGAAGGCGGGGATTTCGAGAGGATCGTAACCCTTCCGCCATATGGGGCTTCAAATAAAGACAGCGATAGCTGGACATTTGAGGATAATGATCAATATGGCGTGGTTAGTTATTATGCCGCCACTTTTAATGTTTACGGTGAAAGTGCTGGTGCTCCTATTTCTTTTTTACTGGACCAGTCCAAATGTATAAGTGGTCGTTTTGGCCTGGCTACAAATCCAAAGATTGATGAGCTGGGTGATTTGGTATTGCCCATTAACGTCGACACCGCCTATCTTTATGTTCAGATCAACGACTCTCAAGCAATTCGGGTGCCTGAAGGTGATCGTATGTTTTTGCCCGGTTCAGGGGTTAGATTCAACCTGGACACTTATCTAGATAATCTGGTGGAGATAAAGGAGCTCACTGATATTAATGTCCACATGGAGATCTGGGGCTGGAAGGGAGCGGAACTGATCTATGTCGGAGCCCTCGATCGCTACGTACACCGCACAGTATTAACCGTCTGTTCCGTTGAAGGCGAAGGCGGCTGCACGGATGGGGGCGTGGGAGAGTGGGTGCATGAAATGACCATTTTGGGAGATTTCATAATCCCTTTAGATCAGCAGAAATATGAAATTCGCTGGCAAACGAGCTCGCTATCCGAAACGGATAAGATCTGCCTGGCTATGGCCAATGATTTTTACGGTCCCGGTCTTACAGATTCGAATCCAACTCTTTTAAAAATGTGTTACACCTCAACGGTAAAAGAGGGAATCGTAGGGGGAAATGAGGGCACCTACCTTCTTGATCTGGGAAAGATCCTTTATCACGGTGGGGATCCAATTTATCCAAACTACTCAGGACCAGGAGAGAATTACCAATACCCTGATTTCGCTCAAGATTATCCCCGGGGTGAACCATTTAGTTTATCGGTCCGCGTTTTATCCGTGATGGAAGAGAGCGGCTTTAATGATATTTCCAATACAGTAAATATGCATCACCTGACGCCATATGGAGAATCTGATGAGCCACCTTTGGCATCCGAAGTTCCCAGCATGTATGATATTGAAATCTTAGAGGAAACCTACCAACCTCCAAGCTATGAAATTCGCAGCAAATGGGCTTGTGTGATCATCGATGAAGACCCAAGTGGACAATTTTCGCCAGGTCAGGAAGTTTGCCCGCTCACCTATGTCGAATGTGGGGTAAATATGACCTGCACCGATTCTGGTTTTTGGGCGATGCTGGCAGCTGGGTGGGATGTTGTGGTTAATGGATACGATGACGCCAAGCAAGAAATTGCCGATGGCATTTCATGGACCATTCCTTATTGTGATGACAGCCAGAAATGCAGGGATGCTGTTAGGGCCGGGGTCGATTATGGTGTTACCTATGTTACTGGCATACCGGCCAATCTGCCAAACTCTGATGAGGCTGCTGCGCAAGGTATCACGATTGTCATCAAGAGCCAATTATCTTCTCTTAGCGATGTGGAAGGAATAGAATATCTTTGTGAGGAGGTCTGCGAGGATCAAATTGGAGCGCTCATTGAAGAACAATTTGCCAAGGACGAAGCCTATATATTTGCCCAGCCAGGCTGTTACGACCTTGCTGATCATTACGGTTTATTCCCAATATGTTTTGAGCCACCTACCATTGTCCATCCATCACCAGGTTCAGGGAATTTCCCTGGATATGTGTTTGTTCGAGTAACCCGCAAGAATACTCCCGAATCAATAAATGCATCTGAGGAGTATAAAGGAAAAACCCAACTTAACGTCACTGTAGACGGGTTTAACGACAGTCGAATCGGGGAATATGCAAATTTCTGTAAATATCAGGATAATTTGACTGTTAATGATTTGCCTTATCCACAAGATCCAAACAGCAATGCCAACCGGGGTTATGGAGCTTTTGGAGGATCACCATTGGAAGAACCACTTTTTGAGACTGTCCAGGTTGAGATTCCCTGGCTGGAACCCGACCAATCCATTGATATCCCGATCAAATTAAAACAGATCTATGGCAGCTATAAGCAAGGCTGTATTCGCACAACTCACAGCCAATATTTGTTTTTCCATGGCACATCCCATATGGAAGCAACCGAGTATTGCTATAGTGAAGACAGCACACAAAGCTGGGTTCCATGTAGTGATGGCGGGCAAGATATCTGGGATTTTGAGAATCCAGAAGCACCATAATTGTCATTGAATATTTGCAGATGCTAGTGATGAACTATCCGGTTCAGCAAATGAGGCTTGATTATGAAAAAATACTTTGTACTCCCGTTTACTTTCTTAGTGCTGCTGCTTTCAGGCTGTGGCCCATCTAGCCCAGAAGAGTCGGCTCAGACATTTATCTTCGGCGATTCTCAACCACAAGCCTGGATTGATGCCCCTCTCAATGAGAGTTATTTGCCACTTGAACCTTATGAGATCGTCTATCACATCAGCGATCAGGAAAGCATCGCCAGGGGAGAGTTAAGCATTAATGGTCAGGTGGTTGATTCCCCGGCAAATCCAAACACCTCGAAGAAGCTGGCAACGCTAAAATATTTTTGGACGCCAACTGAACCGGGTACTTATTTGCTATGTGTTCGCGCTCAGGGAACAGATGGCACCTGGGGACCCGAAGCTCAATCTGTCGTTTATATCGGTCAGATTTCAGAAGCAAATTCACCAGAGCCTGAGTTAACAGCCACTGTATGCAATCCGGCAGCGGAAGTCATTATGAATGCGACCTGCCGCTTAGGCCCGACCACCTATCATCTTCCTGTTACTTACCTGCTGGAAGGTGATAACCTGCCTATCATAGGGAGCAATCTTGATCAAACCTGGTGGGCAGTCCAGGTGCCAGATCAAACCCAAGCCTGCTGGGTATCAGACCAAACTGTCTCTCCGACCTGCCTTCCTGAGCAGGTTGCTTACCTTCCATATCCTCCATACATCACCGGTATTACGATTTCCCATACGGAATTTTATTGGGGAGATAACCCCCAACAGCAAATCACGATCAAAGCAAAGATTGATGGAGAAAACCCGATCAGCTCTGCCTATCTGATCTATCGCCTGCAAGGAAAGAACCAGTGGTACAACACTTCCCTGATCAATGCATCAGGCAACTTATGGCAAGGGACCCTCAACGCTCGCAGTATTAACGGGTATAAAGATATCAATTCAGCAATTCTGGAATACTATCTGGAAGCTACGGATGAGGACGGCCTTAGAGTACAGAGTCAACTCTTGGATGACATTAAACTTAAAAAGATGCCCTAGCTTATCTGTCAATATTATCGGGAAGGTAATCCAGAGGTCGCTAGCCTGTTCATACGCCCCGGCTACCGGCCTATCCAGAACCTACCCTGCCCTGAATGATCCTCGCCAAGGGTCTGTTTTCCAGCTGCAATGTAAAATTTCCGCAGAAGCGAATGTCATGGGCATCCTCACGAACAGCTGACCTGGTACGGGGCGACTGCGTGCTCCAGGTCCCCCTCTCACCTGGTCTCCAAGTCCTCTTAATCATGTTAGACTATGAGTGAAAACCATTTAACAAGGAATAGATCCCTATGAATATCTTCCTGACCGGCGGAGCGGGTTATATCGGATCGATGGCAGTCCGGAAACTTTTAGAAGCGGGGCACCAGGTAACGGTCTACGATTCCCTGGTGACTGGCTATAAACAGGCGGTCCCGGAAGGGGCCACATTCATCCAGGCAGACCTGGCCAACACGGTGGATCTGCAAGCGGCCCTGGCTACAGACACCTTTGAAGCGGTGATGCATTTCGCGGCCTTCATTGAGGCTGGCGAATCCATGAAAACGCCGCCCAAATTCTATCAGAACAACCTGATGAACTCGGTCAATTTGATCGATGCTGCGGTTCGTGCCAGGGTGAAACGCTTCGTGCTCTCCTCCACGGCCGCGGTCTACCAGTCCAGCGACCAGCCGCTCTCCGAGACATCTCCCCTGGGACCGGTCAATGTCTACGGCCATACCAAGCTGATGATCGAGGAAGTGCTGGAGTTCTACAGGGAGATCTTCGGTTTGCACTTCGCGGCCCTGCGCTACTTCAACGCAGCCGGCGCCCTGCCGGACCAGGGCGAAGCTCACATACCCGAATCGCACCTGATCCCGCTCGTGCTGCAGGTCCCACTCGGCCAGCGTCAGGACATCAAGATCTACGGCAGCGACTACCCCACTCCGGACGGCACCTGCATCCGGGATTACATCCATATCGCCGACCTGGTCTCGGCTCATCTGCTGGCTCTGGAAGCCCTCGAGAAGGAAGAGAAGCTGGTCTACAACCTGGGCAACGGCAAAGGCTATTCGGTCCGGGAAGTGATCGAGACCGCCCGCGAAGTGACCGGTCACCCCATTCCAGCTGAAGAGACCCCCGCAGGCCAGGAGACAGCCCCCGCCTGGTGGCGAGCTCAGAAAAGATCAAAAAGGAACTGGGCTGGGAACCGGAAGTGCCTGATCTGGCGGATATTATCGCCAGCGCCTGGGAATGGCATCAATCTCATCCTGATGGCTATGAATAGCCATCAGGATTCAGACGGGATGGGCATTTCGTGCCCGACCGCCATTCGACATTGCTGCGCACCGCTCAGGATGGGGAGACCGACGGCCTGCGGCCTGACCGGAAAAAGGTAATTAGTAAGTCGATTACGGGTCAGTAAAAACTAGACTGTCATGCGAGGAGCCTGATCAAAGAGAAGGCGACGAAGCAATCTGTACAACATCCTTCTGCAATTTTCCTATAAAACGAAAAATCCCCAGCGGGTAGAAAGATACTGCTCGCAAAACACTATGTGCAATCATTTTGTTCCCAGTCTGAGTTTGTTCAGATTGCCGCGGATGCTTCGCATCCTCGCAATGACAGTTGGTTGGAAGTGCCGGCCTGCAGGGACGATTGCGGCTGCGTTAGCGACAGGAGCGAGGTGAAGAGATTGGGGAATGTTATCAAGAGGTAATCCTTTTGTGCCCGATGATTAAAATCATGGCTAGGGCAATACAAATCTCGCTCAAGCGAGATTGTCTTCGCACACAAATTAATAATCTAGGATCAGAAACCTCCCTTCAGGGAGGTTTGCATTTAGTTTAGCCCACGGTTTTAACCGTTGGGCGGTTAGTGGAAACGTCCCGCAGGGACGATCGGCGAAGCGAAGCGCAGCCCTGCTGAGGACTTCAGTCCATTCATTGAAAGGATCAACCCTTCCAGGGTTTATTCCTCACCGAAGACGGTTCGGAGAGTAATGTTTGGGAGGCGGATGCTTCGCATCTTCGCAATGACAGGTGAGTAGCACCTCTCAGGCCATCAGTCCTTTCCTTGCAGCTCGTCTGCGCGCTGGTTTGCACCCAGCGCTCCGCTCGATGATATGGCTTTCACGGGTGCCTGAGGTTAATTAAAAAAACAAACTTCCAAAGTCAGATCAGGATCAGAATGAGTGAAATACTTTCCTGAAGACTTCGGAAGTGGATATCGTTATCTAATTACTTCTTACAACTTACTACTTGCCCCGGAACCAGATCGAATACACGCCCAAACCTATCCCGCCCAGCAGAAGTACGATGCCAAAGATTCCCAGCAGCGGAGTGCTGCCGGTGGTTTCAGGTAGGTTTGCAGTCTCATCGATCACTACTGAGCCAGCTTGAGCTCCAAAGTTCAGGTAAGTGATATCGCCCTGCACCAGGGTGATGGGAGCGTTCAATGAAGTGGTGGGATTGTAGCCCTCCGGGATAGCCACACTGACGTTGTAATCCCCTTCCATCAGGCCATCCTCGCAGTAATAATCCTCGGTATCTGAATCCGGATCGTGTACCGGCGTGTCTTCTGTGATCGATATCGAGCCGTCACGATTGCTGATGTTGATCGCACCGCCCGAGAGGCTGATCTCCTCTTCCTGGCGCATGCTGTCTCCGTTCAGGTCTTCAAAGAGCAGGACGCACAGAGAACCGTTACCAGGGATAGAGGTGACAGTCGGTTCTGGGGCAAACGCTGTTGCGGCAGGAGCCTGCGTAGGCTGATCCCCAGAGGGTCCGCCCAGGCCCAGGAATAGCTGCATGCCAACATAAACGATATCGTCAGCATCGAGGAAATTCAAATCTCGCAGGTCGGCTACATCAATACCAGCTACCGCTGCGATGCGCCACAGGGTATCGCCTTCCTGAACAACGTAAATGATCCGGCCATCCGAACCCGGGGTTGGGGTGGGAAAATTGGTCATCTGGGGATTGGGTGCGGCCATCACCGAAGAGCTGTTCGTCAGTGATAATGCCATACCGCCAATCACGACCAGGCTGACCAAAGCCAGGATCCAGGTGGTTTTCTTCATGCCCTGATTATACTCCAAGTATAATATGGGGTACAGCTTTTGAAAAAACTACCCCTGAGAAGGGGTTAAACTGTGGTAAAAAAGGGTGATGTAACCACTTAGCCATCAGGAATGATTATGACCGAATATGAAGCCATCATCGGACTAGAGATCCATATCCAGCTCAAAACCAACAGCAAGATCTTCTGCGCCTGTAAGGCCGATTCCTGGGGGGACCCGCCTAACACCAATATCTGCCCGGTCTGCACCGGACAGCCCGGCGTGCTGCCCGTCCCCAACCAGGCCGTGATCGAAAAAGGCGCCCTTCTGGCCAGCGCCCTGCACTCGGAAGTCCTGCCGGTCTCCTACTTTGACCGCAAGAATTACTTCTACCCCGACCTGCCCAAGGGCTATCAGATCTCGCAGTATGATATCGCCATCGGTGCGGGTGGTTATGTCGACCTACCCCTGGAAGATGGCACGGTCCGCAAGGTGGGGATCGAGAAGCTGCACATCGAGGAAGATGCCGGGAAGACCATTCACAAGCCCGGCCGGCGGCTGTTGGATTTTAACCGCTGCGGAGTTCCCCTGGTGGAAATGGTCACCGGTCCCGACCTGCGCTCCCCGGATGAAGCAGCCGATTTCATCCACTACCTGCGCAAGCTGGCCCGCTGGATCGGGGTCTCTGACGCCGATATGGAAAAGGGCAAAATGCGCTTTGACGCTAACGTCTCCATCCGTGAAAAAGGTGCCACTCACCTCAATCCCAAAACCGAGATCAAGAATATGAACTCGATCGAGCACGGCCGGGAAGCGATGAAAGCCGAGATCAAGCGCCAGATCAAAGAAGTCGAGGCTGGCGGAACGATCAAGTCCTGGACCCTGGACTGGAACGAGGAAACCAAGACCCTCTCCAAGATGCGCTCCAAGGAAACCGAGGCTGATTATCGCTACTTCAAGGAACCTGACCTGCTGGCAGTCAAATTGGATGAAGTAAGGATCCAGGAACTGCAAGATACTCTGCCGGAGCTGCCGCTGGCCCGGGAAGAGCGCTTCATTAAAGACCATCAGCTTTCACCCAAGGAAGCCCAGCTGCTGACCAGCGACCGCGCTCTGTCTGATTATTTTGAAGCACTGCTCAGCGCTTACGGTGGAAAAGCCAAAGCTGCCGCCAACTGGCTGATCAATGACCTGCTGGGATTGGTGAATGATCTTGATCTTCCGATCGATGAGCTTTACCTGACCCCAGAGAAATTAGCCCAGGTCATCAAACTGGTTGACGAAGGATCCATTAATACCAGCACAGGCAAAGACCTGGTCCGCAAGGTCCAGGAACTGGCCAAGGATCCCGGCGTTATCGTAGAGGAAGAAGGGCTGGCCCAGGTCACCGACAGCGGAGCGATCGAAGCCATTTGCCAGGAAGTGATCGATGCCAACCCGGACCAGGTAGAGCAGTTTAAATCCGGCAAAGGCGGTGTGATCGGCTGGTTGATCGGCCAGGTGATGGCCAAATCGGGCGGCAAAGCTGATCCTCAGGCAGTGCGTGAAACCCTCCAAAAGCTGCTCAGCTGATTCTCAGCACAACACAGGAGATTATTATGTTCAAGGATCCCTTTATGATCGCTTACCTGGTGATGTTATTCTTCCAGATCCTGTACACTTTTGACGAAATCCGCTTTGAAACCTACACAGAAGCAGGGACCCTGAACCAGTACCTGCTGGGAGTTACCTTTCTGATCTTCCTGTATTTCCTACCCCTCTTCCTGATCCAATTGGGTTTGCATTGGGGATATTATGTTGGATTCCTGCCTCCGCTAATGGCCATCGGCAACGGCATCTCCCGGGTCTTCAGCACCATCAAGAACAAGGACTTTGCTGGCCCCAAAATCCTCAGCATTATCAATGGTATCTTCCTGACCATCACCGGGATCTGGGTGGTCTTGAGTATTTTCAACGCATTGTAAATTCAACAAGTTAACTTCCGATGTCTTTGTGGAATTCGTTTGAGAACGCGGTTCCCTGATGACATCGGAAGTTTTTCTGCCTTCGCTCATACGGTGATGAGACCGGGATGCAAGCATGGTGATCGCTCCCATTCGCTCAATGAAATCATGGTGTAGGGAAAAACAAATCCCTCTCAAGCGGGATTTCCTCCATTATTGATTTGTTGAACATTTTTTAAAAACCTCACTTGAGTGAGGTTTGTTTTTTATCTTAGCCCCCGGTTTTAACCGTCGGGCTATTATTATATGAAGTACCATCGTTAGGGTGATCTTCTGAGGATTGTCATTGCTAGGAGCCTCCACGAAAGAATCCCTCTACCTGTATTGTCATTGCGAGGATGCGAAGCATCCGTGGCAATCTTTACTCAATCCCACTGAAATCAAGTTTATCTGCTGAACTGGAAATTCACAGAGTAATCCAATTAGGATTGCCACGTCGCCTTTCAGGCTCATCGCAATGACAGGTACCTGCAAAAATATTCATTCCCAACAATCGAAAAAGAAATTAAAACAACCAAATTCCACAATATCTAGCCCCAAAAGACGCAAAAAGACCAAAAAAACAGCCCATTATTGCCCAATTTCCACTTAAATCCCCGAGAAAAACAACGAAATCCCGAGGAAATATAAAGATTATTGATATTTATATTGAATTTTCTTATTTTACCCCTTGACAAACTTAATATTATTGATATACTGTAATCAATAATCAATACAGAACAGGAGAAAACAATGTTTACAGCAAATTTAGCAGACCACAAAATCAAGCACGACGAAATGACCAGAGAAGCTGAAGCTTTCCGCCTGGCGAAATTGGCCGCCGGCTCCAACGACCTGATCTCCAGTGTCGTCCAACTGCTCGGAAAGGTTTTTGGATAAGCTGGCCAGCCAAATGAGATTTATTTGAAAAATAGAAATGGAGCAAAAAATGTATACCGTAACAATGAATGAATTCAGAACCAAGCAGGATGAAATGTTTCGACAGGCCGAGAAATATAGACTGATCCAGGCCGTTCAAAAGCAGGGCTCCCAGACCGCCCGGATCCTCAGGACTCTAAGGATCGCGATCAGCAGCTTATTTACCAGCTGATTTTTCTCTAACTTGTTGTAAACACAATAAGACCTCGGAGGTCGAGCTGACCTCCGAGGTCTATCGTTTAAACCTCACTTATTCAAAATTCCCATCATTCCAATATCTGCTGCGACATCATGGTCAGTTCGACGCGTCGAGTCCAGCCAATGCTCTCCCAGAATTTCTGGCCACCCTCATTATCCTCGAAAATAAAGAGATGGCATTTCTGGATGCCGATCCTGGTGAGGGCGAACATGCAGCGGCTGACCAGCGACTGCCCCAGGCCCTGGCGGCGAAAGTCCGGATGGACCATCAAATGATGGATATATCCCCGCCGGCCATCATGACCGCACAAGACTGTGCCAACCAGTTTCCCCTCGGACCAGGCCGTGTAACTCATGCCCGGGTTCCGTTCCAGGAACTTCTCAATGCTGTGAGGTGAATCGGCTTTGCTGAGGCCGATATTCTCACTCATCTCCCACAGCTTGTAGATCTCCTGGTAATCATCCATGCTCATTTCGTGAATATTGATCGTCATTTCCCCTCCTCTTGTGGAGGAATCTCACTCATAGCGATAAAGAAACCTGGCGCCTAACCTACCAGGCAGATTTAATCTTTCGGAAAGTATCCTCCAGGGTCTCCGGCAGCACCCGGACCTCCCCAATCGACGTGATGTAATTCGTATCCCCTACCCAGCGGGGCACGATATGCCAGTGCAGATGTTTTGGGATCCCTGCTCCGGCTGCCTCCCCCATATTCATCCCCACATTAAAACCCTCCGGGTGATAGATCTGCCCCAGAACTTCCAGGCCGTGGTTGATCAGCTCCATCATCTCAGCCCGGGTATCCGCTTCCAGCTCAACCATTTTCTCCCGGTGTTCCAGTGGCAGGACCAGCAGGTGGCCGCTGGTATAAGGATAGAGATTGAGCATCACAAATGCTTTCTTCCCTTGGTGGAGAAGGAACTTTTCCTCCGGGCGAGGGCTTTCCAGCGCCGCGCAGAAGGGGCATTCATCTGTAGAACTGTGATTTTGGATGTATTTCATTCGCCAGGGTGACCAGATCCGTTTCATAGAATATCTTCTTCCTTAGAGGTACTTTTTATTTTAGCAGAAATATCTTTCG
>Ga0180435_10003724_pt1 | contig 15185 bp, 10 predicted proteins | sample SS_ome_3_FD_132467 | JGI IMG/M metagenome (GOLD analysis project Ga0180435, IMG submission 132467) | Hypersaline lake sediment archaeal communities from the Salton Sea, California, USA - SS_3_S_1 metaG | ecosystem: Environmental > Aquatic > Non-marine Saline and Alkaline > Hypersaline >... | reverse complement strand
CCGGGAATCTATGGTGTGGATGAGCGCTGCATCGGCTGTTCCATATGCTCCGAAATAGCACCCCGAAATTTCAGGACAAACCATGAGCATGGGTATGACTACGTCTATAAGCAGCCTCAGAGCCACAAAGAGAATCAGATGTGTGCCGAGGCGATGGATGTCTGCCCGGTCAATGCCATTTCCAATGACGGCGGCGATGCTGCTTAAAACCGTATCTTATCCATGATCAGAGTCAGGAGGAAGCCGTGAAACAGGTGGTCAGTATCAGTCTGGGATCAAGCGCCGATGACTATGAATTTGAAACCGAATTCCTGGGTCAGGAGTTTATGGTCAGGCGGTTGGGCGTGGATGGCGATCTTGAAGAAGCGGCTAAACAGTTGTTGCAGTGGGACAAAAAGGCGGAAGCCATCGGTCTGGGCCATATCAAATTCCCCAACGGTATCGGACCTAGATATATAAAAAGAAAGCAGGAACATAAGCTGCGTGAATTGGGTGCTCAGATTCAAACCCCGGTTACCACCGGCAGTGCCTTGAGGGATGTTTCCTTCGAGTGGGCCTTGCGATTCATTGAGTATAAATTCGGAAATTATTTTAATAATGTCAGATGCCTGTTCTTATCCGGAATGAACAGCTACCGAATCGCCAAGGTGATGTCCGAGTTCACGGACAATCTTACCTTTGCCGATCCGATTCTGGAAAACGGCATTCCCAAATTTATCAATTCGCTGAAGGACCTTGAAACCTATGCCCACTCCGCCCACGAAGTTCTACAGTGGGTTCCCAGCAAAACCCTTACCCATTCCGTCGTGCCGCTGAAAACTTGGAACGAATACATTCTGCGCAAGGCCGCGCAGAAAGCCAACATGATTGTGGTTCCGTTTAACAGTTTTGATGACCATCTCAAGGGTTTCACCATAGAGGAACTCGGGGGCAAGACCATCATTACCTCCACGGCCTATGATCAGCGGGTGGCTTTCCTCAAAGAACGCGGTGTGGATGTGATCATTGATACAACCCCCAAGATCCTGGAGCAGGTGGTCGCTCCCAATGTACTTGAAGCATTGATTTTGGCCGCCTTGGGACGTAAAAGCGATCAGCTTCATTCTGATGATCTGTTGGAAATTATCAGCAGTCAAAAGATGGATCCCCGGGTGGTCTATCCTTCAGGAAACCCGAAAAGAGTCAACCGATTTGCCTTCGTCATCCATCCCCTCTCCAAGGAATTTCTAAAAAAGGATAAAGCCGTTGACATGCTGGCCAGTTTTACGCCCCCCGCTTTTCTGGATGCCGTCGAAAAGGTGATTGCTTACGCACCGCCGTGGGTATACTCTCAGGTTACCGGTATCAAGTCGCCCACCGGAGTTGAAACGGAAGGCTGGTTGCTCACGGTGGGGGGGACACCCAAGCAGATGTTGGCCCATAGTCCCGAATTTACTTACTCCCGCTTGCTGCAAGCCGCCCGCATGGCCAAACGCATGGGCGCCCAGATTATGGGGCTGGGCGCGTTTACCAAAGTCGTGGGTGATGCCGGGGTCACCGTAGCTAAAAAGGCCGATATTCCCATCACCACTGGAAACTCCTACAGCGCTTCTGGCGCCCTTTGGGCAGCGGCGGATGCCGTCCGTCGCATGGGGTTGATCAAATACCAGAAGGGTAAAAGGATCAAGGCCAAAACCATGGTGCTGGGCGCCACGGGCGCCATTGGATCGGTGTGCTGCCGGCTTCTGGCCAAGGCCTTCGACGAAGTGAATCTGGTTGGACGTAATACCGCGAAATTGCTGGCGTTACAAGAATCCATCCTCAAAGAAGATCCCGATGTCAAACTGAGAGTCACCACCCGGCCGGACAAGCTGCTGGCCGACATGGATGTGATCGTAACGGCCACCTCCGGTGCCGGTAAGAAAGTGCTTGACATTACCAAGGTGAAACCGGGATGTGTCATCACGGATGTGGCCCGCCCCCTGGATCTGTCACCGGAAGATGTGGCCAAACGGCCTGATGTACTGGTCATTGAATCCGGGGAGATCGAATTACCCGGAAATCCGGAAATGAAAAGCATCGGCCTTCCGGAAAAAGTGGCCTATGCCTGCTTGGCGGAAACTATCGTCCTGGCCCTGGAAGGTCGTTTTGAAGTCTTCACCATCGGCCGGGAAATTGAGTGGGAAAAGGTGAGGGAAATATACAAGCTCGGCTTAAAACACGGCATGAAACTGGCCGCAGTATCCGGCGTTAACGGTGTTTTTTCAGACGAGGACATTGCCGAGGTCAAGCGGCTGGCCCTTGAAGCCAGGAAAACGTGGTAGCCATCCCATTAGTTTTCCCATTAGGGTCGTGCAAGGAAATAATTCCCCAGGATTGCGCCGGATTTTGGTTCGTCTACAAGGCACATTCACCGGTGCGTATCGGCAATATGTGGCGGTGGATGTGCCGCCGTAGACGGACCAAAAGACAAACAAGATGGGGTATTATTTTTATCCACGGCCCTTCGAACACGAACGGAGTCGACTGTGAAGCACATCATCCAGATCAGCCTGGGGCCAAGCCTCGACGACAATGAATTCGAAACCGAGTTTCAGGGCAGGAATTTCCACATTCAGCGATTTGGAACGGATGGAGATTTCAAACACGCCTCGGACCTGTTGCTTAAATGGAACAAAAAGGCCGATGCCATCGCCCTGGGGAGTGTCGGCCGCAGGATCACGCCTAACAAAGACTTGAACAGGCTGCTTGAACTGGGAGCCAAACTCCAGACTCCCGTGACAACCGGGGATACCCTGCGCGCTGTGGGACACGAGTGGTCCCTCCGGCATATCCAGTTCCAGTTCGGCGGCAACTACTTCAACAATGCCTGCGTCTTGTTTTTTTGCGGTGTGACCGGCCGGTCAATTGCCAAGGTAATGGCGGAATATACGCAAAATATGCTGTTCGCCGATCCGTTGTTGGAGAATGGGATTCCCAAGTTTATTAAAAATCTGAAAGATCTGGCGCTTTATGTGGACCACCTCCGGAGCGCAATAACCTGGATTCCCGGGAAAAATATAGTGGCTGACAGTGAACCGGTGCGGGCGCTGATCGACTACCGGATGCGCCAAGCCATCGAAAAGTCGCGGATTCTGGTTGTTCCCCACCGGTATTTCTATAAATATCTGGATCCGTTTAGCCTGGAAGATCTTAACGGAAAAACCGTCATCACCTCCACGGCCTTCGACGATCGTGTTGAATATCTAAAAGATAAAGGTGTGGATGTGATCATCGACACTACGCCCAAACTCTTAAAACATATCGCCGGGGTCAGTGTGCTGGAGGCGATGCTGATTGTGGCCATGGATGTTCCCCAGGGAGAAGAGCGGGATGATGCACTTTTGGAAATCATCAGCACCATGAAGATGGAGCCGCGCATCATCTACCCTGGTGGCAAGCCCAAGCGCGTCAACCGTTTTGCCTATGTGATCCATCCGCCGACCCGTGAGTTCTTAAGAAAGATCAAACCCATCGAAGTCCTGTCCGATGTGGCTCCGGGGTTGATGGGTGCGGTGGAAAAAACCATGGCCTATGTACCACCCTTTGTCTATTCAAAAGTCAGCGGTATCAAATCCGCTACCGGGGTGGAGGCCGAAGGCTGGCTCATTGCCCTGGGTGAAACACCGGCCCAGATGCAGGCTCGCGGTCCCAAGCATACTACCCAACGTATTTTGGAGGCGGCCGAAATTGCCAAAAGCTTGGGGGCCCAGATCATGGGGATTGGTATGCTTCCCAAGGCGATGAAGGATACGAGTGTGGAGGTGGCCAAACATGCGGTGCTGCCCATCACAACCGGCAACAGTTATTTTGCCTCTTCAGCACTGTGGGCCGCTGCCGAGGCGGTTCGGCGGTTGGACCTGCATAAAAAACACAAAAACGGCAACACCCTGCGCGCCAAAACCATGGTGATCGGAGCCACGGGCGCGGTGGGCAGGATCTGCTCCCATTTGCTAGCCATCGCATTTGAGGAAGTTCATCTGGTGGGGCGCAATATCGCCAAACTTTTGGCCCTGCGTGAATCCATTCAGGGCGAAGCACCCAATGTAAAGCTGCGCGTATCCACCCGGGCCGATACCCGATTGGGGGAAATGGACTTGATTGTGGCTACCAGTTCGGGAGCCAAGCAAGTTCTCGATATCATGCGGGTCAAACCGGGCTGCGTGATTACCGATATCAATCTGCCCATGATTTTCTCCAAGGAGGATACGGCCAAACGACCCGACGTACTGGTTATCCGCGGTGGAGAAATCCGGCTGCCTGGAGACGGCGCGGAGATGGAAGACATCGGCCTGCCGCCGGGGATTGTCTACGCGGGACTAGCGGAAACTATTGTCCTGGCTCTGGAAGGGCGGTTTGAAGTGTTTACTGTCGGTTCTTCACCCCAATGGGATAAGGTCCGGGAGATTTACCGGCTGGGACTCAAACACGGCATGCAGCTGGCTGCCATATCCGGTGTGGACGGTATTTTTTCTGATGATGAAATCGCCAGGGTAAGGGAGTTTGCTATTAAGGAGCAAAGTAGAGCATGATCATAAGGAAGTGGCGGAATCTAAGCGGCAGTGTGATGCGTTATTTGGTGAACGATGGACCCGCCCGGTTAATTAACGGAAGTTATAACGCCTATAGCATGATTTACCGCGGCCAGCTCAGCCTGGGGCTGCCGGTGTCCAAGGAACTGCTCGTCAGTCAGGGGGAAATCAAGTCGCGGGCCGTTCGAAAATTGGCCCTGGCACTCTATCACATATTTTTGAAAACAGCCGGTTTGCAGATTACCAGGGATTATATCAATACGGTCATTAAAGGAGAACTTAAGAAAGGGCGCCTGCGCCTGACCGAAAATGTGATCCTGCTCACCGAAGCTCAATTGATGGAACTCTCTTTGTCACGATTTCAGGTTCCCGAGGAAAGCTTGGCCGCTATCTTGGAATTAGCCCGGCGACGCAGAATTTTAAAAGAAGCGTTGCGGGCCAATCCAGTACCCATCTACTTCGACAGCGAAATCGAAGAAAAAGAGCAAAACGGGCGCGGAGATTATGAAATCGTCTACTATCGGAATTTTACTGATGAGGGCAACGAGATCGGGTTTAGACGAATTGTTGGGATGGAGGGCGTCACAGCTGGCGACAATCGCCCATCCGTGGTATTGGTTCCAGGCTTTGCCAACAATAGCAACTGTTTCAATATCAATGATCGCTACTCCCTGGCCAAGGATCTGGCCGACCAAAATATGTGGGCCTACCTTTTTGATCCGCGGGGTGTGGGTATCAATGGGGGCCGTTTTGATCCACTCTATACAGTGGACACCATGATCGACTATGATCTGGCCGCCCTGACACGTTTTATCTATAAACGCAGCAAGGGGAAGCCCTCTATCTTATTGGGTCACAGCATGGGAGGGCTTGTTGCGGAAAACATGGTTCTGAACTGGTCGCTGGCGCGCGAACTGGAGGAGATCGATATTCTTGAGCGGGAACAAGAAGAGATTTTGACACAGTCACTGCCGGAACCGGATGACGCCAGGCGGTTTCTTAAAATGGTACGAGGTGTCATCTCACTGGGTTCCCCTAAATTTTTCCAGAAAAAATCCCATATCTTCTTTCCGGCTTCGTTGTGGCTCAATCATCTTTCCAGGGTATTTCGCCTCCAACAAGTGCCGGTAAAGGAGATTTCGAAGATATTAACCGAAATGCCGGTTTTAAAACAGATCACTCGCTTTCTTTTTCAGCACAATGTGGGTGATTTGAATTTCCTTGTCTCCCCTGAAAACCATAAAAGCAACAAGCATTTCATAGAGCTATATTTCAAGGAAGCCACGGAATCAATTCCTTTGGGGTTGGGGTTCCAATGCTTAAAAGCGATCTACAACGGCGAGGGATTTAAACGGATGGACGGCAGCGGTTTGAACTACTCCGAGTGCCTGAATTGGTTCCCGGATAATATTCCCGTTTTTCATTTTTGGGGGGGCCAGGATCGTTTGGTAACGTTAAAGAATATGCGCTATAGCAAGCGCTATCCTCACAAACTTAAAAAAACCTACTACATTGCATCACCCCGGGATCTGCCAAATATAGAAATTACGGATGAACGCAGCCAATTGGTTGATTTTATCATCGAAGGCGCCAATCACCTGGACCTCTTGTACGGCAAAAAGGCAGATGAAATCGTGATTCCCCTCTTGTTGAAAATCATTGAGAAGGTCTGGGGCGATTGGGTCTACAATCCTCTCAAAGAAAGATCGAATGAGGCAGCTGGAAAGAACGCATAATGCAAACCAAAAGTATCCTGATAAGGAGAAGCGAATGTTACCCGAGTTTTATCAATTTCATCACCCCACCAAGGTGATCTACGGGGAAGGTTTGGTCACCGATTTTGCCCATGAACTTGAAGAATTGGGCGTTAAAAACTACTATATAGTATCCGATCAAGTCCTCGACAAATTAGGATTGATTGGGCCGATCAAACAGGCACTGGAGGAGGCCGGCTTCACCATTACCGGAGAATTCTACGAGGTCCCCCAAGACGCATCGGTGGAAGCTGTGGAAAGTATCAGTCGAAATGCCACGGATAGCGGCGCTGAAGGGTTGATCGCCGTAGGTGGTGGCAGCGTGATGGATGCCACTAAAGCGGCCAATGTTATCTTTTCAGAGGGTGGTGATTTAGTCGAGGACTACTCTGGAGCGGCCACGCTCACAAAACCCCTCAAACCGTTTATCGCGATTCCTACCACAGCCGGCACCGGGAGTGAGAATACAATCATAGCGATGATCTATGACGAGGCTAATAAAACCAAGCTGGCCTTTGCAGATAAGTTTCTGCTGCCCGATCTGGCGGTGCTGGATCCAATGACGACCCAATCGATGCCGCCCAGTATAACGGCTTCCACCGGTATGGACGCCCTTACCCATGCGGTGGAATCCTATGTGGGGATAGACTCTTCACCCCATTCCGAAGCTCTGGCGGTCGAAGCGATCAAGCATATTTTTAAATATCTTGTGCGGGCCACGCAAAAGGGAAATGACATCGAGGCCCGTGGGGGGATGCTCATTGCCGCCAACATGGCCGGTAGCTCATTTACACACTCCATGGTGGGGTGTGTGCACTCCATGGCACATGCTGTAGGCGGCCTGACCCGGGTGCCTCACGGAGTCGCCAATGCCATCCTGCTGCCCCACGGTATGGAGTATAATTATGAGGTGAGTAAGGAAAAATTTGCCCAGCTGGCGTCAGTGATGGGAGTCGATGCCACAGGGATGTCCGTTGAGGACGCTGCCCGCGGGGCCATAGCGGCGGTCAGGGATCTTTGTCGAAAGTTGAATGCTTTGGATGCCCTTCCTGTACGCCTGCGGGATGTAAAGATTCCCGTAGAGAGCCTGCCCGCCATTGCCGAAGCGGCCACCGAAGATGGGTCGGTGATCTATAATCCGCGGGAAGTGGTGGCTGAAGAGATATTGGTTCATCTGAAAAACGCATATTAAGTATCGCAAACTAAATTACTTACATCATAATATAGGCTTTCTGGCCCAAATTCAAAAAGAAAGGGAATCACGCATGGGTGTTTTTGAGAGTCAGGATAAATTTGAGGAAGTTATTGTCGGTTTTTTTAACCTCCTTGGCGATACACCCTTGGTTGCGGATAAATTGATGGCATCCAAAATGGTGATCCGTTTTATCTATTCAGATCCGGATCTGGCGGTGGTGGTGGATTGTTCCGGAGATACCGTGGACGTGCGCCCGGGTGATTTTGATACCAAGGTAATCGTGGAAATGAGCATGAAAGCCGACATTGCCCATAAATTCTGGTTTGGGAAAGTCAATCTCACCATGGCCTTGACCCGTCGTCAGATGGTAGCCAAAGGCCCGGTTCCTAAGATTTTAAAGCTTTTACCGGCCATCAAGCCGAGCTATGCCATGTATCCCAAGTACCTGGATGAAAACGGGTATTCCCAGTACAATATTCATTGAGCCAATATCATCAGAAATAAGGAAACCGAAAACATGGGCGGCTATGCTGACAACCTTCTCTATGTGGATCTAACAACCGGTCGAATAGAAGTCAAACCCCTTGATATGGCCTTTGCCAGGGAGAACATCGGCGGCCTTGGATTTGGAACCAGCATTTTTCTGGATTTGATCAAGGACAATCCGCTGTTTGACCCGCTCTCCGCCGACAATCCTTTTATTTTGATGACCGGCCCGCTGACCGGGTGTGGGATGGATGCTACGGCAAGGTGGTCGGTCTGCTCAAAATCCCCTTTGACCGGCTATTGGGGGGATGCAAATGTGGGGGGCCATTTTGGCGCCCGTTTAAAACTTGCCGGCTATGACGGCATCATCATCACCGGGGCGGCCCAGCAACCGGTATATCTGTATGTAAACGACCAAAAGGTGGAACTGCGGGATGCATCCGCGTATTGGGGCCAGGATGTTTACGAGGTTACCGATGGGTTGACCCGGGGGCTTCGGGATCAATCGCCCAAACCGGGGCAAGTGCTCACCATTGGGCCGGCGGGCGAGAATCTGGTTCGGTTCGCCAACCTGATCAACAAGAAAGGGCATGCGGCCGGCCGTACCGGCCTCGGGGCGGTATGGGGAGCAAAAAAATTAAAGGCCATCTATGTGGCCGGCAGCGGCAAAGTGAACATCGCCCAACCCCAGGAACTGAAGGCCTTGCGGGCGGAATTAAAGGAGATTTATACCGAGAGCATCTATATCAGCTCCATCAAATCGGCCGGCACCCCCGCCCATCTGGATGTAGGCATTATCGCCGGCGATATTCCCATTAAAAACTGGCAGATGAGTGATTGGGAGGATATCGATGAATTGGGTCCATCCTCCATCGACGAAAAGATTCATGCCGGTGATCGGACCTGTTATGCCTGCACGGTGGCGTGCAAGAAAAACGCCGAGGTCAAAGAGGGGCCTTTTAAGTCCCCAAAAGGACCGGGTCCCGAATACGAAACGGTTGCCGCATTCGGCACCATGTGCCTGAATGCCGATATTGAATCCGTGGCCAAGGCCAATGAGATCTGTAACCGCTATGGCATGGATACCATCTCCTGCGGATCCACTATTGCCTTTGCCATCGACTGCTTTGAAAATGGATTGCTCACCAGCAAAGAGACGGACGGACTTGAACTGCGCTGGGGAAATTCGGCTGCCATTGTGGCCATGGCCGAAAAGATTGGAAAAAATGAGGGATTTGGGGCTGTTCTAGCCCAAGGAAGCGCCAAAGCCGCGCAACACATCGGCAAGAGCGCCGAACAATATCTGACTACCGTCAAAGGCCTTGAAGCCCCCATGCACGACCCTCGAAATGCCCATGGTTTTGGCCTGGCCTATGGTATTTCGCCCCGGGGCGCCTGCCATGTGGCTAGCCTGGTCTATGAGGTTGAAGGGGGCGCCATGTATGTGCCGGAGTTGCCCACACTGGCCGATGACCTGCCCGAGGGCAGTCAAGGCCGGGCCCAACTGAATGTCGCTTGCCAGGACTACGGCATGTTCTTTTCCCATTGCGCCATATTCTGTAATCTGGGCGCCGCTCCCCTCAATGCAACCCAGGCCGTGGCCATGCTTAACCATGTGACCGGGTTCGATTACACTTTGGAAGAGTTGATGCAAATCGGTCGCAGGATTTGGTACCTGAAGCGGGGGTTGACCAATCTTTTCGGTGCCCGGGCCAAGGACGACCGGTTACCCCAGCGACTCATGACACCGATGACGGAAGGTCCCACCGAAGGGAGGGTTCCTGACATGGAGCTGATGTTGAAAGAGTTTTATCAACTCCGCGGTCTCGATGAAGAAGGTATCCCCCAACAACGAGTTCTGAAAGAATTGGGATTGGAGACCTTAGCTGATCTTCTATTATCCCAAAAGGAGGAAATGTACCATAAACAAAGAGGTGATGGTGTCTATTGACGCGCAAAAACTAAAAAAATTGGGCCACCAGGAAGTATTGGATGAAACCGGGGATTCAACCGTTCTATCTACACTTTGGAAAGATAAAAAAGTGGTCCTGGTATTTATCCGTCATTTTGGTTGAATGATCAGCCGTCGGCAGGTTGCCGACCTGAACACCCATATGAAGGCATTTGAAATCATAAACGCGCAATTGGTGGTCATCGGCAACGGGCCGGAGAAGTATATTGAGTCTTTCAGGAAGGCTACCCGTTACAAGGGGGTGCTTTACACCGATCCCTCTTTGGAGACATATAAAATCCTCGGATTTGAGAGCGGCATTACTTCTGTAATCGGTTTCAACCCATTAAAAGCGGGTCTCCGTGCCCTGGGAACCGGTTATTTGCAAAAAGGGATTCAAGGTTCGCCTCTACAGCAAGGCGGGGTGTTGATTGTGGGCCCCGGGGCTGTGGTTCACTATGCATATCGCAGTCATAAAGCTGGGGATCACCCAGGTGTGGAAGATATCCTCCAGGCGGCCAGTGAGGGGTAAATTCAATTGAAAGGGGTTGAACCGTGCCCCCCCCACCAAGGGCGCTATTAACTTGGTTGGCATAGGCTACGAAATTTAAATCGGAGCAAATCTACTGGTGTTGGGCGTAAGCCTTTGTTTAGGTGAGTTTGCTCTCTTGCTCTGAGATAAAATGAAGAGCCATCTCAAAGGCTGTCCGTGTGAACTTCAAGAGTTTGTCAAACTCTTCATCGGAAAGTTTTAAGACATACAATGCAATCGTACTCTAGTATTACAGTTGTGAGATATGAAAAGGAGTCCGCTGGAAGCATCCGTTTCGATTCAAGTTTGAGTGCATAATGGCGAATTCATTCCAATCCTGTCTTTCACCCATATTTTTGCGTTCAAATATCCTTCATGATAAATTGATCCGTGCCGCGTCGAATTGGCAACAATCCTCGGTTTAAGTGTAATTTGCCGGTGATGAAATCGTCATTAAAGGCAGATTGACAGAAAATCAAGCGGTTAATATAATATATTATTCACGTAATATGCTGACGATTCTAATCTTATCGGGGATAATCCATTGGCAGACAATGTAAAAATACCGGATGCTGAAAATGACCTGCTGCAATCCTTAAAAAAATCCTACGCCATTTTACAAGGTGTGATTGAAAGCTCCAAGGACGTCGTCATTTTTGCCCTTGATTGTAAATATCAGTATCTTACCTTCAACCGGAGCCACCAACAGACGATGAAGAGAATCTGGGGTGTGGATATTGCCCTTGGAAATAATATGCTTGACTATATTGAAAACCCTGATGATCGACTGAAAGCAAAAACGAACTTCGACCGTGCCTTATCAGGGGAATCTTTCACCTTAGAAGAGGAATACGGAAGTACCGAACTTGAACGGAGATACTACGAGGATATTTACAATCCAATTATAGATGAAAACGGAAAAATTTTTGGACTCACGCTGTTTCTTACCGATATCACTGAGCGGAAAAAAACGGAAGAGGCTCTTAGAAACAGTGAATTTAAACACAAGGCGTTAGTAAAAAATATTCCTGGTATGGTTTACAGGGCCTATCCTGACTGGTCTTCAGAGATTGTCAGCGGAAGTAGAAAGATTTCTGGTTATACCTCCAGCGAAATTAGCGCCAAAGAAAAAAACTGGTTATCGATAATACATCCTGAAGATATAAAACGTGTTTTTACGAAAGGCTCCGTATTAACAAAGGAGGAGATAGATTTAGTTCAGACCTATAGAATTATTACCAAAAATGGTGATATAAGATGGGTTGAGGACAGAAAAACACCCATTTTTTCTGAAAAGGGAGAGTTTTTAGGTATAGATGGTGTTTTATTTAACATTACAGGACGCAAGAAGGTGGAGGAAGCTTTTCGAGCTAGCGAGGAACGGTTCAAATTCTTAGCCGAAAACATGGGAGATGTGGTCTGGACAGTAGATTTGGACTTTAAAACGACCTATATCAGCCCATCAGTTGAAAAAGTTCTTGGCTATACGCCGGATGAACGGAAAAAACAGAAAATTGAAGAAATGATAACTCCTGAATCCTTGGAACTGATCGGAACGATCCTCGTAAAGGAAATCGAACTTGACAAACTCCCTGATGTTGATCCGGACCGATCTATAACCATGGAAGTAGAATACTACCATTGTAATGGTACAACTATCTGGATGGAAAATAAGATCAAGGCAATTAGAGATGAGGAGGGACAGGTCGTCGGAATTTATGGAGTATCAAGAGATATCACAGACCGGAAAATGGCCCAGGACGCCTTGATTAGGGAAAAAGAGAAACTGCAAGATGCCATTAATAAAATTAGGCAATTAAGTGGGATGTTGCCGATTTGCTCCCGTTGCAAGAAAATTCGCGATGACCAAGGGTACTGGAACCAAATTGAATCTTATATTCGCGATCATTCTGAAGCTGATTTCAGTCATAGCATATGCCCGGAATGTGCGAAAAAGCTCTATCCAGATTTAAACCTTAAAAAGGATTAAACACTATTCGAACTACGACCATCATTGCACCGAAGGAATAATTGATAACGACCATACGCTTCCTTTAATCGCCCTGTTAACGTCAACAGAATACTATCGCCGTAGCCTTGGCCGTTGCCCTGAATTTAACAGGCATTATAGATGTGGCGGCTCCGGAAACCGCGGAGAGGCTATCTGTGCTGGATATCGATCCCCGCTTGCCGATCCTACCGCTGCTCGGGCATAGCGAGACCGGGTAACTGGGGATATTCAGCGCTATTGCCGTTTTGAGCGCATTGAGGGTCCGGTGCCCCCAAGACGGGCTAACAGGTAAAATCAGGCTTTTTTCTTGCTGAAGTACAAATTGGCCATAGCCAGGATCGATGTGCCGGTAATCAGCAGAAAAGAGATGGCATTGATGACAGGGGTGCTGCCGTCGCGCACCTGAAGATAGAGGTTGATTGGCAGAGTGGCCTCCGAGCCCACGAGGAACAAGGTGGTATTGAAGTTTTCAAAGGACATTAGGAAGGCTACAGCGGCTGAACTAATAATGGCCGGCCTTAAAAATCTGATGGTGATGTACCAGATCACCTGGAATCGGTTCGCGCCAAGGTTCAGGGCCGCCTCTTCCAGCGACGGATCGAATTTTTTCAACCGAGCCGATACCACCAGGGTGACCAGCGTGGCGATAAAGGAGAACTGCCCCAAGACCACAAGCCAGAACCCCGGACGCAGTATAGCCAAATCGATGCCGAGGTTGGACTCAAAAAACAAGCCAAGGGACGTGCTGAACAGGAGAATGGAAATCCCCAGGATGACGCCGGGAATCACCAGGGGGGAGATCATTAGGAAATAAAGGGCTTGTTTGAGATGGAACTCCTCCTGCTCGAAGAGAAAGGCGCCGCAGGTGCCCACGGTTGTGGCAAGTATGGTGACAAAAAAGGCTACTTTTGCGCTCACCCAGATACTGTCCAGGTTGATCTGGTCCTGAAAGATACCGATGCGATCCGGCAAATCGGCGAAAAACCAGTCCAGTGTAAAACCTTTCCAGGGCAGGGATGGAAACTGGGAGTCGTTAAACGCCAATAGGCAGGTCACCAGGAGGGGTGCGAAGAGAAAGGCAAAATAGAGGATCATATACGCCTTGAAAGCGATGGTATAGCTTTTGGAGTTGGGCAAAGACCGAATCATTGCACCACCTTGGTCAGTTTCTGGCCGGCAACTTTAAGGCCTGCCCAAATCACGCCCGAGGATAGAATTAACAGCAGAAAACCGAATGCCGAACCCTGGTTCCAGTTAAAGCTGGCGATGAATTGATTATAGATCTGCTCTGTAAACCACAGGGAGTTTTTGCCGCCCATTAGATTGGGGGTGAGGTAGTTGCCCAGCGTAAGCATGAATACCACGATCGATCCTGAAATAATCCCCGGTGCGGCGTGGGGAATAATGATTTTCATCAGTATGGACCAGATCCCGCCGCCCAGATCGTAGGCGGCTTCAATCAAGCTGTCATCCAGGCTCTCCAGAACCGAAACCAAGGGCACTACCATAAACAGCATTGATGTATACACCAGGCCGAGTACCATGGATGCATCATTGTAGAGCATTTCAATGGGCTGGTGCAGAAGGCCCGCTTTCAGTAAGAAATGGTTGATCACCCCGCTTTCGCGCAACAGAATCATCCACCCGTAGACCCTCACCATTTCACTAACCCAGAAGGGGAGCAAAAGGAGCATGGTTAAAAATCCGGTATACCGGACCTTGGCCACCTTGGTGATAAAAAAGGCCACGGGCAGGGCCACGACGAAAGTCAGGAACGTCACCAGGATTGAATAGCCCGCTGTCCTGACAAAAGTAAGCCAGTAGATCGGCTCTATAAAAAAGGTCTTATAGTTGCCCAAACTCCAAATCATCTGCCCGGCGTCGTTTTCTATCCTGAAGGACTTGATCAACAGGTCGATGTGGGGCAGCACAATCAGCAGCAGGAGCCACAACAGCACCGGCGATAGAAAGAAAAACAGGGTCCAGCGCACCCGGCCCATCAGACGGGATCCTCCTGGGCGGGAAAACAGATGCCGGCGTGCTGATCCCAGCCGATTTCTACGGTGTCGTTGGGCTGGATATAGTCGAACTGGCGGTTCTGCGGCAGCGCCACCAGCATTTCCCTTTCGGAATGGACCGGCGATACCAGTAGGCGACTGTTGGCACCGTCGAACAGAATCGACTTCACGGACACGGTAAACCGGTTGAGATCCGTCAGCCCGGCATCCGGGGCGATCAGCATCGCTTCGGGACGCAAAAAAACCGTTACCTCTTTTTCTGCGGCGCTCTCATCTTGCATATGGATGTGAAAATGGTGGCCGTCAACCGTCTCTATCTCCGCGGACTGGCCTTCCTTGGACACCACTTTCCCGGTCCAGGCGTTGTTGTCCCCGACGAAGCGGGCCACGAATGGGGTCTTGGGACGGGCGTACAAGTTCTGAGGCGTATCCACCTGCTCAAAGCGCCCCCGGTTCATCACCGCCACGAAATCCGACATGACCAGGGCCTCGGACTGGTCATGCGTGATGTAAACAAAGGTGGTTCCCACCTGTGTCTGAAGCTTTTTCAACTCAACCTTCATCTGCTCGCGGAGCTTGAGGTCGAGTGCCCCCAGCGGCTCGTCCAGCAGAAGAACCGCCGGGTCAAGCACCAGGCAGCGGGCAATGGCAACCCGCTGCTTCTGGCCGCCGGAAAGCTGATCAATCT
>Ga0180435_10003723_pt1 | contig 15186 bp, 12 predicted proteins | sample SS_ome_3_FD_132467 | JGI IMG/M metagenome (GOLD analysis project Ga0180435, IMG submission 132467) | Hypersaline lake sediment archaeal communities from the Salton Sea, California, USA - SS_3_S_1 metaG | ecosystem: Environmental > Aquatic > Non-marine Saline and Alkaline > Hypersaline >... | reverse complement strand
TTTACCCTTCCTTCGGTTGCGGCGAACCACAGTGGTGGCAGAAATTAGCCCCGGCGATAAATGCATTTCCACAAAAGACGCAATACTTTAATGAGTCAATATTTTTTGTATATCCCATATCATCGGTGTCGTAGGTCACTGGTGGTTTTTTTCTCCAAGCATTTTTAATATCTTCACCGCATTCAGGGCAAGATACAGAGCCCACAGGTATAGAATATCCACAGGAGGAACACAATATTAATGGTTTCACATCACCGAGTTCCTTCTCAGATAAAGTCCCCGCTTCTGGTGTCTTTTCCGAGACATTAACATATTTTTCCTTGCAATGCGGGCAATCGCTAACCCCCGCTACTCTGTCCTCTCCACAAGCAATGCATTCTTTTGATGGGTCCACATCACCAGGTCCCTTTTCAGATAAGGCCTCCGCCTCAGGGACCTCTTCCGGAACTTTTCCAATTTTTTCCTTGCATAGAGGGCAATGGATAGAGCCTGCTGGTATGTCATTTCCACAACTTGGACATTCTCTTACTGGTCCAATATTTTTTTTCCGATCCGAGGCCTCTTCCGGAAGTTTCTCTGGAGGTTTCTCTGCGGATTTTTCTGGAAGCGTTTTTGGTGGTTCATTCTCCGACTCGGGAAGGGTTTTCGGGGCCTTCTCTCCTTCTCGCCAGCGCCATTTTCCTAGAGCCTGTTCCAATTTCTCCATCGGCACACCGGATCGATGCTGGGTGATCATCCAAATAACAATCAAGGCTGATACGCCTGTCCCTGCAACAGCCAAACGAACTAGGTCGATTTTCTTCACACCTGCTGATCTAAGGAATCCTTCCAGGTTTGATACCAGCCCCGAAACCTCATCGGAACCAGAGCTCGAAGTATCAACTGCCTGTTCTTCCTCATCGCTGGCTTCCGATTCAAGTGGATTTTCAAGTACATTAACCCTTAAGGTCGTTCTCGCACTGCGATCCTGCCCGAAGACTTCAACCGATACTTGGTAATATCCAACCTCTTTCGGTACCCAAGTCCCCGTTGAATCTTTAGTTTTTGGACCGGTCTCTCCATCCACGGACCATAAATAATCCAGAGATTCATCCTGTTTGGCACCGCTCACGACCGCCTTACAGACTACCGCACTCCCAACAGTCGGATCTGTAGGACAGGACAGAGAAACACTCAATTCTCCAGTTTCTTCACTCTCCCCAGCGGTTTCCCCTTCTTCGCTACCTGAACCTGACGGCCTTACAGCAATTTCAAATACTCCGGTGCATTTGGGATTATTTTGTTCTTGCTGACTGGAACAAACGCCGAATGTCATTAAATTCCCCTCTGTACAGAAAGAGGCGGTGGCAGTGATAAGTGCCGTTCCATATTGAGTGCCAGATTTTAGGACCACTTCAAATGGAGAACCAACCTCACCTATGGTGCCAGTGACGGAGGGCGGAGACAAGGTTGTCCCCAAGGAGGATGTGAACTGAATCTGCAGCAGATCCTCTGATCCAGCACCTGGATACCAGGCACAGTCTGACAAGTCCATCATCAATCTGGTCTGAGTTTGGCCATCGGCAATCAATTCCGTTGGTTGGTCAGGTTTGACAGAGATAAGCAGCGCACCTTCCTGGGCAAAAACGACCCCTGTGATCAGGATAGCTGTGATGAGTGGAATAGAAAAAATAAACTTCTTTTTGAGTGAATTACCTCGAGTTTTAAAAATTGAGACCATAATAACCTCTCACCTAGGGATGAAAATAAAAATTCATACAAAATTGATAATTAATTCGATCACTCAGGCGCTTCGATAGAGACCTGATCGAAGACAACATGATAGGAATTGTATTCTGCGGGTGAGCCCGCAATAAGTCCCAGGCCTCCGGATTGATAAGTTGAGTCCCGGAGATCCACCACCTGTTGGTCATTGATATAAGCCAGGATCCGATCACCCTCCATGGTGACCATCAGTTTGTTCTCCTCAGCTTGCCCGGAAATAATTTCTGAATATGTCCAGGGGATGATATCAATCAATTCGTTAATTTTCTTCCCGAAGCGAAAATACCCCTGGTCGGTAACCTGGAAATAATAATGGTTAAGGTAATCTTGACTCCGAAATACAATCCCGTACATTCCCAGTGATTCGCCCCTGCTTTGTGCATAACATGTTATGGTGAAATCTTCGAAATCTCTATCCTGAAAATTGTTGATGGCGTTCATTAATGGTTTATAAAGTTCGATATGAAGTGCACTCTCTTCGATTCTCGTCCCTACATCTTCTGTGTTCAACTCACCCCAATGTCCCCCATCACTTTCAAAATCATCCTGATATAGATATCCCCGGTCTATATTTTCCGCAATATTAATTGTGAATTCCGTACTATAGGTTTCAGGCTGATAAGTTTCCCAACCATCATTGATAGGAACATCATAACTTGTGGACCATAAGAATCTGTGTATCCCGGGTTCCAGTTCTTCCAAGACAGTTCTATAGATCCGGCAGACCATATCCTCTTTGAAGGAAGTCTCTTCACTCCATAACGTAGAAGGAATGGTAATTCCATCAAATGTGCCAATAAACTGGATCGATGAGAGGTTGCTGTTCAAGGTATCCAGGTCTATGGCACACCAGCCCATCGTTAAAATCCCACTAGTCGCAAAGAAATTATTTGCATATTTTTCGTTATTTTCAGTGCTCTGGTCGGCCAGATATTCTGCATCCGTTGTTAAACTGAGAAGTGCACCATCACTGGAAGGAAGGTATGGACGGGCCTGGATGTCAATCCGACTTTCTTGAGCGACTGGTTCAGCTGTTGCTGTGGGACTTGATTCCTCACTTTCATCTCCAACACCATCAAGTGTTTCATCAGCAGGGTTAATTGAATATAGTTCAGCCGGGATTTCAGGTTCTGTACGGCTGAAAGAGACTAACTCAATTGCTGTGAAGACCCCAAATGCTATAACGATCAGGGCGCCGACAAGCCATAATCCGACAGCGCCCCAACGGCCGAAAGAGGATCGGGGAGGTAAAGGTGCTTCGGTTTGCCCAACTTCCCGAATGGCCGGGCTGATTGAATCCCGGGATTGTTCATCTGGAAGCCGTAGGGGAGGTTTACGTGGGTGCCATTCTTCTCCGTCATACGAATACCAATCCCCACTCTCTACACCCATCATCCAGTAATCCCCTTCATCCTGGATCACAAGCTGCGCCAGAGCTGCATGATAATCTTCTTCGGTAAGTTCTCCTGATTGATTCGCTATTCTAAGATTTTCAAAATCCTCTTGGGTCTTTAGAAAAGAGGAAGGTAATTGGGGAAGAGCCCTTGCGCATCCGGAGCAAAATTTACTATTTTGGGGATTTGACTTACCGCAGTCCAGACAGTGAACAGCATTGTGTTCATAGGGAATCGTTGGGTTTAAAGCGACTACTGTTTCATCCAAATCTCTTTTCTGGATGATAGTGGCATCCGGATCTGGAGCAGTTTTAAATAATAAGTTAGTATTCCCAATCCGTATTAGATCACCATCAACAACAGGCCCAATTGTGACTTCCGTTTCATTAACAAATGTACCATTGCTGCTGTTTTGATCTTCGATCTCATAACCATCAGCACGGGAATGGATGACCGCATGGAGGCGTGAGGAAAGCGGATCACTCATCTGGATATCACAATTAGATTCCCGACCCAGCGTGGTTCTATTTTTTGTTATTTCGAAATGGAATTCGTCAGGTGTGCCTTCATTCTCAATCAACCGGGCAAAAGAAGTAGATTTCCGCATTGGCCCTCCCGCCTATGAATACTGACGATAATGGCTACGTAATTCCCCTCTCTAGGAGTTCGCGATAATTCTTGGATTACCGTGTCCCCTAATTATTTTCATGCGATGTTAATTGATATCAGCCATTAAAATTCAAAGCCAATAAATACTTCATTATTTATACTAACTGAAAAAGACGCTTCCTGCAACAAAATGAGAGAAAAAACATTTTCAAGTAATTATGACTAAAATGGTCTGGAAATTAGCTTGGAAACCACAGACTACGAATAAAGACGGGCACCCAAAGATTTGACAAGATACCTCCAATCACAAATTTCTTCCGTAGATGATCAATACCGTTCCCCCCAGGATCAACACTACCCCCGCAAGTAATTTGGCCGAGATCCGTTCCCGATCGGCTTTGCCCTGGAGGATCGGGCCCAGAATCAAGGTCATTAATATCTGCAACTGGACCAGTCCAATCACAACTGCAACTCGGGTGCTCTCCAGGGCAATGTTTCTGGAAAGGATGCCCATACCCCCAGCAATCCCTGCAGCCATCTGCCACATTAGGTGTTTCTTGTTTATCTTGAGCAGCTTCCGCCTCTTATTCTGGAGCAGAAAATAGACCAGGTAGATCAAGGTCGCCACTGTCAAGCCGATGGTTGTAGCCCAGATCGACGAAGGGATGCCTTCCAAACCCCTGGCAATGAAGATCGGGCTGGTTGCCCAGCACAAAGCGGTCATGATGCCATAGAGATAGCCCTGGATCTCTTTATTTTTCATGATTCTCCCCCAGAGTGATGGCCAGGATGCCAATTACAATCAATAAAACCCCCGCCGCTATATAGATATTCACTATCTGGTTCAGGGAAATGAAAGCAAGAATAGTGGCGAAGAGTGGAGTCGATCCAGTCATCGCACTCAAGCGTGCCGGGCCAATTCTGCTGGCGCTGGCATTCTGAAACCCCCAGCCCCCCAGGAAATGGATTGCGCCTCCCGCAGCGAAAAACATGAGACTGGTCAGATTCAGCGGACTGAGGACCTCAAATCCTTCCAGAAGAATGGCAATCATCAGTGTAGAGATTGTCCCGGCAAAGAGCATGATGATCGTACCAGAGGATACTCCCAGTTTTATCACCCCCTTTCTGATCGTGATATGACTGAGAGAGAAAAAAAGCGCTGCCAGGAGCGAGAAAATGATGCCCATCTGATTCCTTCATAAGATATTTATCTGGAAAACAGTATAACTAATCTACTGTTATACATAGTTATGGCAGCAGGCATAGCTCCTGTTAGATGCGCTGCTCGGTGCACTTCTGGATACCCGGTTAAACCTCTTTCGCCTCTGGGACGAAAATAAAACGGGGCCGTTTACCTAACCAAATATGCAGGATGTAAAAGCCCCCAATTGCCACCATAGAGACCCCCGCCGCCACATACCAGAGCAAGAAGGGATTGAAGTTATCCAGGATCAAACCAGCTGCGCTGGGTCCGATAATGGAAGGCAGACCCCAGGCTAAACCCGACACTGCCATATAGCGGCCCCGCTTATCTTCCGGAGCGAAATTTGCTACCAGGGCACTGGCTATGGGCATGTGGATCATCTCCCCGATGGTGATGATCACCAAAGCCAAGGCGAAGAGCCAGTTCGTGGCCACAAATCCGTACATCCCAAATCCGATCATATAAAAGAATGTGGCTAGAGCCATCATTTTAAAAGGAGGTCTTTTTTTGACGATCCGGGTAATTGAGAACTGGAACAGGATCACTGCAATTGGACTGGCGATCATCAGAAACCCAAACATCTGGGTAGTCATACCATGAGTATCCCGTAGGAACACGGACAGCGAATTATACATCTGCTGGTACACGAGCAGCATCAGTATCGATACCAAAATAAAGGCGACAAAAGGCAGGTCTTTCCCCACTTCGCCATATCCCGCGAAGGTCTTTAACATGCTGTCTGATTCCTGGCCAGTCTCCGGTTTGGTTTCCGGGATCTTCCAAAACACCAGGAGTGCCACCAGGCAGCTGACAACTGCATCGATCACAAATAGGGCAAAATAACTCCGGCCAGCAATAATTCCCCCAATGATCGGGCCGAAGATCCAGGTCAAATTGTTTACTACTCTCAGAATGCCAAATCCTTCCTGGCGCTTTTCTTCAGGTAAAATATCGGCCACCATGGCCTGGTGAGCCGGCCCAGAAATCCTGGATAGGAGCCCAACCCCAATAGCCAGCGGAAGCAGCATGGAGAACTCAGACACCAATCCAAGCGACAGAGTGCTGAGTGCGCTGAATATTAGACCGACCAGGATGATGATCTTTCGCCCGAATTTATCGGTCAAAGCTCCGCCGAGAATATTACCGATCAGTCCAAATGCAGAAAAGGTACCCAATACCAGGCCGGCCTGAGTCATTCCCACATCAAATCTACTCGTGATATAGAGGGTGAAAAACGGCCAGAGCATATTACCGCCCAGCCGGTCTATGAAGGAAACCAGGACAACTATCCAGAATTTTCTCGGAAATTCATTATATATCTGACGTAACTGATTAAACATTAGTTTTCCTGCCCCAAAATAGCTAAACTTCTCCGTTGTTTATCGGAAACGTTTCCTCCCTCCAAAACTCTCAAATTTGTAGAAGGGATAGTGCAGATAGGACCATCCAATATATCTAAAACAGCCTGCTTTCAACAGGCTGTTTGATTATAAGATAAAGAAGTGAGATGTACCTGACTTTATTCAATCCTCAAGTACATCTCAATATATTTAAGCCAGTTTTTGTTCTTTCACAAAATCATCAAGGACACCGACCAGATTGGGGCGACCGATTTCCTGTAGTTCATAGTAAACCCTTGTGGAAGGCTTATTGATCTTGATGATCCGGCCCAGATCGATCGGAGTGCCAATAACTACTGAATCACATTCAGTATTATTGATGGTGGTTTCCAGGTCTTTGAGCTGCTGCTCACCATAGCCCATTGCCGGGAGCAATACGCCGATATTGGGATATGTTTCAAACGTTTCCTTCAATTTTCCGACGGTGAAAGGTCGAGGATCCACAAATCCCGCTGCGCCGAATTTTTGAGCCGCAACTGTGCCGGCGCCGATTTTCATTTCGCCGTGAGTTAGGGTTGGGCCGTCTTCCACCACCAATACATTTTTTCCCTTCACAAGAGAAGGATCATCAATATCAAGCGTGGATGCGGCATCTACAACGACGGCATCTGGAGCTAGTCTGGCAATATTTTCTCGAACAATTTGAATACCAGCTGCATCAGCGCTGTCCATTTTATTAATGACAACCACATCTGACATTCTCAAAGTCACTTCACCGGGATAGTACATGAGTTCATGCCCTGGCCGATGAGGATCAACAACGGTGATATGCAGATCAGAAACATAGAACGGGAAATCATTATTTCCGCCGTCCCATACGATCACATCACATCCATCCGGATCCTCTTCAGCTGCCCTTAAGATCGCTTCATAGTCGACGCCAGCATAGATAACATTGCCGCGCACGACATGGGGTTCGTACTCTTCCATTTCTTCGATGGTGCATTTGTGTTTTACCAGGTCATCCAATGTGGCAAAACGCTGAACCTTCTGGGCAGCCAAATCTCCATATGGCATGGGATGGCGGATGGCAACAACCTTCAATCCCTGGGCCATCAATAATTCAATCACCCGGCGGGAGGTCTGGCTTTTACCGCAGCCTGTTCGGACGGCGCCGATCGATACCAGCGGTTTAGTGCTTTTTACCTGGGTATCCTTGGGGCCGATCAAAATAAATGAAGCTCCTGCAGTATTCACAATTGCGCTCATTGCCATCACATGCTGATACGTGACATCGCTGTAAGCAAAAACACATTCATCAACTTCCAGGTCTTTAATCAACTTTGGCAGGTCTTCTTCGGCATGGATAGGAATACCTGCTGGGTATAACTTTCCAGCTAATTCAGCTGGATACTTTCGCCCATCGATATCTGGAATTTGGGCTGCAGTAAAAGCTACGACATCATAAGCATCATTTTCCCGAAAATAGGTATTGAAGTTATGAAAATCCCTACCTGCGGCTCCAATAATGATCACTTTACGCTTTGACATAAATTCCTCCAGTTATTTTGTACTACTTCCTAATCCGGGCAATCCATTTGATAGATACTCTTATGCCCGGTAATATTCATTTATATGAATTTGGGATAATAAAATTATGCTTTAGGGATACTTTTAGCAATAATCTCCAGGGCTTTACTGATGACATCATTTGGCGTGTCCAGCATACCCCTGAAGCGGATCGAGTGGTCTCCGGATTTCATAGCTAAAAGACCATTATCAAACATGCTATCCAGCATAACGTCACGTTTATCCTGATTTGGGAGATCAAACGCGACCATCAAACCCTTGCCGCGAACGTTACTGACAACTTCCTTGGATTCGGCAGCAATGCTATCCAGGCCATCAATCATCACATCCCCCATCTTAGCGGTGTGATCAACCAATTTTTCTTCCTCAATGATCTCCATGATCTTAGTAAAGCGGACCATGTCGACCAGATTCCCTCCCCAGGTGCTGTTGATCCGGCTGGACTCGGTGAAAACATTGTCCTTAACTTCATCCACCCGTTTGCCGGCAATGATGCCGCAGACCTGTGTCTTCTTCCCGAAAGCGATCACATCGGGTTCCACGCCGTAATGCTCATAGGCCCACATCCTGCCAGTGATGCCCAACCCGCTCTGGATCTCATCGAAGATCAGCAGGAAATCGTGGTCATCAGCCAGCTGACGCAGGGCCTGGATGAATTCTGGGCGGAAATGATTGTCACCACCTTCTCCCTGGATCGGTTCCAGGATTAAGGCTGCAATATCTCCCGGGTACTGCTTCAGGGCCATTTCGATCTGGCTCAAAGCGATCTCTTCGATCTTCCTTACCTCTTCGATTACCTGGTCTGTGACTGGAAATCTCAACTTTGGGTTATCGATCCGGGGCCAATCAAATTTCGGAAAATACATGTGTTTTCGTGGATCGCTGGTATTGGTCAGCGAAAGCGTATAGCCGGAGCGGCCATGGAAAGCTTCTTTAAAATGGATTATTTTGGATCCCAGGCCATGGATTAATCCAACTTCACTGGTAGGTGTGTTTTTCAACCGGCCCAAATTCTTGCGGACTTTCCAGTCAAAAGCTGTTTTCAGCGCATTTTCCACCGCCAGAGCACCACCGCTAACCAAAAAGAGATGGGGCATGGAGGCAGGCATAACAACCTGATTGAATTTTTCAACAAATTCAGCCATCAAGGTCGTGTAGATATCACTGTTGGAAGGTTTGTGGATAGCCGAAAGTGTTAACTTTTCCAAAAAGGCAGGGTCTTTCAACTTGGGATGATTGTAACCAACGGCATTGCTCGCAAAAAAAGTGAAGAAATCAAGATATTCACGCCCAGTGATTTGATCAACAAAGTATGCGTCATGGGATCTTTCCAGATCAAATAGAATGGGATACCCATCGGCAAGCATATTTTTGGAAATTATCTTGTGGACATCAGCAGTTTTCATCTAGGCGTTCTCCTTAATATGAATCGTTTTCGCGAGTAGATTTCAAAATAGCCTTGCTATTATAGTACAAAACAGGAGGTTTATTTCCAATAAACCTCCCTGCGAATGATGATATTCTACCCCCTGGAAGGGAAAACTTATAGGGCTTTTTAGACCTTATTAGCAGGAAGAATATCCAGAGTCCAATTTTTTGAATTTGGGCAGCAAAACTACAATCGGATCACATCTCCACAGTATTCACAGTTAATGCTCTCCATTCCCCGCAATATGGGCTGCGTGATCGCTCCATTGCAGGAGTGGCATTTTGTGGGAGCATTCTTTACTCGCTCAGCCACTTTTTCATCGATAGGAATGGCCCGGTTATCATCGAACTCCCTGGCTTTGGCACGCTGGATCAGAGCTTGCCATTCATCTCCCCGCTGCCAAATATGCAGATGCACTAGATCAAATGGCGCCCCGCTGCTAAAGGTCAGCTCTATATAATCATCCTTATTCAAAAAACCCTCTTTGCGCGGTTTGATATCCTCAACCAGCACAACAGGAACCTCCCAAAGGGTTTCCTGGATCAGTTTTTTCTCAGTGGCTATAAACAGCACCTTCTTGGTGGCGACTTTTTCTTTATGTTCAAAGATGAGCCTCTGGTCAGTCAAATACAGAACTCCCTCGGGGTCATCTTTTTCCTGTTTGCCAGATTTGGCCCAGACCGCTTTGACTGCCATTATGCCCGATTCGGTGGCGAGCATATCAAAACTTGCTTCACTAATTTCGGTCATCATCCATTCTAGTTTATAGAGATGGCTTTTTAACTGATCCACACCGCTGCTGAACTGATCGTATCGACCCCGGATATTCTCCTCGGCCGACTCAACCCTGCCCTCCAGAGATTTCACCTGGGATTGCAGCCTTTTAACTCGTGAACTGAGTGTTACAGGTGTTCCTCGTTCGCCAGCCAGCAGCCCAAGCTGGGATTCCAATGGCCTCAAGGCATTTTCAAGGATGGTAGCCTCGCTCTCTATTTCCCTTTCCAATCCGGGTGCAATCTTTTTCCACTCCTTTACGAGATCCTTTGCTTGCCCTTCCATTTCTTTATCAAAGGCGTATCCCCCTGCTCGTAAGCTTTTGATCCGCCGATCCAGGCCGCTAACCGAGGACCCCAGATCCTCTACTCGATCGCGGATATCTGTCAATCGGGCCGAGGATTGTAAATCCCCCAGCGTGGATTGTAGGCTTTGGATTTCGTTCTGTACCTGTTCAGCGAGGCTTTGGTCAGACATGAGATGTCCTCCTTCCAATGATAGCTGGTTGTATTCTAACTGATTTCTCATTTCTTATTGAACAAAATAGTTATTGGAAAAAATTGATAACAGATGATATGTAAACTGCAATACCTTACTAAAACATAGGGTTATCATCAGGGATGCGGTTCCATTATTAGGTACAATAGTACCTCGTTCTTCCCTGGTTCATATTCGATATCTTCCAAAGTTACCTAATCATGGACGGGCCTTGTACTTAGTTATTTGATAGCCCGGATAACTATTCTGCTGTACTGGTGTTAAAGGTACTGCTGTCTAAGATATCGAGAGCCTTAGCATCAAGCAAACATTAATATTGGTGGTTTTATGTTTCAAAATAAACTTGGACCGATTTACAAGCTCATACATAAGAAGTTTTCCATCCAGGTAAGCGGAGCGGAAAAGGTCGACCCGGATCAGAACTACATATTCGCCATGAACCATCAGAGTATCATGGATATCCCGATCTCTTACGCGATCCTTTCACCCCGGACCAATATCAAGATCAATCTCTTTCTGAGCCATATCTTTTACAACATTTTCTTTCCTCTGACCGTGCCTCTGGATGCAATATCAATCAATATGAATAAAGGCAAAAATTCCAGGATCAGAAATTTCAATCGGGCACAGCTAGAAATTGGTGTTAATAAATTACGGCAGGGACACAGTGTCTTGATCTTCCCAGAAGGCGGGATGGATGGGGCTTTGACCAGCGAGATTGCCCGCGGTGAGACTGGGCCTGTTAGATTAGCGGTCAGAACAGGAGTCTCAATATTACCGATTGGCATTAAAGGTACTAACTACGCTTATCCGTTTACGGTCTCTTCCAACAATCCTTTTAAACATCGCCAGGAAATTCCAGTCAAGATAACGGTTGGAGAAGAGATCTGTTATCGAGAGTACGCCAATCTTGATCTAGAGATCTACTCCAGGGATAAGCGCACAATATTACGCGGCTTAACAGAAGAGCTAATGGTCAGCCTCTCCCGTTTGAGTGGGCTGCCCCATATGGCCTAGGCTAAACGAGCTTCGCGTCTGACCAGAGAGGTAAAACCGAAGAAGAACCGCGGAGCCTATCTCTCTACCTCCGAATCTCCACTCCCATCTCCTGATTCCCTTCTTAATTTATCCCTCATAACACTTCACACGCCGCTTGTTTCAGCGGTTTTTCTCACCCACTTTAACCTCATTGACAACTGGTAATACCAGTGTTATCATTTTATTTAGTACTGGTATTACCAGTACTAATAATGGGCAAGGAGCCGTAAATGAGTGATCACAAGGAAGAACGCGCCACCGATTGGGCTGAGCGCCATCTAATAGAAAGTATTGTCAGCGGGACCTATCCGCCCAATACTGACCTTCCCGGAGAACGCACCCTCAGCAAAGAGCTGGACATCGCCCGCCCCGCCCTGCGGGAAGCCATGCAGCGCCTCAGCCGCGATGGCTGGTTGGACATCCAGCAGGGTAAGCCCACTCGCATCAAGGACTACCTCAAAGACGGTAACCTCAATATTTTGGCCGGCCTACTCAAAGCAGATCCAGACCTGGTGCCCAACCTGGTGCCCGATCTGTTGGAAATGTGGCAGCTGTTGGCCCCCCAATATACAGCTTCCTCCGTACGTCGGGCTCCCGGCTTGATCCTGGACTTGTTGGAAAGTTTCAACAAAATCCCTGATGAAGCAGAATCGTTCGCTAGAAGCATGTGGGAACTTCACCATATGCTGATCGCGTACAGTGACAATCTGGTATACGGATTGATCTTTAACACTTTCCGGGATTTTTACCAGCAGCTGGCGGCCTATTATTACAACACCCCGGCCCACCGAAAATTAGCCCGAAAACTATGGGGCGAGCTAGCCCCACTTGTTGAAGATTTGAATACTACAGGGGCAGCCGAGTTAGTGACTGGTTTTGTGGCCGAGACAGCTGATTTTTGGAAGGACATCACCTTCGAACAATATCAGAAGGAAGTATTGGAAGAGCCTCAAAAGACAGAAAAAGAGTCCAAAGAGAAAAAAGAGAAGAAAAAGAAAGGCAAATAAAGGAGTATATTTTGACGTATAAGACTGATACAAGTTTAGCATCCAGCACCATCGGTGAAATTCTAGCGAATAGCATCACCCACGGGATTGGTGTCGGGTTGAGTATTGCCGGTCTGGTCCTTCTGATAATCAGAGCAGTTAAGTTAGGAACAGGTTGGCACCTTGCCGGGTTCCTAGTTTTTGGGGTCTCTTTACTGCTCTTATATCTGGCCTCCACGATTTATCACTCCTTTGCCAATAAACCCTGGAAAGGCATCTTACAAAGACTGGATCATGCCATGATCTATTTCCTGATCGCTGGGACCTATACGCCATTTTTACTAACCAATAGCAGGACAAAACTAGGATGGATAGTTTTTGGAATCGTCTGGGGATTATCGGTCGTGGGATTAGTTCTTAAACTAGCCTTCAGCAACAAATTTGAAAAACCTACTGTCTGGCTGTATTTACTGATGGGTTGGGCCGGCATGGTTGTGTTTTTTCAACCAGGCCTTCAGTTGGGCACCCTGACGATCGTATTCCTATTGATTGGCGGCGCCTTTTATTCGTTGGGGATAATTTTTTATCGCTGGGAAAAACTGCCCTACGGCCACGCCATCTGGCATTTGTTTGTATTGGGAGGCAGTATTTTCCACTATTTTTCTGTTATGCAGTTGGTTTAGACTTAAAGGGACTGAGTCCTTTAAAAGGACTCAGTCTCTGTATGAATTTATATCAACAATTGACCTTAATTAAAATCGGGTAGATATTTCGTTCTTTTCTTTGTATGATGGATAAATAAACTCAAAGGAGAGAACATGAAAAAATCCAAGTTTTTCCTTGTATTATTGGCTTTTATCCTGCTTCTAGCTGCTTGTTCCGGATCCAGCGAGACCGACGTGAAGATCGCAGAAGAGATCGTCGCTACCGAAGCTCCTGCCCCCACCGATGTACCTCCAACGGCAACACCAGAACCCACCGCTACCGAAGAGCCCGTGATGCTTCCAGTTTCAATGGTCTCAGCAGTTTTGGGTGAAGGGGATTTCAACACATACAAGATATCACTGCCAGGCATGGCTCCCCTGGAATTTGAAGACAGCGACCTACCGGCTCTGCCCGGATCTGTTACAGCTCATTGGTTCACGTCAGGTGGATTCTATGTCGTGGCCTATTACGGACTGGATCTTGAGGCAAGTGGGCCGCTCTGCCCGGGCAACTCGATCCTTTCTGGCGGTGGCTGGTTGCATATCACCAACGCTCCCACCGAAGAAGGCGCCTGTGAAGGATTCCCAACCCTGACCGACGATCCTGATGTTGGACCGATTATCTGCCATGGAGAACTCTTCTATCGCACAGCTATCCCTGGTGATCTGCAGGGCACTTTGTATGGCACCCTTGAAATGCTGGACGCGGAAGGCAACCTGGCAGGGATGACCAGCCAGGCTGAAAGCACAACCGACATGCTGGAGATCGACCTGGCCGCAACCTGCCAATAGACAAAACAATTAGGGATAGAGTCCTTTTGATAGGACTCTATCCCTTGTATAAAACACATCGAATATCCTTGCATCAAACCTTTGTGATTTTTGTCACTTTTTTGACCCATTTCTTCGTCATATACTTCCTAAATATTCAACATCTAACCTCTCCGATCAAACAACGAGGCTCCCATGGTATACCGCTCGGAATATTATTTTTTCAATTCTCCCCTATTACATTTTTGTAATCGCTCAATATTAGCCCTGATACTTGCTTCCGGGCTGCTGTTGATATCTCCACTGATGGGAACAAAACCGGTTCACAGCCAGAGTTCGGGTGTTCAGATCTGGGTTCCTGACGGCCATCCGACCGAACTACCAGCTGACAGTCAGAGTGAAACAATGGTGATCGTTGATTACAGCAGCTGCAGCTTCGGAGCTCCGACCGACTCAAGCGGAAACTATACTCTCAGTGTCAACACCTCTAAAGGCCAGATCGATCCCTCCTTCTCGACCTCGATGGATGGAGGAGCTTTCCCTCCGGTCCTGACGCTCACGGCTGGTTCATCACCTGGCGTAGCGACGATAGACGTGATCGTTTCCTACTGCCCAGCAGATGCAGTGGTATTGATGGGCGTGTGTTCTGATCCAACTTACATGGATGCTGAATGTACTGGAAGCATGACATTTACTTTCCTTGAAGAGGATTCCGCAGAGGAAAATCAAGAGCCAGCCGCTGTTCCTCCAGCACCATCCGATCAGGACCCCCCATCCATTTCTTCAAACGAACCAGTGGAATCTGGCCAACCAGAACAGATCTCCTCAGCAGAATTGTTTGATGACCTGGAAGAGTTCCTGGCGGGAGAAGGTGTTGAAGCACCATCTCCCGGTAAAATGGCAGCCGCAGGTACTGCACTTGTCACATTATTAGCAGGTTGGTTAGTTGTAAATCAAATGGCTGGGATCAGCGCAGAGAAATCAATTGAGGTGATCCAGGCCTGGAAGGATGGCGAACGGCCGCCAATCGGGGCTGAGGCTGAACTGCCATCCGACTTCGGGGACGTGGATGTTGGCGCCGAAGG